>ERZ802822.582-NODE-582-length-24947-cov-11.104906_pt1 | contig 24947 bp, 27 predicted proteins | sample MGYA00345649_ERZ802822 | MGnify/ENA primary metagenome ERZ802822 (study PRJEB30503, sample SAMEA104212359) | marine metagenome | biome: Westerlies Biome; feature: [SRF] surface water layer (ENVO:00010504) within the epipelagic zone...; material: water...
ACCAAACATAAAAGGAGATATTTGGTTAAAACTTTTTGGAAACTTATCCTTAAACCCAATCAGTTCACTTACTACTTCTACTTTAGTCAAAATATGTAGTGATAATGAAGTAAGAAATGTTGTTAAAAATATGATGAATGAAGCTCATGCAATTTCTAAAAGCTTAGGTATTGAAAAACCTTTTGATGTAGAAAGAAGGATAGATGCTGCTAAAGCTGTTGGCGAACATAAAACTTCAATGCTGCAGGATCTTGAAAGAGACAGGCCGATGGAAATTGATGCTCTCATTTCCTCAGTGCAGGAACTAGGTAGTATTACTAATATTCCTACACCAACTATTGACACTGTATTAGCTCTCGTAAAACTTAGAGCTAAAGAAGCAAAACTTTATAAATAACTTCTTAATCTAGAGCTTTTTTTATTGTCTCACCAAGCTTAGCTGGCGATTTTGATATATGAACACCTGCTTCTTCAAGAGCATCAAATTTTGATTGAGCAGTTCCCTTACCTCCAGAAATTATAGCTCCAGCATGGCCCATTCTTTTTCCAGCAGGGGCACTTGCACCAGCGATAAAAGAGGTAACAGGTTTTTTTGTTTGGGAGTTTTTTATAAATTCAGCTGCTTCCTCTTCAGCACTTCCTCCAATTTCACCAATCATAATAATACCCTCTGTTTCAGGATCTTTTAAAAAAAGATCTAAGCAATCGATAAAATTTGTTCCATTAATTGGGTCACCACCAATACCTATGCAAGTAGATTGACCTAAACCTACAGCACTTGTTTGAGCAACTGCCTCATAAGTCAAGGTACCTGATCTACTAACTACACCAATTTTTCCTTTTTTATGAATATGGCCTGGCATAATTCCAATCTTACATTCATCAGGTGTTATAATTCCTGGACAGTTAGGTCCTATTAATCTTGATTGAGAATTTTCTAATTTCTTTTTTACTTTCATCATATCAAGAACAGGAACTCCTTCTGTAATGCACACAATCAACTCCATATTGGCATCAATCGCTTCAATAATAGCCCCAGCAGCAAAAGGAGGAGGGACGTAAATTACAGTGGCTTGAGCTTCTGTATTTTCTTTAGCTTCTTTAACCGAATTGAATACAGGAAGTCCTAAGTGTTCTTGACCACCTTTTTTGGGAGTTACTCCCCCTACCATTTGGGTGCCATATTTAATTGCTTGTTCAGAGTGAAAGGTACCCTGTGATCCAGTAAATCCCTGACAAATTACTTTAGTTTCTTTATTTATTAATACTGACATTATTGCTCCTTTAGCTCAAAGCTCCTACAGCTTTTTGAGCTGCGTCTTCTAAATTATCTGCAGAAATAATTGCAAGACCTGATTTGTTAAGTATATCTTTACCTAACTCAACATTTGTTCCTTCTAGTCTTACAACAAGCGGCACTTTAATTGAAAGTTCTTTAGCAGCTGCCACTACACCCTCAGCAATAATATCGCATTTCATAATTCCACCAAAAATATTTACTAATATCACTTTTACATTTTGATCTTGAAGAATTATAGAGAAGGCTTTCGCTACTCTTTCTTTTGTAGCGCCACCACCAACATCTAGAAAGTTAGCAGGACTACCACCGTGTAGTTGGATGATATCCATAGTTCCCATAGCTAATCCAGCTCCATTAACCATACATCCTATACTACCATCTAATTTTATATAATTGAGTTCATGTTTTGAGGCTTCAACTTCTGCTTCATCTTCTTCTGTTTCATCCCTCATTTCAAAAATATCTTTTTGTTTATAAAGGGCGTTATCATCGATAGATACTTTAGCATCAAGGGCTAAAAAATTACCATCACCGTTTAAAACAAAAGGGTTAACTTCAACCAATGAGGCATCGGACATTAAAAATGTTTTATAAATTTTTTGTATTTGATCAGAAAAATCATCTGACTGATCATCAGATATTCCTAGACCATTAATTAGAGTTGAAAGGCTGTTCTGATCTATTTCAGCATCCCCTGATACATTTACTGTAATAATTTTCTCTGGTTCTTTTTCAGCTACTTCTTCAATTTCCATACCTCCTTCAGTAGATACTATGATTGAAATTGATGATGAAGAGCGATCAACTAGCATACTGAGATAATATTCTTTTTTAATATCACAACCTTCTTCTATATACAGTCTGTTTACTATTTTACCCTTAGATCCTGTTTGCTTAGTTACAAGGGTTTTTCCAAGCATTTTTTTAGCATTTTCTTTTGCTTCCTCTGGAGAAAAGCAGACTCTAACCCCACCTTTATCATCACCACTATCTAAAAATTTTCCAGCACCTCTTCCACCAGCGTGTATCTGAGACTTCACAACCATTACTTTAGTGTTTATAGTTTCAACTGCAGAGTCGATATCTTCTATATTAAGAATCGGTATTCCATTTAATACTCTTACATCATTTTTTTTTAGCAAAGTTTTAGCTTGGTATTCATGTAGGTTCATGATTATTCTCCTTTTATATCCAAAATAATTTTTCCAATATGATTAGAAGACTCCAATAAATTATGAGCCAAATTCACATCTTCCATTTTGAAAGTTTGATAAATTGTTGGTTTGTATTTACCTTCTTCTATTAAAGGCCAAATATTTTTTAAAACTTGTTTAACAATTTTGCCTTTTTCTTCGGGTGTTCTTGACCTAAGAGTAGATCCAGAAATTTTTATTTGCTTAGTCATAACATACAATAAATTAATTTCAGACTTAATGCTTTCAAGAGCTGCTATATAAGTAAGACGTCCTTTGAAATTTAATATCTTTAAATTCTTTTTTAAGTAGGAACCCCCAATCATATCTAAAATAATATCAAGTTTAATTTTCTTATCTTCAAAATACTTTTCAAAGTCAGTAGTTTTATAATTAATTGCATCAGTTGCTCCTAAAGCAATACATTTTTGACATTTCTCATCAGTTCCTGCAGTAACATATATGCTCTTTGTATAATTTTTTAAAATTGAAATTGCAGTTGTTCCTATGCCGCTGCTCCCACCGTGGATTAATACGGTTTCATTTTCTTTGAATTGGGAAATATTAAATATATTTTCATAAACAGTTAGTATCGTTTCTGGTAAAGCGCCAGCATCAAGAAGATCTATATTAGATGGAACAGGCATTACCTGTCTTTCATCAACATTGACAAATTCTGCATATCCCCCACCTCCCAATATTGCACAAACCTGATCTCCAATTTTAAATTTTTGAACCAAATTACCAACTTTTTCTACAATGCCTGCACACTCAAGACCTATTATCTCACTCTCACCCTTTGGGGGAGGGTAGTGCCCTTTTTTTTGCAAAATATCTGCTCTATTAATTCCGGCAGAAAATACTTTGATTTGTATTTGATAATCTGTTGGATTCGATATTGAAACTTCATCTAAAAAAAGTTTCTCGTTGTTATAATTTATATATTTCAATTTTTAATCCTGTTCTCTGGTATACATTATACAAATATTAAAAACAATTCCTCTTATCAAGGGGATCTAAAGATGTTGTATACCAAGTGTATTTTCTTAAACGTTTCATTTTATGAAACTTATAAATTTTTTTTTATACAATTTTTTTGAAATAGTTTATGCTAAGGCTTCATTATTTTTAAACCTAGGAGGAATAAAATATGACAATTATAAAGAAACTAGCGTTAGTTGTTGTCTCACTTTCACTTGTGGCAGTGAGTTCAGTATCTTCCGCTAAACCATTCAGCCCCAAGAAACCTGTTGAGCTAATCATTCCAGCTGGACAAGGTGGTGGTGCTGATGAGATTGCACGACTTGTTCAAGGTGTTATTGAAAAAAATGACTACGCCTCCAAGCCTGTGATTCCGATTAATAAAAAAGGTGGATCAGGTGGAGAAGCTATGACTTATGTTAAGAAAAAAGCTGGTGATGAGCACACACTTATGATCACACTTAACAATGTTTTAACTACACCTACTAACCAACCTGAATTAGGTATTGATTTCTTTAATGACTTCACACCGTTAGCAAGACTTATCACTGATACATTCCTAGTATGGATTGCTTCAGAGGGTAAAAATACTGCTGGTGTAGAAACATTTGATGATTTTATTGCTTTAGCTAAAGGAAATGGCTTAGTGATGGGTGGTACAGGAAGTATGTCTGAAGATGAATTACTTCTTGGTATGATGAGAGGTCAATTTGGATTTGATGCTAAGTATGTTCCTTACAGCGGCGGTGGAGCTGTTGCAAAAGGTCTAGTTGGTGGTGAGTCTGACTTCACATTAAACAACCCTTCAGAGCAAATGGGATTCTATCAATCAGGTGATTCAAAAGCTTTAGTGATGATGACTCCTGAAAGAAACCCTGCCTTCCCTGAGGTTCCTTCTTCATATGAACTAGGTTATCCTGATCTTGAATACTACATGATGAGAGCATTTATGGCTCCAGCTGGTATTGATGCAGAAGTAAGAGACTACTACACTGGTCTTCTTCACACTGTTTATCATGATAATGAGTTCCAAACTTTCAATATTGATGACGGAAAGTTAATGAGCTGGTTAGAAGGATACGGTCTTAAGGATTTCTTAGCGATCGAATATGACAAGCACGCAGTAATTATTGAGAACTTTCAGTAATTAGATAATTAATTAAGAGCGAGTAAATGAGCATAGTAAATAAATTTACAGTTAGAAGAGCAGAAATTACTGTAGCTGTAGTTTTAGCACTGTGCTCTATCGCTCTTATGACGAAAAGTGCACAGAACAGGATTACTTGGAGTGCCGAAGAGAATATGGGGGCAGGATTTCTTCCTTTTTACTTATCTCTTGGTATGTTGATATGCACTGTTTTAACTATTGTTAAATTCATTTTAAAAAAATCACCTCAATCAAAAGACACTTCTGCTTTTATAGATCCTGAAGCTTTTAAGTTTGTTTCAGTGACTTTAATTTCTCTTATTGTTTTAGTCTTTACAATTGGTTATTTAGGTATTTATTTTTCTTTAATTTTTTTTTTAGCTTTTTACCTTAGATATTTTAGTGAAAAAAGTATTTCATTTATTACAATATTCTCTTTAACCACACCTATCTTAACTTTCTTATTCTTTGAGTGGTTGTTAAAAATTCCTTTACCTCAAGGTATCTCCGAACCCTTGTTTTATCCAGTCTATGACTTTATGTATGGCAAGATTACAATGCCTATAAAAATGATATTTATTGTTTTAACAATATTTTTACCAACTGCTTTAGTGCTCTTAATTAATAGATTTATAAAATAATTATATTGAGAGAAATTAGTTAACTACATGGAAACCTTCGGATTATTACTAGATGGAGTCTTTACATCACTTCAGTGGTTTAATCTGGCATTATTAATATTTGGCTGCTTAATAGGCTTGTTTGTCGGTGCTATGCCTGGTCTAGGATCAGTTAATGGTGTCGCTATCCTTATTCCTATAACCTTTATAGTACCTCCCACGGCTGCTATTATTTTTTTAGCTGCAGTGTACTACGGAGCGATGTATGGAGGTGCAATTAGTTCTGTGATGTTAGGTATACCGGGTGCATCCACGGCTGTGGCTACAGTATTTGATGGAAGACCATTAGCTGTTAAAGGAGAGGCTATGACAGCTTTAACAGCAGCCGCTGTTGGTTCATTTGTTGGTGGTACTGTTTCTGTTATTTTGTTTACTTTATTTGCACCGCCTCTTGCTGAAGTTGCTTTAAGGTTTAATGCTCCAGAAACATTTGCTTTAATGGTAATGGCTTTTGCAACCTTTGTTGGATTAGGTGGAGATGACGTTCCAAAAACTATTTTTTCAATTTTAATTGGACTAGCTTTATCAACTATTGGTTTAGATTTGATTACAGGAAAACCAAGATTAATTTTCTTTAACATACCTGGGTTTCTCCATGGAATTAATTTCCTTGTTCTTGCTATTGGTATTTATGGAATTGGTGAAATGCTTTGGACTCTTGAGGAAACAAAAGGAAAAGTTCAAATGTCAAAACTATCTGTAAACATGAAGGAAGTAGGAAGAGCATTTGGGGCCCTTAAAAAAACTTTAATGGCAATGAATATAGGATCCTTTTTAGGTTTTTTTGTTGGTATTCTTCCAGCAGCTGGAGCAACACCAGCATCTTTAATGTCTTACGGTATAACTAAGCAGCTTTCCAAAAATTCTAAAGAATTTGGTACTGGAGTTCCTGCGGGAGTTGTTGCTCCTGAGTGCGCTAATAATTCAGCGAGTACTGGAAGTATGCTGCCAATGCTAACTCTTGGTATTCCTGGTTCTCCTACAACAGCTATTCTTTTAGGAGGTATGATACTTTGGGGTTTAACACCTGGTCCACTCTTGTTTACTCAGGAACCTGAATTTGTTTGGGGTTTGATCGGAAGTCTTTACATTGCAAACTTCTTTACACTTGTTTTAAATATTGCTCTTATCCCCGCATTCTTAATGGTATTAAGGATACCTTTTGCTATTTTAGCACCAGTAATCTTTGTTTTATGTGTAACTGGTGGTTACGCACCAACACAAAGTCTTCATGATGTATGGCTAATGTTACTTTTTGGTTTTGGCGGTTACGTTCTAAGAAAACTTGACTATCCAGTTGCTCCTGCAGTTCTATCAATAGTGTTGGGACCTTTAGCAGAAAACGCTTTAAGACAATCTTTAATTTTATCTGATGGAAGTATGGGTATCTTCTTTGACTTTGCTTCTAAGCCAATCGCAGCAATAATTATGTACATTGCAATTGTATTATTAATTATGCCGGCCTTTGGACCTATCTACAGAAAAATCTTTAAAAAGTCTCCAAGTAAAGCCTAGAAGAATATATGATTCAAAAAATTGGTGCTATAAATCTAAAAAGTAAAGTATACGACTCTCTAAAGAAATATATTCTTTCTTTAAATATATATTTGAAAGAAAGGGACTTCCATTTAGATGAGAGACAACTTTCAGAAAAATTAGGTGTGAGTCGAACTCCTATTCGTGAAGCTATAGCTAAATTAGAACAAGATGGCATTGTCAGAACAGTTCCAAGAAGAGGTGTTTTTGTTCATAGAAAATCTAAAAAAGAGCTTATTGATATTGTAACTGTCTGGGCAGGACTGGAGGGATATGCGGCTCATCTTATTATTAAAAATTCCAATAAAGAAGAAATAGAGACACTTAACAAATATTGCCAATACTCTAAGCAGAATGTTTTGTCTGATTTAGATAACTACTCAAATGATAATATTAAGTTTCACGAGCGTATAATGAAGTTAACAAAGGTAAGATTAATGGGTGAGATATTAGAATCCCAACTCATACACCTACAATATTTAAGAAAAAAATTCATCATTGAGTCTGACAGATCAGTTAAGTCAATAGATGAACATAATGATATAATCAAATCTCTTGTCGCAGGACAGGGGGCAAAAGCAGAAAAACTTTTGAAAAACCATGCTTTAACACTTGTTGAAAAAATACAAGAAAGCATCAATTCTTAAACCAAAATTCTTTGAAACTTCAATAAATCTGGTATACATTATACCACCAGAGAGAGGTTAACTATGTCTACAGGAACTAATGAACAAATGATAACTGGCGGAGAGCTAGTAGCTAAGGCCCTTAAAGCAGAGGGAGTTGAAGTTATTTATACACTATGTGGTGGCCACATAATTGATATTTACAATGGATGTTTAAATGAAGGAATTAAAATAATTGATGTGAGGCATGAAGAAGTTGCCTCTCATGCAGCAGATGGTTATGCAAGAATGACAGGAAAACCGGGTTGCGCAGTTGTCACAGCAGGTCCTGGAACTACACATGCTCTTACTGGAGTTGCAAATGCATTTAGAGCAGAAATCCCTATGCTCTTGATTGGTGGACAAAGTTCTCTTACCCAACATAAAATGGGATCTCTCCAAGATCTCCCACACGTAGACATGATGCAGCCCATTACTAAATTTGCATCAACTGTTATGTCTACTGAAAGATGTGCAGATATGGTTTCAATGGCATTTAGAGAAACTAGAAATGGATCGTTCGGACCATCTTTTTTAGAGATACCTCGTGATATTTTAGACTCCTCAATACCTATCAGCAAAGCTGTTCTTCCTGAAACTGGAAAATATAGTGCTTCATCCAAAACATTAGCAGATCCTGTTGATGTTCAAAAAGCTGCAGATATTATTTCAAAAGCAGAAAGACCATGTGTTTTGTTAGGTCAGCAAGTTTGGACATGTCAATCTACTGATGATGCAGTTGAATTTGTAAGAAATTTAAATATACCCGCATACCTTAACGGAGCAGCTAGAGGTTCTTTAGCTCCTGGAGACCCACATCATTTTCATAGAACTCGAAGAAATGCTTTTACAAAATCAGATTGTATTATAATTGTGGGAACCCCTTTTGATTTCCGAATGGGATACGGCAAAAGATTAAATCCAAATGCTACTGTTATTCAAATTGATATGGACTACAGAACTGTTGGTAAAAATAGAGACATTTCATTAGGTTTAGTAGGACATATAGGAACTACTCTAAAAGCTATTTCTGAAGCTGGAACTAAACAAGATAGGTCAGACTGGTTTAACGAGTTAAGAGCTGGAGAAGAAGCCGCTCTTGAGAAGTTAATGCCTACCTTTACCACAGAAAAATCCCCAATTAGCCCATACAGAGTTGCTTGGGAGTTAAATCAATTTTTAAATGATGACACTATATATATAGGAGATGGCGGTGATGTTGTAACAATCAGCGCTCAAGCAGTTCAGCCAAGACAGCCGGGAGCTTGGATGGATCCAGGTCCATTAGGAACATTGGGTGTTGGAGTTCCGTATGCTTTAGCTGCTAAGCTAGCTGCTCCTGATAAAGAAATTCTTCTATATTGTGGAGATGGAGCCTTTTCTATGACGGGAATGGACTTTGAAGCATTTGTTCGTCACAAAGCACCAGTCCTAACTGTAATAGGTAATAATTCTGCTCAAAATCAAATTAGATTTGGTCAGATTATGAAGTACGGAGAAGAAAAAGGTAATGTTGGAAATATACTCGGCGACGTTAACTTTGATGAGTTTGCAAAAATCTTTGGTGGTCATGGAGAGGCGGTTAGAGAAGCAAAAGATATCCAGCCTGCACTTCAAAGAGCAAGAGAAGCCGTTAAATCTGGGATACCTGCAATCGTAAATATTTGGGTGGATAAAGAAGAGTTTGCTCCTGGTACTAAAAACCAGACAATGTACAAATAATAAGGTAGGTTGAAATAATGGAAGCTCTTAAAGGTGTAAAGGTATTGGATATGACTCATGTTCAATCAGGACCTACTTGTACTCAACTTCTTGCTTGGTTTGGAGCGGATGTAGTTAAAGTTGAAAGACCCGGAGTAGGAGATGCTACTCGTGGTCAGCTTAGAGACGTTCCTGAAGCTGATAGTCTTTACTTCACGATGCTCAATTCTAATAAAAGAAGTATTACTCTTAATCCTAAAAAACCAGAAGGTTCTAAAATTTTTACTCAACTCATCAAAGAATGTGATGTGATGGTTGAAAATTTTGCCCCCGGCGCCCTAGATAGAATGGGTTTTTCATGGGAGAAAATTCAAGAGATTAATCCTCGTATGATTTATGCCTCTGTCAAAGGTTTTGGACCAGGGCAGTATGAAGAATGTAAAGTTTATGAGAATGTGGCCCAATGTGCTGGAGGTTCTGCTTCCACAACAGGTATGCTGGGTGAGGTGCCAATGGTTACAGGAGCCCAAATCGGTGATAGTGGCACAGGTCTTCATTTAGCTTTAGGAATTGTCACAGCTTTATTTCATAGAGAAAAGTCTGGAAAAGGACAAAGAGTATCTGCTGCTATGCAAGATGGAGTTTTAAATCTTTGTCGTGTAAAGCTGCGTGACCAACAACGATTAGAAAAAGGACCTCTCAAAGAATATTCTCAATTTGGTGAAGATATTCCTTTTGGAGAGGCAACCCCTAGAGCTGGAAATGACTCCGGTGGTGGCCAACCAGGTAGAATTTTAAAGTGTAAAGGATGGGAGACAGACCCCAATGCCTATACTTACTTTATAACACAGGCAGCTGTATGGGAAAAAGTCTGTGATGTTATTGGAAAGCCTGAGTGGAAAGAAGATGAAAATTATTCTACCCCAGCTCTTCGACTACCTCGTTTAAACGAAATTTTTAATACTATCGAGGCCTGGACGATGACTAAAACGAAGTTTGAAGTCATGGATGTATGTAATCCTCTTGATATACCAGTAGGACCAATTCTTTCATTAAAAGAAATAGCAGAAGACCCTGGTTTAAGGGAAACAGGAACAGTAGTTGAAGTTGATCATCCAGTAAGGGGAAAATATTTAACAGTAGGAAATCCAATTAAATTATCTGACTCACCAGCAATAGTAAAACGTTCACCTTTATTAGGAGAACATACTGATGAAATCTTAAAAGAATTTTGTAATATGACAGACGATGAAATTAAAGCTGTAAAAGAAGCTGGAGCAGTTTAAACTAATTAAATAGAGGAGATAAATATGAAGATTATTTTAATGGGACAACAAGCATTTGGTAAAAGCGCTTTAGAAAAATTTCATACAGAGACAAATCATGACGTGGTAGCAGTTTATTGTGCTCCTGATAAAGAGGGTAAGCCAGCTGATCCAGTAAAAGATTATGCACAAAGCGTAGGCCTTCCTGTTTTTCAACCATCAAACTTCAAAGACCAAGAAGTTCTTGATCAAATAAAATCTCATGATGCTGATTTGTGTGTAATGGCTTACGTTACAATATTTGTCCCCGAAGGAGCTAGAGATATTCCTAAACATGGTTCTATTTGCTTTCATCCATCTTTACTCCCACTTCACAGAGGTCCAAGCTCAATAAACTGGCCTATTATAGGAGGAGCTACCAAAACAGGTTTGACAATATTTTATCCTAATGATGGCTTAGATGAGGGAGAAATTCTTCTTCAAAAAGAAGTTGAAATAGGTCCTGACGATACTCTAGGAGATGTTTATTTTTCTAAGATTTTCCCTTTAGGAGTAGATGCGTGTATTGAAGCAGCTGATATGATGGAAGCAGGTAATCCTCCACGTATTGTACAAGATGAAACTAAGGCAACTTATGAGTCATGGTGTAAAAAAGCAGATGCCAGAATAGATTGGAAAAAACCAGGAAGAGAAATTTACAATCTTATAAGAGGTTGCAACCCACAACCAGGGGCATGGGCAGAGTTTATGGGAGATGAATTCACTTTTGTTGATACAAAATTTAATGATCAACAAAGTGCAGAACACTTTCCTGGTCAGATTATTTCAATAAACGCCGAAAACATCGAAATTGCAGTTAAAGGAGGCTTTATTGAAGTTTCTCGATTTAAGTCTGATCAAGGTAAACTTTACGTCAAGGATATGAATACTGCAGTGTTTACAGAAGGCGATTTATTCTCATAATAGCTCCCAGTGGCTAAACAGTATAAAGATTCACTTAAGACATTATCTTTCATAGTTTATTTCATAATACTTTTTGTGTTATGGCTTGTATTATCGGGATATTTAAAAACATTATTATTATTTTTTGGTCTTGTAAGTGTTCTATTCGTAATCTGGATGTCCTATAGAGCTAATGCCTTAGAAGAAGACTCCCTTCCTATTAAATTAATTTTAAAATTACCATTCTATTGGTTATGGCTTTTTAAAGAAATTTTTAAATCAGGCATCATTACAACTGCTTTAATTTGGAATGGAAAATTTGCACCACAATTGTTCAGGATCAAAGCTTCTCAAAAAAGTACAACAGGTATTGCTAACTATGCTAATGCAATAACTCTTACTCCAGGAACGGTTACAATAGAAGTAGAAAAAAAGACTCTTCTTGTTCATGCTTTAAATAAAAAATTATCTGAAGATTTACAATCAGAAGATATGGATAAAGTAATTACTGGCTTAGATAAATGATATTTTTTTTAACATTGTCGATTTTAGGGATCTCTGTATTTATGTGTTTAGTAAGGGCCATAAAAGGACCAACCCCATTTGATAGAATACTTTCTATTTCAAGTATAGGTACAATTATAGCTATTGGCATTAGCGTACATGGCTTTGCTTTTAACAGACCTGATTTTGTCGATATTTCCCTTATGTATGTATTGCTGAACTTCCTGGGAACCATAGCAATTTTAAGGTATTACAAAATAAAAAATAAAAAAACTAATGTCATATAATTTCATAGAACTTTTCTCAATTATTTCATTAATTCTTGGTTGTTTTTTTATCTTATCAGGTAGTCTTGGGTTAATAAAACTTCCTGACGTATTTAGTAGAATTCATGCTGCTGGGTTAATAGACACTCTGGGATCAGGATTTATTGTTCTAGCTTTAATCATATACTCAGGTTTTAGTTTATTAAGCCTAAAACTAGTTCTAATACCAATATTTCTTTTATTTACGAGTCCCGTTACAAGCCATGCTATCTCTCTATTTGCTTATGAGTCAGGCCATAAACCAAAAGCTAAAATCAAAAAATGAACTTTTTATTAATAAACTTTTTTCTAATTTCTTTATTGTTAATAACTACTTTTTTTATTTTTAAATCTACCTCTTTGATAGGTATTGTTGCTCTAACAGGAGCATTCACTTTACTTTGCTCAGCTATTTACGTCAATTTAGATGCTGTTGATGTTGCCTTTACAGAAGCAGCTGTGGGGTCGGGGATCTCTACTATTTTAATGGTTATGGCTGCAGCAAAACTACCCGAGGGAAAAAAAAATAAATTAATAAATTTGTTTCCCAGTATTATTTTAGCAATATCAATATCGCTTGTCCTAATATTAATTATATCTAACCTTCCATTATTAGGTGACCCAAATGCTCCTATTCATCTTCATGTTGTTCCTGAGTATATAAAAGAAAGTAAGGATTTTTTTCATATTCCTAATGTTGTGACTAATATTTTGGCTAGTTACAGAGGTTTTGATACTCTTGGAGAAACTATAGTCATATTTACAGCAGGTTTAGGAGTAATTGTTCTACTAACTAGTAATACGCTCAATCGCAAAACAAAATTTAAGAATAAAGAAAAAAAATGAGAGATAAAATTTCATCAAGCCCTGTATTAAGTGTTGTTAGCAAAGTTCTTTTTGCTCCTATTATAATTTTTGGCCTTTACGTACAATTTCACGGAGATTATGGACCAGGTGGTGGTTTTCAAGCTGGCGTAATTGTAGCCGCGGCTTTTATCCTTTACTCGATGATATTTGGTCTAGCTAAAGGAGAAACTTTAGTCCCAGTAATGGTTAACAGATATCTCATGTGTGTTGGTGTTTTATTATACGCAGGTGTGGGAATTCTATCTATTTTTCTTGATGGAATGTACCTGGACTATAATGTTTTATCTACTAACCCCTCTTCGGGCCAACATATTGGTATTATTCTAGTTGAACTAGGTGTCGGCATTACTGTAGCGACAGTTATGATTGCTCTTTATCATTCATTTGCTTCATTTCAGGAGTCTCATGAATAATTTTATTTATTTTTGGAACCACTTTGCTTTCATTTTACTAATGATGGGAGGGCTTTTTATAATTATTACCAGTCAAAATTATTTAAAAAAAATAGTAGGGCTAGCTATCTTTCAAACTGCTGTATTTGTATTCTTTGTATCTCTGGCAAAAGTTCTTGATGGTACTGCCCCAATATTAACAAAATCTTTAAGTGTCTACTCAAATCCTCTACCACATGTTTTAATACTCACTGCAATTGTAGTAGGTGTGGCTACATCTGCCTTGGGTTTAGCTTTAGTTTTACAAATATACAAAAATTATGGAACAATTGAGGAAAAAGAAATAGAGAACTTGGAGCTGAAGTCAGATAAATAAATGTTTGATTTATTTTTAGATGATGCCCCTGCCTTAGTTGTTGTTTTACCTTTAATAGCTTCAGCCATTATTGCATTCATGCCTTCTAAGATATGGCCATGGATAATTTCGATGATTGTTCTAGTTTTTCATTTAGCTCTATCTCTCCATCTTATTGAAGAAGTGTCTATCTCAAAAATCATTATTTATGAGTTTGGAAACTGGGAACCACCTTGGGGAATATCTTTTAAAATTGATGGGGTTAACAGTGGTTTACAAATTTTGTTTTCTAGTTTTGTACTTATTTCAACTTTTTACTCTAGAAAAATATTTTTAAATGAAATAGAAGCTGAGGACACTGGTAAAGCCTATTCTTTATGGTTATTGGCAATTGGAAGTTTGAATGGAATTATTCTTACAAATGATATCTTCAACTTATTTGTTTTCTTAGAAATTTCTGCATTAGCCTCTATTTCTCTTATCTCTCTTGGGGCTGGACTAAATCGTAAAGCCTTACTTGCTGCCTTTAACTATCTCATCATAGGTGCAATAGGCGCAACATTCTATGTGATTGGAGTGGGCTTTGCCTATGCAATGACCGGCACATTAAATATGAATGATCTAATCATACAATTATCTCAATACTCTGAGGGCCAACTTGCAATTTTTGCTGGAATGTCATTTATGCTTATTGGTTTAATGGTGAAAGCTGCAATATTTCCATTACATATCTGGCTTCCGGCTGCTTATAGCTATGCACCCTCTGCTGTGTCGACTCTTCTGGCTGCTTTGGCAACTAAAACTATACTTTATTTTTTTGCAAGACTTCTATTTGAGGTATTTACTATATATGAAAATTATTTAATTATTTTCTTAGATTTTATTTTATTTCCATTATCGGTGATAGCAATATTTATTGGAACATTAATAGCAATTTACCAAGACGATATAAAAAAACTTTTAGCTTTTTCTTCTATAGCTCAAATAGGTTATATCACTCTAGCTTTCAGCCTTAGGGATCATAGTGGTATTACCTCAGGATTTGTTCACATATTTAATCATGCTTTAATAAAAGGAGGCTTATTTATGTCAGTAGGCTACTTCGCTATTCTTTATAAGGATAGGGTGACTTTATCTAGCATTAAGGGCTTTGGTTATAAATATCCTATCACTTCATTTGCTTTATTGATTTGTGGGCTATCTCTCATTGGCCTACCTCTGACAAATGGTTTTATTTCAAAACTATATCTTTTTCAGGCCCTTTATATCAATCAAATGTATATCCCAATTGCTTTAGTAGCTGTAAGTTCTGCATTAGCAGTTGTTTATTTTTGGAAAATAGTTGAACAAATGTGGTTTTCAGACATTAAACCAAAGCCAGAAAAAGAGGATCCTAGTATCTATTTTCCAATTTGGATAATTACAATCTCAATTATCTTATTTGGTATGTATTCATCTCCAATTATCGAATTTTCAACTTTATCGGCTGATTACCTCACTCAAGGATTACAAAAATGAGTAATTCTTTCTTGTTACTTTTAGGTATAGCCACTCCTTTAATTGCAGCTCTTTTTTCTTATCTTACTAGATACAATAATAATTTAAGAGACTCTTTTGGAATAATAGGGGGGATAGTGACTTTAATAATAAGCCTTAGGGTCTTTCATGGAATTCAATCTAATGAGATATTTGAAATTACCCTTTTTAATTTGTTTGAAGGAGTTGATTTTACTTTTAGAGTAACTCCTCTCGGTTCTATCTTTAGCTTAGTCGCTTCTTCTCTATGGATAATGGCATCTATTTATACTATCGGATACATGAGAGGAGCTGGTGAGAAAAATCAAACAAGATTTGTTATCTTTTACTCGATTGCTATTCATGCAGCATTGTCAATAGCATGGTCGGGAAACCTTTTAGTTCTATTTATATTCTATGAGATATTAACTTTCTCAACCTTTCCTCTGGTAGGACATAAACAAAACTCTGAATCTCAGTCAGCTGGTAGACTCTATTTATCAATTTTAGTAGGAACATCTCTTATCTTTTTCCTCCCAGCTATTTTTTGGATATGGCTTGAAACAGGAACCTTAAATTTTCAAGATGGAGGAATTTTAATTAATAAATTTCCTACAGAGTATCTGTCATTTTTAATTGCTTTACTTGTTTTTGGTATTGGAAAGGCAGCTATTATGCCTATCCACAGATGGTTACCAGCAGCTATGGTGGCTCCAACTCCAGTATCTGCTTTGCTCCATGCTGTTGCAGTTGTTAAAGCAGGAGTTTTTAGTTTCCTAGTAGTAATTGTATACATTGTTGGACCTGATTATCTTCTTCAAACTAACAGTTCTGATTGGCTAGTTTGGTTGGCTTGTTTTACTATTATGGCCTCAAGTATTATAGCTATTACCAAGGATGATTTAAAAGCTAGATTGGCATATTCTACCATAAGCCAACTCTCTTATATAATTTTAGGAGCTGCTTTGGCCTCATCTTTGGCAATTAAAGGAGCCTCATTCCATATAATTACACATGCTTTAGGAAAAATTACTTTATTTTTTTGCGCAGGAGCTATTTATGTTACAGCACATATAAAAAAAGTTAGTGAACTCAAAGGCTTAGGTTTTAAATTACCTTTAATATTTGTGGCCTATACCCTTGGAGCATTATCAATAATTGGGGTACCACCATTTATTGGTTCATGGAGTAAATTTTATTTAATTATGGGTTCTTTAGAGCGAGAATTTATATTTGTTGCAATTATCTTAGGAGTATCATCACTTTTAAATATTTACTATCTCTTGCAACCTGTCGTAATAGGTTTTACACAAACTAGAAAAAAAGAAATTAAGCTTATTAAATCACCATTGACTGTTTGGCCACCGGTAATTACAGGTATTGGGTGTTTGATTTTATTTTTTTATTCAGATTACTTTATTCATAATGTTAACAGGGTGATCACCTAAATGAAAAAAAATGATTTAAAAAAATTCGGTGAAATTTTTACAAAATATATCCTTATTATTTCAATATTATTAATCTTATTAGATTTTACTTTTCATAGGCATGGATATTTTTCATTTGAAGAAATTTATGGCTTTCCTGCTTTTTTTGGTTTCATAAGTTTTGTTTTTATTGTTTTAGTTGGAAAGTGGCTTAGGAAATTTTTGATGAGAAAGGAGGATTATTATGATGAGTAATATGATTCCAGGTTTAGTGATGATTTTGTTTTCAATAGTTCTGCCTGTCATTCCTAACTATTTTAGGCATCCTGCAATGTTGTTATCTGTTTTTCTTTCTTCCTTATCATTGTTCAATGGTTATGGAATATTTTTAGAATGGGACATCCTTGGCTTAAATTTAATATTGTATCAATCAGATAGTTTAACATTTCCATTTGCTATAATTTTTCATATTGCTGCAGTTTTAGTTATAATTTTTAGCTGGCATAATAAAAATTTAATGGAGCAAATGGCAACCCTAGCTTACGCAGGATCAGCCATAGGGGCTCTTCATGCTGGTGACTTTTTTAGTCTCTTTATTTGGTGGGAAGCAACAGCCCTAACTTCAGTATTTATAGTTTTTGCCGGTAATACTCTAGCCTCAAGAAATGCAGCCATGAGATACCTCATTATTCAAGTGTCCTCAGGTGTTTTGTTACTAATTGGAACTTGTCTAATGCTCTATCAAACAGGAAATCATAACTTGGCTACTTTAGACTTAAACTCTGATTTTGGTAAATTCATATTTATTGCATTTGGCATCAAAGCAGCATTTCCTCTCCTAAATGGTTGGCTTCAGGACTCCTATCCTGAATCTTCTGTTACTGGAACTGTGGCTTTATCGGCATTTACGACGAAACTTGCAATCTACGCCCTAGCTAGAACATTTCCAGGAACCGATTCATTAATATGGATAGGTGCCATTATGACAGCATTTCCTGTATTTTTTGCTGTTATAGAAAATGATTTAAGAAGAGTTTTATCATTTAGCCTGAATAATCAATTGGGTTTCATGGTTGTAGGTATTGGTATTGGCACAGAACTCTCATTAAATGGAACTGTAGCACACGCTTTTGTGCATATTATATACAAAGCATTATTATTTATGAGTATGGGTGCGGTTTTGTATAGAACAGGAACTACGAAGGCTTCTGAATTAGGAGGTCTTTATAAATATATGCCGCTAACAACAATTTTTTGTATCGTAGGGGCAATGTCTATTTCAGCTTTCCCACTATTTAGCGGTTTTGTAGCTAAATCCTTAATAATGTCATCTTTGGGAGGAGCAGGAATGGTTTTGATTTATTTTGTATTATTTTTTGCTTCTGCTGGAGTATTAGAACACTCTGGTATTAAAATTCCTTACTTTGCTTTTTTTGCCCATGAAAGAAAAACAAGAGTTAAAGAGGCGCCATTAAATATGCTCATCGCAATGGGCATCGCAGCATTTCTATGTATCGGAATTGGCGTTTACCCAAGATACTTGTATCAGATACTTCCCTATGCTGTGGAATATCAACCCTACACACTGGATCACGTTATTAGCCAGTTACAACTTTTAGTTTTTGCTATTCTTGCATTCTTATTTTTAATAAAATTCAAGCTCTATCCCTCTGAGATAAAATCGACTGTATTGAACTCGGACTGGTTTTATAGAAGAATGCTACCAGGAATAGGAAGACCTTTTTTCAAAATGGTATCTAATGTAATAGAAAAGTTTTATTTTAATCTAGCTTTTGTATTTAATTTTTTATTAGGTAAGTCTAAAAAGTACAATAACTCTTCTTTTATCAAAGTCACAACTCCTAGCTTTGCAACATTAATTTTAATAATAGTATTATTTATAATGTTACTTATAGCTGTTATTTAGTTTTTTTTATTTTTGAATATTCTAATTTAATGGCTTCTTGAATAAATATTTGCCAAATTCTTGTGATTATTTCATGATCTATCTTATTTTTTTTAGCTTTAGATTGAACTGACTTTAGAATATGGGTTATCCTCTCGTGGTCAATGATTTGATCTTGATTATCCTTTAATTTAGTTACTTTATGAATTTCTTTAAATCTGTCAGCAATTAACTTAATAATTTCATTGTCAATATTATCAATATTTTTTCTCACTTTTTTGAGCTCATTTATATTGTTGTTCTTTTTCATGCTTTAAAGATTAATATATTAATGAAGTCAGAAATGAAAACAATTAATTCAAATCATAAAGTAGCCATATTTTGTGGATCAATGTTTGGCTCTAAAAAAGAATATAAAGATTTAGCTATAAAGGTGACAGAATATTTATCAAAAAATGATTATGATATTGTTTATGGTGGGGGAGAAAATGGACTCATGGGCGTGGTCGCTAATACAGCTATTAAAAACAAGGCACACGTAACAGGTATTATTCCAGAATTTCTAGATAATAGAGAAACCATCCATAAAAAAATTGATAAAATATTTATCACCAAAACTATGGAACAACGAAAAAAAAAATTTTTATCTCTTTCTGATAGCTTTATAGCTCTTCCAGGAGGAGGGGGTACAATTGAGGAAATAGGCCTTGTATTAAGTGCCCTTCAGTTAGGTGTTATTAAAAATAAAAAATTTTTAATATTTAATTATAAAAATTATTGGTCTGATATTATTAAACAGTATCAAAAAGTTGTAAATAACGGCTTTGCATATAAGAGCTTTAACAACCTATTTATTGTCTGTTCAAATTTAAAAGAGTTAAAAAAAAACTTTTAATTATTCTTTATATAATTTAACCAGTTTGCTAGTTCGCTTGTTCTAATTTTAAAATCCATAAGAGATCTACTATAACTATCCTTAGAAGGGTTTTTAAAACTTGATATAAGATTTTTTAATTGATTATTAGAAAATAATTTTTCTTTCAAAAGAATTTTTTTTCGGGCATTCAAGATTTGACCTGTGTATTGGAAATTAAATTCTGGATGATATTGAGTGCCCCAGAAATTTTTATTTGAAAGTGATTGAATGGAATAATGATTATCCGATAAGGCGGATGCTTTTTTGGGAAGAGTTGTCACATGATCTATGTGAGAGGCAAATGCATCAAAAATGATAGGTTTTTGGTTATACATAGGATGACCCTTTCCTTTGTTGTTTAATGAAATATTAAAAGAAATACCTATTTCTCTACCTTTGATATTTTTAGAAACAACACCTCCATTGCATACAGTATAAAGTTGCATACCCCAGCAACTTCCAAAGATCTTTATTGGAAGTTTTGATACCTTTTTCATTAAAGATATTTGATTTTTTATTTCATTTGTATTGTCATAAATATTTAAACTCGATCCAGTCCAAATCATTCCATCAAAAGAATGGAAAAAACTATCATCAAAAGTAGATTTTAAATCCATAGAAGGATATATAAAGGTTGTTTTAATTTTAGAATTAATTTTTTTTAGTTGATCACTATAAAATTCACAGATTGGCTGTATTTTATATTTCGCAAGTTTTGACCAACCTAATTTGTCGTATCCATTAACTATTAGTAAATTCATTCATATTTAATATAGTTACTTAGTAAAAATGTCAGCATTTATCTATAAGTCTTTATCTGTACTGTTTTTTGTTTTAATGAGTGTGTGTATCAAAGCCACGGGTGATCATATACCTTTATTTCAAGTAGTATTCTTTCGAAATTTTTTTGCTTTATTACCATTAATCTTTTTTATTTATTTTTTAAAGTTGAATTTTCGCTCGATTAACAATTACAAATTACATATAGCCAGAGCTTTTATAGGAATTACAGCTATGAGCTTATTTTTTATTTCTATTAGATATGTCCCATTAGTTGAAATGCAAACAATTAGTTATTCGTCTGTTTTCTTTATTTCAATCTTATCAATTTTCTTTTTGGGTGAAAAAATTGGCTATCGCAGGATTATAGCAATCTTTATTGGTTTTATTGGTGTTTTGATTATCTTAAAACCTAGCACTGAACTGTTTTCTAACTATTCAGTACTACCTCTTATAGCAAGTTTATTTTTATCTATGGCAGTAATTGTTCTAAAAAAGATACTATTGACAAACAATAATATTCTTTCAGTTTGGGTATTTACTGTTTTATGCACAATTATTAGTTTATTTTTTTATAACGAAAATTGGGTCTGGCCTAACAATTTAGATATGAGTTTTATGGTTGCTTCAGGAATATTGGGTTTTATTGCTCAAATATGTCTGACCAAATCATTTCAATTAGCTGATGCCTCCATACTGGCTCCTATAGATTTTTCATCAGTTATATGGTCTTTTTCTTTAGGTTATATTTTTTTTGGAGAGTTAATTTCATCTGATGTTTTGATAGGTGGACTTATTATTATCACTAGTGTTGGCTATATATTCTATCGAGAAAGAGTATTACAAAAAGAGATTGTTTTAGGGGTTAATAAGCAATTCTAGTTACTCTTTATTTCTCTATTAGTGCATCATAATAACTAGTTAGACATTAATTAAATTTTTTGATAATTAAAATTATGGAATTTTTACACACGATGGTTCGAATAACCAATATAGATGCTTCTATTGATTTTTATTGTAATAAACTTGGTTTGGTTGAGTTTTCTAGAAAAGAATATGAGAATGGAAAGTTTACTTTAATTTTTCTTTGCGCACCAGATGATCTCAAGTTAGCTGAGCAGAATAGAAAACCTTTGCTTGAGCTGACATATAATTGGGATAAAGAGATTTATACCGGAGGAAGGAATTTTGGGCATCTAGCTTTTAGTGTTCAAAATATATATGAAACTTGTCAAAAACTTTTAGATAATGGTGTAATAATTAATAGACCTCCTCGAGACGGTCATATGGCATTTATAAATTCTCCAGATGGAATTTCAATTGAGTTACTTCAAAAAGGTGACAGTTTAGAGCCCCAAGAACCATGGTCAAGTATGGAAAACTCTGGAAGTTGGTAATTTAGTATTTATATTTTAAGGAAATTTTTTATCAATTTTTATTTATTTCATAGTTGGCATATTTAGAGAAGCGCTTGCTACATCATCAGGCCACCTAGAAGTAATAGTTTTTCTTTTTGTATAAAAGTTAATTCCTTCTTCACCATGCATTCCATGACCACCAAATATTGAGCCTTTCCAGCCCCCAAAACTGTAAAAAGCCATAGGAACAGGTATTGGAACATTAATTCCAACCATTCCTATTTGAACATTTTTCATAAAGTTCCTAGCAAATCCTCCATTGGATGTGTAGATAGAGGTTCCATTGCCAAACTCATGATTATTAATTATTTGCAAAGCTTGATCAAAGTTTTCCATATTAACAACAGATAATACTGGACCAAAAATTTCTTCTTTATAAATAGTCATATCAGTTTTGACGTTATTAAATATTGTAGGTCCAACAAAATTTCCATTTTCAAAACCTTGCAATGATAGATTTCTACCATCCATTTCTAAATCAGCACCTTCAGAGATACCTTTTTCAATATAAGATAAAACTTTTTGTTTATGCTCCTTGGTAATGAGAGGTCCCATTTCACTCTGTGGATCGAGGGACTCACCAACTTTGATATTTGAAGTTTTTTCTTTTAACAGTTCCATAAAAGGTTGTTGGATTTTACCTATTGGAATTGCTACCGATGTAGCCATACATCTCTCACCGGCTGAACCAAACGCAGCACCTATAAGACCGTTTACAGCGTCTTCTAAATTAGCATCTTCCATGATCAGCATATGATTTTTTGCTCCACCCAGTGCTTGAACTCTCTTATTGTTTTTTGAACATTCTGTATAAATATATTTAGCAACCGGTGTTGACCCAACAAAACTTACAGAGGAAATATCAGGAGATTGCAAAATTAAATCAACAACACTTTTATCACCATTCACTACTGTTAAAATATTTTCAGGAAGGCCCGCCTCGGTTAGAAGCTCAGCTAATTTAAGAGAACACTGAGGAACTTTCTCAGAGGGCTTCAACATAAATGCATTTCCACAAGCAATAGAGATAGGAAACATCCACATAGGAACCATAGCAGGAAAGTTAAAAGGAGTGATACCAGCACATATACCAAGTGGTTGTTTGATATCGTAGGAGTCCACATTAGTTCCAACATTGATTGAATGATTTCCTTTTAATAAATGAGGGATTCCACATGCAAAATCTACTACTTCTAATCCTCTTTGAAGAGATCCCTTGGCGTCAGAGAAAACTTTACCATGCTCTTCTGATATAATTTTAGCAATTTCATCAAAGTTTTTTTCAATTAAAGTTTTAAATTTAAAAAGTACATTGCTCCTTTTTGTTATCGGTGTTTCGGACCATGAGGATTGAGCCACTTTTATTTTTTCAATTATTTTTTGAAATTCTTCCTTTGAGGTAATAGGTACATGTGCATATTCTTCACCAGTTGAAGGCTTAAAAAGGGAAATATAATTGGATGGGTTTTCATCAGTCAATTTTCCATCAACAAAATTACTTATGTTTTTCATAGTGGATTAAAATAGCCCAATAAAATTAGTTGTAAATATTTAATCTAATTGATTTTCATAGTTTTACTGATACATTTTGTGGTAACAGGGGTGCTCTTTTGGAGCTGAGAAAGAATTTCCTTAACCCTAGAACCTGAACCGGATAATGCCGGCGTAGGAAGTTATACCTACCACAGCTATCTTGGTTTTTTGTTAATGAAAGGATATTAACGATGAACTTTAAAGTATTGATTATTACACTGCTATTGCCTTTCAGTGCATTAGCAAAAGAAGAACTTAAGATATTTACTTATGGTTCTTTTAATTCAGATTGGGGTCCTGGCCCTAATATTGAAAAAGAGTTTGAGTCTATCTGCAACTGTGATCTCATATGGAATACAGCAGACTCTTCAGGAGCGCTTCTTTCAAGAGTAAAATTAACTAATAATAAAGAGGGTTATGATATTTTGTTAGGTCTGGATGATTCTTTAGTAGATGAAGCAAAGAAAAATGATTTATTTATTAAGCATTCAGTTCAAACTGACGGTTTAGACATAGACTGGAACGATGAATATTTTACCCCATTTGATTATGGATATTTTAGTTTTATCTATGATAGTGATAAGTTAAATCAGCCACCAATGTCTTTTAAAGAATTAGCTGAAAGAAATGAAATTTCTATTATTATTATGGACCCAAGGTATTCTACTCCTGGTCTGGGTTTGGCAAAATGGATTAACCAAATTTATAAAGATGAGGCATCCAATTTTTGGAATAAAATTCAAGATCAAATAGTCATTACCTCTAAGAGTTGGTCCGATGGATACGGACTTTTTTTAGAAGGGGAGTCTGATTTAGTCCTAAGCTATACCACTTCTCCAGCTTATCATTCTTTAGTCGAAGGTAGTTCACAATATAAGTCTTTAAAATTTGAAGAAGGCCATGCCAGTCAAATTGAGGTCATGGGTATTCTAAATAATGCATCAAATTTAGATTTAGCTAAATCCTTTCTTGAGTTTTCTTTAACTGATGGATTTCAACAGTATATTCCTCAAGGAAACTGGATGTATCCAGTCTTAAACTTAAAAGAATCTCAAAAAGAATTTTATGATGCAGCACCTTTGCCAGTTTCTCTTGACCAGGTTTTTCCTTCAAGTGAGGAAAAAGATTCTTGGATAGCAAGTTGGGAAAAATCAATTATTGAATAAATTTTATTTTGATTGGGGAGTCAGCTTTTTAAGGCTCCCTTATTTAATTTACTTAGCTTTTATAATTACATTATTTATTTCTTCTCTCTTTATTTTTTCTGATATTAAAGATTTTAAAGAATTTAATCTTTTGTCTTATCTGGGAACAATAAAATTTACATTTTTTCAGGCTTTTTTAGCATGCTTTATATCTTCAATAGTGGGATTTTTTTTTAGTTTAATCTTTTATTTTTCAAATAAAGATCCTAGGGTCATCTCTTCTTTCTTGAACTTTTGTTTTATTTTACCAGTTATTTTTGTTTCTTTTGGATCTATTTTTTTTTATAGCTCTAATGGGATACTCTCTATTATTTTTGATTGGCTTCCTATTGATTATGATATGAAGATATTTTCTTTAAAGGGTATTATTTATGTAACCTCATATTTTAACATAGCCCTTAATGCTAATTTCTT
>ERZ802822.583-NODE-583-length-24938-cov-6.458831_pt1 | contig 24938 bp, 30 predicted proteins | sample MGYA00345649_ERZ802822 | MGnify/ENA primary metagenome ERZ802822 (study PRJEB30503, sample SAMEA104212359) | marine metagenome | biome: Westerlies Biome; feature: [SRF] surface water layer (ENVO:00010504) within the epipelagic zone...; material: water...
GTCTACCTTACTCAGCGTTGATGGCTTTCGTGCGATGATCGACGATCCATATCTTTTGGGCAGAATTTGCGCCCACCACAGTCTCAATGACCTGTACGCGATGGGGGCGCAGCCTGCTTCTGCGCTGGCATTGGTAACGATTCCACTTATGGCGGAACCCATGATGGAAGAGGAGCTTTACCAATTGTTATCTGGGGCCGTGGATGTTCTGAACAAAAGTGGCGCTCCGCTCGTGGGCGGGCATTCTGCAGAGGGCGCTGAACTGAGCATTGCCCTGACCGTCACTGGAGCGCCAGGCCAGACTACTCTCAGGAAGTCTGGTGCCCAAGTAGGCGATGTATTGATCCTGACCAAACCCTTGGGTACCGGAGTAATTCTTGCGGGTGCGATGCGCGGTATCCATGTTCCTGGCGCAATATCTGCGGCGGTCGACTGCATGGACAGCAGTAATGCTCTGTCTGTAGAGATACTGAAAGACTGTGGCGTAAATGCATTGACCGATGTCACTGGCTTTGGGTTGTTAGGTCATCTGTCAGAGATGCTTCGAGCCAGTGACTGTGGGGTAGCCTTACGTCTTGCCGATATACCTTTGCTGCCCGGGGCACTGCCCATGGCGAAACGCAACATTGCAAGTTCTCTGCAGAGTGCAAATGCCCTGGCCCTCAGGGATTTTCGCCTGGTCGACGATCTTGATCCGTGCCGTCTTGCGATTCTCAGCGATCCGCAAACCTCCGGCGGCATGCTGGCTAGTGTGCCAGCCCACCAGGCCGATACCTGCATAAAAGCACTGCGCGATCGGCAGATTGAAGCGGCGAAGGTTGGCGACATTGTGCTCGCACCAACGCGCATCATCATGGCTTAGTGCTGACGGCTAGAAGTAGGCCGCCATGGCAGGTCGAAAACGATCCATATCGACCAAGAATGAATCATGACCCTGCAAACTTTCCAGTGGGACAAAGGCGACATCTGCAACCTTCTCTGCCAGCGCGTCGGCCAAGGCTTGTTGCTGAACCAGCGGAAACAAGATGTCTGTACCGACACCGATCACCATGGCGGACTCGAGCTGCAGGCTACTGAAACTGGCGGTTAGGCTACCGCCATGGTCGAGGCCGTCGAACAGGTCCATGGCTCGTGAAAGGTATAAATAGCAATTGGCATCAAAGGATCCGGTGAACCGGTTTGCATGGCTCTCAAGGTAGGATTCCACCTCAAAATCAATGCCAAAGGGGGTATCTGATTCAGTGAAATCCGGTGCACGTTCACGACCAAACCGTTCTGCCCATTCCTGACCTGAGCGGTAGCTGATCATGCCTAGTTTGCGTGCTAGGCGCATACCGGTAATCGGGCCATGACCTTTGGTGTCGTACTGTCCGTTTTGCCAGAGCGGGTCTTTGCGAATGATTTCGCGCTGCAGCGAGCGCAGGGCGATCGCATGCGGCAGCGCCCGGGCAGCGGAAGAAATCGACACCAATCGTTTGCAACGTGCAGGTTGTTCGAGGGCAAAGGCGAGGGCAGTCATACCACCCATGGACGCGCCAACCACGGTATGCAGTTGGTCAATGCCTAGGTGATCAAGCAGATGCGAGGCCGAAATGGCGATGTCCTCTACGGTGAGTACCGGAAACTCCAATCGGTAGGGCTTCTGGGTTTCAGGATTGTCGCTGGCAGGACCCGTGCTGCCGAAGCAGCTGCCAAGGGAGTTGATGCAGATGATGAAGTAGCGGTCGGTATCTAAGGGCTTGCCGTGTCCAATCATGTCCTCCCACCAACCTGCCGAAGGGTCCTTAGGCGAGGAAGCAGCATGCGCTGAGGGTGACAAGCCGGTGAAAATCAGCACCGCATTGTCGGCGCTCGTATTCAATTCACCCCAAGTTTCAAATGCGATAGTAGGCGATTCGAGGTGACCGCGTTGCATGGCAAAACGACCCTGAATCTCAAGAAATTTAACTGCTCTCACTTGTTCTCCCTAGTGTCGGGTAAACAGTATGAGATTGGTGCGCGAAGTTCCAATCTAGGAGGACTCTAAGCATAGATCGCTCAGTCATTAGCGCTCAGTCATGAGCATTGTTGAGGGTGCTGCTAGGTGGCGGGACTTATTGAGGATTTTCGCCGGTCACTGAAAATGTCTGAGAGACTTGTTCTGCAGTCATCAAAATATCGTCGATCTGCGCCAGCGCCAATTCATCGAAAGAAATGCCGAGGAAAGCCGTCGTCGACAGTTCGATAAAAAGCTCCAACAGCTGTTCCTCTGAGACCACTGCATTTAAGTCGACGAATAGCTTAGTGAAAAACCCCGAGGCGGCCATTTGATCTGTGGCGTTGAGGTGCAGTAACAGGTCTTCAAATTTCGGCCGAAGAGTGTCTTTGACGGATTCGATTGCATTCATCGGCAGCACCTTGCAAGCCACATCGTGAACTCGCTGTGAACTTTCCGTGCTAAATCTTTGCTTTCTCTTCACCGCCTTAGCGCAACACTCAGGCCCCATGAAGAAGCTGTTTCGATGGATCAATCCGATGGTGTTTGCTGCCTCGCGAACCCCTCTTCATTGGCTATTCAGCCATCAGGTCATGGTTCTCCGATTTAAAGGACGGCGCAGCGGTCGTGCTTTTGCAATTCCCGTTAGCTATATGCCCGGCGATGCGGCGCACGGTAGGCAACTACTGTGTATGACAGACATTAGTGGTCTGTGGTGGAGAAATTTGCTTGAAGCGAGATGTATACGAATTGTGCATAAGGGGCAGCAAAAGGACGCCTGCGTCAGAGTGATCGAGTCAGACCTATGTAAAAAACGCGACGCCCTAGCCGGCTTTTGCCGCCGCAGCCGTGTGAGCGCCTTTTTTTCAGGTGTCGGCATGCAGGCAGGGGAACCCATTAGGGAGGAACTCGCGGCGGCGGCGGAGCGGCATGTGTTGATTGAGCTGACATTGGTTGCCTGAGCAAAAGGCCCTGATTTGCCAGCATCGATCTGGGTGAACCGCGGCTTTGTATGCTGAGTCGGACGCAGCTGTACCCGCGTTTTCGAGATACTCAGCCTTCCATTGTGATCTGGCAAACCCTAACTTCTGCGTATTCGTCCTGCCAATCTAGGCGCTCGAGAAACTGTTCTCTGGCGTAGCCGCCAAAATTCTCTAGCATGTAGGCCTGCACGGCATCCGCAAATACTCTGAGCCCGTCCAAAACGGTTGGGGCGGTGACCCGAATCTCGATGTCGAAGGGTTCTATGGGTAGCTCGTCTTGGTCATAACCCCACACATCACTCATCCGATAAGCGATAGGGTCCACGGGCTGTAGCTGCAGCATCTGTAATGCCACATGTCCGCCGTCCTCTGGTTCGAAATGCCACTTTCCATGCTGCACAAATATCTCCTCGGGTGAATCTTTATTTTGACAGGCGCCTAAGCTAATCGAGATTGACTGAAATGCTGCGGGCTGAAAGTAGCGAATGGGTGCAGAAATGTCCTATTTGATCGGGCACTCCATTGCGACAAACTTGGGACAAGTCATGCACCCGCTGCTTTCCGTGGGCATCGTGCAGTCCAATCGTCCAGATTCAGGTAACAGAATGCAGCAAATGTCATTAGGGGTCGATGCGGCACCGACCGATTGGTGCGACTCAAGCCAGCCAGCTTGGCCACCGCAAGCGTCTCGTGCACAAGGGCTTGAGCAACTTGAGGCGTTTATCAGCAAGGCTGGTCGCGCTTACCAAACCCACCGCAACACCGACTTAGGACCCGGGCGACACGGCCACGTGTCATTGCTCTCGCCCTATCTGAGGCATCGCTTGATAGACGAAACCGAGGTGCTATCTCAAGTGCTTGCAGAGCACTCCCAAAGCGAGGCGTTTAAATTCGTACAGGAAGTATTTTGGCGCAGCTATTGGAAAGGTTGGTTGGAGCAACGCAGCTTGCTTTGGCCCGAATATCAGCAGCAGTTGCCGGGCATTCTGCAACGCCAGACACAGAATCGCCGACAGAGTGACGACTATAATGCTGCGGTGAATGGAGCCACGCACATTCCCCTGTTTAATGAGTGGTGTGAGGAACTCGTTCGCACAGGCTACCTGCATAATCATGCGCGTATGTGGTTTGCCTCGATCTGGATCTTTACGCTGAAGTTGCCTTGGCAGCTTGGTGCAGACTTTTTTGTGCGTCATCTAATGGACGGCGATCCAGCCAGCAACACCCTAGGATGGCGATGGGTGGCTGGCTTGCATACGGCAGGCAAGTCGTACTTAGCCACTGCCAAGAACATTAAAACCTGTGCGCAAACGCGTTTGGCAGGACGCAGCGATCAAGAGCTAGGTCTGAACAAGCTTGCAACCTCTACGTTCAACCTGCCCGAGCACTTGTCAGCCAAGGCGCTACAAAAGACAGAAATACGCTGGCCTGCACCGGAAACTGCCGACCCCGCCGGATACCAGGCGAATCACGGTCGCACCGCATTGCTGTTAACGGAAGAAGATCTGACATGGATGCCGTCGCAACAGCCACAGGGGATTGTGGCCTTGAGTGCATCACCGCGCAGTGTCATCGCCAGCTGCAGCGACGTCGTTCGCCACTTTACCGAATCAGCCATCCATGACGGCCTGCAGCGCTTCACCGGTCATTACGCATCGCTGGGACTGCCCTGCGCCGAATCTGCCCTAGACGATGAGGCCTTGGTGCGGTGGCTGGTAGAACAACGGATGGACGCAGTGGTGTGTGCCTACGCGCCCATGGGACCAACGCGTCTACGCCTTCGAGCATTGCGCGGCCAGTTGGCCTGCAAGGGCATCAGCATGCGCATGCAGATGCGCGATTACGATCGTCTGGTATGGCCCCATGCCAGCCGCGGCTTCTTCCAGCTTGGCAAACGCATTCCTGAATTCTTGGACATCATGCGGCTCGGCGCATAGCGGTGGGCGGCTGCTAGGCCCACGTTGCCCAAGTCTCCAGCGGCGTGCGATCTGATACCAGCGTGTTAACCGGAGCGTTAGGATCCCGATAGCCAATGGCCATGCCGCAAAACAGCATCAGGGAGTCAGGTGTTTGCAGAAAGGAAGCCACGGCGTTGGGTCTGGTGGCCCAAGCCTCTTGGGCACAGGTGTCGATGCCTGATTCCTGAGCTAGCAACATAAAGGTCTGCAAAAACATGCCGAGGTCTGACCACTGTGGTGGTCCCATGGTTTTTTCGATCAGGCAAAAGAATGCTGCGGGCGCGCCGAAGAATTCGAAATTTCGCGCCAGATGCGCAAATCGGGCAGCTTTATCCTCCCGCGGTATGCCCAGCAAACCATACATATCTTCACCAACCTTGAAGCGGCTGTCTCGATAGGGGGAGGGCAATTCCCGTGGGTAGATCTCATAGGCAGGTTTTTCTCGAACCTCCTGCGATGCCATGTGCTGCAAGAATGCCTGCATGCGTGCGCCGTTGATCACCTGTATCTGCCAAGGTTGTACATTACCGCCAGAGGGTGCTCGGGCAGCTTTCGTAAGTAACTCCCGAAGCAGATCATCACTGACTGGTGTATCGAGAAAGGATCGAATGGAGCGGCGGGCGGCGACGGCGTCACTGACGTTCATGAAGGTTCTCTCCTTTTTTCCTGTGCAGGGCGACCGGCAGTGCCGGTCGCATACGCGTTGTCCTACTTGAGCGCTGCGCCGTAGGTGTCTTCGTTGAAGCCAACGATGATGTGCTTACCAACAACAGCCGTCGGCGCTCGAAGGTTGCCAGTACTGCCAAGCATGGCATTGAGAGCTTCCTCCGAGGCCTTGCTGCCACCAGCAAATTCCGTCACTTTTTTACCCTTGGAGACCACCATGGTTTTGGCCTTGGCCAACAACGCTGCGGCGTCTTCGCGCTGCAGTTTGCGGCTGGCAGGTATGGTCTCGGAAATTTCTATATTGCTTGCTTCCAAAAACTTGGATGCTCGAGTACAGCTAGTTCATCCGCCGCGAAAGTAATACCAATCGACTTTTTTGCTCATGTTTTTGTCCTGTTATGACTGAATCCGTGATGGTTGCTGCGCCTCCTTCGAAAAGCGCATGTTGTGATTATAGGGAAATCCGACGTTCGTGTGCTACGGCTTCACGCGCTATGGCTTTACGTGTTGGGCGGCGTGCTAGTGACGCATTTGTTGATGGGCTAAGATCAGCGCGATAGGGCAAGGAGAAAAATATGGCACCAACACCAAGGGGCAGCACCATTGCTGTGACAGGTGCGGCGGGCTTCATCGGTGGCTGGGTTGTGAAAGGCCTGCTAGACAAAGGCTATCGAGTTAGGGCTTGCGTGCGCGAGGTTACCGATGCACGTAAAACAGATTTCTTGCGAGCAATGCCCGGCTATGCGTCCGGTCGCCTGACGCTGCATTCTGCAAACTTAGACGAGGCAGGCTGTTTCGATGACCTATTCGCTGGCTGCCAAGGCGTGTGCCATGTCTCCCACGTCAGCAGTTACGACGATCAGGACTATATTCGCGGCGTTTGTGAGCATGTGATCAACAGCATTAATCGCTCTGGCACGGTGAACCGAGTCGTGGTGACTTCAAGCATTGCCGCGATCATGTCAGAAGCAAACTTGCAGGAGTACGTGCGACGTCCAGTGTTCTACGAAGATCGCTATCCAGACGAGGAAAACCCCAAGCGCACACCGGAGCGAGGGCAAGGTTATTCCATGGGTAAGGTTGAATTAGAACGCCTGTTTACCGATGCCGCCGAGGTCCATGGGGAGTGGGACTGCATCCGCGTTTGCCCCGCAGACAATGTGGGCCCCATTTTGTCCGCCCACCAAAAAGATATGGGGCCTTGGCAGCACAATATTGAAATGATGCTTCTGGGCAAATACTACCAAACCGGTGCCTATCGGCCTTGGATGACCGTCGATGTCCGCGATGATGCCGAATGCCATATCCGATTACTCGAAAATGTGAACGTGAAAAATGGCGAACGTTACATCGCTTGGTCCACTGACCGTCGCGACGTTGAGGAGGTATGCGCATCAATCGATCGACTGTTGCCAGAACTGGGTTACGCCACACCCGAGGTAACGGACAATTTTCCCGAACGTATACAGGCTCGAGAGGCTGAAATGCGTGCCATTTGGGCAGGGTGCGAACTGCGCAACGATCGTATCTGTGAGATGACAGGCATGCGCTTTCGCTCGCTTGATGAATCCATTCGTGACTGTGTGGAGTCGCTGCTGGCTGTCGCCAAAGTGAGGCCGGTGCTACGCGACGGGTTTGAGTTGATCAACTAATACATCGAGCGGTTCGTCGGCCGACGACAACCGATGTCCGACAAATAAGCAGAGACTTATGAGCAGTAAATCTAACGGTACAGGACTGTATGGCTGGCAATACACCGGACAGCAGCGCCCGGATTTTGCGGACGAGCCCAAACCCGGAGAAGAGTCGGTCTGGGATTACCCCCGTCCACCTGCCATTGTTGATGATCACCGAGTTGTTCGCGTGTTGGCCCTCGACGGCACGTTGTTGGCACGCTCCAGCATCAGCAAGCGGGTGCTTGAAACCGCCAGCCCGCCAACCTTCTACCTGCCGGTCGAAGCGCTACAGGCCGATTTGACGCCAGTAGCCGGCAGTTCGTTCTGTGAATGGAAAGGCCAGGCCGAGTACTTTGCCTATGCAGATCAGCGACTGGCTTGGCGGTATGCCAAACCTACTCAAGCCTTTGCTGAGCTTGCAGGGTGGTTCTCTTTCTATCCTGCCCAATGCCAGTGCTTTGTTGCTGGACAGAATGTGCGTGCACAGGCAGGTGGTTTTTACGGCGGATGGATTACTGATGAGATCGTTGGTCCCTACAAGGGCGAACCCGGGCGCTCAGGCTGGTAGGGGTACAAAATCACCGGTTACATGGACGCTCGTAGGTTGAATCGGCTAAACTTTGCCGATCTTTAGTTAGCGACATCGTTCATGTCCCTGCCAGTCACCGCCACCACACAAGCACCTTTTAGCGATACCTCGGTCAACCGCACCCATTTGGTTGCGCCGCAAACCGGTGCGCCAAAGACCTTCGTCGGTCGCGGCACCTATGAAGGATTGGGGGAAGGATTGGGCGGCTCCGGCAGCATCGTCAGGCAAGCCGATCAGGGCCAAACGGGACAGGGCTTGCGTGAGTCCTTGGCCGCAAGAAATAGAGAACTGAGCGCTGCCGCCAGAATGGCACGGACGAACGCACTGGTGTCGCAAGCGGGGCTGCCCGCAGGGCTCAACAAGGCAGTAGATCGCTCCACGGCAGACGTACTTGCCGTGCGTATGCAGCGGCAGGACTTCATGCGCGCCTTGGTGCGATGATTTAGCCCAAGCCAACACGGGTGATAAGGTTATCTTGGCTGATCGTGGGTAGTACCTCGGCACGCTCAAAGGAGGGGAAGCATGGCCCGCAAGCCGAATATTTTGTTCATCATGACGGACCAGCAGCGCGCTGATCATGTTGGTTTCATGGGCAATAGCGTTGTGCAAACGCCACACCTAGACGGCCTCGCTGCCTCGGGCTGTGTCTTTGAAAATGCCTGGGTGAGTAATCCCGTATGTATGCCCAATCGGGCGACGATTCTGACCGGACGTATGCCCACGGCACACGGCGTGATCTTTAACGATCGTTCTTTAGACTGGTACGCCAACACCTTTGTACGTCAACTGCGCGCTGATGGTTACCGAACGGCCTTGCTGGGCAAATCGCATCTACAGCACGGTATGAGTCGCAATGCGGTTGTAGATTTTCGCGGCGAAGGCGCGGTGCTGAGCAGTGAGCCAGCAGGCTGGGATCAGTATGAGGATTTCGAGCGCTATGCCGATGGCCTGCCAGAAGACCCAAACGACTTTTACGGCTTTGAGAAGATTGCACTCTCCATTGACCATGGTGCCCGCGTCACAGGCCATCACCTACATTGGGCGCTTGAGCGCGGCGCTAGACGTGAAGATCTTCTCACGCCCCACGATCACACGGCTCCTGGCGATAAGCGCAGCGAAGAGTGGTGGCAAATTTATGAAGCACCCTATGAGGAGCAGTTCCACTCCACCCGCTTCGTGACGGAACGAACGCAGCAATTCATCCAAGAATGCAGCGAGCAAGACGAACCTTGGATGGCACTGTGCTCCTACCCTGATCCGCATCATCCAGTGTGTCCGCCGGGGCCTTGGTTTGACCGCCACAACCCTGATGACATGCCGTTACCGGGCTCCAGACACGATTCTTTAGAGCATGCGCCAGCGCATTTGCGCATCTTCCAAGGCGTCCACCCGGCCAACCAGCGTGACTGGGTAGCGCCCTGTGGGTATGGCAATGATCGATTGCTCAGTCAGGCCATTGCCGCGACTTACGGCATGATCGAAATGGTCGATGACGGCGTTGGACAGATACTGGCCCAGCTAGAGGGCCTTGGCGTTCGAGACAACACCATTATCGTATTCACCAGTGATCACGGGGACATGATGGGCGATCACGGATTGTTTCTTAAAGGATTTATGCATTATCGCGGCACGCTTCAGGTGCCATTGGTCATCGACGCGCCGGGGCTGCCAGCGCTGCGCACTCAGGGCCTGTCATCGAGTATCGATATTGCCCCGACTCTGCTGGAACTATGCTCCTTGGCGGGCTACGACGGCATTCAGGGCAACAGTCTGGCGCCAATGTTATCCGATGGTTCGGCTAGGGTGCGCGACCATGTACTGATCGAAGATGATGTTGCCACCATAACCGCGAAACTGACGCCGATTCCCGCTAAAACCCGCACAGTGATTACCGAACAGTATCGATACACCCGCAACAGCAAGGGTGAGGAGCAGTTGATGGATCTGCTGGCAGACCCTGACGAAATGCAAGATTTGACCGCCGTAAAGCACCCGGATCGCGCGGCCATGATGGAAGTTTTGGCCGATGCGCTGATCGCCGCGGACGATGCAGGCAGAGGTGCACCCACCCAAGGCGGTCATGTGGCTGGACTGACATAGCTTGGCGACAACACTGAACCCCGCGTACGAACACACGACTAAGGAGTCACCATGAGTGATGAGAATGCAGTTTCTGCCGATGAATATGTACCGCCCAAGGTGTGGGAATGGGATACCGAAAGCGGCGGTCGCTTTGCCAGCATCAACCGGCCAATTGCAGGGGCCACCCATGACAAAGAACTGCCCAGAGGCGATAACCCATTGCAGCTCTATTCTCTAGCGACGCCCAATGGCGTGAAGGTGACCGCATTGCTGGAGGAGTTGTTGGAACTTGGTCATACCGGCGCCGAATACGATGCTTACACCATCAATATTGGCGAGGGTCAGCAATTCGGCAGCGGCTTCGTCGACATAAACCCTAATTCCAAGATCCCTGCGTTGCTGGACTTGAGCACGCCGACGCCAACGCGGGTTTTCGAGTCGGGTGCAATCATGGTTTATCTGGCCGAGAAGTTCGGCGCATTTCTGCCTACTGAGCCATCTCAACGCGCCGAGTGCATGTCATGGTTGTTCTGGCAGATGGGCAGCGCCCCCTATCTGGGCGGCGGTTTTGGTCACTTCTATGCTTACGCACCCTACAAAATGCAGTACCCAATTGATCGATTCACCATGGAAGTAAAGCGCCAACTAGACGTGCTTGACCGCACCTTGGCCGAACGTGAATTCCTTTGCGGCGATGATTACACCATCGCAGATATGGCCAATTACGCTTGGTACGGCCAATTGGTGATCAACAATCTATACGACTCGCGTGAATTTATTCAGGCGGATACCTATACCCATGTGGCTCGCTGGGCGCATCAGATTGAGGCGCGGCCTGCCGTAGACAGAGGGCGGCGGGTCAACCGACCCTGGGGCGACCCAGAAACGCGAGTGGTCGAACGCCACAGCGCGGCAGATTTCAAATAGCGATGATCTTAGTCGGCTTTTGTTGCTGTGCCTCGCGTCGCGGCGGCGAAAGCCGATACGTACTCTGACATATCCCAGTCAGGCCAGCGGTTTTGACACTGCTGCAACGTCAGCGGTGTCCAGAACGCATCACCCGGGCCGGGTATGCCCAGACAGGTGAGCTGCATGGGCGTGGCATGATTCATCACTCGGTGCCAAGGCCGCTCCACCGCATGCTGCCAAACATGAAATCCGATATTGGCATTGTCCGTTCGTTTAAAACTGACGGTCATGGTGTAACGCAGGCCATTCGGCTCGGTCATATTGGTGCCGCGATGAAAGGTATCGATGCCATACGCCACAATCGATCCTGCTGGGGCCGCAGCAGAATTCTGTTGCGCCTTTAGGGCAACCTGATGCTCGGTCGGGGCTGTGATTGCACGGGGGCCTAGAATCGCGTCGGATGCAGGCTTGGTTACAAAGTGCATGGCGCCTAGGGCATCGGTGACATCCGACAGATAAATGACGAAATTCACGGTGCGCGCAGCGACATCCTCAGCAGGCACCGTGAGCGTGTGATTGCCATAGTCACAGTGAAAGGGTTGTTCATAATCCGCCTCGCCGGTGAACTTGGCCCACGTGTGGGATTGATATAGCTGTACTGGTTGGTTGCCCAGCAATTGCGATGCGAACTGGATCAGCGCCGGATGCAGCGAAAGCAGGTTCATCGCCACGCTACCGTCGTAGGGTAGTGTGTCTAAATTCTTAAATTGTTTGGGGTGGAATGCCCCGGCTGGTTGACCGGTGTTTATGGACAGTGTGTTGCCATCGCCGGCACCTTCAGACCCATACAAACGTGCATAGTCTGTATGAATGGGTGCAATCTCATCCGGCGCGAAAAAATTGGGTATGACCACTGCGCCGTCTTTGTGCCAAGTTTCAATATGCTGTTGTTGGTAACGCGCTGACATTGTTCGCTGTCATACTCCAATGGCCAAATTGCTCGCGGGGGACTAACGTCAAGCAAGTTGTTTGCCTGATTCGATATCCTTTTGAATTTCCTTAAGTTTTTCTTCAGTTAATGGGTAGCGCCAAAGCATGGGTACGGCCACAAACTTGAAGATCGCTGGCACAATAGAGTACAGGCAGGCGAGCCATAGAAGCGAGTACATGCTGTTGGGATTTTCGATTGGGTCAGCTAGCGAATTGAAGCCAACAATGGTCGCCGCCGTGGTTCCGACAACCAACCCCAAGGCGTAGGCAAGCTTGCGTGTCATGGTCCAGATGCTGAAATAGGCGCCACCTTGCCGCTTGCCGGTGCGTGCGCTGTCTAAATCAATGACGTCTGCGGCCATGGCATAGGGTAGGGCGCTGAGGGCCCCAATGGCGCTACCCTTTAGGCACATAACGCCAATAAAGAAGGCGAACTTACCGGTGGGAATGCCTTCAAATTGTGCATTCATACCAGCCAGCCAACTGTCGGGCAAAAACGACAAGACCCGGTTCAACTCGAAGGCATCGAACCAGACCTGCGGCGCGATCGCGATCAGCGGTATGAAGCAAGACCATAGCGCGTACCAGAAAATGGCCACCATGGTGGCCCGGTGTTTGCCAATACGCGCCGACAGTTTGAACCACAGCGGGATCGCAACAATTTGTGAAATGAAGTAGGGGGCAAGATAAAAACCGTACAAGTCGCCTGCCAGCAACACGTGTTTGACGAAGAAAAAACTCAGCGAGTTAGTCATGGCCGAGCCGATGGTGGAAAACAAAAAGATAATCACCAGCACCCGATAAGGCTCATTTGCCCACACATAGCGAAAGCTCTCGCGTAGGGACAGACGTTGGGTGTTGGTTTCTTTAACCTGATGCTCTGGTACCGCGTAGAGCAGGTTAAATATCAACAGCGGCATGACGAAAAGCAGAGCAATGGTCAAAAAATAGACGTTATCCGTCGGCTTGGTGTATCCCCAGAATACGATCACCGCTGGCGTCATGGCGCCAATCAACGACCCAGACACCGTAAAGGCTTCCTTCCAACTCATCACCAAGGTGCGCTCGTTATAACCCTGTGCCAGTTCAGCGCCCCACGCTGAGTAGGGCACATCCTTGATGGTGGCGCCAACGTACATGATGACCAGTACACCCAATAAGTACGGGTAACCGGTGTTAAATGTCATGCCCAACCACGTGACCTCGCGGAACTCGATAGGAGGTATCCACAGCAGCCAAACGCCCAGCATGAAAATTGGCATACCGATGAGAATAAAGGGCTTTCTGCGCCCCCATCGCGTGCGAATCCGATCGGACATGAAGCCAATAATGGGGTCTGTGATCCCGTCAAATACCCGAGACAGGGCGAGCATCAATCCAACAAAGGCGAGACTCAGACCAAAGCCTGCTGAGTCCGCATAGACTGGGGTCAGATAGACTGCTAGCGGCAGTGCCACCATGGAGAGCGGCATCGACGGCGCGCCATAGGAGGCTAGCTGATAGGTGCTTAATGATTTACGTTCGGTTGTCGTGGGTTCCGTCATTGGCTGCTGCTTTGGTTGGTTGTTCTGCCGCTGTTGCGAGGGCTTTATCTACGCACGGGAGACGCGATCTACTTCAATGCCCAAGTCACTACCATTGGTTGTAGCGAACCATTTGGTCAATCGAGCGACGGCGAATGCTTCCATGGCCGCCTAACACGGGATAACCCACAGGAATATGGGCGCAGGGATACCAGTCTTCGGGCATGCCCAGCACATCTTTTACCGCGGCCTCTTCGTAGCACAGCAGCGTAGTGAGTACGCAGCCAAGGCCTTCGTTACGGCAAGCAAGGAGAAAATTCTGTACTGCGGGGTAAACCGAACCACCGCCGACGACGCTTGGTCGATCCAAGTCACTGTCGGTAATGGTCATTAGCTTGGGGTTGAAGCAGAAAATCGCGATGAGGGGTGCCTCATGCATGTGTGAGGCCAGATAGTTACCAGCGTCCATGGCCTTGACGCTCGATGCTTTAGCGTCGTCTGCCATGCGTTCTAGTCTCGCTTCGTAGCCCGGCAAGTAGGCATCCCAGTGGGGTTTGTAAAGATCTTGCAGTGACTGCTTTACGTCTGGGTCGGTGACCGCAACAATACGCCAAGGTTGTGTATTGCCGCCGGTTGGTGCCCAAGTAGCGGCGGTGAGCACACGCTCAACAGTGGCCTCGTCAATTGGGTCGGGTCGCAGTCGGCGCACAGCACGCAGGGTGCTCATAGCCTCATATAAATCCATAATCTCATCCCCCTGTCCTCAAACATGGCCCATTTCAGAGGGGATTTCTAGCCTTTTCGAAAGGCATTAAGGATGAATGACAGGGGCGAGTGACCGGCGTTAAGGAGTCAGCTATGACCTTCACACAACACACAATCGCGCTGCTGTTTTTGTCTGCGTTGCTGGTTCATTTTGAAATTGCCGAGGCCTCGGACGATGCTGTGGCTGTCGTTGAAGGTGCTGCGCTCATAAAAGCAGCACCACGGCACAGAGACACCTATGCCAACCCAGGCGAGTCCCTCAGCCATGGCAGTTTCGGCGTGCGTGTACCGTTTATGTTGCGACGTTTAGGCACCTATTTTCGCGATGGTCGCAATGCACCGGAACAACAAACACCTGACACGGCCCAACTGCGTAGCTACGTCAAGGACGGGCCGCCAACGGTAACGTGGATCGGTCATTCGACATTGCTCGTGCAAATGGGCGGCTTAACGTTTCTGACCGATCCGATTTGGTCAAACATCCCCAGTCCACTGCCACCGTTGGGACCTAGGCGATTTGTACCCCCAGCAGTAGCAATCAACGAACTGCCGACCATCGACTTCGTCATGATCTCTCATAATCATTACGATCACTTGGATTTGCCGACGCTGCGGGCGCTTGCCCGGCGCAACCCGCAGACGCTTTTTTTGGTACCTCTTGGCAATGCGGCGCTGTTGCAGCGTCATGGCATCGATAACGTAAGAGAACTCGACTGGGGCGAAAGTGTCGAGCTAGCCGGTCTCACCGTGCACTGTTTGCCCGCCCAGCATTGGAGCAAGCGTAGTCTGACCGACACGAACAAAGCGCTGTGGTCGTCCTGGGCTGTTATCGGCGAGCGCCGTCGTTTTTATCACGCTGGTGATACCGGTTATTTTGCCGGATTCAAACAAATTGCAGACTATCTAGGGCCCTTCGATCTTGCCGCTGTGCCCATTGGGGCCTATGCACCGCGCCAGATGATGCGTGCCTCCCATATGAACCCAGAGGAAGCGGTCAGTGCCGCCTTGGACCTTGATGCCAAGACTGCGGTGGCCATGCACTTTGGCACTTTTGACTTATCCGATGAGCCGCTCAATCAGCCGCCAAGGCGATTCAAGCAGGCCGCCGCTGCGCAAGGCCTGGGTGAGCAGCAGGCCTGGGTACTCAAGATTGGTGAGACCCGCTCTTTTTAGGAGCGCTCAAGAAAACTCATGTTTATGCCGACTAATGAAGCATCGCGCAGCCACAAACTTGCCACATACCCCATGATCCTGATCGCAGTCTCAAACAGATTCCGTCGCTCCGTGTTATGCGTCGGCTGCCGCTGCTTACGCTCTGCGTGGCTGCTTGCGGCTGCGTGCATTTGGGCGCCACTGGTCAGTGCTGAAGATTTACCAACAGCTAACGATGCCTTCGAGCGCGGTGAATATGTCACTGCTCTGGAGCTTTATGAGACGTTGGCAGCGCAAGGGGAGGCCGAAGCCCAATTTCAGTTGGGCCTCATGTACGAACAGGGTCTTGGTACCGATGTCGATGGACAAATGGCTCAGCGCTACTACGAACAGGCCGCCGAACAACAATCACCCCAAGCCCTCGATGCACTAGGGACGCTGCACTTGAAGGGCGAGGGCGTCATTCAAAATTTCAAAGAATCGCTGCGTTTGTTTCAACAGGCAGCGGAACAAGGCTACCCACGTGCTCAGCACAATCTTGGTATCGCCTATGCTGATGGCAAGGGGACTTTTCGCGATCCAGTCAAGGCACATATGTGGTTCAACCTCGCAGCCGCAAACGGCTACGCCGAAGCGGCGGCAAGCCGCGAGCGTCTAGCGGCAAGCATGGCGCAAAGTGAAATCGCCCGTGCTCAAGACAACGCAATGAAGTGTGCGGATCAAGACTTCGTCGGTTGTTGAGTGGCCACCCGCCATATTGCGTCGTATTCCTAGACTGAACCTAGCGAACCCATTTTCAGAAACGGTAATCGGTACCGGTGCTGGCATAATCCGCGTGGCAAATTTTGCTAAGAGAATAATCATCGCCAGGCGGCAGTTATCGCTCTAACCGTTTTGGCGTAACATGGTCGTTCTGACTATTGGCCTGCTTTGTCAGGCCTGCCACTGCGGTTCCAAGGATCAATTGCTATGTCTAATCACCACGAAGTCGTCATCGTCGGCGGCGGTTTTTCCGGTTTGCTTTGCGGCTATTTTTTGAAAGAAGCAGGTATTGAAAACTTCTGTATTTTGGAAATGGGCGCATCACTTGGCGGCGTTTGGCAGAACGGCGGTGTCGGTGGTTACCCAGGCGCGGCTTGCGATGTGCCGTCCTATGCTTACTTACCCTTTCTGGATCGCATTGGTTTCATTCCTTCGAAGAAGTATGTAACGCAGCAAGAAATAGCCAGCTACACAGATCAACTGGTCGAATACTGCGGCTTGCAGCCTCACATACGCTTTGCCACCAAGGTGACCGGCGTGAATTACGTCGGCACTGGGCAGTGGCAGATCAGCACTGAGGATATGGCTAGTGATGGCGCTGGCGCAGACTTTTTCGCCACTCATGTGGTCAGTGCGAACGGGCCGCTTTCCACTCCGCGTATGCCCGAAGTCGCGGGGATGCAGCACTTCAAAGGGGAGAGTTTTCATACCGCTCAATGGGATTACGGGGTTAACTTAAAGGGCAAGAAAGTCGGCATCATTGGCACGGGGGCATCGGCTGCACAGGTAATCACCAGCATCGCGGATGAGGTTGAAACGCTGACGGTTTTTCAACGTTCAGCTACGTGGGCGCTGCCCAGAGACGACGAACCGACGCCGCCTGAAATTGTTGATGCTTTCAAAGAAGGCGGCTACAGCGAAGGGTTGCGTCATGTGGATTGGCAAAACGGCACGCCTCGCGATAGCGAACTGCCCTTTAACTTCGATACCCTTCACGATGATGAGGCGAATGCCAAAATCTGTGCAGCTATCGCAAAACGTATCCAGCATGAGGTCGATGACCCCGAGCTGGCGACCTTGCTAACGCCGGATTACCCTTTTTTCTGCAAGCGGGTTTTGTTTATCGACAATTACTACAGCACATTTAACAGGCCCAATGTGGCGCTGGTGAATGACCCTAACGGGGTGGTCAGCGTCACCGCAACCGGGGTGGAGATGGCCAGCGGTGATCGCCACGATGTCGACGTGCTTATTTACGCCACGGGTTTTGATAGCAACCATATTCCCTTTCCGGTGACGGGTCGCGATGGCGTGTCGCTGGCAGATCAGTACGGCGCTAACGAGGCAAACAACTGGCAAATGACACAGCCCCAATCGCTGTGGGGCATGCACGTGGAGAACCTTCCAAATTTCTACCTAATGATAGGGCCACAAAGCCTGAATCCTGTCACCAATGTCACGCTGCTGTGTGAAGAGCAGGGGAAGTACATCGCTAACTTAGTCGCCCGAATGCGGAAGCAAGGCGAAAATGAGGTGGAACCCACGGCTGCAGCGGTGGCGGATTGGACCCAGCGCTGCAACGCATCCGCGGACGGCAAGGTTTGGCTGCGCTGCAACAATTGGTACATGAAGAGCACGAAGAGCGACGTTGAAGCGGGCCGTGAGCGCTCGCAAGGTATGTGGATGGACACTTATGAGACCTATCTGCAGCATGTGCTGGGTGGTGCTGGCGGCTCTCAAGAGACGCTGCTTCGTTTTCGAGCCTAGCGCAAACGCGGGCGCTATTGATCGATGAACTGCTCATAGGCCGCCTGATACTCTGGGTGCCACCTCGATAGCGCAGGTCGATTGAGTATTAGGTCATCTGCCTGCCATTGAATGCGTTTTTCGTCGAGAGTCCGGTCAGTATCGTTATCGGGACAAAGAATCAGAAAATCCCCGGTTGTTAGCGAGTCCAACATGAAATCAACAACCTGGTGTGTCGACCAGGCCCCTGACGGCTGTGTTGGTATAAATCGTTGAATCATATTTGAATAGGTGAAACCCGGTACCAGCAGATGGGCGGTGACGTTAGCGTCTGCCTGATCGCGCAGGGCGTGGGCGAGACTTTGCGTGTAGTTGAGTACACCGGCCTTGGATAAATTGTAGGCAAATCCTCCGGGCGGATTCGTGATGCCCTGTTTAGAACCCGTATTGATGATCGTTGCTGCTCGCTCTTGCGCGATCAGAGCAGGCACAAATGCATGGCAACCGTGCAAGATGCCCCACAAATTAATGTCCAGCTGTTTTTTCCAGCCGTCTAGATCATCCCAAGGCAATGCTCGGGTAACCGCAGCCCCGGCGTTGTTCATGAGACAGTCGACGCTGGCGAAACGCTCGAAGGCTCGATCACGCAAACGACAGACCTGCGCATAGTTGCTGACATCGCAGGTCATGACCTCTAATCGATCTTGATATGCGTGCAGATCCTCAGCAGCAGCAGCCAAAGCCTCGGCATTGTTATCAGCGATAACAACTTGCATGCCGTTTGCCAAAAAAATTTCCGCCGCTGCTCGACCAATGCCGTTGGCCCCGCCGGTAATAACAGCTGTGTGTCCAGCCTGCAGCCAATCAAGGCTCGTTTGCGACTCCTGCGTGGATTGGTCCTTAGCCACCTCGGCTTGTGCAGACGTGTTCAACGTTGATGCGGTCATGATTTCCCCTTAATGATGTGGCTATTTGTCGGCCTTTCTATCTTCCTTTGTTTCTGCGCAGGGCGCCGCGACGCATCGCACAATTCCTGGTACTGGCTGCTGACCACGAACGATCGCGGTTTCGATATGGGTGGCTTGATCGCAACGATCATCGCCAAGCTCGATACGTTGCGTTTTGTCTTCTGGTGAACCAGCATTAAACGGATGCCAACGATAGTTATCAATTGGCCAGGTGCGCATATAGCCATTTTTGTCCGTTCGATAAGTGCGCACGAAAAGCATTTTACGCGGGTTACCGTGCAACGACCCTTTGACGATGGTGTAGCGCATCTCTTTACCGAAGATGCCGAGCACACAGGCGACGTTTGACAGATACACATCATCGCTAGACGTTGGCACGCGATCCATATGAAAGAATGGCTCGGCCGCGGTTGCTCCGCTTGATGGTGGGTCAACAATGGGTGTCACCACGCGGCGGGCTTCAACTGACGAGCAAAGACCTAGGGCCGCCAAGATCACCAAGCAGCGCAGAGTGACATCTGAGGCTGTGTTTTGCCGGCGCATTGTTTTTCTCAATCTTCTTGATGCTTTCAATTCTGGCAAGCCTATCGTCGATCAGGCAGTGAAGTTGCCCATACACACTGGATTCATAGCAGTGACTGCCGACGCTAAATGTACTCAAAGTGTTGAGGTTTTGCTGCAATCGGTGCTGATCCGTAGGTGCCTGCTGTTCGATACATGATTTCCCCGAGGGCACAGATCTTACTTTAGGCTGTCGTCAGGTCTGTTCTTGGGTTAGAAATAACGGTTGTTGACGAAATGAGCGCGCGCCATGCGGCATCCAAAAAATACCGGGTTTATCTGGCAGCAGCCTGAACCGCCCTATGACCTGATTACTTTGGAACAGGCAAGCGCTTACCGTGACTACGGTGGTTTCATACTCGAAAATGCGTTCAGTAAGGCAGATGTCGAGCAACTGCTTGCGGCGCTAGATCCCATCGAGGCAGCCGTCAATGCGCATTTGGCTACCATACCCAAGGATCGACCCAGCATCGCTAGGGCGGATGAAATTGTATTCAGTGCGCACGTCGTGCTGCGAAGCGCGATAGCGAAAACATTCGCGCGACATCCCACCTTGGCAAAACTCTGCAGCGACCTAATAGGACCTAGAGCCAGACTGTATTGGGATCAACTGGTCTATAAGCGTCCCGGTACCAGTGAGGAATTTCCTTGGCATCAGGACAACGGCTACACCTTTGTTGAGCCACAGCAATACCTGACTTGTTGGGTTGCGCTGACCGACGCGACGCCAGAAAACGGCTGCCCTTGGATTGCGCCTGGCCAACACCTACAGGGCACGCTTGCGCATAAGTGGACGCCTCTGGGTTTTGAATGTCTGCATCACACACCAAAAAATGCACAGGCCATGCCACTGGCCGCCGGTTCCGTGGCGGTTTTTTCTAGCCTGACGCCGCATCGAACTGGGCCAAATCTGACCAGTGACACCCGCAAAGCCTACATTCTGCAGTACGCACCAGACGGTGCCTTGGTCTATCCCTTCGATGGTGAGCCTGAACTTGCCAACGACGCCCAACGACAGTTCCTTATGCCCATGGAAGAAATGCAATAAACGCGGACGCCAGTCGGCGGCCGATCCGCTACTGTCCCGTTCGCCAAGACAGGCGCCCGCTGTCGGCGAAGGTGGTCATCGATCGTTGGCTCCCATAGATGGTCCACCATCTGATCGATAAGTTAGATGCAATTCGGCGCTTCTTTTGGCATAACAACACTGTCATAAAGCCTTCATGGCGCCACCGATGCGCCATACAAGCAATAAGAACAAGCTCGCGGATAATGACACGTGAATTTCTCTTACATAGCCGCTTCGGCGCAGCGCTAGCTTTGCGAGCAGCTTGCCCTGCGCGATTGGAAATCGTTGGATAATGAATAGATTCGAATACTTATTCGCTGGACTCATGAATCAGACTGAGGAGGTGAATCTACAGGCGGATGAGTATTACGACTTCAACGTCAAGGACAGGGTTATTGTGATTGAGCAGGGTGAAGTGCTGGTGATCACGCCGCCAAACCCTGAAACCGGGCGTTCAAAACGACATGTGTTCAGCGATCGTGATCCCTATGGTGTTGCCGAAGCAATTTCATCCGTGGTGCCTGAATATGATTGCACGGTGCGGACACCTACTAAGCTGCGCATTTACGATGGTGCGCAGATTCGCAATTTTGCAAATCAGGCAAATGTATTCGCTCGTACCATCATTCGTTACAGCCTGAAACGAATTTTCGCTGACAACGAGCGAGATCAGAAAGCCACCATTAAGTTCGAAGATGATTTCATATACGCCAACCGGGAGGACCTGAGGAATATGGAAATGCCAGCGGAAATGGTCATTTTCAAAGCCGGTGCGGAAGCAGACAAAATGTACTTCATCGAAAAGGGCGAAGTCGCGATCACCACCGCACAAAACAAGTTGATCGCCCTGCTGGGCAGCGGCGACTGCTTTGGGGAGACGGTATTGCTCGGTGAAGGCAAGCGCACGGCGGCGGCGGTTGTTGAATCGGAAGTCGACCTATGGGCGATAGAAGGTGACTTCGCTAGGCGAGAACTGAATTTGGAACATCCAATGACTCAGTACGTGACGCTGCTTTTGCTACGACAGGTTGTCTTGCTCAATCACTTGCGCGGATTTCGATAGCATCCAGCTGGCTACTGCCTGTGGCCCTGTCATGTGGCCCTACCATCTTTTGCTATCGAATCAGATTCGTTAGAATTTAGAGCCCTGTTAAGGAGTACGATATGTTGGTGTTCCGTGGCGTTCTAGTCGCCGTTTTCCTCTGTTTAACGGCATATACCGTTCAGGTTGTGACAAACCATGGGCTAGGCCTGTTCGCTGTATTTTTCGGCGACATGGCAAAGTTTGGTTGGGCAGGTCAATTCAATGCAGATTTCATGGCCATGCTGGCCTTTTCGGGTGCTTGGGTTATGTGGCGCAATCAGTTTTCAGCGCTAGGTTTTGCGCTTGGAGTACTGGCTTTTTTTGGTGGCGCACCGTTTCTCTGCGGCTACTTGCTTTACTTAAGCATTGCTCACGATGGCGACGTGACAGCGATGTTGGTTGGCGACAACAGATAGTCGCCCCAAGGACGGGCCTACTGACCTCATGACAAAGGAACGCATCATTGTTTCAGTCGCAGAGCGAGAACTGCGGCGTCGTGAACGTCGAGCAGCGCTAGTGGGTTTTATCGTCGGTATGGTCGTTACTTTCGCCCTGGGGCTGTTGCTGCGTTAACGCCATGGGATCCACTTGAAAGATCCTGTTATTAGCTTGTTCACCAACCCCAACAATCCGTAGGGAATGCCCACAACGACTGCAACGAGCAAAAAGTAGATGAGCGTTTGGAGCAAACTCAGGTTTAGTCGAACCAGAAGATACAGGGCCGACAAGCTAACCAGCGTGAGGTAGAGGAAACCGATCCATGAAAATAATTTTCCAACGACATTCATAGCGCTGTGTTTCTCCCTTCGCCTGCCAAAAGCACGTCGATAATCTATCAGTTCATGCTTGATGCACAAATACCCAGAGCACACATCATATCAGTGGGGCCGCCACGTTCTCTGCGATCCAGCGGTCGATCTGGGTAGTTGATGATAGTGCGCAGTTATAGGAACTACCGCGCCAGCGCACGGTGAGCTCACTGCGATTGATCGATAACGGCTCCTCAACGGGATGCTCTAGGGTATAGCGACGTGGATCGCTGCTGACATTAAAGCCGATTTGCCACTTCAGGGTTGTGCTCAGAAACACCCCACCTTTTTTCGACTTGCGATTGATTGCCACCCAGACTTCCGCCGGACTTGGTGAGGCCGGATCTGCATTTGTGCACGCCAGTATCGCCGCGCCTCGCACAACAAGAGGGTGATCGACCTCAGCCGCAACGGGTGCAGTCAGTGACATGATCAACGCGGCTGTCGAAATAACATGTATCGGTTTCATACGTTAAAGATGCTTGAGAACGTGGCTGGGTTCAATGCATTCGCACCAGGTCTCGTTCGAAGGACTGTTGGACAAATAAGCACGCCAGACAGATGATCGACAGCGGCACTTCAGATTGAAGCATTTGTCTGAAACGCCCATCCAGTTGCGAGGCCCCTAGAGGCTTCCATTAATAACAAAAAGGAAATGTGATGATAAGAAAAATACTAACCGGGCTGGCTCTATGCCTATCACCCTTCGCGGTCGCCGACGACCATATGCCCCAATCCGCGGTGGTTGAAGTACAGGAGTGCATGCTGAAAGAGGGCGCCTCACCATTTGCTGTCGCCGCTTTTGGCGCCGAAGACTTTAAGCAGTTTGTCGCTGATAACGACATCAATGTTGGTGCTTACCTGTGGGAGGCCGTGGCAGTAAACCCGCCTTTTGACGAAGCCGATTTTCGCTGGGTAATGTACTACCCAACCTGGGACGACTACTACAAGCTGCGTGGTGAGTTCCTTGCAAAGGGTGCCGCCATGTACGCCAAATTCTCGGCAATGGCTTCTTGCGGCAAATCGAGATTCGCCTCAACGATGCCTACCGGACCGTCACTCGAAATTTCCAAGGAAAAGCCTTTGATTGCTGCGGTTTGCAACCTCAACGAGGGTATGACCATGCAGGACGCCATGGGTTTCGTGCCCAAGGCGACAGCGCTGATCAATACGTCTATGGATACAGAAATCTCTACCTTTGTATGGAGCAATCCGGTTGGTGTATCGGGTTTTGATTATTTGACCATCTTCACTGGCGAAACATCGGCGATGACTAAGATGATGAATGGCGTGGCAGATGGCTCACTATTCCAAGCATTTGCCGAGGCCGGTATGGCGCCCGTGGCGGAATGCGACACCAACCTGCATCACTCTCACTTGATGGTGGCTCCCCAGTAAGGAGCTCGGTTCTTCGAGGTACACACTCCCGTCAGCCTATTAATGCAGGCGCTGAGTTGGTATCAACTCGACGGCGGTAAGGATTCCATGTGCTCTGGAATCCTTGCCCATGTCGGCGCGCCAGATTCGCAGTGCACCATGGTCGGCTGAAAAACCTCAGGGTCATTCAGCGCGGTGCCGGACACGCTGGCAAGATCCATTTCAAGGTCAGCCCACAAGCGGCTACCGCAGGTGCCGCAGAAATTCCGCTTATTCAAACGTCCTGATGCTGCAGTAACCGTGTAGCTGGTCGGCGTGCCTGCTTCCAGAGTCAACGCAGCACGTGGAACCCCATAGGCCGCGTAAGCATCAGCGCCGCTAATTTTTCGACAGTCCGAGCAAAAGCAGAGCAATTGGGCGACAGCTTCGCCAACGATGCTGAAGCTGACCTCGCCGCACAGGCAACCGCCCGTGACCTGATCCTTGGGTGCATTCGTCGCAGTTTTTGTTTCTGTCATCGGTGTTTTCCCTTATTGCTGGGGGCGTTGTCTGTTCTGCTGTTTGCTGATTTTATTCGTGGCCAGCGCTCAAGATGTACCTGCAACAACTCGATCAGCGTCCCGTCTGGATCCTGACACACAGCTACCTCTGCCATGCGCGATGCACAGGTCACTGGCGGCGAGAGAAACTCCACACCAAGAGACGACAAGTGTACGTAGTCTGCTTGAAGATCTTGTGACGCCAGGCAAAAACGCACAAGCCCTCGGTCACCATTGCCTAGCGGTGCACGTTGTGCAACCTCTGGTAGTTCTGTCAGGTCGAGCTTGGGTAAACCATCGTGTAATTGCATGATGCACGCTCGTCCCTTGGTATCTTCGGGCAAACCCAACGCGCGCGCAGTCTGCGCAGGTATCGCGGCTTCATGATCGGTGCGGAGATTCAAGTAAGGTATGGCGGGTATAAACACCTCGAAGCCGAGCTTTTGGTAAAACGCCACGGCCACATCTAAGCTCGCAACGTTAATGTTGATATGTCCCCAGCGCAGCCGGTTACTCATTGAACCCCCCTAAAATGACAGCCTGTGTGGTGGCCTAGCAGTGTGCTCCAACAGCGTGTGTTCTTGTGGTGAAGACATTTTGGTACGCGAATTTTTATGGCGCATCCGTCAATTTTTTTTGTACGCTAGAGGAAGCCCGCAAAATAATAAGGAGAATAAGATGGCTGTAATGGTAACTAACATTTGGACCCCAAACTCTTCTGGAGCCGTGCCGCAACTGACTGAAAACTTAGTCAT
>ERZ802822.586-NODE-586-length-24881-cov-7.594944_pt1 | contig 24881 bp, 27 predicted proteins | sample MGYA00345649_ERZ802822 | MGnify/ENA primary metagenome ERZ802822 (study PRJEB30503, sample SAMEA104212359) | marine metagenome | biome: Westerlies Biome; feature: [SRF] surface water layer (ENVO:00010504) within the epipelagic zone...; material: water...
AAAGACAGCAAGGTGATTGTCGCCATTAACAAGGATGATGAGGCTCCGATTTTCCAAGTTGCCGATTACGGGCTAGTGGCCGACCTTTTCGATGCGGTGCCGGCGCTTGAAAAAGAGCTTGGCTAATAGCACGGCCAATCAAGCCGACAGGACATAGACTAAATCAGGCGCCATTGCGGTGCAGCCTTTTTACTGCCAATCACACCAACAAATGATCTTGGTTATCATAGCGTGATGGCGCTGGTGACGACTTGGCAAGGCGAAGCAGATTGCGAATTTCCGCAATCATCAGTGCCGAATCCCACTCGCGCGGGCCAACATAAACCCAGCTTTGGCTTTGGTCAGCGCTCAGCAAAAAGCTGGTTGGCAAACCCCGCACCCCCATTTCGCGCGATAGCGCCGCCTTGGGATCAAACCCCATCAAAGGTCGGGTAATGCCACGATCCTGCAAAAAAGGCAGGGCCTTTTGACGACCGCCACGATCAACCGAAATCAGCAATAAAGTCACATCATCACCAAGCTGTTTGGCAGCATTGTCCAATGCGGATAATTCGGCGACACAAGGCGGGCACCATGTTGCCCAGAAATTCAGCAAAACCGGCCTACCTTGCAATGACTCAAGACGAAAATCCTTGTCATTTTCATCAAGAACCATCGTTGACATTGATGGAGCGGCTTTGCCTTCTGGCGGGGTCATTGCTTCGGCCAGACCCGGCCAAAGTATAAATGCCGAAAGCCCCGTTATGCTGGTGAAAAGCTGGCGTCGCGATAAAGATGCGGTTTTTGGCTGAAAATTTGACGAAAGCCGCGTATAAGACAATGGATTTTCCCACTCTGTTGGATGTGAACATGGCGAAGAACGATAAAACATCGCAAGACGATTCAAAGTCTAGCATCTGGGGTGGCCGATTCTCAAGCGGCCCATCGCAATTGATGCAAGATATCAATGCGTCAATTGGCTATGACAAGCGGCTTTATCGTCAGGACATTGCTGGCTCGAAAGCGCATGCCAGCATGCTTGCAGCGGTGAAAATCATTTCCAATGATGATTGCGAAGCCATTCATGGCGGGCTTGATCAGATTGCCAGTGAAATCGAGACTGGTGATTTTGTGTTTTCCGAAGCGCTTGAAGATATACATATGAACATCGAATCGCGGCTTGCCGAATTGATTGGCGAACCAGCAAGGCGGCTTCACACCGCACGGTCACGTAATGATCAGGTGGCAACCGATTTCAAATTATGGGTTCGTGATCTGCTTGATTCAATTGATCAAGCCCTTGCCGATATGCAGGCCGCACTTCTTGATAAGGCCGAAGCACATGCCGATCTGTTGATGCCCGGATTTACCCATCTTCAAACCGCCCAGCCGGTCACATTCGGATTTCACCTCATGGCCTATGTTGAAATGCTGGGGCGTGATCGTGGACGGTTTGCCGATGCCAGATGCCGGTTGAATGAGTCACCGCTTGGCGCGGCGGCGCTTGCTGGCACCTCCTTTCCAACCGACCGGCATATGACCGCAAGCGCGCTTGGCTTTGACCGGCCAGCTGCCAATGCCATGGATGCGGTTTCGGATCGGGATTTCGCGCTGGAATTTCTGGCCAGTGCAGCCATTTGCTCAGTTCATCTATCACGCTTTGCCGAAGAATTGGTGATCTGGTCATCCGACCGGTTTGGCTTTATCACCTTGTCAGATGCCTTTACCACCGGATCATCAATCATGCCGCAAAAGCGCAACCCTGATGCTGCCGAACTTGTGCGCGCCAAGCCCGGGCGGATCATCGGTGCCTTGACCGGTTTACTTATCGTGTTAAAGGGGCTTCCGCTTGCCTATGGCAAAGATATGCAGGAAGACAAAGAAGGGGTGTTTGACGCGGCTGATGCGCTTGGCATCGCGCTTGCCGCAACCACTGGCATGATCCGCGATATGACACCACAGCCAGATGCCATGCTGGCAGCGCTGAAAACTGGTTTCCCAACAGCCACTGATCTGGCTGATTATATGGTTCGCGAGCTTGGCATGCCATTTCGTGAAGCCCACCATGCCAGCGGCGCCATTGTTGCCGAAGCCGCAGCCAAAGGACTTGATCTTGAAGAGATGAGCCTTGAAACTTTACAAGCCATTGAACCACAAATCAAACCCGATATTATCGGCTTGCTGTCGGTGGCAAGTGCGGCCGCAGCGCGAACCAGCTTTGGCGGCACCGCACCTGACGAAGTGCGCGCACGAATTGCCGATGCCCGTCAACGTTTTGCCATTCAATAGGGTAAGAAAACCACGGTTAAAGGAGCCGCTATGCAACGCAAACTCATTCTTGGCAGCCTGATCGGCCTGATGCTAACGCTTGGCCTTGCCGCCTGTGGCAAGCGCGGTGATCCTTATCGGCCCTCTGAAGTTCCGGCCGCAAGTCAGAACGAAACCCCCGCCGGCTAGCTTTGGCACTTTAGGAGCAACCGCCATTATGTTCGCTTTTCACCGTGATGACAGCCAACAGCTTTGCGTTGACGGGCTGTCCCTTGCCGATATTACCGCAAGCTATGGATCGCCACTTTATGTCTATTCAGGCAGCGGTATCACCGAGGCCTTTACCCAGTTTCAAGCCGCAGTTGCGCCGGTATCTGGCAAGGTACATTTCGCCATGAAAGCCAATTCAACGCTCGGGGTTTTGGCGCTTATCGGGCGGCTTGGCGGCGGCATGGATATTGTGTCTTCGGGTGAATTGGCTCGCGCGCAAGCCGCCGGTATTGATCCGGCAGATGTGGTGTTTTCCGGCGTTGGCAAAACCGATGATGATATCCGCCAAGCATTGGCTTGTGGCATTGGCCAGATCAATGCAGAATCCGTCCCCGAAGTCAGCGCAATTAGTGCCATTGCCGCCGATATGGGTGTTCTGGCACCCGTGGCGTTGCGGGTGAATGTCGATGTCAATCCGGGAACCCACGCCAAAATTTCAACCGGTCAGCGCGATACTAAATTCGGTATCTCAACCAACGAGCGCGAAGCAAGCGACCTTTATCGGGTTCTATGCGATGACCCACATATCCAGCCTGCCGGTCTGGCCGTTCATATCGGATCACAAATTTGCAATCTAGCGCCTTTTGAAGCGGCGTACTCGGCGCTTTTGACGCTTGCCAATGAATTGCGCAATGCCGGAATGCCAGTGCCGAATCTTGATCTTGGCGGCGGCGTCGGGGTTGATTATAATATGGCTGCCCCCACCGATTTCACCGCCTATGGCAAGCTGGTTGAACGTCTTTTCAAGGATCAGGGCTTTACCTTTGGATTCGAGCCAGGTCGTGCCATCATTGCCAATAATGGCGTTCTGGTGACCAAGGTCATTTATGTCAAACAGGGCGATAATAAGCGGTTTGTCATTGTCGATGCGGCGATGAATGACCTGTTGCGGCCAACTTTATATGAGGCGCATCACGCCATTTGGCCAATTGCCGCGCCACAGCCATCAATCGGCAAAGCCGATATTGTTGGACCAGTTTGCGAAACCGGCGATTATCTTGGGCTTGACCGTGATATGCCCAATCTGACAAATGGCGATGCATTGGCGGTGATGTCGGCTGGTGCTTATGGCGCGGTCATGGCGTCAAGCTATAATAGCCGGTCACCCGCCGCCGAAGTAATGGTTCTTGACGGCAAAGCGTATCTATTGCGCGGCGCAAGACCCATTGCTGAAATAATCAATGATGAGTCAATTCCCGATTTTACCGCGGCGACAAAAGATTGATCCCTAGTCAAAAATAAACCGTGAAACCTGCATAACGCTGACTTCGGCCCTAGCACCTGCGTTAATATCAAGCCGTAAAAAACGAGCTTTAATGATTGGCGGCAATATGAAAAGACCAATCCGGTGGAAGCCCAAGATTAATTTATAGAAATAAGCGATTAGAATGCGCGGCTTTGTATAAGTGTTGTCATTAACCTAGGGCAAATCAGAACGGCCATCACCGGCAAACGAGTCTTGGGAACACATGGAACGAGGTTTGGCATATCCTGCCGGTCGCCACTGGTCAAAAGCCGCGATGTTCGAATATAACACAAATCATTCAGTGAACAAACTGTCCTGCCGGATGCGGCCCAAGGCGATAGACGCGGAAAATCGTTTGGCATTACTGACAGATCAGTAGCATAGCAGCCTATTGGTTAAGCGTTTTTTTATTTGTTTCTAATGCAAACGAGATTTTGCAAAAATATCCCAAGCGCGAATTTGGCTAGCCATTCCGACCAAAATCATATTATCAATAGCCCTATGATGCGGTTTAAAACAGTTTTATCGGCACAGACTAGGATGGCGGCAAAATCACTATTGATCGTCCTGCTTCTTGGATGCGCCTTATTTATGGCGGGCCTACAGCATTTTATTCTTACCCTTCCCAAACCAGCCCTCGTTGCCACCTCCACCGACGGCATTGTCGTGATTACCGGCGGCCAGCAACGGCTTGCCGACGGGTTTAACCTGTTGCAAAGCGGTGCCGGCAAAGCGCTTTTGGTATCGGGTGTCGGGAAAGGGGTCAGCAAAGCCGTTCTTGCCGATGAGTTGAATTTAAACCCGCGTGAAACAGCCCTTCTTGAATGCTGCGTCACGCTGGAATTTCAGGCAGGCGATACAAGAGGGAATGCGGTTGCCGCAGGCAAATGGGCTCAGGCAAATGGGTTCAGATCATTGCAATTAGTAACGGCGAATTATCATATGCCGCGCGCCAAAGCCATTTTCACCCGTAAATTGTCCAATATTGCTCTGTCTTACTGGCCGGTTAGCCCCGATGACCTTGATCTGGATATCTGGTGGAAAACCCCGCCAATCATCCGGCTTTTAGCCCGCGAATATGCAAAATATCTAACCGAGCCAATGGCCCATCTAATCCTGACCAGCATCAATGATTGATCGCCGGATTTCGCGGGTTCGCGAAAATAATTCTTCCAGCTTGTCACCCTCTTGCCAGCGAATAGCGCGTTGAAGATAGCTAAGATCCTCGGAAAAACGCTGCAGCATCTCAAGAACTGCCGTGTCATTATTCAAAAACACATCACGCCACATCACCGGATCAGACGCGGCAATGCGGGTAAAATCGCGAAATCCTGATGCCGAAAAGCGGATCACATCATTTTTAAGCTGTGTTTCCAGATCAACAGCAGTGCCAACAATCGTATAGGCAATCAAATGCGGCAGATGCGAGGTCAGCGCCAACACCTTGTCATGATAATCAGCGCTCATTCGCTCGGTTACTGAACCAAGGCCTGTGATAAAGGATTCAAACCGCACAATATCGGCTTCATCAGCGTCAAGCGGAAGGATAACCCAATAGCGTTCATCAAAAAGTGATTCAAATCCAGCACCCGGCCCTGAGTGCTCGGTCCCGGCAAGCGGATGCGACGGCAACCAGATAATATCATCGCGCAAATGGGGGCCAACATCGTGAACAACCGATCTTTTGGTCGATCCGGTGTCGGTTAGCACCGCGCCCGATTTCATATGTGGCACAATCTGTTCGGCGATTTCGCCAACCGCGCCAACCGGCACCGCCAAAATGACAAGATCGGCATCAGCAACCGCATGCACCGCATCAGCCTCGAATGAATCGACAAGCTGGAGACGCGCAGCCACTGCCGCCACTTCGGGCGATTGGTCACTGCCAAAAATCGTTTTAGCAAGCCCGGCGCGCCGCGTTGCAAGCGCAATCGACGCACCAATCAGCCCCATGCCGATCACCGCTACCTTGTCGTAAATCACTGTCATTCTTCTGCTTTCATTCCATGTCTTTGCTGTTCAACCACCAAGCTTTTCTGGATTCTAGCGTGCATAGATCCCAACAAGGCGGGCGTCGGGCGGCAAGTTGGCTGGCGGATCGACAACATCGTCATTGCCATAATGGCCATCAATCATTTTCAGAGCAAAACCATCTGTCGCTGGCACAGCAAAAAGGCTTATGTCATCACCAGACGGGTCTGGCAAGTAATCGGCGACAATATAGGCAGGATGCAATGATGGCATGTCATAAAGCGGGGTGCGGGCAATAATCGAAAGATGTCGGTGCTGATCCAGCGCGGCTAAAAGCGCCTCGATGTCATGATTGGCAGGAACCAACCCGTAACGGCATTGCCCTGAGACGACTGCATCCAATAGCGGCGTCATTTGGTTAAAGCTTGTTGACACAAGCGCGCTTCCCACATGCCATGCGGCGGCAGGCATCACCATTTCATGAACGGCAAAGGCCAGATCGCCATTTTGCCGACTAAGGCTGGCGGCCATAATCTGTCGCCACACACCCAGAATAACCGCTGGTGATAAATCTTGGCCATTGGCCTTGCTGTTGATCACAAGCTGGCGCACCAAGGTTGCCTCACGGCCTGGGCGAAAGGCAGCGGTGCCATTTTTGGCGGAAATCACCTGATCAGACAATTTCATACGCTTGGCCAAGGCCTGTAAAATCTCATTATCAAGATTATCGATGGCACTTCGCAATTGGTTCAGATCTTCACTCATACCCAATGTTCCCAGCCTTCTAAACCAATATCCTTCGATCAAGGCCATGTTGTGCGGTTGACAGCCAGATATGGCCACAGCCGCGATTCAAATTTTTGGCGACAACACCCCACGAGATTGCCCCACCAAGGCAGGCGTAGCCGCGGTTTCACGGCGCTGCAGTCTACTTGTCTTTCCCGAAGGTGCATAGAGCATTTTATCAGCCTCGACAAGAAGAACGCCGCCCATCGCTGGCCACCAGCGGCTGCCGATTCGTTCAATCGCTGGCGCAAAACGCTGGAAAAACGGGCCCGCCAAAGGTGGCATAAATGCAATTCGGCGAGTTTGACGCGGGATAAACCCATGTCCCTGCAATAATCGGCGAAGTTGGCGGCCGGAATAGGGACGACCATGCCCAAAGGGCGTGCGTTCGGCCTTGGCCCAAAGCCCGCTTCGGTTTGGCACAATCACCAGCAATCGTCCGGCACCATCAAGAACCCGCCAGCATTCATCAAGACATTGCCCGGGATCATGTTCAAATTCCAAAGCATGAACCAACAAAAGACGGTCAACGTGAACATCAGGAAGCGGAAGATTCAGTGGATCGACAAGGCAATTGCGAACCGATGATGAATTTGGCCAAGACGCCGCACCCCGGCGCGCCGGCATAAGCCCAAGCGGTATCGGCGGCTTAGGATCAAGAAAAGGCTGGGCATATCCCAAAAAGGCCAATGACAAGGGTGATCCGGCATGCCAGAACAGGTCAAGCTGACGCCGAATGAGATCAGCAACACTTTGCCCAAGCTTAGTTTGATAAAACCGTTTAAATTCGGCGATATCATCATACATCCGGTCTTGACCCCTTTGCTGCATTGCATTTGATTTGTCAGGAATTAAAGCATATATTGCAAAAAATTATTTTGCACTGCAACATTGCGTCTTTGGAAAACATTTGCTAGCAATATCGCAGTATGCCATTTCCGAGATGTTTATGACGCCAAAACAAGCCGCAAATCAAGTGGTCATCCGCAAATATGCGAATCGCCGCCTCTATGACACCAACGCATCACGATACGTCACCATCGATGATTTAAAATTGATGGTGAAAAACAGCCTTGATTTTCGGGTTGTTGACGCAACAAATGGCCAAGACCTGACGCGTTTCACCTTAGTACAGATCATTCTCGAAATTGAATCTGAAGGTCATAAATTGCTTCCCATTGGCGTTTTGCAACAGCTTATCCGCTTTTATGGTGACAAGATGGAACCAATTTTATCGCGCTATCTAGAACGTTCGATGAATGCATTTCTTGATCACCAAGGTCAAGCCGAAGCCGCGCTTGGCGCCAGTTTTGATGCCATCCGCAGCAGCGGCGATGGCACGGCAACGGCGAATCATGTGACCTCGACAGATAACCTAAAGTTAATACGCGATGAATTTGACCAATTAAAGGCCAAGCTCGATCGGCTTGCCTAGATCCGGCTAGAGATTGCTCAGCTGATAGGCGATGGTTTCACAATCATTATAGGCATCAGGTTTGGCTGTTCGAATCCGAACCGATTGCACATCATCCAATGCCCGTAACGCATCAAACAAGGTTCGCGCCAAGGTTTCTTGAAGATCATAATGACGCGCCGAAACAATGTTTAAAATCGTTTCGCGGATAAGGTCGTAATTCAATGTGCTGTCAACCTTATCATCAATAGGCTCGGTTGCCGGATGGAGCCGCACTTCAGCGTCAATTTTGATCCGTTGCTTGTTGGCACGCTCGGCGTCATAGATGCCAATCGAGGCTTGGCATTCCAAACCTTGTAAAATAAACCGCCGGTCCACATCCCAACTCCATAATATCCAAATCGCCTCAAAGGCTGTTGACCACCCAATCAGGACGAATGTCGCAAGCCGTACAATAAGGCAATGCCGCGCGTGACCGAAACAATCCATGATCAGTGACCAGAACGCTTGTCATGCCAGCGGCATTTCCCCCGAGTATATCAGTATGTAAGCTATCACCAACCATGGCAATGCGTTTACGATTTAGCGGCTGGTCAAGCAATCTTGCCATCCGCGCCAGCGCCAAATCAAAGGCGGGCTGATAGGGTTTGCCATACCATCTGACATCAATTTCTATCGCGCGAATCGCCGCCTGTTGTATCATGCGGGCTGCCCAATAACCCGGCTCGGCGGAAAATTGGTCATTGGCCTGGGGTGCGGTGACATCAGGATTGGCGATATGAACCGGACGTGGACGCGCCATCATCGCCGCCTCAAAAGCCGCCTGATCCGACTCACCCCATTCGATCGCCCCCAAAAACACAAAAGCATCGGCCCGGGTCCAGAAATCATCTTCACGGCCATAAATCAAAATATTTTTGCCAGCAAGCGGTTCAATCACCCGCCCAAAACAACCAATAACTTCATCGGTTGCCAAGGATGCTTCAAGCGATCCGGCAAGCTGGGCAACAAGCGCATCACGGCTGGACAAAACATCATCGCGCTTGATCGGAAGCTGCCAGTCCTGATATTTCGCAAATGCGCGTTCGGCTGAAAAACTGCCGCCATTGGTCAGAACCAGCACAGGCTTGGCTTTGCTGGCAGCCGCATCAAGTAATGTTTTAATTCCCTCAATAGTGCCATCACCAATATTGATGACCCCATAGCCGTCAAGCACCAGCCCGTCAAATTCATCCAAAATATCAATAAGCCGCGGCGCTGTTTGGCATACGCCATCCCTGCCCGCCACTGGCATGATTGGCCGCAAAGCCTGATAGATTGCCATCACTGCATCAAGGCCAAGCGCATCTGCGGCCGGAATCCTAACATGCTCAATCTCGACCTGCTTTATTTCAGCCAGCACGGCGATATCCTCTTTGCACCTGATTTATGACGATGGGCAAATCCCATCATCGGCGGAGCATAGAGACAAACAGCCTAATTTTCCAGTCGCGCCGCGGTGATGAATTGTTTGAACGCTTCGCACCATATTACCACCGCATCATATTCATCAAGATCAATGGCTGGTGGTAGGTCCAGCGCAAAGTTTTCAAAAGTCTTCACCGTGCCTATTTGCCGTGATTCGGCCTTTATCGCCAGAAAGCCCGCGCCATCATCAACAAATTTTGGCGCAGGATACAGCCGATAATTAGGGCCGGGCGAAATTGTGCCATCAAGCCAGATTTTATTGGCATTCATCATGATGGTACCATCACCCCAGTGAAGCGCGCCTGAACCGGGCAGATCACGAACGAACCTGCCGCGCCGTTCAGCCTTTGCACAAATCCATCACATGACAGCCAAGCCAGCCCTATTCATGCCCCTATCAAGCTGGCTATTGGTATTTTCCGTTAAGTTGGCGTGCCTCATTTTCGGCGCATCAGAAAAGTTTTTTCTTGCCTGCAAATCATACCCATAAGATGCTTTTGAAACGGTGCGTTTCGGCACCGTAAAAAAGCAGGCTTGGCGATTCGCGTTATGAAACTTCAAACGATTGAAACACATATTGTAAAAACGCCGCCACCGGGCTTTGGCGGTCGTTATTTCATTTTTGTAGTTTTGCAAACCGCCTGCGGCATTCGCGGATATGGCGAAATCTATGCTGCCAGCTTTGCCCCCGAAACAGTGTCGACGATGGCGGCAGATGTGTTTTGCCGTTATCTTGAAGACCAAAACCCATTCGAAATTGAACGATTCTGGCGGCGCGCCCATGGATCGGGATTTTCGCACCGACCCGACCTTTCCATGCAGGGCGTTGTCAGCGGGCTGGAAATGGCCTGCTGGGATATTGTCGGCAAAGCGCTTGATCGGCCTGTCTATGATCTTCTTGGGGGCAAGGTGAATGAGCGAATGCGAACCTATACCTATCTTTACCCGCGCGCCGATCAAGATGCAGCCAGCTTTTATAATGATGCCAGCGCCAGCGCCGAAGCCGCCGCTGGTTATGTCAGTGATGGCTTTACCGCTGTGAAATTTGATCCGGCTGGCCCTTACAGTGTTTTTGATGGTCGCCAGCCAGATTTGGACGCGCTTCGCCGGTCGGAAGATTTCTGCCGCGAGATTCGGACGGCGGTTGGCGATCGCGCCGATCTACTGTTTGGCACGCATGGCCAATTTACCCCGGCCGGGGCGATCCGGCTTGCCAAACGTCTCGAAGCCTTTGACCCGTTATGGTTTGAAGAGCCAACACCGCCTGATATGCCCGAAGCGATGGCCAAAGTGGCAAGCGCCACCTCAATTCCGGTTGCCACTGGCGAGCGGCTTTGCAGCAAATATGAGTTTTCGCGCGTCCTGCAATGCGGGGCAGCCGCCATTTTACAGCCGAATCTTGGACGTGCTGGTGGGATTTTAGAGGGCAAGAAGATTGCCGCCATTGCCGAGCCTTACTATGCGCAGATTGCCCCGCATCTTTATTGTGGGCCGGTTGTTGCCGCTGCCAATATCCAGCTTGCCGCCTCGATACCCAATTTCCTGATTCTCGAATCAATCCAGAAAATGGACGGGTTCCACGCCGCTTTGCTTACCAAACCGCTTTGCTGGGAAGATGGTCACATCATTCCGCCAACGACGCCCGGGCTTGGCATTGAATTAAATATGGATGTTGTTGCCCAAAATCCGTGGGACGGCTCACGGCTGCATCTCGAAATGGCACCGCATCCATTTGATCCGAGGCGCGATGGCCCCTTTGCCGGCGGCTAGCTGGCGGCAGCGATATGGCCGTTGATGTTGCGGTGAAACCGGCTGCCAATCGCCATTGCAAGCACCACCAGCCGTAGCCCGCTCGAAACCAAGACAATGACGCGGCGTAAAACCATGATAGAAAAGGGGAACAAAAGCATCTGGACACTTGACAGCGAGGCCTCAAAGCGTATATTCCAGCCCGCTGTCGCGCTTTCACATGTTTGTTTGGGCGCCGCTGTCCTATTGTTGGGAAAAAGCGACTGGCCGGAAACCCCGTCCACAGCTGAAGAGATGATTCTGGTGACTAAAGACTTTTGCGGCTATCGCGGGTCTTTCGCCACCAAACTGTTTAGGTAAGGAAGATCGCCATGTACGCTTTGGTGAAGACCGGTGGCAAACAATATCGCGTTTCAAAGGATGACACCATTCTGGTGGAACGTCTGTCCGCTGAAGAAGGTGAACAAATCATTTTGAACGACATCGTCATGCTTGGCGATGGCGACAAAGTTACGATTGGCACACCGCTTGTTGATGGAGCTGGCGTCAGCGCAACGGTTGTCCGCCAGACACGCGGGCCAAAAATCATTATCTTCCGCCGCAAGCGCCGGAAAAACCATCGGCGCACCCAAGGCCATCGTCAGGACTTAACCCTACTGAAGATTGTTGATATTGCCGAAGATGCAAAAAGCCTGAAAACAGCAAAACCTGCTGCCAAGGCTGCGCCGAAAAAAGCAGCAGCCGCGAAAAATGCTGCACCTAAGGCCGCTGCTACGAAAAAGCCAGCTGCCAAAAAAGCTGCACCTAAGGCCGCTGCTACGAAAAAGCCAGCTGCCAAAAAAGCTGCACCTAAGGCCGCCGCTGCAAAAAAGCCAGCTGCAAAAAAAGCCGCAACAAAAAACTAGATAAAGACGATGCCGCAATCACGGTTATGAACAGATAGAAGGTTGGTAGAAAATGGCACATAAAAAAGCGGGCGGTAGTTCCAGAAACGGTCGCGACTCGGCTGGCCGCAGACTTGGTGTAAAGAAATTTGGCGGCGAGAGCGTTCTTGCTGGCAATATCATTGTTCGCCAGCGCGGAACCAAAGTGAATCCCGGACAAAATGTCGGCATGGGCAAAGATCACACATTATTTGCACTGATCGAAGGCAAAGTTGCTTTCCGTGAAAAATCAGGTGGCAAGATGTTTGTGGCTGTCGAGCCGATGGCCGAGGCTGCTGAATAGCGCCTTTGGCATCAAAATGATGCATGGGGAGCGGGTTATTCCGGCAGCCGTGTAATGATTGAAGGGGGATGACAATTGTTATTCCCCTTTTATTTATCGGGTGACGCATATTGCCACGGCAACGCCATGATGGGCATGGCAAATAACGTTAATCACATTGCCGCATCAAACCCCCGAATGATAAATCGGAACCATTGTAATGAAATTTCTAGATCAGGCGAAAATCTACACCCTTTCAGGGCATGGCGGGCCGGGGGCAATTAGCTTTCGGCGCGAAGCGCATGTGCCTTTGGGCGGGCCTGATGGCGGCGATGGCGGGCGCGGCGGCGATATTGTGGCAATCGCGGTGAATGGCCTGAACACGCTTATCGATTATCGCTATCAACAGCATTTCAAGGCCGAATCGGGTCGCCCGGGCGCTGGACGTGACCGCAGCGGTGCATCTGGCAAAGATGTGATCATGCGACTGCCGATTGGAACACAAGTCCTATCGGATGATCAGCAAACCGTACTCGCCGACCTTACCTATGAGGGGCAGACCATCATTCTTGCCAAGGGCGGGACTGGCGGTAAGGGCAATGCCTTTTTCAAATCATCGACCAATCGTGCGCCACGGAAATCACAACCTGGCGAAGACGGTCAGGAAATGTGGGTCTGGCTTCGGCTGAAACTGATTGCCGATGCCGGTCTTCTTGGCATGCCAAACGCCGGAAAATCAACCTTCCTAAGCACGGTTTCGGCAGCACGTCCCAAAATTGCCGATTATCCTTTTACCACGCTTCATCCCAATCTTGGCGTTGTTGGCATTGATGGCAAGGAATTTGTCATGGCTGATATTCCGGGGCTGATCGAGGGCGCGCATGAAGGCGCGGGGCTTGGACACCGGTTTTTGGGGCATGTCGAACGCTGCCGGATTTTGCTGCATCTGATTGATGCCACTGGCGAAGACCCTGTTGCCGCATGGAAAATGCTTCGCAATGAACTCAAAGCCTATGGCGGCGATCTTTATGACAAGCCGGAAATTGTCGGGCTGACCAAATTGGACGCAACGCCAGAAGATTACGCTGCCGATCTTGCCATTGCCTTGCAAGAAGCGGGCGCAGGGCAAGTGCTGGCGTTATCGTCAGTCACCGGAAGCGGCGTCACAACAATGCTTCGCCAGCTTATCAATGTGATTGAAACAAGTCGGGCCAAAGAAGCGGAGCCCGAAGAGGCTGTGCCATGGTCACCGTAACATCAGCTTCCCAAAACCATATTTTCGATGATGCGAAAATCATCGTTATCAAGGTTGGATCATCCCTTCTTGTTGACGAAGATCAAAACGCCATCAATACAGCTTGGCTACGCGGTATCGCCACCGATATTGCGCGGCTAAAGGCAGCTGGAAAAGATGTTGTGGTGGTATCAAGCGGGGCCATCGCGCTTGGACGGCGGTTGCTGAAAATAAATCATAATAAATTGAAATTGCAGGAAAAGCAGGCTGCAGCGGCAACAGGTCAAGTGTTGCTGGCGCATGCATGGATGGACGCGCTTGGCGCGCATCAGGTGCAAACAGCGCAAATTCTGCTATCGCCTGATGATACAGAAACAAGACGCAAACATCTTAATGCCCGCACCACGATGATGGCGCTTTTACAGCTCAATGCCGTTCCGGTGGTCAATGAAAATGACACGGTTGCCACAGCGGAAATTCGCTTTGGCGATAATGACCGATTGGCGGCGCGTGTTGCCGCGATGATTGGAGCTGATGCGCTGGTTCTTCTATCGGATGTTGATGGGCTTTATACGGCTAATCCAAATGGCGACAATAGCGCAACCCATATTGGCAAGATTGCGCAAATCACCCCTGACATCATGGCAATGGCAGGGCCAGCCAATGCCGCCTATGCTTCGGGCGGCATGGTAACCAAGCTGGAGGCGGCGCGCATTGCCACAACGGCCGGTTGTCAGATGATTATCTGCAATGGACAAAGCCCAGCACCATTATCACGGCTGGAAGCCGGGGCAAGATGCACCATCTTTGCCGCAGCGTTAAGCCCACATACCGCCCGCAAACAATGGATTGCCGGTGCGCTAACCCCCAAAGGAACAATCCGCATTGATGATGGGGCGGCACGCGCGCTTCGCGCCGGACGATCGCTTTTGCCAGCAGGTGTTATAGCTGTTAGTGGACAATTCGAACGTGGCGATTTGATCGAGATCGAAGATAGTGCCGGTCTGGTCATCGGGCATGGCTTGTCAAGCTATGGTCACAAAGACGCCATGGCTATTTGCGGTCATAAAAGCAATGAAATCGAATCCGTGCTAGGCTATCGTGAACGTGATGAAATGATCCATGCCGATAATCTGGTCATGAGTGACAGCTAGGGCAAAGCACATGCTAGATAAATATAGGCTGAAAAATAAGGCCGAAAAGCAGGCTAAAAAGTGGGAAAGATATGGCGCAGCAATTAGACAAAATCAGTGATGCCACCACCCTGATCGGGGCGATGGTCACACGGTCACGCGCCGCGCAATCGGTTCTTGGCAAAAGTGATTTTGCGTCACGATGCGCCGCCCTGCAAGCCGCAGCCGATCAGATTCGCGCCCAAACCGCCGCCATTCTTGAGGTCAATGCCAAAGATGTTGCCGCGGCCAAAGCAAGCGGCATCAGCGGTGCCTTTATTGACCGGTTAAAGCTGAATGGCGAACGCGTTGAAGCGATGGCAACCGGCCTTGAGGCGATGATTCGCCTCACCGACCCGATTGGCCATGAACTGGCGCGCTGGCAACAGCCAAACGGGCTTGATATTGCGCGGGTGTCAACGCCGCTTGGTGTGATTGGCATCATTTACGAATCACGGCCGAATGTCACAATTGATGCGGCTGGATTATGTATTATCGCTGGCAATGCTGCCATTTTGCGCGGCGGCAGTGATAGCCAGCTCACCGGCAGCCTGCTTGCCGCCATTATGGGTGATGGGCTTGCTGCGGCTGGCCTGCCGCGTGATGCGGTGCAGATGGTGCCAACAACCGACCGGCAGGCCGTTGGTGCCATGCTTGGCGCGGTTGGCGGCATTGATGTGCTGATTCCCCGCGGTGGGCGCTCGCTTGTCGAACGCGTTCAAACCGAAGCGCGTGTTCCGGTTTTTGCTCATCTTGAGGGCATTTGCCATCTTTATATCCATGCAGATGCCGACCCGGATAAGGCGCGGCAGATTGCGGTAAATGCCAAAATGCGGCGAACCGGCATTTGCGGCGCGGCTGAAACATTGCTTATTGATGCCGCCATTGCCAAAGACCTTCTTGGCGCGATTGCCAATGATCTTTTGGCGGCTGGCTGTGCACTTCGCGGTGATGCGGCAGCATGTGACCTTGTGCCAGCGATGACCCCTGCCACCGAAACCGATTTTTACACCGAATATCTGGATGCGATTCTATCGGTTGCCATTGTCGATGATATTGAATCGGCCATTGCCCATATTGCCAAATATGGATCGGCGCATACCGATTCGATTATCACCGAATCAGCCAATGCCGCAGCGCAGTTTTTTGCCGAGGTTGATAGCGCGATTGTCATGCATAACGCCTCGACACAATTTGCCGATGGCGGCGAATTTGGCATGGGTGCCGAAATTGGTATTGCCACTGGGCGATTACATGCGCGTGGGCCTGTTGGCGCGGCGCAATTAACCAGCTTTAAATATGTTGTTCGTGGTAATGGCCAGACACGCAGCTAGCCATCATCATCAAATGCCGTTGCTGTTTCACAGCCGGACAAGCCTGAAAATTGGACTTTTTGGCGGTTCGTTCAATCCAGCGCATGATGGCCATATTCATGTTGCGCTTGAGGCGCATCGTGCCTTGAATCTTGATCAAATCTGGTGGCTTATCAGCCCGCAGAATCCACTCAAAAGCACCGCTGGCATGGAATCACTTGCCACAAGGCTGGCGTATGCTCGTAAAATTGCCGCGCCCTATCCGTTTTTGCGGGTTTTGAGTCCCGAGGCTGGACTGCCTCAAAACTATACCTACAAAACATTGGTTTATTTAAAAAAAACAATGCCGCTGGCGCGTCTTATCTGGGTCATGGGTGCGGATAATCTGGACCAATTTGCGCGCTGGCACCGGCACCAAGATATGATTCGCTTACTACCCATTGCCGTTATCGACCGTCCAAGCTATTCTATGAGGGCTATAGCGGCTGGTCGGTGGTTGCTAGGACGGCGTTATCAGGTTGCAAAAATGCGCCACGCCATTGCAATGCGATCTTTGAAACTGCCGAGCTGGTGCTTTATAGCTGGACAACGTCACGCGGCTTCGGCCACGGAGATAAGGCAGCAAGCGCAAAGCGCAAACGCCTAAATCCGACCGTGGCCCGCAATAAAGGGGCTTGAACATTTTGACAGGAGATACCCATTTCTAAAGCGCAAACTGCATTAAACGCAGACCAGATCCTTCGTTTGATCACAACCTCTCTTGACGACGACAAAGCCGAAAATATCCTGACAATCCCGTTACAAGGTAAATCCGCAATGGCCGATTATATGGTTGTTGCGTCAGGGGCATCATCTCGGCAGGTTGCCGCCATGGCAGAACATCTTGAATTCAAGCTAAAGCAGGAAAAGGTCGATATTCTCGGCCTTGAAGGTCTGCGACAAGCCGATTGGGTACTGCTTGATGCCAATGATGTGATCGTTCATATCTTCCGTCCTGAAGTGCGTGACTTTTACGGGCTTGAGCGGATGTGGGTCGATGATATGTCGGCCGAAATTGTCAAGGTTGGCAGCGACGCCTAAACGCATCGCCCAAATGGCAAAAGGCGAATCGGAGCCGATCAATGCAGCTGTTTATTCTCGCCGTTGGTAAGGGTCGCGCTTCACCTGAAAATACGCTAACGCAAGGCTGGTTATCGCGCTTGCCGCAAGGCGGCAGCCTTATTGAAGTTGAATCCAAATTTCCCCCCGGCCAAAAACGAACCAATGATGAATCCAGCCGCCTGTTGCGCGCCATGCCTGATGGCGCTGCCTTGGCGGTTCTTGACCCGCGCGGCAAGGATCATTCATCTGAAGATCTTGCCGCCTTGATCGGCACATGGCGTGATGGCGGTTTTGCGGCAGCCTGTTTTGCCATTGGTGGGGCTGATGGCCATGCTGATATGATCCGCCAAAAGGCCGAACGCAATATTTCCTTTGGCCGCGCCACATGGCCACATATGCTGTTTCGAGCCATGCTTGCCGAACAGCTTTATCGGGCAAGCTCGATTTTGGCAGGCCATCCCTATCATCGTGGCGATTAACCAGCTCTCCATCGCATCGTGGCGCCGCGCCAGCCCTGATTATTGTGGCACCCCTGTTTACTTTAAACGCTTGTTTTACGTTAAAGCGCCCTGTTCATGGGGCAGCATAGTTTAACTGTACATCGATCAATGCTGAGATTATAAGATCGTCATGGTCACTTATCACCCCTCGCACGGCCCGGTTGTCCTGTGCATCATGGATGGCTGGGGTCATCGTGCCGAGCCCGAACATAACGCCGTTGCGCTTGCGGAAACGCCAGTGTTTGACGCGCTGATGGCAAACCAGCCACATAGCTTTCTTGCCGCATCTGGCGTTGATGTTGGCTTGCCTGATGGACAGGTTGGCAATTCCGAAGTTGGGCATATGAATATTGGTGCAGGCCGCGTGGTGATGCAGGATTTGCCGCGCCTGAATGCTGCGGTCAAAGATGGGTTGCTGGCAGCGCATCCCGATCTTATCGCGCTTGCGGCAAAGCTGCAGGCATCGGGCGGCACGGCGCATGTCATGGGGCTTTTATCACCGGGCGGCGTGCATGCGCATCAAGACCATTTTCTGGCTGTCATAACAGGGCTGGTTGCGGCTGGCGTTCCGGTCGCTGTGCATGGTTTTACCGATGGCCGTGATACATTACCGCAAGCCGCAAAACAGAATTTACCCGATTTTGTGGCCGCCTTGCCAAAAGGTGCCTTTATCGCCAGCCTAATCGGCCGCTATTTCGCCATGGATCGTGATCGCCGCTGGCAGCGCACACAGGCCGCCTATGACGCCATAGCAGGCGCGCGCGCGCCAATCTTCGCCATTGATGCGCTAACGGCGCTTGAGGCGGGCTATGGGCGTGGCGAGGGTGATGAATTCATCACCCCAACCGTGATTGACGGCTATCAGGGCATGCGCGATGGCGATGGCATCGTGATGATGAATTTTCGCGCCGATCGCGCTCGCCAGCTGTTAAATTGTTTTTGTGATCCGGCCAGCACTGGCTGCACCACCCAGCCGGTCACATTTGTTGGCTTGGCAGGCATGACCAGCTATTCGAAATCGCTTGATGATCATATGGTGACACTCTATCCGCCATTGGAATTGCATGACACGCTTGGCGAGGTCGTGGCGCGTGCTGGCAAACGCCAGCTACGACTTGCCGAAACCGAAAAATACCCGCATGTGACTTTTTTCTTTAATGGTGGCGAAGAGGCGCTGCAACCGGGCGAAGACCGGGAAATGGTCGCCTCACCATCGGTTGCAACCTATGATCTGCAACCCGAAATGAGCGCGCGTGATGTTTTGCAAACCGCCCTCACTAGCCTTCATGCCAGGGCTCACGATCTGTTGATTATCAATTTTGCCAATCCTGACATGGTTGGTCATACAGGTGATCTTGACGCTGCCATTCGCGCGGTTGAAACCGTTGATCACTGTGTTGGTCAATTGGTTGAGGCGCTTGGGGATTCTGGCGGGCAAATGCTGCTAACCGCCGATCATGGCAATTGCGAATTAATGTGGGATCGCACGGCCGAATCACCCCATACCGCCCATACCACCAATCTTGTGCCATTGATTTTGGTTAATGGTCATGCCAACACACATATTGCCAATGGTCGGCTTGCCGATCTTGCGCCAAGCTTGCTTGCCATGATGGGCATTGCCAAGCCTGCATTAATGACCGGGAACTGTCTTTTATCCCCCAAAAAGCCATAAGCTCATTTGGTCATAACGCAATCTTGCCATGATCTTGTGTGATCTTTGGAAACGATCGGATTGGTTGGGGTTGTATGCAACGGCATTGACTGGCACGGTAAATAAGCCGTGATATAAGAAGATAGCAAAGGGTTATTCACGCTAACTCGGTGAATATGGTTTCGGGTAAAATATGTTTACAGGATATTAGGAGCAGTCATAAATGCAAATCGTCAGCTTTCTCTCAACGCAGGGGCGCCGTATGCGTTATGCAGCCTTGCCATTTATTTGTGGTGCGGTGATTGCAGGCTTGGCCATCCCCACCCTGACAATTGCCCAATCAGGCAAGAATGATGCGGTTTATCGCCAGCTTGGGCTTTTTGGCGATATCTTTCAGCGCGTTCGCGAGAGCTATGTTGATGAAGTTGACGAAAAAGATCTTGTCGAAGCGGCCATCAATGGCATGCTGACCTCGCTTGATCCCCATTCGTCATTTTTAAATAATGATCATTTCAGCGATATGCAGGTCCAGACCAAAGGCAAATTTGGCGGGCTTGGGATTGAAATCACCATGGAAGATGGTGTGATCAAGATCGTGTCGCCAATTGATGACACGCCAGCCGCCAAAGCCGGATTACAGCCCGAAGATTTGATCATCGCCGTTAATGATGAACCGATCCGGGGCATGACCCTAAGCGATGCAGTTGACCGGTTGCGCGGCGAAGTTGGATCAAGCGTTACGGTTACGATTAAACGCGGTGCCAAAGACCCATTTGACGTCAGCCTCAAACGCGACACGATCAAAATCCGCTCGGTACGCGCCAAAATGTTTGACGGTATTGGCTATTTACGGATCACCACTTTTTCTGAACAGACCACACCCGGCCTGACCAAAGAAATTGACAAAATGTTCCGTGAACATGGCCAAGATTTGAAAGGCTTTGTTCTGGATTTACGCAACAATCCAGGTGGTTTGCTGAATGAAGCCATTTCGGTAAGTGATGCGTTTCTCGAAAAGGGCGAAATCGTCTCAACACGCGGCCGCCACGCCGAAAATGCCAGCCGTGCCTATGCCCGGCCGGGGGATATTGCCAACGGCCTTCCCCTTGTGGTGCTGATCAATTCAGGATCGGCATCAGCATCTGAAATCGTTGCTGGGGCGTTAAAAGATCATCGCCGTGCGGTTCTTCTTGGCACGCGTTCATTTGGCAAGGGTTCGGTGCAAACCGTGATTCCGGTTTCGGGCAATAGCGCCATGCGTCTGACCACAGCGCGTTATTACACCCCATCAGGCGTTTCAATTCAGGCCACAGGAATCAGCCCTGATATCGAGGTGGCATTGGCACGAATTGAAACTTTGGATGGCGGTGATACGCGCGAAGAAGATTTGAAAGGCGCTCTTGATAATGCCAAAGATGGTAAAGCAGGTGAACCAGCCGATGCTGAAAAAGCCAATGTTACGCCAGCCGCTGATCAATCAAAGATTGATTATCAGCTTGCGCGTGCACTTGATTTAATCCGCGGTGTCTCTATTTTTACTGATGTGAAATCTGGATCATAATTATGCGTGACATTCCCTATGATGAACGGCCCTACCGGCCATGCGTCGGCATCTTTTTAATCAATGGCACCAAACAAGTTTTTGGGGGTCGCCGCATCGACGGCCGCGCCGAAGCATGGCAAATGCCCCAGGGCGGAATCGATCCAGGTGAAACGGTAATTGATGCCTGTATGCGCGAAATGGGCGAGGAAATTGGCACATCTTCGGCTGAATTGCTGTGCGAGCATGATGCGTGGCTTTATTACGATATTCCGCTGCCGCTTGCCGACCGGCTATGGCATGGCCAATATAAGGGTCAGAAACAAAAATGGATGGCGCTTCGCTTTACCGGCAAGGATGAAGACATAAACATCAACACCGCCGAACCCGAATTTTGCGAATGGCGCTGGCTCGAACCGCGTGAATTAGTTAATCTGGCGGTGCCATTCAAACGCGATGTCTATGACGATGTGCTAAAGGCCTTTTCCAGTTTCGTCTAGCCACCGCTATGACACAAACAAACCATAAAAAAGGGCCGCCACGATTTTGGCAGCCCTGTTTTTTATTCGATGAATAAAGGCTAGAGCGCTTCAATCACCGCATTCAAAAACGCAGCTTCCGCCTCATTTGCATTGGCCGCTTTTTCTTTCAACGTTGCCGCATCAGCACTGCCAAGATCGATGGCACGTTCGGCGAGAATCGTCACCGACTCGCCCGATACATCAGCAAGGCCACCGTCAATCATAAAGCGATCAGTGACTTTGCCATCTTCATGCACTTCGACGATGCCGCGTGTCAGATCAGCAAGCAATGGTGCGTGCCGTGGCAATACACCAAACAGACCTTCAACGCCCGGTGCAACAACCATCTGCACAGATTTCTGAGCCATGATGCGAGCTGGTGTTACCAGTTCCAATTGTGTCGTTTCAGCCATGCTAGCGCATCCTTATGCTGGATCGAACAGGGGTGATGCCGTTAGGCAGCGTCCTGAGTGAGTTTCTTGCCTTTTTCGATGGCCTCTTCAATCGTGCCAACAAGATAGAAGGCAGCTTCTGGTAGATGGTCATATTCGCCCTTCAAGATGCCTTCAAAGCCAGCGATTGTATCTTCGAGACTGACAAGCTTGCCAGGTGCGCCGGTAAAGACTTCGGCAACATGGAATGGCTGTGACAAGAAGCGCTGAATTTTCCGGGCGCGCGCCACAGTCAGCTTATCTTCTTCTGACAATTCATCCATACCAAGAATGGCGATGATGTCCTGAAGTGACTTATATTGCTGCAACACTTCTTGAACTTCACGCGCGATATTGTAGTGATGCTCACCAACAATCCGCGGATCAAGCATGCGTGATGATGAATCAAGCGGGTCAACCGCAGGATAAATTCCAAGCTCAGCAATCTGACGTGACAAAACAGTGGTGGCATCAAGGTGGGCAAATGATGCTGCCGGTGCCGGATCGGTCAAGTCATCGGCAGGAACATAAATCGCCTGAACCGAGGTGATTGAGCCTTTATTTGTTGTTGTGATCCGCTCTTGCAGGGCGCCCATGTCGGTTGCCAATGTTGGCTGATAACCCACTGCAGATGGGATACGGCCAAGAAGCGCAGACACTTCTGAACCAGCCTGTGTAAAGCGGAAGATGTTATCAACGAAGAAAAGAACATCCTGACCTTCTTCGTCACGGAAATATTCGGCCAGCGTCAACCCGGTCAAGGCAACACGTGAACGCGCACCTGGAGGCTCATTCATCTGTCCGTAAACAAGCGCGGCTTTTGAACCGGGGCCGTCAGTTTTGATAACGCCTGATTCAACCATCTCATGATAGAGGTCGTTGCCTTCACGCGTACGCTCACCAACACCAGCAAACACGGAATAACCACCATGCGCCTTGGCAACGTTGTTGATCAATTCCATGATCAAAACGGTTTTACCAACACCAGCACCACCAAACAAGCCAATCTTACCACCTTTGGCATAAGGGGCTAGAAGATCGACAACCTTAATGCCTGTTACCAGAATTTCAGCTTCGGTTGACTGATCAACGTAATCCGGTGCGGCGCGGTGAATTGGGTAATATTTCTTTGATTTAACCGGCTTGCCTTCATCAACAGGCTCGCCAATAACATTCAAGATACGGCCAAGGGTTTCAGGCCCGACAGGAACCGTGATTGGTGCGCCAGTATCAACAGCTTCGGCGCCACGAACCAAACCTTCAGTCGAGTCCATCGCGATGGTACGAACGGCTGACTCACCAAGATGCTGTGCAACTTCAAGCACAAGCCGCTGGCCATTATTGCTGACCTCAAGGGCGTTTAGAATGGCAGGGAGTTCACCGTCAAACTGAACGTCAACAACCGCGCCAATAACCTGACTGATTTTACCAATTGCTTTATTTGCCATGGTCTTCTTACTCCGGGCTAGAACCGTTTTAATTGTGGGCATCATTGCCCTGTTCGTTTATTTGCTCAGCTGCCGAATTTAAAGAGCTTCAGCACCTGAAATAATTTCGATAAGTTCATTCGTAATCGCCGCTTGACGTGTTCTGTTGAACACCAATGTCAGACGATCAATCATGTCACCAGCATTCCGCGTGGCGTTATCCATTGCTGTCATCCGCGCGGCAAGTTCGGCCGCAGATGATTCGAGCAAGGCACTGTAAATCTGGGTTGAAATGATGCGTGGCAACAGGCTTGCCAGCAATTCGTCTTCTTCTGGCTCATAATCATAATTTGAACCAGCGTCATCGCCGCCAGCATCGCCAACTTCAGCTGGAATCAGCTGGGTCAGTTTGACCTCTTGGGTGATGGCATTGACGAATTTATTATAGATCATGGTGCAGACATCAAAATCACCATTTTCAAAACCGCTGCGAACTGTTTCGCCAAGATCAGCCGCATCTGCAAACGCAACCGAGGTGCCTTGAATCCCTTCGAGGCTGGCAATGTAAATGTCGCCAAACTCACGGCGAAGCGCATCAGCAGATTTCCGGCCAACCATCAACAGCTTGACGGTTTTGCCTTCACCTTGAAGCCGCGCAACTTCGGTACGGGTTTGGCGGGTGATCGACCCGTTAAAACCACCACAAAGACCGCGATCTGCCGAAACAACAACCAACAAATGCGTTGTTGATTTTCCATTTCCGACAAGTAAAGCGGGTGCCGAGCTGGCATCAGCTTTGGCAGCAAGATTGGCAATCACACCGCGCATCCGGTCGGCATAAGGCCGGCCAGCTTCGGCTGCTTCTTGCGCCCGCCGCAATTTCGCCGCTGCCACCATTTTCATGGCAGCGGTGATTTTCTGCGTGGACTTGACGCTGTTAATACGCGTCTTCAAATCCTTCAATGATGCCATTTACTAAACTCCATTTTGCAGTGCGACAGCCCCACAAATGCCTTCACCATTTACGAAAAGCTTTTTCCAAATGCCTCAATGGCTTTTGACAATTTGTCAGATGTGGCATCTGACAGCGCTTTTTCATCACGGATCGTGTCAAGAACGTCCTGATTATTGCTGCGAAGATGATCAAGAAGACCCTCTTCGAAACGGCCGATATTAGTCACCGCAATCTTATCAAGAAAGCCTTTCACACCGGCGAAAATAACCGCAACCTGCTCTTCGACAAGCATTGGGCTATATTGTGCCTGCTTCAGCAATTCAGTCAGGCGTGCACCGCGCTCAAGCAATGCCCGTGTCGATGCGTCCATGTCTGATGCAAACTGTGCAAAAGCGGCCATCTCACGATATTGTGCCAATTCCAACTTGATGCTACCGGCAACCTGTTTCATTGCCTTGATCTGCGCTGCTGAACCAACACGGCTCACTGACAAACCCACGTTCACCGCAGGACGAATACCTTTGTAGAACAATTCAGTTTCAAGGAAGATTTGACCATCGGTAATCGAAATCACGTTGGTTGGAATAAAGGCTGACACGTCACCGCCTTGGGTTTCAATCACCGGCAAGGCAGTCAATGAACCTGAACCATTTGCTGCAGTCATTTTCGCAGCGCGC
>ERZ802822.589-NODE-589-length-24780-cov-21.270615_pt1 | contig 24780 bp, 23 predicted proteins | sample MGYA00345649_ERZ802822 | MGnify/ENA primary metagenome ERZ802822 (study PRJEB30503, sample SAMEA104212359) | marine metagenome | biome: Westerlies Biome; feature: [SRF] surface water layer (ENVO:00010504) within the epipelagic zone...; material: water...
AGCACTCAGACGATGTTCAACAGTTTTTACTGCAATATCATTCAATACTCAATTAGTTGAAAATTTTGTAGAGACTACGTTGTCCCATCTAGCCGGAATGATTTTTCCTAACTCTGTTCTGTTAAAAAAAATACCTGAATTTTCTTCAGAGGGCTTAAGTGTGATATTTGTATTGACACCCGAATGAAGACCAACTCCAGAAAATGATATCGGTTTCTGGATACTAAAATTTTTCATATAATTTAACATTAAGAAAAATCGCAGAAAGTATTACTTTATAATTGTAAAACTTTGTATTGAGCTAAAAATTATTGGGTTGAGCCTTTTCTCAGATATGAAGGAGTATCTATATCCTCAAGCAGCTCATTTTCTGCATTAATTTCTGTGATATCTGAAATCTCTGCACCCTCATTATTAATAGGTGGAATATCACTGCTAGTATCTTCAACTACATCGCTAAAAAGAAACAAATTTGGATCTGTTTTGGTCTTTTTGGCCTTTATTTTTTTATCCTTAGAGGGAGTTTCTTCAGATATCTCTTTTTTATCTTTGTCAGAAGACATTAAATTGGAGAGCATACTAAAAAATCCAGTTTTTTTCTTCTCTTCTAGATTTGTATAATTTACGGATATCTCCTCTTCTTTTTCAGTTTTAATATCTTCAACTATCTCAGATATATCCTCATCTTGAGGAGACAAGTGAAATTCAGAGTTACTGGGGTTATTGTCAGCATTTAATTCATTCTTGTGCTCAGACATTGACTCAGTTTCGTTTGAGTCTTGTGGCGTTTCACTTGAGAGCTTGTTTTGAATCGAACTAAAACCAGAATTACTATTTTCAGATTCAGGATAATATAAAATTTTTTTACCTGTTTCAGGATGAGTTCTTACTACTGGGTGTTCATTAGAATAAGAATCGTAGTTTCTTTTTTCATTGCCTTCCATGTATTTGTAGCTATCAATAAAAAACTCTGCCCCAAGTGAACTATGAACTGCTTTTTTGTTTGCTATTTTATTTTGAATTTTAGGATCTAGTGTTTCCCATGCTAATTCCATATTTGAAAAACATGTGTCACCACCTACAGGAGGAATTTTTACTGATTTCAATATTACAGCTTTAGTAGGCTTAGAATTATAACTTACATCACTATGCCAATTTTCTCCCCATTGGTTTTTTTCTTCTTTACCTTTTATAATTCTCACAATTTCTGGATGGTCTTTTAAACCTTTGACATAAGCATGTGTTTCTAGAGGCCCAAATTTTTCAGCAAGTGCAATTTGCTGATTATTTGTTATAGGCTGATCTCTAAAAAAAATTACTTTATGTTCCAACAATAAATCATTTATCTTTTTAAAATTTTGATCAGATATATCTGTTAAATCAATTCCTTCAATTTCTGCACCTAATGCACCAGATAGTAATTTGACATTCATCAAGGATAATTTATCGGTAGAATTTTGGTTTGTCAAAATGTATAACAAGGAATGACATTGACACAAGCTTATCTATTATTAGCAGTCGCAATTGCAGGAGAAATAATTTCTACAGGAACTTTAAAAGCCACAGATGGCTTTACTAAATGGATACCTTCACTGATCTGTATTTTAGCTATAGCCATATGCATGTATACGTTATCTCATGCAATGAAAATTCTTCCAATTGGTATAACTTATGCAACATGGTCAGGTGTAGGAATAGTAGCTTTGTCTTTAATAGGAATTTTTAAATATAAACAAATTCCAAATCTTGCGACTACTATAGGTTTAGTTTTTATAATTATTGGTGTTGTAATAGTAAATACTATGAACGACTCATAAATATCTATTTTTTTAACTTTGAAGAAAATTTCAAATTATCATTTTTAAAAGCATTATTATTTTTTGAGATAAATTCATCTATAATTTTTATTTTTTCATTTTCAAATTCAGCTACTTTTCTTAAATCTAAATTAATATATAAAGCTAAAACCTCAGTTGTTGCAGATAAAACATTTTTGCTTTTTTCATACATTTCCAATTTATAGTGCAATCTTTTTTTATCATGATCACAATATGAAAGATAAACATCTACATCATCGTCTTCTTTAACTTCGTTATTATATGTAGTGTGTGTCTCTACAACCATTGTGCTTCTTTTTGTTTTTATTGCTGCTTCTTCACCCATATTAAATTTTGATAAAATTTTTTCTGCAGCTTTATCAAAAACCAATATATAAAATGATAAATTCATATGGTTGTTGTAATCAGTCCATTCATTAATTATTTTAGTAGTATTTAGAAGCAAAGACATATTAGTTTAATTGATTTAAAATTTGACCTGAAAGTTTTTTAATTTCATCTACTGCATTACCTTTTCTTTGTTTTTCTACCGCAGTTTTACCTTCGCCCATTGAAGATGTATAAATTTGTCTATTTCCTATTATTGTATCAGTTGATTGAAGATCTAGACTTTTTATAAAGTCTTTTGTTTTATCTATAAGTTTAGATCTTTGACTTGATCTATTAATTTGCGCTAAAATTTTCTTATTTGCTTTTTTGGCTATTTCAACTATTGCTCCTGTTGCCCAAAAATCAACATGTGAAGCAGCCATAGGTATTAAAACTAAATCTGCTGCTTCAATAGAAGGTCTTGCGTCTGACTCAATTTTTGGTGGGGTATCAATGATAACGATATCATGATCATTTTTTAATGTTTTTGACTCATATTGTGCTCCCCATAAACTAGCAGTTTTAAACGTCAGATTTTCATTAGAAACTTTTCTCTCCGAACGTATCATGAACCATTTGCCCAAACTTCCTTGCGGATCTGTATCAATAATTGCAACTTTTAAATTATGATATTTAATAAAAGCCATCGCTAAATGAACGGCAAGGGTTGTTTTACCCGTCCCTCCTTTTTGTTGAGAAATTGTTATGACTTTAGAAAGCATAAGCTAGCAATATATTATATAATTTGATTATGTTCGAATGAATAAGAATTAACTGAAAAAATTTTTAAAAAATTCTACTATAGATTGAATTTAAAATTTTTTTTAATTTAGTTTTTAATATTCGTATAAAATTTTTTATCTACATCTAAAAATTATATATTTAAAATATAAATACTTTTAATTTGCATTGCGCGTCATTTTAACCTTAAATGTAGCCTGAGAGGGTAAAATTTTACTTATGAATAAATTATTATTGCCACAAGACGTTGTTGGAGGATCTTTTTGGCTGATCTCTGTGGCAATGATAGGTGCAGCGATATTTTTCTTTCTTGAAAGAGGCCGACTGTCTCCAAAATGGGGTACAGTTATGAATCTTGTTGGTGTAATAGCTTTAATGTCCTCTATTCATTACTTCTACGCAAAAAATTTGTGGGTTTTGAATGGTCAGGCACCAACTGCGCTAAGATATATTGATTGGTTGCTAACATTTCCACTTACCATACTCACTTTCTATGTAATGCTTAAGTCAGTTACGGATATTAAGCGTGGAATGTTCTGGAGATTGTTAGTTGGGACGTTAGTTTGGGTTATAGCACAACTTTTAGGGGCTTATGGCTACATGAGTGTAACTCTTGGGTTCTTAGTAGGCATTGTTGGATGGCTTTATATCATTGGAGAGCTTTATATGGGAGATGCAGGACGTGCAAATGCATCCTGCAATAATGAGCGAGTTCAGATGGCATTTTTCGCAAATAGACTAATAATTACAATAGGTTTTTCAATATATCACATTGGATACTTCATAGAGCACCTTGCGGGGGGAGCAAATATTAACAGTTTAAACATAATTTATAATTTAGCTGACGTATTAAATAAAATCATTTTTGGAATGATAATTTATAGCGCAGCTTTAGAAGATACAAAGAAAGGTAATCAGAATTAAGGGGGAATAATATATGACTAAAGGAGCAGACATAATAGCAGGTATAATTTTAGTCGCACTTGCAATTGCGATTATAGTTTACTTATTACATTGGTTATACAGACGATCATCAAAAGAAGTTTCGTTTGTACGTACAGGTATGTTAGGGGAAAAAGTTGTTATATCTGGAGGTGCGTTTGTTTTACCAATAATTCATAATATTACGCAAGTAGGAATGCGTACCCTTAGTCTTAATATAAAGAGAGCAGGTGACAAATCTCTAATTACAAAAGATAGAATGAGAGCAGAACTTGTTACAGAATTTTTTACGAAAGTTCCACCAGAGGCTAAAGCAGTATCAACTGCAGCACAAACTTTAGGTAACAGAACTCTTGATCCAGAACATTTAAAAGAAGTTGTTGCTGGTCGTTTTGCAGACGCCCTTGGAGAAGTTGCGGCAAAAATGACATTAGATGAAATACAAGAAAATAGAGGTCAATTTGTTAAACAAGTTGCAAACATTGCAAATGAATCGATAGGGCATACTGGATTAGCACTTGAAACAGTTTCTATTATCTCTCTTGATCAAGCACCGATTGAAATGTTTAATCCTGCTAATACATTTGACTCTCAAGGTTTAACTCAATTGACTGAGCAAATCGAAGAGAGAAAGAAAAAGAGAAATGATATTACTCAAGATACAAAAATTTCAATTGAAAATAAAAATTTAGAGACCGTTCAAAAAGAGTTGGAAATTAAGAAAAATGAGGAGTTTTCTAAGTATCAACAAGAAAGAGAAATAGCTATTCAAAGAGCTAAAGAAAAAACAGAGACAATAAAAGAAAAAGCTGAAAAAGAAAGAGAAGCAGAAGAAGCTGAAATAAGAAGTCAAGAACAAATTGAAGTTGCAAAAATTTCACAAAATCAAGTAATTGAAGTTGAAAGAAAATTAACAGAGACAAGACTTATTGAAGAAATTGAAAAAAGAAGAAAAGAGCAAAATGAATTAGAGAAAAATTCAGCGTTTGAAATAAGACAGAAAGATTTAGAAACAGAAGTTAAAATTTTAAATCTTGATAAAGAAAGTGAATATGCAAGACTTGAAAAGCAAAGACAAGTTGATATCAAACGAGCTCAAGAAAAAGCAGCTATTATAAAAGAACAATCTGAAAGACAAAAGGAGGCTGAAGAAGCTCAAATTGTTTCAGAACAACAAGTTAAAAATGCTAAGATTGAACAACAAAAAAATATTGACTCACATAGAATAGAATCTGAAAGAGTAGTAAGACTTCTTGATATAGAAAAAGCTAAAAGGTTAAGTATTGAAGAGCATCAAAAAAATCTTGAAGTGATTAATAAGTCAAAACAGGTTTTAAAATCAAAAGCAGAAGAAGAAAATTCAAGAGCTAGAGCTATAGAAGCAGAAGAAAAAGCTAATTCAGCTAGATATGTAGAAAAAGCACAAGGAATTAAAAAAGTAGATGTAATTACAGCTGCATCTAAAGCTGAGCAAGATAGACATGCGACTATGGCTGCAAAATTAAGATATGAGATAGATGCTGCAGGAAAAGAAGCATTAAATTCTGCAGAAAATCTCAGAAGTGATGCAAGTAGAAGAAGTGCATTACGTTTAAAACTTGCTGATAAGATTGAATCAATCATTAGAGAAAGTGTTAAACCAATGGCTAACATTGGAGACATTAAAATTGTTGATGTTAATGGTTTGCCAGGCTTTAGTGGAACATCCAGCACAGGAGGTAGTGGAGAAGCATCTGATGGTACAGGTGGATCTGCAAGAAGTGGTAATTTAGCAGACAATGTAGTTAGTTCTGCATTGCGTTACAGAGCTCATCAACCTTTCTTAGATAGTTTACTTAAAGAAATTGGAATGGCACCAGGTGAAATAAGTAATATTAGAAATATTTTAGGCGATTATGAAAATCCGAAAAAAGATTATCATATGAATTTTGATAATGATCCAACTAAAGGACCTAAAAGTTCTAAATAAAGAGTTAAAGATATATGAGTAGTGATTTGAATAATTGGGCAAAAAAGTACGAAGATCTTACAAATAGTGATGAAACTATTGCGGCTATGGCAAAATATTATTCATGCTCATTTATGTTTGATATGGAAAAAGCAAAAGTCATTATTGAAATGCATGATGGAAAAGTAAAAAATATAAATACTAACCCAGGCCCATTAGACCCATATGATTTCGCTTTAAGGGCCTCTGCAAATACTTGGAAAGAATTTAGTCAGCCAATACCTAAACCTATGTATCATGGTATTTGGTCAGCAAGTTTTAGAAAAGATTTAAAAATAGAGGGCAATCATTTAATTTTAATGAAAAATTTAAGAAATTTTACTGTTCAATTTGAATTATTAAGAAAATCAGGAGTTCCCGTATAAGATGAATTTTGTTGAATTAAAAGGATTTAAAAAATGGTAAAGCATCACAGTGTAGTAGGGCGGTATGTTACTATTGAAGTAGATGATTGTGAATATAAAGTTTTTTATCTTCAAAATGGAAAAGGAATACCATTAATCTGTCAACATACTGCGGGTTGTCATAATCATCAATGGAGAGGACTTCTTGAAGATGAAGAAATTATAAAAAATTACAATGTAATTGCATATGACTTACCTAGACATGGTAAATCAGACCCTCCACATAATAAAGAATTTTGGAAAGAAGAATATAAACTAACTGCAGAACATTATTGCAATTTTATAATTAAGTTATGTGAAGCTTTAGATTTAAAAAATCCTATTTTTATGGGGTCTTCTTTTGGAGGGAATGTAGCATTGCAATTAGCCCTTCGTCATCCTAATAAATTTAGAGCCGTTATTCCAGTTGAGGCAGCAGATCATGCGCCAGGTTTCTATTTAGATTGGTGGAGACATCCACATGCAAATGCAGCTCAAGTTTGTGGAAGTGGTACATGGGATTTAATGGCACCTCAATCACCTGAAAAAGATAGATGGTTGACATGGCATTATTACACTCAAGGTTCTGAGGCATTTAAAGGTGATTTATATTTTTATTCCGTTGATCATGACTTAAGAAATGAATTGAAGAATATTGATGGACATAAATGTCCAGTAATAATGATGACTGGAACTTATGATTATTTAACACCACCTGAAGCTACCGAAAATACAGCAAGACAAATTAAAGGTGGAGTTTATATTGAAATGCCTGATATAGGGCATTTTCCAATGAGTGAAAATCATGAGTTATTTAGAGTTTATTTAATAGAAGCTTTGAAAATAATCCAAGAAAGGACCAATAAGTAATTAATTTACTGGGAGGGGATATGGAAAAAGATAAAACAGGAGTTCAACTTAATCTTGGTCACACAAGTACTGATGACTATATTACTGAAAAATATGTCTTACCACTGTTAAGAGATGAAAAAATGAGAAACAAATTAATAGAAGAACACAGAGCAACTCCAGTTGGTCGAGCCCCACAACCTCATAAAGGTCAGCCAATGGTTGAGCATAGTAAAGAACTTCAAATTGTTTTAGATAAACTTAGAAGACAACCAATGGCAATTAAAAAATATGTAACGGTATGTAAAAAAGATTTTGAAGATTATAGAATTGGAATAGTTACAGGAGTAAGAGGAGATCCAGTTGAAATTTTAGAAGAGTCTTTTTCTTCTGAAGAAGCTGTCGAACATGCAATTTTTTTAAAAAGAATTTTAGATCTTTTAGAAAGACATGGGCAATGATTAATATAAAGAGGTTTAAATAATGTTAAGAATTACTGGTTATAGTGATAAATACACATCTTTTCCAGGAGAAGAGATTAAATTTTATGTTAATTCTGAAAAAAATGAGAATTATGAAGTTCAAATTGTAAGATTAATTCATGGAGATACAAATCCTGAAGGTCCTGGATATAAAGAAGAAGAAATAGGTGCCGAATGCAATAGAAACTATCAAGGAAAAAATCAAAAAATTCATGGTGGTTCTTATATTGTGATACCTCAAGATGAAAGATTAAACACAACAAGTTTTACTTTACAGGCTTACATTTTTCCTACAACGCCAGACAAAGGTAAACAAGGAATTTTAACAAAGTGGAATGACAAAACTCAAAGTGGTTATGGGTTATTTATAGACGAAAATAGCTGTTTATCAGTAATGATTGGAGATGGAGGAGGGCAAACAACTTCAGTTTCAAGTGAAAAAAAATTAATGAGAAAAGTTTGGTATTTAGTAGCAGCGACTTATGATGCTGATACAGGAAAATTAAAATTATACCAAGAGCCTTGTGTTACACCTACTAATGGTGGACTAGGCATGTCATTGTTGCATCCAGCAGATGAAACAACAGCTTATGTAGAGTCTATAAGTAATTTAAAACCACGTGCAAATGATGCTCCTTTTTTAATGGCAGCATCTACATTAAATGATAGATCTGGAAGACATATTTTTGGAGGGCACTATAAAGAAGCATCTAGTCCAATTGAATTACCAGAGCAAACATTAACTTATAACGGTAAAATAGATAGACCAAGACTTAGTAAAAAAGCTTTATCAAAATCAGAAATAGAGTCACTGGCTAGAGGCTTTGGTGGATGCACTTCTGAATTAAGATCTGAAGTTATAGGAGCTTGGGATTTTCATGCAAACATTACTAAAAATATGGCATCGACATTAGTTATTGATATGACATCAAATCATCTTAATGGTTTTATCGTAAATTTACCATGCAGAGCAATGACAGGATATAATTGGACTGCTGATGAAATGGTATTTCATCATAAACCAGAAGAGTACGGCGCTATTCATTTTCATGATGATGATATTGATGATGCAAGATGGGATGTAGACTTTGTTTATAAAGTACCTGATAAAATTAGAAGTGGAGTTTATGCAGCAAGATTGCGGATAAATGGTGAGGACTCAGCAGAAACAGAGGATTTTATTCCTTTTGTAATTAAACCACCTAAAGGCAAAACTAATTCAGATCTTTTATTTGTTTTACCAACAAATAGTTACATAGCTTATTCAAATGATAATTTAGGTACAAATTCAGTTGTAGCTCAATTGTTGGCTGGAAAAGTACCAGTTATGTCAGCATCAGATTTGTATTTAAATGAACACAGAGAATATGGTTTATCAACCTATTCTCTACATTCAGATGGAAGTGGTGTAGCAATTTCATCAAGGCTAAGACCTATTTTGAATATGAGACCAAAATATAGACATTGGTTATCTCCATCTCTATGGCAACTTAATGCAGATTTACATTTAACTGATTGGTTGGAAGAAAAAAATTTGGATTTTGATGTTGTTACTGATGAAGACTTACATTTAGAAGGTGTAGAATTATTAAATCGATACAAATGTGTTTTAACAGGATCACATCCTGAATATAGTTCTGAAAAGATGTTAGCAGCTTATGAACAATATCAACTTAATGGTGGAAGATGGATATACTTAGGATCAGATGGTTTTTATTGGATTAGCGAGTATCACCCTGATAATCCAAACATCATTGAAGTTAGAAAAGGGGAAGCGGGCACAAGAGCATGGACTGCAAACCCAGGAGAATATAACAATGCTTTTGATGGAAAATACGGAGGTATGTGGAGAGCTAGAGGAAGAATACCATCAAAAGTATGTGGATTAACTTTTACAGCATATGGTTTTGATGTTAGCTCGTATTACAAAAGATCTCCTGATAGTGAACGACCTGAGTGTTCTTGGATTTTTGATGGTGTTGGAAAAGATGAAGTAATAGGAGATTTTGGCTTAGTAGGTGGAGGTGCAGCTGGTCTAGAGCTTGATAGATATGATTTAGAATTTGGAACACCTCATAATGCTTATCTATTAGCAAGATCAGAAAACCATACAAATTTAATGATGCAAGTAAATGAAGAGATTCATTTTACTGTAAGAGGATATTATGGCGGAGGTACAGAAAATCCTATGGTTAGAGCAGATATGATTTATTACAAAACACCAAACGATGGAGCTTTGTTTGCTCCTGGATCACTTTCTTTCTGTGGAAGTTTGTCTTACAATAATTACAATAATAATGTCTCTAAAATTTTAGAAAATACAATTAGAGGATTTTTAAAAGATGGACCATTACCATAATGAGTAATCAATTTACTAGACCTGAAGGAACAGGTGGAAAAAGTATTTTAGGTTCTGACAACAAAACTCCATTAAACCATTTGGAAAAAAATGCTCTAGGGAATTTGGATGAAGATAAATTGAATGAACTGGCAAAAAGCCTTTTTACATTAAATAATAGAAAATATGGACCTATACCTGGTGCGTATATGGTGATGTGCACTAAACCTGACAAAGAATGGTGTGTTGCGCAATTGAATGCTGATAGAGCTAAACCATTTATAATATTTGAAGATAAGGCTTACTCAACGATTAAAGAAGCCCAAGAAGAAGCTGAAAGAATTAAAAAAGAAAAAGGTGAATCAGCACCTAGACGCTGCACTTAATCTAACAAAAGGATCTACGATATGGCCAAGTCATATGTCTGAAAAATCAGTTTGGTTATTTATCTTCATATTATTATATGCTGCCTATTGTTTTTTTTGGGGCGTTAGAGGATCAAGGTATAATTCTGATAATCCAGAAAATTATTATCTAGCAAATAGAAGTATTTCTTCATGGGTTTTTTTCTTTGCAGCAACAGCCGCAACGTTTGCAGGCTTAACTGTAATTTCTCAAACCAGCCTTATCTTTCATGATGGCTTTCAATATGTTGGTACGGCTTTTATTGCTATAACTGTTCCTTTAGGGAGTATATTTTTTTTTAAAAGACAATGGATGCTAAGCAGAAAATTTGGATACATTACTCCTGGTGAAATGTATTATGATTACTATAAAAGTGACACCATTAGAATTATTTCTGTTTTAGTAACTTTTTTTTTCGCAATACCTTTACTTGCTGTTTTATTTGGAGCAACAGGTTATCTTATAAATACATTAACTGGTGAATATGTTTCTAGAGAATTAGGAATGTGGGTAATTTCAATTATTGTATTATTCTATGTAACAAGAGGAGGTTTTAAATCTATTTTCAGTGTAGGTGTAGTTCAATCTTGGCTTTATTTTTTAACAATAATTATTTTAGGATTAATCACTTATTCCTTTATAGGAGATATAGAAACTTTTGGTAAATCATTAGCAAAAATAGCAAATACAAAAATTAGCTTTTGGGGAAATACAAATGGTTATGGAGGAGGTGACTATAATGGTTATTTTGCATTACCAGGTGTTATACAATGGGTAGCTGGTTTAGGAAAAAATGAAGCAATTGGAGGTCCTTGGACTGCGATGATGATTTTTACATTTACAATTTCTTTTATGGGAATAGTTCTGTCACCATCATTTTCAATGTTAAGCTATACAGCAAAACACCCTAAAGCTTTTTCTTATTACCAAATATGGGGATCTGCAGTTATTGTTGGATTATTATTATTTATATTTACAACTTTTCAAGGAATTGGAGCAATTTTATTGGGGGCTAGTGCTGAAATTAATAGTAATGGTCTTTTCGTTAATAAGCTTTTACCAGAAGTTTCAAGTAAAGATCATTCATCAATTGTTTATCATATTATCGGTTTAATGGACAAACATGCCTTATGGTTAACTGGATTATTGGCTGTTGGATTAGTTGCTGCACTTCAGTCTACAGCAGCTGCCCTTTTAATGACTTCAGGTAGCATCGTTACTAGAGATTTTTATAAAGCTTACGTAGATAAGAACTCGAACTGGGAGAAGGAGCGAAGAGCAGCTCGTATAATTATGATGTTAATGTTTCTGGCCTCACTTTATTTAGCTACATTTGCTAAACCTGCTATGATTATTTTTAGTGGTATTTCAATTGCTATAGCATTTCAATTTTTAATTGTTCTACTTGGTCTTGTCTGGTTTCCATGGATAACAAGAGGAGCCGCTATATCTGGTATAATAATTGGAATAATAATTGTTATTTTAACAGAAACTATTGGTCAGCAAATTTCAGGAAATAGATTGCCGTGGGGAAGATGGCCATTGACTATTCATTCAGGTGTTTGGGGCTTATTATTCAATGTATTTATTTGTTTTTCAGTCTCAGCGTTTTCATCAATAGCAAAAGTAGATAATGATAGAGATTATCGTCAAAAATTTCATGATTTTTTAAATGAACACATGGGCCTTCATCCGAGTAGAACAAAATTAAGATCATTTGCATATGTTATTGCTCTTATATGGTTATTCTTTGGAGTAGGTCCAGGACAAGTTCTTGGAAATAATTTTTTTGGCGCTCCAAATGCAGGATATGAATCTTGGATTTTAAAGATACCTTCATTATGGGGATATCAATTAATATGGTGGTTTTTTGGAATTGGTTTGATTTGGTTTTTAGCAAGTAAAATGGATTTATCAACTTTACCAAATAAACCAATACAGTCTGGTGATCTTCACAAACATCCAGATGAAGTTTCAGGAGAAAAAAATTATTTAGATAATTTAGGAACTGGCTATGGCTGGATCTTAATATTAATTGGTCTAGCTATATTTTCAATAATCTTTTATGTTTATTACGTTTAGGAATTAAGAGTATGAATAATAATTTTACATTTAATACTACTTCAGGAATTAGATTTGGAAGTGGAATGTCTAAAACATGTGTTGAAGAAATTTCAAAAAAATTAGGACCAAATGTTTTATTTATAACTGATAAAGGGTTGATGTCTTTAAATTTAACTGAACCAACTTTAAGTGAACTAAATAAATATTCATCAATAGTTGAGGTTTTTCAAGATGTAGAAGCAGATCCTTCAATTAAAACACTTCTACACTCTATAGAAGTTGGAAAAAAAATTAATGCTACAGGTGTTATTGGATTTGGGGGAGGATCTTCAATGGATGTAGCTAAATTAACTTCTTTAATTTTAGGTTCAAATGAAAATATTGAAGACGCTTGGGGTGTCTCTAATGCTAAAGGTCCAAGATTACCATTAGTTTTAATACCGACTACTGCTGGAACGGGCTCGGAGGTAACTCCTATATCTATCATCACAGTTGGGGAAGAAGAAAAGAAAGGAGTTTCTTCGCCAATAATTTTACCTGATATTGCAATTTTAGATCCAGATTTAACAATTGGGTTACCAGCACACACAACAGCAGCTACAGGAATTGACGCTATGGTTCATGCTATAGAGGGTTATACTTCATCAAACAAAAATAATAATCCAATTTCAAAAATGTTAGCTATCGAAGCATTAAAACTTTTGTCGGGTTCAATAGAAAAAGCTGTGTTTGATGGTTCGAATATTGAGGCTAGAGGCAACATGTTAATTGGAGCAATGTTAGCTGGGAAAGCATTTGCTAATTCTCCTGTTGCAGCAGTCCATGCTCTTGCCTATCCGATTGGAGGAACTTTTCATGTGTCTCATGGATTGTCAAACTCTTTAGTTCTTCCATACGTTTTAAGATTTAACAGTGTAGATAGCAAAACAACAAAAAATTATGCTGAATTAGCCCCATTTGTTTTCCAAGATATTAACACTGAAAAGGGTAGCCAAGCAGTATGCAAAGAATTTATTGATCGATTAGAGAGTTTATCACAAAAAATTGGACTTCCTCAAAGATTAAGAGAGGTAAATATTCCAAAAGAGGCCTGTAAAAAAATGGCATCAGATGCAATGAAACAAACTCGTTTATTAGTGAATAACCCAAGAGAACTGACTGAAAATGACGCTCTTAACATATATGAGGCAGCCTGGTAGAATAAAGTATGAATAATATTTCTGATGACTTTTTTGAAAAAACAACAAAGTTTAATAGTGGAATTAAACTATATATGTTCCAAACTGGTTCTATAAAAACTAAATTGAAATTCATAAAGATGAATCAAGGTGAAGAAGCTTATGAAATTCCTGTACCTTGGTTTTTAATTAAACATCCTGAAGGAGATGTTATTATTGATGGAGGAATGCCAATTGAGGCAGCTCTAGACAAACACAAACATTGGGGAAATGTTGTTGAGGCTTATGATCCTGTGATGAAAGCTTCAGAGTGGTGCAAAGAAGTAGTTAAATCTGTAAACACAAACCCAGAGGATGTTAAATATGTTATCCAAACTCACTTACATCTTGATCATTCAGGAGCAATTGGTCACTTTCCTAATGCAACACATATTACACAAAGAGTAGAATACGATTATGCATTCAATCCAGACTGGTTTTCACAACCAGCTTATGTAAGAGCAGATTTTGATAAACCAAATATAAGATGGAAATTTTTACAGGGAAGAAAAACAGATTTTTATGATGTCTTTGGAGATGGTGTTATTAAAATAATATTTACTCCTGGACATACTCCTGGTCATCAATCGGTTCTTGTAAATTTACCAAAAACTGGACATATGTTATTTACTGGAGACGCATGTTATACAGGAGATCATTGGTGTGATAAATGTCTGCCTGGACTTGTTGCTTCTGCTTCAGATGCGGCTGACTCTGTTAAAAAATTAAGAAAAGTTGCCAAAGATTATAATGCTAAAGTAGTTTGGGGACATGACCCAGTTACATGGTTAGATTGGAAAAAAGCTCCAATGTTTTATTACGATTAATTTAAAAAATTATATTTTTTTATAACTCTATAATTTACACACTAGCGAAAAAATATTAATTGTAATGAATGTTTTTATCTCAGTTTTTATTAGTTCAAAATTAACAGACTCAGGATTTTGATTAGATAATGTTATATCTAGGATTGTTCTTACTTCTTTTTTTGAAATCCCAGTTTCATTTGATAGTTCAATTATAGTATCTAAATATTTAGTAATAAATTTTTTTTTAGATTTCATATGTTATTCAATGATAATCGCAACTGTACCAGGCTCAACTGCTTCTTGGTCATTTTGAATGTTTACTTGTATAACTTTTCCATCAATAGGTGAGTTGTGATGTACCTCTGTTTTCATTACCTCCATAATGAAAAGATCATCATTTTGTTTAACAATATCTCCTACTTTAACTAGTACTTTCCATATATTACCTGGAACTGTTGTTTTTACCTCAGTTGTCATTATCTAAAATATTCCTTTCATATTTAATAATTAATTAAAAAACCGAATTTTCATATTTTTCATGCCTTTTTTTTCCATCAATTTTACTCTTTTTTTCTCCTCAGTCTTATTTTTATCAAAATCTATTATCTTTATTGGGTCTAATTGTTTGTTTTCTTCATTTTTGATAGTTTCATTCTTATTAAAAGACATAAGGCTTTCTTCGCTACAAATGATTGACTGTTCAGCTCTTAATGTTTGAGCTTTTTCAACTGAAACTTCTATAAAATTTAGAGTATCTCCTGGTTTAGCTTGTCCTAATTTCCAAAAAGCTGCTGATGGCACAGTATACGGGTTAATAAAACCACCCATGCTTGGTCCATCATTAACAAGAATAATTGGGGTTTGACCTGCAAGATTAATTGCTCCTGCAGGATAGCCCTGGTCAATAATATTTGAAGGTTCCGAACCATTTTCAAGGCTTTTGTTTGTAGCCTTATCAGTGAAAGATAGTTTAGGTCCATCCAATCTGTACCCTGTCCGATCACTTTTTGCTTGAAGTTTCCATTTAGAATTAAAAAAAATCTCATGACCTTTGTCATCTATCCAGTCATCGTTGGGACCTAAAACAACTTCTATAGACCAATTTTTATCTTTAGAGATTTCGGGTATTGAACTTTTTTTTATTTTTCTAAACTGAATTTTTTTATTGTTTCCTAGTGGCAGTATTTGATTATTTTCAATAGCTTTACCATCAATTCCGCCTACCCCAGCTTTATGAAATGTAGATTTCGATCCAAGCCAAGGTTCACTATTAATTCCTCCAGCAAAAGCAATATATGATCTTGCACCTATTGTGGCAAATTCCAATTCTAAAACTTGATTTGCTTTAACTTCAATACTCTCCCATAAAGGAACACTTTTACCATCTATTTTTGGAGACATGTCTGCACCTGTAATAGCTATTGTTCTATCATCAATAAATTTAAGAGTAGGTCCCATAAATTGACATTCTAGTGCTGCGTCACCAGGCTTATTTCCAACCAATATATTTGCAAGTCTAAAAGACCAACTATCCATTGGACCTGAGGCTGGAAATCCTTGATTTAAAGTTCCAATTCTTCCAGGATAATCTTGGACTGATGTTTCTAAACCTTTTTTAATTACTTGAACCATAAAAGTTAAAATCTTTTTGTTTTATCGATTGTTGTTAACCAATTTTTATAATTTTTTACTGAAAATTTTTGATAGTCAATAATATTATAATCATAGGATTTTTCTTTTACCTTATTCGAAACATGATCAAATTCTTCGTAGCTTGTGGGTACAAATTTTACTCTGTCACCAGGTTTAAAAAGACAGATACTTTCTTCAAATACAGAAAAACTTTTCTGAGTATCCCAAATAGGAACAGGTATTATTCCAAAAATTTGATAACCACCAGGCAATCTATCAGGATATATTGAAGTTGAAGATCCACCCATTCCTACGGCACCTTTTGGGGTCCAGGTTCTTGGTGGATTATATTTTGGTGCAGTTAATTTACATCTAGGGTCTAGAGGCATCATAAATGGAAGACCTGGCCAAAAACCTAGTGCCGAAACCCAATATTCAGTTCCAGAATGAACCCTTACAAATTGTTCAGTATTTTCAAGTTTATTTAGCTCTACAATAAAATCAGGATCAGGAGTTTTTTCTGCAATTTTGCTTGAATAATCTTCAATACATTCTTTTGTCCATTTATCTAAATAAACAGTGGGAAATGAGAAAATTCTACTATTAATCTCAATATCATCAGTTGGACCTAATGACTTAATAAGTGACTTCATCTCATTTTTTAAATCATTAAATTTTATTTCATCAGGATTATAATGAATAAGCATCGAAGCAAAACATGGAGCAGTTTCATAAATACCTTTGATTTTATTATCAAGAATAGCTTTAGCTAAGTTTTGTGCTGTAAAGTTAATTTCTAGATCCATAAGATTACCAAATTCAATGACCATATATTTGTCACCTCCTGGTTTAAATACTGGTTCTTCATATACTTTTCCTATTATATTTTTAATAGAACCTTTTTTTTGATTGTCATTTTTTTTATTTAAAATATTCTTAAATGCTTTAAAATCATTTTCAGTGTAGTGTTCTGAGTGTTTTTTATTAGGAGATTGTGCTGTTATTTTTTTAAAAGCTTCAACATCTTTATCAGTATATTTTTGAACAATATTTTCTTCATTTATAGTTTTACTTATATCTTTTTTTAAAGTTTCTGATTTTTTTGTAAATAAAGATAAATTATTTTCTATAAATTTAGTATTATAAGTTGCTTTTTCAAAAGACTCATTTTTTAAAACTGAAATTAAAAAAGATTTATTTGTGTTAATTCCTTCTATTTTTAATTCACTTAAATAATGAATCATATTATTTATACTTTCTATTCTATTTTCACTTTTTGAAATAATTTTTGCAATCATTGGATCATAATAAAAAGATATCTCATCTCCTTCATCCACACCTATATCAAGTCTAATATCTGCAAAACCGGTATTAGGAAGATTTAATTTAGTAATTTTACCTGGAGAAGGAAGAAAATTTTTAGCTGGGTCTTCAGCATATAATCTACATTCAATAGCATGTCCTGATTTATTAATTTTATTTTGTTCTATAGATTTTAGATCTAGGTTCAATGCAAATTGGATTTGCATTGAAACTAAATCAGAATTTGTGATCATCTCTGTAACAGGGTGCTCTACTTGAATTCTGGTATTCATTTCTAAAAAATAAAATTTTTTATTATCAATGTCGTATATAAATTCTATTGTACCGGCTCCTTCATATTTTTGATTTGTAACAAAATTTACTGCGCTTTCAGCCATCTCATTAATTATTGAATCTTTAATCTCAGGAGCAGGACTTTCTTCTATAATTTTTTGAAAACGTCTTTGTATTGAGCAATCTCTTTCGTAGAAATGCAAAGCTTTTCTTTCACCAAGACCAAAAACTTGAATTTCTATATGCCTTGCATTTGAGATGAATTTTTCTAAAAAAATATCACTATTACCAAATGCTTTTTTTGCTAAATTTTTAGTTTTTTCAATTGATTGAATTAATTCCTCATAATTGTTTGCTATTCGCATTCCAATTCCACCACCACCAGCACTTGCCTTTATTAAAATTGGATAACCAATTTCATTACATTTTTTTTCTAGATCATCTTTTTTTAAATCTTCATCTTTTAACCCTGGGCAAATAGGAAGGTTATTTTTTATAGCCAAATCTCTTGCTACATCTTTATTACCCATTGATATGATAGTGCTTGGTTTTGGGCCTATCCAAATTATCCCTGAGTCTATTACATTCTGGGCAAATTCAGCATTTTCGGCCATAAATCCATATCCTGGATGAATAGCATCAGCATTTAATTTTTTAGCAACCTCAATGATTTTTTCTGCGAGAAGGTAACTTTCTTGTGCTTTTGACCCCCCTATGTGGATTGACTCGTCAGCTTCTCTAACGTGTTTGCTGTTTTTGTCTATATCTGAATATACGGCAATTGACTGTAAACCTAGTTTTTTACAACTTCTAATAATTCTACAAGCTATTTCACCTCTGTTAGCTATTAAAATTCTTTTCATTTACTAAGGGCTGATTTAATACCTGTAATTATTTCAACTGCATTAGGTGTATCTGAATGAACGCAAATTGTATCACAACCAACATTTATATCTTTACCAATAGTATTGGTAACTTTTTTTTCTTTTAATGCGCGCATAACACGTTTGGCTGCAATTTTACTATCGTAGTTAGCATTTTTTCCTTTAGCTACAACTAGGTTTCCTTCTTTATCATAATCTAGGTCAGCGTAAAATTCTGCTATAAAATTTAAACCTCTTTCATCTTTATAAATCTTTTCATGACAAGTATTTGCCATTCCAAAAATACTCACATTAAAAGTTTCAACAGCATCTGCAATTGCGTTAGCCATATTTTCATCTTTCGCAGCCATAACATATAATGATCCATGAGGTTTGATATGGTTCAAAGGCATATCTTGTTCATCTAAAAATGATTTTAAAGCACCTACCTGATACATAACCATACTTTTTATATCTTGCCTTGGCATTTTTATTTCTCTTCTTCCAAATCCCTGCAGATCAGGAAAAGAGGGGTGAGCCCCAACTTTTACCCCATGTTTTTTTGCAAGTGCCACAGTTTTTCTCATATGATTAGGATCAGAAGCATGAAACCCACAGGCAACATTTGCTATATCTATTAATGGCATTATCTCTTCATCATTACCCGCTTTATAGATCCCAAAACTTTCACCCATGTCACAATTTAATTCTATCATAAATCTTCTCCTTTATATCTGGCTTCTTATATGTGGGGATCTTGCGTACAGGGCGACCATTGGAATAATAAGTAATCCTAAAATAAATTGTTGTGCTTCCCAACTTAAACCCCATCCAATTAATACAGTTGTTATTATTTGCAATATAAATACTCCAATAACACTTAACCCATAACCTCCAGAACCTCCTAATAATGAAGTTCCACCAATAACCACTGCAGCTATAGTTGTGAATAAATAAATATCTCCAGCACCTACATATCCTCCACCACTCCAACCAAGAAGTAGAATTCCAGTTAAAGCTGAGAAAAAACCACTGATAACATATGCGCCAACCCAGTATCCTCTTTCAGAAATAGAAAGTCTTGATGATGACAATCTACTTCCCCCTAAAGCATATAAATGCCTTCCCCATTTTGTTAACCTAAGTGCAACGATAACTAATATACTTGCTACTATCCAAATAATAATCACAGGAGGTATTGGAAGACCAATAGTTTTTCCTCCCATAGAAGCCAAATTTTGCATCCAATCTGGCACTACACCAAAAACTGTACCTGCTGAAAAAGTACCCATAGAAACTAAAATTTGAACTCCTCCTTTAACAAAAAATCCAACACCTAACGTTAAAATTAAGGCTTGTCCCTGAAGCCTAAAACTCAGAGTTCCATTAACAAATCCAATTAAAGCTCCTAGTAATAATATTACTATGCACGCTAACCATGGCGGAACTCCTTTTGAAATTAATGACATTAAAGCTACGTTCATAGAACCAATAACAAAAGGAATTGAAAGATCTAACCCCCCTAAAAGTGCAACAAAAGTCTGACCAATAGTAGCTAGTCCTAAAAATGATGCAAAAACCAACATTGATTTCATGTTCATGGTCGTTAAGAAACCAGGTATGGTTAGAGATCCAATAATAAACAACCCAATCAAAACAGAGATACCTACAAAAACACTTTTTGAACCTTTTATGTATCTGCTGATAACACCCATAAAAATCACAAATACTAAAAAGATCAAAAATGAAACTAGGGTTCTTCCTGAAAAGAAATCATCTGCTATAAAAGATACAAAAATAAAGATTAGAATTACCCCAAGGAAAGCAATTGTTTTCCATTTATTTTCTCTAATATTTTTGAAGAAGAAATTTTCTTCATCTTCTTCGTCTTTTATAATTTCTTCTTTAGGAAATTTAGTAAAGATATTTTGTTTTAAATCTTCATTAATCCATCTTACAGAAAAATGGTACCATCCCCACAATATTAATCCAGTTACAGCAATAGAGTAGGTAGCAATATTCATCCAATCTGCGCCATCATACCAACCAAGAAAAGCAGTTCCTATTCCACAAAGAATTGCAAATAATAATCCTAGTCCTTTAAAAAAAAGAAATGCCGATTTTTTCATCTACTTTATTTCCTCCCATTGACTTAATTGTTTATCACGTGCATTTTTTTCTTTATAGATAGACATAAATTGCCAAACTAAAGGTGTAATAGGTATTCCAATTACTAACACTGCAAGAATTTTATATAATGAATATCCTACAGAATAAAATATTGAAGCCCAAAGTGCTACAGCAATAGTGACTATGTAAATATATGGAGCAAATCTTTTATAATTTGCTTTCTCACCCATATTAAGGAATAAAAAATATTGGACTAAAAATACCGCTAGAATACTAAAGGCAAATTGAGAATATCCTGAAGTTGCAGTTTCATAAAAAAATCTTTTTGTCCCTTCGTATTTAATTTGAGAAAGATCTCCGATATTTAATTCACTTATTATTTTAGGTTGATAAAAAGATGGATCATTTGGAACAAAAGTATTACCACCAATAAAATAAGTACAAATTATTGCAAGAATACCAAATCCAAATATATATACATTTGTTAAGTTTTTTATTTTTGAATGAACAAATGGGGCCGTTATAACAAATAAAAGTAAAACTACTAGTATTACCCCATAACCCTGAATGCCAAAAAAGCTACTATCAGTACTTTCAACTAAATTATTATATGAAACACCTTTTAAAACAATTAAAGATATAGCTGCTAGAAAAAATAAAAGCGCTGTAGATTTAGTACGTGGACTAAATTGAGGAAGCATTGATATTACAATTAGAGATGCCAACAAAACAATTCCAGCAAAATAAATAATACTATAAGTAGTTCCAGAAATAAGAGAACTCTCTAGAACATTTGGGAAGTAATTTATTTTTTCCAAGCTAAAGTATTGAGGAGCAGAAGTTTCAATACTACTTACTTGATTAGAGTTTAGAGTTATTTTTTCTGTATCTTTTAATATGTCTTTTTCTTTATCGTCGGGGTCAAAAATTAAACCAGCTGCCATTATGACTACGATAATTACAAAAGAAATCGTGGAGGGATTTCTATGAGCTGACAATAGGTAAAGCAACAAAGCAACGAATGCTATTCCTAAAATTACATAAAACACTATAGTTCCTGGTGTTTCAGTGAATTGAACTACGCCATGACCTGCCAATGAACCACCCTTAGCAGTACCAGTTCCTGTTGTTGCCCCAGCTTCAGAGTCCTCAACTATAATATTTCCTGTTGAATCTACCTTCCTTACTTTTGATCCTCTTACATCATTTTGAGATTTTTCATCAGTTTCAACAACTTTCTCTATAATAATTGGTTGATCATACACTTGATGTAATACTACAAATAATCCTGCAAATGCCATTAAAATGAAAAAAACCATTACCGATAAACCCTTTGTTACTCTTGTGACATAAGGAAGAATAAGACTAACTAATAATGCTATAACCAAAACTGCTCCATAAGATAAGTCTGAAACAAAGCTTTGAAGTCTTTCAAATCTAAAAGTAACCAAGATATAATTTATAAGGTATAAGTTTAATGCACCTAAAATTGCTCCAAACGCACCTCCACGCCCACCAGCCAAACTTGCACCACCTAGAACTAAAGCAGTAATACCTAGTAATGTATATTTAGTTCCTTGTAGTGGATCTCCAGATCCAACAAGAGCCGTAAAACATATTGCAGAAAGAGCTGCAAAAATTCCTGCTATCATATGAGCAACTATTCTTACAAGGTGAATTTTTACACCGCTTGTAAAAGCTGCACGTTCATCTGAACCCATTAATTTTAGATGACCCCAAAAAGCCGTATGAGTAATTATATAAAATAATATTGTTGCCAATATCATTAGAAGAAATATAGGATTTAGAATTGTAAATCCTTCTCCCCATGGAAGCAACCAGTCAGGAGCTATTCCACCTGGTCTTGGTAAAATAACAATATTTATTCCAGCAAATGCTAAATATCCAGCTAGAGATACAATGATCGGTGAAACTCTAACAAAACAAACAATTAAAGCATAGAAAAGTTGCCAAATTAATCCCATTGCTATTGCATAAACAAACCAGCCAATTGGAGTTTGCAAATATCCAGCGGCATATAGTTGAATACTACTTACATTTATGAAACCCATGAAAGGACCAATAGACAAATCAACCCCACCTCTTCCGGCCATAGCTATAAATGTTAGAGCATAAGTGGTTAAAATTAAAGGAGCAGTAAGCATTATCGCACTTCCTATGCCTGACTGTGAAATAAGTATTGGACTTCTAATTAAAGCAAAAATTAATAAAGCAAAAAAAATAAAAATAGGAACCATTAGATACTTATTTGAAGAAGTATCTACACTAGATCTATAGGTTTTTAATTTTTCTATTATTTCCATTTTTTTTTAATCAAAATAAACAATTTTTATTTTATCAATTCCAAATTTATTTTTTAATTTTTTTTCACTTCCATTTATTTTGCTATAATCGATAACTCGAATTTTTTCGTTTAGTTCGTTATTTTTTTCTTGATCTAAATTTCTTTTTGGAATTATTTTATTGAACTCTTCATGGTCTTTCGATGAATAGTTTGATTTGAGACTAATTTTTTTTTGTATTTTTTCCTCATTATTATGTTCAGAAAAATTATCTAGTTGATCAAATTTTTGAAAGTCTGATGGGTTATAATAGTTTATCTCTTTTCCCTTATCATTTTCATTATATTTAGGGGCTTTTTGATCAATCTTTAAAATATTATTAAAATAATTTTTATCAGAATTAGCATATTTAATATTATGATTATTTGATTGAATGTTATTTTTAAGGTTAGAATTAAATTTTCTAAAATTATTTAATTTTTCAAAATTAATTTCATCTTCATCACTATAATATTTATGTTTATTTTCTATTTTCATCAAAAAGTTTTAACTTTTATTTTATTATTACTCTTATTATTATTTTCATCATCAAAATTTACTATTTTGACAATCTTTCTTTCTTCAGGTTTAGTTTTATTTTCAGCTTTATTTTTAATTATTGTTGAAACATTAGATTTAGCTGAAATAGTTGTTTCACCAACTCCAGCTGTTTGACCAAACATTCCTTCAAGTAAAGTATCAGCATTAATTTTATCATTTTCAAAAATATCAAATATTGTCCCATTTCTGAAAACTATAACTTTTGGACATAGCCCAATAAATTCTTCTAGTTCACTTGATAAGAAAACAACTGTGTTACCTTCCTCAACATATTTTCTTAAATGAACATATAGGTCTCTTTTAGTGCTTATATCAATGCCCCTTGCAGGATCATTTAAGATAAGAACTTTTGGATGCTGTGCAAATGATCTTGCTATCATCACTTTCTGTTGGTTTCCTCCACTTAGTGAACCTATTAGATTATCACTTGGACCAGTTTTAATATTTAATCTTTCTACCTCCCAATCATAAATTCCATTTAGTTCCATCCAATTAATAAAACCTAAGAATCCTGCTCTACTAGTTTTTTTGTAAAGAGGTACAACTAAATTTTCATAAATACTTAAGTTAGGAAGTATTCCTTCTTTTTTTCTATCACCAGAAACAAATGATATTCCATTTTCTTTTGCACTTTCTAATGAATTATATTTTAAAAATTTTTCACTAGAGTCTAAAATTTCAATAGTCCCACCATGAGATTCTTGTACACCTGCTAAAATCTTAACAAAATCATCTTGTCCATTACCATCAAGACCTGTTATGCCTACAATTTCTCCTTTTTTGACTTCAAAATTGACAGGTTTGCTATCTGGCCAAACAACTAAATTTTCTGCTCTCATTACAACTTTATCTGTTTTAGTTTGCATAGCTATTGATGTAGATTTCTCTCCAGTTTCTTCTCTACCGGTCATTAAGCCTATTAAATTTTTTTCATTAAGATCTTTTTTTTCTAACACCCCAACATCTTTACCATCTCTCATAACAGTTGCTTTATCACTTATTCTTACTAGCTCAGCAATTCGGTGAGTTACAATAAAAATTGCAACTCCTCTGTCACGTAACTCTCTCATTTTTTTAAATAATCTTTCAGTGGAATCAAAATCAAGAGCAGCAGAGGACTCATCTAGAATTAACACTTTTGTATTATCTCTTAAGAAAGCTCTTGCAATTGTTATCCATGCTTTTATTGGAAGAGATAAATTAAATGCCTG
>ERZ802822.592-NODE-592-length-24625-cov-8.477473_pt1 | contig 24625 bp, 32 predicted proteins | sample MGYA00345649_ERZ802822 | MGnify/ENA primary metagenome ERZ802822 (study PRJEB30503, sample SAMEA104212359) | marine metagenome | biome: Westerlies Biome; feature: [SRF] surface water layer (ENVO:00010504) within the epipelagic zone...; material: water...
GAAATTATAGCCAATGGCAAGACCCAAATAATATTTATTGCTATCAATACTTTATTTGTATAAGTGTGCGAATTATTATTTTTTGTGACGATATGAAATGCATGATTAAGGTGAGCTTGAAAAATATTTTTCTTCGTAACAATTCTCACTACTAATGTGTAGGAAGCATCCGCTATAAAGACTGACAATAATATTAGCCAAGTATATATACTTAATGCTGACTCAGAAGCACTATAAAATATTAGGAAAGCTAATATAAAGCCTAAAGAAATACTACCAGTATCGCCCATAAAAATTTTTGCAGGACTCCAATTTCTTATAAGAAAACCTATGTTTGCCAAACCTAACCCCAAAATATAAAAGCTTACTAAGGATTCAGGTTTATTCATATAAGCTAAAAATGCTGCAGAAAAGGAAACAAATATGCATTCTAAGGAGGCATAACCATCAATCCCATCCATAAAATTATATAAATTAGTGAGCCACATCGACATAATAATTGATACTATAATAATTAATAATGTAGTTTGGTTAATAAATTCTCTAAAATCTAAGGCAGTATTGCTCACCTGAAAAAAATAAATGATTATTGTAGCCGAGAAAAACTGTGTGAAAATTCTAATACCTATATTTACTTCATTAAAATCATCAATTAATCCTACTATTATTAAAGGTGACAAGGAAGCCATTAAAATAAAAAATGGGTTTTCATTAAATTCTGGATTTCCATCATGCCAAGGAATGAATGATTCATGAAAAACCAATAATATATAAATATATAAAAAATATGATATTAAGATCGAAATCCCACCTGCTGTAGGTATAGGATTTTTATGACAATTTCTGTCTGATGGCATATCAATAAAGATAGAATATTTTAGGAAAAATTTTTCTATACTATATGTTCCGATATAAGAAACTAAGATAGTAATAAAGAGTAAGGTTAATAGCATTGATTATTTTGAATCTTATTAATATTTAAAATGGAATATCATCATCAAAATCATCTGACTTAGCCTTTTCTTGCTTATTATTACTGCTAGTATCCTGGTTCATATCGTTTGCAAATTGATTAGAGTTATTAGATGATGACGATCCTGAACCACTGATAAAATTAAAAGACTCGCCTATTATATCTGTTGAATATCTTTCAATGCCGTCTTTTTCATACTTACTAGTTTGCAATCTTCCTTCTATATACAATTGCTGTCCTTTCTTTAAATACTGATCTATAACTTCTGCGCTTCTACCAAAAAATACTACTCTATGCCATTCTGTTTTTTCTTTTTTTTCACCAGAACTTTTGTCGGTCCAATTCATAGATGTTGCAATACTTAGTCTGCATGTTGTAACGCCGGATGGTGACGATCTTAGCTCAGGATCAGCCCCCAAATTTCCCAATATAATAACTTTATTTACCCCAGCCATATTAAAAAACTCCCATTATTTATTATACATTATTCATATATTTGCAATTAATACTATACCTTTCAATTTAGTAGTTATATTCTAGTCAGTTGATTCCATCATAATATCATATGTAAATGCAGAATATAGTAATTAAGGGCGCAAGAAGCCATAATTTAAAAAATATAGATATAACTATACCTAGAGACAAGTTAATAGTAATAACTGGTTTGTCAGGCTCTGGTAAGTCTACATTGGCATTTGATACTATCTTCGCTGAAGGACAAAGAAGGTATGTTGAATCATTATCTGCATATGCAAGGCAATTTCTAACAAGAATGGAAAGACCGGAAGTTGATCATATAGAGGGTTTATCTCCTGCAATATCAATTGAGCAAAAAACAACTTCACATAACCCTAGGTCAACTGTAGGGACAATAACAGAGATTCATGATTATCTAAGATTACTTTTTGCGAGAGCTGGGGTACCAAAGTGTCCTATACATGGAGATAGTTTAGAAGGAAAATCAGCCTCGGAGATTGTAGAAGATCTGTATGAAAAATACGATGATAATGAATCACTAATAATACTTACACCTCTAATAAATAATAGAAAAGGCGAACATAAAAATATCATAGAAGATATTAAAATAAGAGGGTTTGTAAGAATTAGAATAAATAATACTATATACAATATCTCAGAGCTTCCAAAAATAGATCCTAAAAAAAATAATACAATAGAGCTTGTTTTAGATCGTTTGAAAATAAATAAATCCTCGAAAATAAGACTCACAGAATCAATAGAGACAGCTTTAAACTTCAAAAATAACACGGTAATTATTCACTCCCTTGACAAAAAAAAAGACCAAAGCTATTCATCAAAATTTGCATGTCCAAAATGTGGTTATAGTATAAAAGAATTAGAGCCAAGACTTTTTTCATTTAATAGCCCGGTAGGTGCATGTAAGGCTTGTGATGGACTTGGTGTGAATCAATTTTTTGATGAAAATAAAATTGTAAATAAAGATCTTAGTTTGACATCAGGGTCTATTAAAGGATGGGATAAAAGAAATGAGTTTTACTTTCAAATTATTAAGTCACTTTCTAATCATTTCGAATTTAATACAGAAGTGCCATTCTCTTCTTTAAGTAAAAAAATACAAAAAATTATTTTGTATGGAACTAAAGATGAAGAAATAAAATTCATTTATTATAATAATAATGGAAAAAAAGTTACTAAAATGCAAAGCTTTGAAGGTGTAATTAGTAATTTTGAAAGAAGATATAATAATACGGAATCAAATTTTGTAAGAGAAGAATTAAATAAATATCTTTCAAAACAGGTATGTGGAGAATGTAATGGAACTAGATTATGTGAGGATGCTAGAAACGTTTTTATTAACGATAAAAATATAACTGATATTTCTTCTATGCCCATTGAAGAATGTTTGAAATTTTTTCAAAATATTTCTTTAGCTGGCAAAAGAAAAGAGATTGCTGACAAACTTATTACTGAAATATCATCAAGATTAAGTTTTTTGAATAATGTCGGGCTTAATTATTTAAGCCTTGATAGAAGTGCAGAAACTCTGTCAGGCGGTGAAAACCAAAGAATACGACTAGCTAGCCAAATTGGAGCAGGTCTTGTTGGAGTTACCTATATATTAGATGAGCCTTCTATTGGACTTCATCAGCGTGATAACGACAAATTAATTGAAACTTTATATAAATTAAGAGATTTAGGTAATACTGTAATTGTTGTTGAGCATGATGAGTGTACTATTAGAGCTGCAGATTATGTAATTGATATAGGGCCAAGAGCTGGAATTTATGGTGGTGAAGTTATAGCAGAGGGTACTCCTAAAGAAGTAGAAAAAAATAATAATTCAATTACAGGGTTATATTTATCTGGCAAGAAAAAGATTTCTATACCCGAGAAGAGACTTAAGCCAAACTCTAAAAATTTAAAAATTTTCAATGCTTCCTCAAACAATTTAAAAAATTTAGATGTTAATATACCAATAGGATTATTAACGTGTGTAACTGGTGTATCAGGATCAGGAAAGTCAACTCTAATTAACGAAACACTTTTCAAATATCTAAGTAATAAAATTAATAAAAATAGGAATCATTATGTTGAAGTAAAAAATATAGAAGGATGGGAACAATTTGATAAAATAATTGAGATTAACCAAAGTCCAATAGGTAGAACTCCAAGATCAAATCCAGCAACATATACAGGTCTTTTCACATTAATTAGAGATTTATTTGCAGCAACACAAGAATCAAGGTCAAGAGGATATAACCCTGGGAGATTTAGTTTTAATGTAAAAGGAGGTAGATGTGAATCTTGCCATGGTGATGGTGTTATAAAAGTTGAAATGCACTTTTTACCAGATATATATGTACAATGTGATATCTGCAAAGGCAAAAGATACAATAACTCTACTTTAGAAATTTTGTATAAAAATAAAAATATTTCTGAGGTGCTTGATATGACAGTTGAAGAAGCATATGTATTCTTTGATAGCGTTCCAACAATAAAAAGAAAATTAAAAACTCTTGTAGACGTTGGCCTTTCTTATATTACAGTTGGTCAAAATGCTACAACACTTTCAGGTGGTGAAGCACAAAGAGTAAAATTAGCTAAAGAGCTTTCAAAAAAAGATACTGGTAAAACTATATATATATTTGATGAACCAACTACCGGACTACATCTTCATGATGTTGATCAACTTCTAAAAATTATTTATAAATTAAGAGATAAAGGTAATACTGTAATAATTATTGAACATAACTTGGATGTTATTAAAACTGCAGACTGGATTATAGACATGGGCCCTGAGGGAGGAATAAAAGGTGGTAATATTATTGCTGAAGGTACTCCTGAATCAGTATCTCAAATCAAAAAATCATTTACTGGAAAATACTTAAAAGACATTTTATGACTCTTCTGTAACTTCTTCTTTTTTATCAACTAGTTGAACTATAGCCATAGGAGCTTTGTCGCCTGGTCTATAACCACATTTTAATATTCTTAAATATCCACCTGGTCTTTTTTGAAATCTAGGACCAAGATCGTTAAAAAGCTTAGCAACAGCATCTTTTGATCTTATTCTTGAAAAAACTATTCTTCTTTTTGCAACCGTGTCAACTTTCGAGATTGTTATCAGCCTTTCAACAAAACCCCTGAGTTCCTTAGCTTTTGGTACTGTTGTTTTAATTTCTTCATGTTCAATTAACGAAGCCATCATATTTTTAAACATTGCTGATCTATGACTTGAAGTTCTATTGAGTTTTCTTCCTGAATACTTATGTCTCACTTTTTTCTCCTAAAACTTTTTAGCTTGTTTATCTTGGTCTTGAATATTAGTAGGAGGCCAATTGTCTAATTTCATGCCTAATGATAGACCATAAGTTCCTAATATATCCTTAATTTCTGTAAGTGATTTTTTTCCTAGGTTAGGTGTTTTAAGAAGTTCGTTTTCACTTCTTTGTATTAAATCACCAATATAGTAAACATTTTCTGCTTTCAAACAATTTGCCGATCTTACTGTTAATTCTAAATCATCAACTGGCCTTAATAAATTTGGATCTATTTCAGCTTCTTCAGTTTTCTGCTCTTTTTCTTCAATTGCTTTTAAATCAACGAATACGGAAACTTGATCATGGAGTATTGTGGCTGCTTCTCTTATGCACTCTTCTGGATCAATTGTACCATCTGTTTCTAATTCAATTATCAACTTATCTAAGTCTGTTCTTTGTTCTACCCTAGCTGAGTCTACTTTATAAGATACTTTTTTAATTGGACTATAACTTGCATCTACTAAAAGTGAACCGACTATTCTATTATCATCATGTATTCTTTGACCTGCTGAAGAGTAACCTATACCTTCGCTAACTTCTATCTGCATATTTAAAGATGCTCCCTTAGTTGTTATATTTGCTATAACATGATCAGGGTTAACAATTTCTATATCATTTTTTAACTCTATATCTGATGCTGTGACTAAACCAACTTCATTTTTTGCTAAAGTTAATGTTGCCGATGAATTACCATTCATTTTAAACGAAACATCTTTTAAATTTAACATTATATCTATTACATCTTCTTGAACACCTTCTATAGTACTATATTCATGTTGAACGCCTTCTATTGATACCTCTGTTATAGATGAACCAACTATAGATGAAAGCATAATTCTTCTTAATGCGCTTCCTAAAGTATGACCAAAACCTCTTTCTAGGGGCTCAAGCGTGACCTTAGTATTATTTAATGATACGTTTTCAATGTTAACTATTCTTGGTTTTAATAAATTATTAAAATTTGACACAATATAATACCTCTTTTATTTAGAATATAATTCAACTACTAATGATTCATTTATATCTGAAGGCAAATCCATTCTTTCAGGTATAGACTTAAATACTCCTTCCATTTTTTTACTGTCAACTGTGATCCATGATGAAACCAACCCATATTGATCACTAATTGCTAAAGAATCTTGTATTCTTGTTTGACTCTTAGATTTTTCTTTTATAGATATAATATCTTCTGCTGATACTTGATAAGAAGCAATATTAACTGTTACGCCATTCACTAAAACTGACTTATGGCTTACTAACTGCCTAGATTCTGCTCTAGTTGACCCAAAACCCATTCTATACACAACATTGTCAAGCCTTCTTTCTAATAACTTAAGTAAATTTTCGCCAGTTGATCCGTTTTGTCTTGCTGCTTTTTTGTAATATAGTCTAAATTGTTTTTCTAAAACACCATATATTCTTTTAAGTTTTTGTTTTTCTCTTAATTGCAATCCATAATCTGATAACCTTGCTTTTTTATCAGCGTGTTGTCCTGGTTGTGTATCTATTTTACATTTTGAATCTAAGGCTCTACTTTTGCTTTTCAGTAAAAGATCAGATCCCTCTCTTCTCATTAACTTACATTTTGGTCCTATATATCTTGCCACTTTTTACACTCTCCTCTTTTTAGGCGGTCTACAGCCATTATGTGGTATTGGTGTAACATCATTTATATCTGTTATTTTGTAACCTATATTGTTTAAAGCTCTTACTGCTGACTCTCTTCCAGGGCCTGGGCCCTTTACTAAAACTGCTAAGCTTTTTAGACCATACTCTTTTGCTAAATTACCAGCTTTTTCTGCTGCAACCTGTGCTGCAAATGGAGTACTTTTTCTCGAACCTCTAAAGCCAGATCCACCAGCAGTAGCCCAACACAAAGTATTTCCTTGTCTATCTGTTATTGTAATTATTGTATTATTAAAAGTAGAGTTAATAACGGCAATACCGTCTGTAACTATCTTTTTAACCTTCTTCTTAGTTTTTAAATTTGTTTTTGCCATTAATATTCCTAATTATTTTCTTATCGCCTTTCTTGGGCCTTTCCTTGTCCTGGAGTTATTTTTAGTTTTTTGGCCTCTCAATGGAAGCCCTTTTCTATGTCTAATTCCTCTATATGTTCCAAGGTCCATTAGTCTTTTTATATTAAGTGTAATTTCTCTTCTCAGATCACCTTCTATATTATATTTTACAACTTGAGCTCTTAATGCTTCTATTTCTTCTTCTGTTAATTCTTTAATTTTTGCAGAAGGTTTAATTTTTGAAACTTCGCAAATTTCTTTTGCTCTCGTTGCGCCAATTCCATATATTGACTGCAATGCAATCACTGTATGTTTATTATCTGATACGTTTATTCCTGCTATTCTAGCCATTATATTTCCTGAAAAATGTTATGTATTCTAACAATATAATTGATTTGTTCAATCATTATTATCCTTGCCTCTGCTTATGTCTTGGATTTACACATATTACTCTTATTACTCTATTTCTTCGAATAACCTTGCAATTTCTACATATTTTTTTAACCGATGCTCTTACTTTCATCTTTTATATCCTTGTAAGTTTGATTTTTTCATTAAACTTCCATATTGATAATTCATCATATGAGATTGTAATTGACCGATAAAATCCATTATAACAACAACTATAATTAACAATGATGTACCACCAAAGTAAAACGGAACGTTAAGACCAATTATTAAAAACTCTGGAAGCAAACATACTAGTGTTATATATATAGCTCCTACTGCTGTCAATCTTGTTAGAACACTATCAATATATTTTGATGTTTGTTCACCAGGCCTTACTCCAGGGATGGAGGCGCCTGATTTTTTTAAATTTTCTGATGTTTCTCTTGAGTCATAAACTAAAGCAGTATAGAAAAAACAAAAGAATATTATTGCGGCTGCATAAAATGTTACATACAAGGGCTGTCCTGGTGCTAACGTAGAAGATATATCTTTCAACCAGCCCATACCTTCTGTTGATCCTGCCCACTGGCCCAATGTTGAAGGAAATAATATAATACTTGAAGCAAAGATTGGCGGTATAACACCTGCCATATTAAGTTTTAATGGTAGGTAACTGGATTGAGCCTGCACCATTTTTCTTCCCTGCTGTCTTCTTGCATAATTAACTGTGATTTTTCTTTGGCCACGCTCTATAAATACAACGAATGCTGTTACTGCAATTGCTAAGACTAAAATCATAACTACTAGTGCAGAATTTAATTCTCCAGTACTAGCTAATTCTAATGTGCCACCTACAGCTGTTGGCAAGCCTGAAACTATACTAATAAATATTATTATAGATATGCCGTTACCAATTCCTTTTTCTGATATTTGTTCACCTAACCACATTAAAAACATTGTTCCTGTAACTAAAGTCACTATAGTTGAAAAAACAAAACCAGATCCGCTATAAAGAGCTATTCCTTGGGATTGCAAAGCCACAGCAACTCCACCAGCTTGAAGTGTTGCTAATCCTAATGTCCCGAATCTTGTATACTGCGTAATTTTTTTTCTTCCAGACTCACCTTCTTTTTTTATTTCTTTTAAAGCTGGCATTGTAGATGACATTAACTGCATTATAATTGAAGCTGATATATACGGCATAATACCTAATGCAAGAATACTAAATCTTTCTAATGCTCCTCCAGAGAACATATTAAACATATCTATGATTGTGCCACTTTGTTGTTCAAAAAAAGATGCGAGTGCAGCAGGGTTAATTCCAGGAACAGGAATATATGTACCTATTCTGTATACCAGAATTGCTCCAAACACAAAAAATAGTCTTTTTCTAAGCTCTTCCATAATATTATTCTGTTATTTCCCCACCTAGATCTTCAATAATTTTTTTAACACCTTTTGTAACCATAATTCCTTTAAGATTAACTTTATTTTTTATCTCGCCAGACAAAAATACTTTTACTTCTTTTACTTTATGAGAAATAATTTTTTTTTCTTTTAAAACTTCGATTGTAATATTTTCATTACCATCAAATTCTAACTCGCCTAATCTTACTCTTGCAGTATCATTTTTTCTTGAAGTAAAACCAACTTTAGGAAGTCTTCTTTGAAGCGGCATTTGTCCACCCTCAAAACCTACTTTGTGATATCCACCAGCTCTCGCTTTTTGACCTTTATGGCCTCTTCCAGCTGTTTTTCCAGTACCAGATCCAATGCCTCTTCCAACTCTTTTGGCATTTTTCTTTTTTACTTCAGGCGCTATTGTATTTAGTTCCATTATTATTTCTCAATTTTTAACAAGTAATTAATCTTATTTATCATACCTAAGTTTTCAGGTGTATCCTTAACCTCTATTGTCTTATGAATCTTCTTTATGCCAAGGCCTTTTGCGCATGCTTGGTGTGCTTTTAATCTTCCTGACAAGCTCTTTACCAGTGTTAATTTAATCTTCGCCATTTTTTACACCCAATATATGTTCAATAGATTTTCCTCTTTTATTAGATACATGCTGTGGAGATTCAACTGATCTTAATCCATTAATTGTTGCTTTAACGACATTAATTGGATTCGTTGTTCCTATACATTTTGCTAAAACGTTGTGGATTCCTAAAACTTCAAAAACAGCCCTCATTGCTCCGCCTGCAATAATTCCTGTACCTTCTGATGCAGGTTGCATATATACTCTTGCGGCACCATGTCTTCCAACCAATGGATAATGTAAGGTTCCATTAATAATTGGAATTCTTGTCATATCTCTTCTAGCTTTTTCCATTGCTTTTTGTATTGCTAATGGCACTTCTTTAGCTTTCCCATATCCAAAACCAATTCTTCCATTGCCATCACCTATAACTGTTAGAGCTGTGAAACCAAATTGTCTTCCACCCTTTACAACTTTAGCAACACGATTTACCTTTACTAACTTTTCTAAAAGTTCTTCGCTGCCTTGATATTTGTCTATATTTGTTGACATATTTTATTCTCTATTAAAATTTTAACCCATTTTCTCTTGCAGACTCAGCAAGTGCTTTTACTCTGCCATGATAGTTAAATCCACTTCTATCAAAAGCAACCTCTGTAACATTTTTTTCTTTTGCTCTTTCTGCTATTAATTTTCCAACAATTTTTGCTGTTTCAATATTTCCTGTATGCACTTTATCTTCAATAATGTTTTTTTCTAATGTGCTTGCAGTGGCAACTATATCACCGCTTGGTGAAAATAGCTGAACGTATGTATGCATTGCTGTCTTATAAACAGTTAATCTGTGTTTATCACTAGAAGTAATTTTACTTCTTATTTTACGTGCAGCCCTCAATCTTGCTAATTTATTTTTCATTACTATTTCTTTTTAGCCTCTTTTCTTATAATATTTTCGTCGCTATATTTTACGCCCTTACCTTTATATGGTTCTGGTGGTCTAAAAGCTCTTATTTCTGCAGATATTTGACCAACTCTTTGTTTACTAATCCCTTTTACAACAATTTCTGTTGGGGAAGGGGTTGTGATCTCTATCTCTTTTTCATATTCATATACCACTGGATGAGAAAACCCTAAAGCTAAATGCAATTGTTTATTTTTAACTTCAGCTTTGTAACCAACACCAACAAGATTTAATTTTTTTTCGTAACCCTCGCTAACACCAATAACGTTATTACTAATTAATGATCTCATAGTTCCTGCCATCGCACTATTTTTATCATTAACTTCAACATTGATAGTATTTTCTTTTTTATCTACTCTGACGTCTTCATGAAGATCCATTTTCATCTCACCTTTAGGGCCCTTAAATAAGATCATATTTTTTTCAATGTTAATTTCTACGTTACTTGGAATCTCAACAGGTTGTTTTGCTATTCTTGACAATTTCTTACTCCACTGTACAAATTATTTCGCCACCAGAATTTTGCTTGCTAGCTGCATCAGCAGTCATTACTCCCTTAGAAGTTGAGACTATTGCTACACCAAGACCACCTAATACTTTTGGCAATTCATTTCTATTTTTATATATTCTTAAGCTTGGCTTACTTATCCTTTTTATATTGCTTATCACAGGCTTTCCTTGGAAATATTTTAATTTAATCTTTAATCTCTTTTTATTATTTTCCATATCTTTAATCTCATAATCTAATATATAACCTTCGTCTTTTAATACTGCAAGAATTGATTCTTTTGTATTTGACATATCTGTACAAACAAATGTTTTATTTACCATTTGCCCATTTCTTATTATTGTTAGCATTGCTGCTATTGGATCACTCATACTCATAATTTTTCTCCCTTACCAACTAGCCTTAACTAATCCAGGGATGTCTCCTCGCATAGCTGCTTCCCTAACTTTTATTCTTCCAAGTCCGAATTTTCTATAAAAACCTTTTGGTCTTCCTGTTATTGCACATCTATTAGTTACTCTGCATAAGCTTGAATCACGTGGTAATTTTTGTAATTTATTTGACGCCTCTAGTTTCTCTTCCATTGAAGCATCTTGACTATTTAATATACCTTTCAAAGCTTTTCTTTTTTCAAATAATTTTTTACTTAGCTTTATTCTTTTCTTTTCTCTTTCTACCATTGACGTTTTAGCCATACTTATCTCCTAAAAGGAAAGTTAAATTCTTCAAGTAATAATCTAGCTTCATCATCATTCTTAGCTGATGTTGTAATAGCTATATCTAAACCTCTAATACTATCTATTTTTTCGTAATCTATTTCTGGAAATATTATTTGTTCCTTTATGCCTAAAGTATAATTTCCTCTCCCGTCAAAAGCCTTTCTTGAAAAACCTCTGAAGTCACGAATACGAGGAATAGCAATTGTTATTAAACGATCTAAAAATTCGTACATTTTATCTTTTCTAAGTGTAACTTTACACCCTATTGGCATACCCTCTCTTAAACTAAAAGCCGCTATAGATTTTTTCGCTTTTGTGATTATAGGTTTTTGTCCTGAAATTTTTTCTACGTCACCAACTGCTTGCTCAACAACTTTTTTGTCCTTGACAGCTTCTCCTAAGCCCACATTTATTGTAATTTTTGTTATTGATGGTACTTCCATAGAAGATTTATATTTCATTTTTTTTTGTAATGAAATTTTTATTTGTTCGTTATATATTGTTTGAAGTCTACTACTCATAAATCAATTTGTTCCCCTGTTGATTTGTACACTCTTACTTTTTTATTATCTTTTAATTTTAAAACACCAACTCTATCTGGTTTTTTTGTCTTTAAATTATAAATCATTGCATTAGATGTATGTATTGGCATTTCTTTTTCTACAATTCCACCAGTCTCATTCTTATTTGGATTTGGCTTCACATGTTTCTTTGCTAAATTTATACCATCTACCAAGATTTTCTCTTCGTTTATAATTTTTGAAACAGTTCCTAATTTCCCCTTATCTTTCCCAGAGATTATATAAACTTGATCACCTTTTTTTAATCTATTCATAACTTTCCTTCCTACAAAACTTCTGGCGCTAATGAAATAATCTTCATGAACTTCTCGTTTCTTAATTCCCTTGTTACAGGGCCAAATATTCTTGTTCCAATTGGTTGTAGTTGGGCATTTAATAAAACTGCAGCATTCGTATCAAATTTTATCAGAGACCCATCATCTCTTCTGACTCCTTTTGCAGTCCTTACTACTACCGCATTTAAAACTTCTCCTTTTTTCACTTTTCCTCTAGGTATTGCAGTTTGAACACTAATTTTTATTATATCTCCAATTCTTGCGTACCTTCTTTTTGATCCACCAAGTACTTTAATACATTGGATTTTTTTAGCTCCACTGTTATCTGCTGCTGTTAATACTGTTTGTACTTGTATCACTTTAGTTCCCCTTGTTTCCTAAAACATCTACTAGTTTCCAGGACTTATCTTTTGAGATAGGCCTTACCTCAGTAATTGTTACTACATCACCTATCTTACATTTATTTTCTTCATCATGAATTTTAAACTTAGTTGATTTTTTTATGTACTTTCCGTATTTTGGGTGTTTAACTTTTCTTTCAAAAAGCACAACTGCAGTTTTATTCATTTTATCACTTACTACTGTTCCAGTTAGTGTTTTAATTTTTTTAGTCTGTTCCATCTGTCAGCCTTTTTTCATTTAAAATTGTTTTAATTAATGCAATATTTTTTCTAGACTCTCTTACTTGCCTATGAGCAGGAAGTTGTCCAGTAGTTAACTGCATTTTTAACTTAAAATACTCAAGACTTGTTTCGTCAAGTAATGTTATAAGTTCTTTTACTGATTTTTCTCTTATTTCTTTTGCTAACATTTTTTATACCTACATTATTGTTCTTACAACAAATTGAGTTTGAAACGGTAATTTTGCGGCAGCAAGTTTAAATGCCTCTCTTGCAGTTGTTTCTTCAACTCCTTCCATTTCATACAGTACTTTTCCTGGTTGTATTTTAGCAACCCAATACTCAACATTACCTTTACCTTTACCTTGCCTTACCTCTAAAGGTTTCTTTGTAATTGGGACATCTGGAAATACTCTAATCCAAACTTTTCCACCTCTTTTAATATGTCTTGTCATAGCCCTTCGTGCAGCCTCAATTTGTCTAGCAGTCAGTCTTCCTCTACTAGTAGCTTTTAATCCATACTCACCAAAGCTGACTTTTGAACCTCTTAGTGCCAAGCCTCTGTTTTTACCTTTTTGTTGCTTACGGTATTTTGTTTTTTTTGGTTGTAACATTTCTTTTATTTGCCTTTATCTTGGTTGGATTCTTCTTCAGTTTCACCGCTATAAATCCACGTCTTAATTCCAATTATTCCGTAAGTAGTCATAGCTTCAGCAGTACCATAATCAATTTTTGCTTTTAATGTATGCAACGGCACTCTTCCTTCTCTATACCATTCCGATCTAGCAATTTCAGCACCATTAAGCCTTCCAGCTATATTGACTTTAATTCCTAGCACCCCAAGTCTCATAGAATTTTGAACAGCTCTCTTCATGGCTCTTCGATACATGATTCTTCTTTCTAATTGTGAGGCTATGCCTTCTGCAACTAATTGTGCATCTACTTCTGGTTTTCTTATTTCTTCAATATTAATTTTTACATTATTTAGATCAATATCCATCATTGAGGCAACTTTTTTTCTTAGTATCTCAACATCTTCACCTTTTTTACCAATAACTATTCCTGGTCTTGCTGTATGTATTGTAATTTCAGCTGCTTTTGAAGGTCTTTCAATTGTTATTTTACTTACAGATGCTTGTGATAATTTCTTTTTCAAAAAATCTTTTACCATTAAATCTTTTAGTAAAAATTCGGGGTATTCTTTTCCTTCCGCATACCATTTTGAAGTATGTTCTGTTGAAACTCCTAATCTAAAACCTATTGGATGTACTTTTTGTCCCATAATATTTACTCGTCTGATAGACCTATAGTTATATGACTCGATCTTTTTAAAATTCTATTCGCACTACCTTTTGCTCTAGCTCTAAATCTTTTCAATGTTGGTCCTACATTCACATATACAGTCTTCACCATTAAAGCATCAATATCAGCGCCATTGTTGTGCTCTGCATTTGCAATCGCTGACTCTAAAACTTTTTTCACAATATCAGAACTTTTTTGCTTGCTATAATTCAATATATCTAATGCATCTGATACTTTTTTTCCTCTAATAGTGTCAACTATTAGCCTACATTTTTGCGGCGATACTCTTATGTATTTTAAATTCGCTTTTACTTCCATTATTTTGCTTTCCTATCGCCTGAATGGCCTTTGAATGTTCTTGTCATAGAAAACTCACCTAACTTATGGCCGACCATATTTTCTGATATTAATACTGGTATATGTTGTCTTCCATTATGTATAGCTATTGTTAGACCAACCATCTCTGGAACAACCATTGACCTTCTTGACCAAGTTTTTATTGGTTTTTTATTATTACTTTTCACAGCATCATCTACTTTTTTCATAAGATGATGATCTATAAATGGCCCTTTTTTTAATGATCTTGACATTCTCTTATCTACCTACTTTCTTTTTTTAATTATTAAATGGTCTGTTCTTTTATTAGATCTTGTTTTAAAACCTTTTGTTGGAGTTCCCCAAGGTGAAACAGGGTGCCTTCCTCCGGAAGTTTTACCTTCACCACCACCATGTGGATGATCAACTGGGTTCATTGCAACACCTCTAACAGTAGGTCTTACACCTCTCCATCTTTTAGCTCCAGCCTTTCCTAGTTTTGCTAGGTTATGTTCTGGATTCGATACTTCTCCTATGGTTGCAATACATTCTTGAGGTATTTTACGCATTTGTCCAGAACGCAATCTGATTAATGCATAAGGACCATCTTTAGCAACTAGTTGTACTGATGCCCCAGCGCTTCTTGCAATCTGCGCGCCTTTATTTGGCTTCATCTCAACGCAATGAATACTAGTTCCTAACGGTATTTGACTTAATGGCATACAATTACCAACTTTTATTGGAACATTATTTCCAGATAAGATTTCGTCACCAACTTTTAACTTATTAGGGGCAATAATATATCTTCTCTCACCATCTTTATATAGAACAAGCATAATATGAGCTGACCTATTTGGATCATATTCTAATCTTTCAACTTTTCCTGGTACGTCATGTTTGTTTCTTTTGAAATCTATGACTCTGTATTTTTGTTTATGCCCGCCACCAACATGACGAGTGGTAATTTTACCACTATTATTTCTTCCGCCTGTCTTAGATTTTTTTTCAGTAAGATTAGCATACGGTTTACCTTTATGAAGACCTTCAGTTTTTACGTTGACAGTAAATCTTTTACCTGGAGATGTTGGTTTTGATAATATTGTAGCCATAATTAACTAGCTCCCCCTAAATCTATATCTTGACCTTCTTTTAACGTGACATATGCTTTTTTATAATTTTTTCTTTTACCCTTTGTTCTTCCAAACACTTTTTGCTTGCCTGTAACAGTTAATATATTTACTTTAATCACATCTACCTCAAATAGCTTCTCAATTGCTTCTTTAACATCTTTTTTTGTTGCGCTGGATGCGACTTTAAAAGTTTGTTGCTTGACATTATCAGCTATCATTACTGACTTTTCAGAAACATGAGGCATTAATATAACTTTTGATAAATTAGTAATATCCATATTATGCTCCAAACCTTTTTTCAAAACTTATTAGAGCATCCTTAACTATTAAAACTTTTTTATATGAAAGCAATAATGGTGGATCTAAATAATCTACTGTTGCAATACCAACATCTTTTATGTTTCTTGCTGATAGAAATATCTTCTCATTTATATCATTTGTTATTATTAGTACAGATTTTAAATCGTACTTTTTTAAAATATTGTGCATTTCTTTTGTCTTAATCTCTTTTAAATCTATTTTATCTATAGCAACAACTCTATCCGTTCTTAGAAGTTCAGACATTATTGATCTCATAGCTCCGTTATACATTTTCTTATTTATTTTTTCTTTAAAATTTCTTTTCCCAGAAGCAAATGTTACTCCACCACCTCTCCATATCGGGCCTCTAGTAGTTCCTGCTCTAGCCCTTCCAGTTCCTTTTTGTTTCCAAGGTTTTTTTCCACCACCCCTAACATCAGATCTATTTTTCTGAGAACTATAATTCTCTCGAGCATTTGAAAAATGAGATGTTATTACTTGATGGACTAAAGTTTTTTTGTAATCAGCTGCAAAACAGTTATCAGATAAATTCAATATGACGTTATTTGGTAGAATATTAATTTCCATTAGCTGTTACCTTTTTTTCTTTTTGGGGACTGTGTTACTTCGACTAATCTACCATTAAAACCTGGTACAGCTCCTTTTACTAAAATTAATTTTCTATCAGCATCAATCTTAACAATTTGAAGATTTTTTCTCGTAACCATAACGTCGCCCATTTGACCTGCCATTTTTTTTCCTTTAAAAACTCTTCCAGGAAATTGACATTGACCTGTTGAGCCTGGCGTTCTATGAGATATTGAATTACCGTGCGTTGCATCTTTACCTTTGAAATTATGTCTTTTTATTGTTCCAGCAAAACCCTTTCCTTTTGATCTTGATCGAACATTAACAAAAGTGCCTTCTTCAAAATGAGTTGCTTCAAACTTCTGGCCTATTTCAATATCTGAAGTGTCATTAACCCTAAATTCTTTAATATTTTTTTGTGGCGCAATATTACTCTTTTTGAAATGACCTAGATGAGGTTTTTTTACTTTATTTTCTTTCTGCTCAACAGATGACATTTGGAGAGCGTTATAGCCATCGGAATCAATATTTTTTATCATTGAAACAATATTTGTCTCAATTTTTAATACTGTTACAGGTACAGATTGGCCATTCTCTGTGAACACCCTAGTCATACCAACTTTTTTTCCTAATAAACCTATACTCATTTAATTCTCTTCTAAATGTAAAAATAAAAAAAAGCCTAGGTAATAAAATCCATAACCTAGACTGTCTAAGTAAGTTTGCTGATTATACACTAATAATTAAGGGATAAAAGCTTAATTTAGCTTGATTTGTACGTCAACACCAGCTGCTAGATCCAACTTCATAAGAGCGTCTACTGTCTTATCTGTTGGGTCCAAAATATCCATAATTCTTTTATGGGTCCTAATTTCATACTGATCTCTAGCATCTTTATCAACGTGCGGTGAGATTAATATTGTAAATCTTTCCATCTTGGTTGGTAATGGTATTGGACCTCTAACTCTTGCACCAGTCCTTTTAGCTGTTTCTACGATTTCTACAGCAGATTGGTCTATTAACTTATGATCAAATGCTTTTAATTTGATTCTAATATTTTGATTAGCTGAGCTTTCAGATTTTTTAACCAATTTCTTATCCTGAGTGTTTATTTATAATTTCATCTGCTATATTTCTTGGTGCTTCCATATATTTTGAAAACTCCATTGAATAAGTAGCTCTTCCTTGGGTTGCTGATCTAAGATCTGTTGCATACCCAAACATTTCTTTTAATGGAATTTCGCCCCTTATTACTTTTCCAGCTGGACTATCTTCCATCGCGCCTATTATACCTCTTCTTCTGTTTAAGTCACCAACAACATCACCCATGTAATCTTCTGGAGTAACAACTTCTACTTTCATTACAGGTTCAAGTAATGCTGGATCCGCTTTCTTAGCTCCTTCTTTAAAACCCATTGAGCCAGCAATTTTAAAAGCCATCTCATTTGAATCTACATCATGGAATGACCCATCGTATAACGTGACTTTAATATCTTCTACAGGGTAACCGGCTATTACTCCATTTAACATCTGTTCTTGAATACCTTTATCTACAGCAGGAATATATTCTCTAGGAATTGCTCCACCAACTATTTCATTAACAAACTCGTATCCTTTTCCAGCTTCTTGCGGCTCAATCTTTAAATAAACATGACCATATTGTCCTCTACCGCCACTTTGCCTTACAAATTTACTTTCTTGATCTACTGGCTTTCTTATACACTCTCTATAAGCAACTTGAGGCGCACCTACATTTGCTTCAACGCTAAACTCTCTTTTCATTCTATCAACAATAATTTCTAAATGTAATTCTCCCATTCCTGAAATAATTGTTTGGCCAGACTCTTCGTCTGTCTTTACTCTAAAAGAAGGATCTTCTTGTGCTAATTTTTGTAATGCTATACCCATTTTTTCTTGATCTGCTTTTGTTTTTGGCTCAACTGCTACAGCAATAACTGGCTCCGGAAATTCCATTCTTTCCAGAGTTACTAATTTTGAAGGATCGCAAAGTGTGTCACCTGTTGTAACATCTTTTAATCCTACAGCCGCTGCAATATCACCAGCTCTAACTTCTTTTATTTCTTCTCTTGAATTTGAATGCATTTGCAAAATTCTTCCAACTCTTTCTTTCTTACCTTTTGTTGAATTTATAATTGCCGAACCTGCCGCCAACACTCCAGAATAAACTCTAAAGAAAGTTAATGTCCCAACAAATGGATCTGTTGCTATTTTAAAAGCTAATGCAGAAAAACCTTCATCATCAGATGCTTCTTTTGACACTTCTTCTTCATTCTCATCTATCCCTTTGATTGCAGGTATATCTAATGGCGAAGGCAACAATCTTATTACACCGTCTAACATTGCTTGAACACCTTTATTTTTAAAGGCTGAACCACATAATGCGCATACTATTTCATTAGACAATGTTCTAATTCTTAAACCTTTGTAAATTTCTTCCGAAGATAAATCACCTTCATTTAAATATTTATCCATCAATTCTTCGTTTGCTTCAGCTGCAGCTTCAACCATTTCTTCTCTATATTTATTACAAACATCAATAATATCCTCAGGAATATCTTTTTCTTCAAATGTTGTTCCCATATCTGCTTCATTCCAAAAGATGGCTTTCATTTTTACAAGGTCAACCACTCCTTTAAAATCTTCTTCCGCTCCAATAGGAATTTGAATTGCGACTGCGTTTGAACCTAATCTATCTTTAATTTGATCCACTACTCTTAAAAAATTAGCTCCAGATCTATCCATTTTATTAACGAAAACCATTCTCGGAACATTATACTTAGCTGCTTGCCTCCACACGGTTTCAGATTGAGGCTCAACTCCACCAACAGCGCAAAATACAGCACATGCTCCATCTAATACTTTTAATGATCTCTCTACTTCGATTGTAAAATCCACGTGGCCCGGGGTATCAATAATATTAATTCTATGCTCATCAAAAGATTTATCCATGCCTTTCCAAAAACAAGTTGTTGCTGCTGATGTTATTGTTATGCCTCTTTCTTGCTCTTGCTCCATCCAGTCCATTGTTGCTGCGCCATCATGGACTTCACCAATTTTATGCGAAAGCCCGGTATAAAATAATACTCGTTCAGAAGTTGTGGTTTTACCTGCATCAATATGTGCCATGATGCCAATATTACGATATCGATCTAAGGGAGTTTCTCTAGACATTATTTTTCCTTGGCTACCACCTGAAATGTGAAAATGCTTTATTTGCTTCAGCCATTTTCAGTGTGTCTTCACGCTTTTTCATTGCTGCGCCTTTATTCTCTGAAGCATCCTGAATTTCACCAGCAAGTTTACGCATCATAGATTTTTCGTTTCTTTTTCTTGCTGAATCAATGAGCCATCTCATTGCTAGCGTATTTTGTCTTGATGCTTTTACTTCAACTGGAACTTGGTATGTAGCTCCACCAACTCTTCTTGACTTAACTTCAACTTGTGGGCGAACATTTTCTAAAGCTTTATTTAATACTGACAGCCCATCTTTGGAGCTACTATTTTTTGAAAGCTCATCTAAAGCTTCATAAATAATATTTTCAGCTACAGATTTTTTTCCATGCATCATTAAAGCATTAATAAATTTTGCTAATTGTATGTCACCATACTTAGGATCGGGTAATATTTCTCTTTTTGGTACTTCTCTTCTTCTAGACATAATTTTTTATTTATTTTTTAGTTTTAGCTCTCTTTGAGCCGTATTTAGATCTTCCTTGTTTTCTATTTTCTACGCCTTGTGTATCTAAGCTTCCTCGTACTATATGATACCTAACACCAGGTAAATCTTTCACTCTTCCGCCCCTTAAAAGCACTACTGAATGTTCTTGAAGATTATGTCCTTCACCACCTATGTAGCTAGTAACTTCAAAACCGTTTGTTAATTTAACTCTAGCAACTTTTCTTAAAGCTGAATTTGGTTTTTTAGGTGTGGTTGTATAAACCCTAGTACATACTCCCCTTTTTTGAGGGCATGACTCTAAAGCTGGAACAGTACTTTTTGCCTTTTTTGTTTTTCTAGGTTTTCTTACTAACTGATTTATTGTTGTCATATTTATTTATTTTTATCAAAATTCATTTGAGTGCGGATTGTAGAAATAGCAAGGCCCGCTGTCAAGGATTATTCTGCGTTTACTCCTGGTTCATCTGGAACAACCTCTGACATTTCTTTCTGCATAATGTCTTCACTTGATTCATTTTCTAAACTATCTAAAGAAAGGTTCTCTTTTATTTGATTTCTAGATAACTTTCTTTCTTTATGAAAATCAAGACCCGTACCAGCTGGTATTAATCTTCCAACTACTACATTTTCTTTTAGTCCTTTTAAGCTATCACTTGCTCCTCTTACAGCAGCTTCAGTTAATACCCTGGTTGTTTCTTGGAATGAAGCCGCAGATATAAATGACTCAGTAACTAATGAAGCTTTCGTAATACCTAATAACACAGGATTAAACACTATAGGTTTTTTTCCTTCCTCCAATAGCATTTTATTTTCTTCAAGTACATTTGCTCTTTCTGCTTGCTCGCCAGATAGATAATTTGAGTCACCTGGCTCAACTATCTCTACTTTCCTTAACATTTGCCTGACTATAACCTCTATATGTTTGTCATTAATTTTAACACCTTGAAGTCTGTATACATTTTGAACTTCCGTTACTAAATAATCTGCTAGCGCTGGAATTCCAAGTAATCTTAATATGTCATGCGGAGTTAATTCACCGTCGACAACAACTTCTCCCTTTTCAATACTTTCACCCTCATAAATATTAATATTTCTATATTTATGTATTAATGTTTCGGTACTTTCTCCCACATCATTTGTTATAACTAATCTTAATTTTCCTTTAGTTTCTTTACCAAAACTAACTACTCCTGATGATTCTGCCAATATTGCAGGCTCTTTAGGTTTTCTTGCTTCAAATAAATCAGCAACTCTTGGTAAGCCACCAGTAATATCCTTAGTTTTAGTTACAGCCTGTGGAATTCTGGCAATGATATCTCCAGCTTCAACCTTGTCTCCATCTGATAGAGTAATTATTGCTCCATCTGGGAGGTTGTAATCCATACTTCCCTTAGAGTTTGAAAGCTGAATTATAGGTTTAATATCTTTTGCCCCACTTCTATTTTTTGAATCAATCACTATTGTCGATGAAAGGCCAGTAATTTCATCAGTCTTTCTATTTACAGTCACGCCATCTTCAAAATCAATTAGTTTTGCTTTTCCAGCTTGCTCTGTAACTATTGGTCTTGTATGAGGATCCCATGTAGCTATAGTTTGGCCAGGCTCAACCTTATCGCCTTCGCTAACACTTAAAGTAGAACCATAAGGAACTTTATAAAATTCTTTCTGTCTTCCAGCTTCATCTACTATTGCTAATTCAGCTGATCTTGTGATTGTCACATTAGTGCCGTCTTTTTTCTTAATTGTCTTGATTTTCTTAAACTTAATAACACCGTTTGATTTAACCATAATACTATTTGTAGCTACTGAACCACTGGCTGCACCACCAATATGGAATGTTCTCATAGTTAATTGTGTTCCAGGTTCTCCAATTGATTGAGCTGCCATAACGCCTACTGACTCACCTATATTAACTAAGTGCCCTCTGGCAAGGTCTCGACCATAACACATCGAACAAACACCGTATTTTAATTCACATGTAATTGCTGTCCTTACTTTGACCTCATCAATACCATTAATATCTAGTTCTTGGGAAATTTTTTCGTCGATTAGTGTTCCTGCTTTTAAAATATAATCTTTATTAATTGGCGAAACTGCATCTTCTACCAATACTCTACCTAGAACTCTTTCAGATAATTGAACAGTGATATCGCCTCCCTCAATTATTGGTCTAATTACTACACCTTCTTTAGTTCCACAATCTACTTCTGAAACCACTAAGTCTTGAGCCACATCCACCAATCTTCTTGTCAAGTAACCAGAGTTTGCTGTTTTAAGCGCGGTATCAGCTAAACCTTTTCTTGCTCCATGAGTAGAGATAAAGTATTGGAGAACATTTAAACCTTCTCTAAAATTAGCTGTTATCGGTGTTTCAATAATTGAACCATCTGGTTTTGCCATCAAACCTCTCATCCCAGCTAATTGTCTTATCTGAGCAGCAGATCCTCTCGCTCCAGAATCAGCCATCATAAAGATTGAATTAAATGAGGGTTGCTCAATCTCTTTCCCATCAGAATTATTTTTAGTTTCTTTACCTAATTTATTCATCATGGCTTTAGCAACCTGATCATTAGTTTTAGACCAAATATCTACAACCTTATTATATCTCTCGCCTCTTGTTACAAGTCCAGATTGATATTGCATTTCTATTTCTTTAACTTCAGATTCAGCATCAGATAATATTTTATTTTTTGAGTCTGGAATTATCATATCATCCAAACAAAAAGACACCCCAGATTTTGTAGCATACTCATAACCCATATACATTAATTGATCAGCAAATATTACTGTAGCTTTCAAGCCTAATATTCTATAACAGTTATCTATAGCTCCAGATATTGATTTCTTGTCCATAGTTTTATTCACTAACTCAAATGGAAGGCCTTTTGGAAGAATTTTAGAGAAAAGAGCTCTACCTACTGTTGTCTCTACTCTTTTGTTTATAATTTCTATTTCTCCAGACTCAATAACATCCATTCTCACTGTTACTTTTGCATGTATATGAGCTTGACCAGAATAATATGCGCGTGCTACCTCTTCTATATTTGCGAACATCATTCCCTCACCTTTGACATTTGTATCTTCTCTAGTTAAATAATATATTCCTAAAACTATATCTTGCGATGGAACAATAATAGGTTCTCCATTTGCAGGAGATAAAATATTGTTAGTAGACATCATTAAAGATCTAGCTTCTAGTTGAGCTTCGACTGACAAAGGAACGTGAACAGCCATTTGATCGCCATCAAAGTCAGCATTAAATGCAGCACAAACTAAAGGGTGGAGTTGTATTGCTTTACCTTCAATCAATAATGGCTCAAATGCTTGAATTCCTAATCTGTGAAGTGTTGGAGCTCTGTTTAATAAAACTGGGTGTTCTCTAATAACCTCGTCTAATATATCCCATACCTCAGCACCTTCTTTCTCCACTACTTTTTTTGCCGCCTTTATCGTTGTAGCTAAACCTCTAGTATGAAGCTTACTAAATATGAATGGTTTAAATAATTCTAAAGCCATTTTTTTTGGTATGCCACACTGATGTAACATTAATGTAGGGCCAGTAACAATTACTGATCTTCCGGAATAATCAACACGCTTTCCTAGTAAGTTTTGTCTAAATCTACCTTGTTTACCTTTTATTAACTCAGCTAAAGATTTCAAAGGTCTTTTATTGCTTCCTGTTATTGCTCTCCCTCTTCTTCCATTATCTAACAAAGCATCAACTGCCTCTTGTAGCATTCTTTTTTCATTTCTAACAATTATATCTGGCGCATTTAGCTCTAAAAGCCTTCTTAATCTATTGTTTCTATTTATAACCCTTCTATATAAATCATTTAGATCTGATGTCGCAAATCTGCCACCGTCTAAAGGAACAAGTGGTCTTAAATCTGGTGGAAGTACAGGTAATGCTCTTAAAATCATCCATTGAGGTTTATTGCCTGAGCTAATAAAATTTTCAACTAATTTTAATCTCTTTGTTAATCTTTTTATTTTTGCTTCTGACTTTGTCGCTTCTAAATCTTCTCTTAATGTTATAGTTTCTTGCTTTAAATCAAGAGCATCTAACATATCTAAGATAGCTTCTGCTCCCATTTTAGCTACAAACTCATCTCCATACTGCTCGATAGCATCGTAATAAGTTTCATCTGAAAGTAACTGACATTTCTCAAGATCTGTGAAGCCTGGGTCGATAACTACAAATGCTTCAAAATAAAGTATTCTTTCTATATCCCTTAAAGTCATATCAAGAAGTAAACCTATCCTAGATGGTAGTGACTTTAAAAACCATATATGTGCAACTGGGCATGCGAGCTCTATATGACCCATTCTTTCTCTTCTGACTTTTGTTAGTGTAACCTCTACTCCGCACTTTTCACAAACAACACCTCTATGCTTAAGTCTTTTATATTTTCCACACAAACACTCATAGTCTTTTATTGGCCCAAAATTTTTTGCGCAGAACAAACC
>ERZ802822.593-NODE-593-length-24575-cov-8.992367_pt1 | contig 24575 bp, 23 predicted proteins | sample MGYA00345649_ERZ802822 | MGnify/ENA primary metagenome ERZ802822 (study PRJEB30503, sample SAMEA104212359) | marine metagenome | biome: Westerlies Biome; feature: [SRF] surface water layer (ENVO:00010504) within the epipelagic zone...; material: water...
AGACCATCATGAAGGGAATGGGCGAGCTGCATCTCGACATTAAGGTGGACATCCTCAAGCGTACCCACGGCATTGAAGTCGATGTGGGCAAGCCACAGGTTGCCTATCGCGAAACCATCACCCAGCTTGTTGAAGACACCTATACGCACAAGAAGCAAACCGGTGGATCAGGCCAATTCGCGAAGATCGACTATATGATCGAACCCGGCGAAGTTGGTAGCGGTTACGAGTTTGAGTCCAAGGTCACTGGCGGTAACGTACCTCGTGAATTCTGGCCTGCTGTTGAGAAGGCGTTTGGTGTCAGCATGGAAGAAGGCACGTTGGCCGGCTTCCCACTGCTCGATGTCAAAGTCACGCTAACCGACGGTGGTTTCCACGCCGTTGACTCATCAGCTATCGCCTACGAACTTGCAGCCAAGGCCGCTTACCGTCAGTCGATTCCTAAGGCTAAGCCACAGCTGCTTGAGCCGGTGATGAAGGTCGACGTCTTTACCCCAGAAGACCATGTCGGTGATGTGATCGGTGACCTCAACCGACGCCGCGGTATGATCAAATCCCAAGAGCCAGGTCTGACCGGTGTGCGCGTGAAAGCAGACGTGGCGCTGGCAGAGATGTTTGGCTACATCGGCGACTTGCGCACCATGACCTCTGGCCGTGGCCAGTTCTCTATGGAGTTCTCTCACTATGCACCGTGTCCGACCAATGTGGCGGATCAGGTCATTCAAGAAGTGCGGGAACGCAAAGCGGCAAGCTAACGCTTAGCCGCAATCACAGCGGCTAGCAAAGAAAAAGGCGTCCCGACAACGGCGACGCCTTTTTTGTGCCCGGATTTCCGTCGTCGCTGGGCGAGTGACGGAGCAGGCTAGACGTTAAAGCGAAAGTGTACGACGTCGCCGTCCTGCACTTCGTATTCCTTGCCCTCGAGGCGCCAACGACCCGCATCCTTTGCGCCCGCTTCGCCACCAAGGTCGACATAGTCTTCAAAGCCAATGACCTCGGCACGAATAAAGCCTTTCTCAAAGTCGGTATGAATCACCCCGGCAGCCTGCGGGGCCTTGACACCCACAGGAATCGTCCAAGCACGGACTTCCGACGGCCCAGCGGTAAAATACTGCTGTAGGCCAAGCAGCTTGTAGCCTGCTCGAATGACTCGATGCAGGCCGGGCTCCGACAGATTTAGCTCTTGCAAGAATTCCGCTCGCTCTGCGTCCTCCAGCTCGGCCAGCTCAGATTCAATTTTGTTGCTGACCACGACCAACTCGGCACCTTCGGCACTGGCAATTTCCTGCACCACATCAACCAATGGGTTGTCCTGCAAACCATCTTCAGCAACGTTGGCGATGTACAGCACAGGCTTGCCAGTAATGAAGTGAAATTCGTGCAGCGCACGTTTTTCTTCGACACTGAAATCGATACTGCGCACTGGATCACCAGCCTCTAGCGCCTCCCCGACGCGCTCTAGCAAGAGGAGTTTTGCTTTGGCGTCTTTGTCGCCCGCATTGGCCACCCGACTGAGTCGGTCCATCCCTTTTTGCAGCGACTCTAGATCGGCCAAGGCAAGCTCGGTGTTGATGATTTCAATATCGTCCGCTGGAGACACTTTGTTGGACACATGAATCACGTTGTCGTCTTCAAAGCAGCGTACAACATGGGCGATGGCCTGGGTTTCACGAATGTGGGCAAGAAACTGATTGCCCAAGCCCTCACCCTTCGAAGCGCCTGCTACCAGTCCGGCGATGTCCACAAACTCCATGCTGGCAGGAATCACCTTTTGCGGATTCACAATATCGCTCAGTTGATTGAGCCGAGGATCAGGCACCGGCACGACGCCAGTGTTTGGATCGATGGTGCAAAATGGAAAATTCTCGGCGTCGATACCGGCCTGCGTGAGCGCGTTGAACAACGTTGATTTACCTACATTCGGTAGACCGACAATGCCGCAGTTAAATCCCATCGCTTTCCCCTGAGTTTTGTTGTTTGTCACTTGCGCCGGCGTTTGCCGTGTCACCGTCATTGGAAGCGGGCGAGGCGCCGCGTTTTTCTGGCGCATGTAATGCGGTCATCGCACTCTGCCAATTGCCGGCCAGCATATCGCGCAAAATGCCGTCAGGCAGTTGCCCTGCCGCCGCGACGCTCGCACGTTCGTCTTGGGTCGGCGTTTGCTGGGTTAGATAGTAGTTCACTTGGCTTTTATTGCCGGGGTGGCCAACACCGATGCGCAGTCGATTGTAGCCATCTTGATTGGCGAGCCGCGCACGCACGCTTTTCAAGCCGTTATGACCGTTCTCGCCGCCACCATTTTTCAGCTTGACCGTACCCGGCGCAAACGCCACCTCGTCATGGGCGATCAAAATCTGTTCTACCGACCACTTATAGAAGTGCGCAACGGCGCCGATCGCGTCGCCGCTGTTGTTCATATAGGTCATGGGAATAAGCAAACGCACGTCGTGACCCAACACATTGCCTCGACCGATTTCGGCTTTGAATTTAGTGTCGAGGGCCAAGGGAACTTGAAACTGCCGCGCAAGCTCGCGCACCCAGTCAGCGCCGACATTGTGTCGCGTATTGGCGTATTGCGGGCCGGGGTTACCCAAACCCGCAATCAGCTTCAGTGCAGTCGGCACTGGTGATCCGCCGTACTAGCCCTCGGAGGCTTCATCCGCGGCATCATCTGCTGCAGGCGCTTCTTCGGCTGCACCGTCCTCTGCCTCTGCGCCCTCAGCACCACCGCGCTTCGCTGTAACACTCGCCACGGGAATGTCGCGATCTTCGCCTAGCGCGAGAGCCACAATGCTGACGCCTTCGCCGATAGCCAGATCACTCAAGTGCACTGAGGTGCCGCTTTCGATCTCAGCCATGTCTACCTCGATGTATTCAGGCAGATTGGCCGGCAGACAAGAAATCTCTACCTCGGTGAGCGTGCGCGTCAATGTGCCGCCCTGCATCTTCACACCGACACAACTTTCTTCGTTGATGAAGTGCAGTGGCACGCTGACGGTAATCGCCACATTTGCCCGAACGCGTTGAAAATCAATGTGCTGTACGCGTTCATCGGCGGGGTTGCGCTGCAGGTCGCGAACCACGGCCTGCTCAGACTTGCCTTCGATGGATACGTTCAAGACTTGTGAGTAAAACGCCTCGATCTGCATGGCCTTGGTCAGTTCGTTAGCAGACAGGGACAGCATGACAGCATCCCCTTCACCGCCATAGATGATGGCGGGCACTTTGTCTTCCAAACGTCGTAGGCGGCGGCTCGCACCCTTCCCTACCGTCGTTCGGAGTTCAGCAGTCAGTTCAATAATGTCTGACATATGGTTTCTCCAATGTAATGTTATGTTCCCCGCACTTGCGACCAGTGCGGGAATCCTTACCCGACAGCGCGACCTGCCTAGCGGAACATCGCGCTGATGGATTCTTCGTTGCTTACGCGTCTGATGGATTCCGCCAGCAGACGATCCAAGCTTAGCTGATGGATTTTTTCGCAAGCATTTGCAGCCTCGGACAGTGGAATCGTGTCCGTAACCACCATTCGATCGATTTCAGAAGCTGCAATTCGTTCAATCGCGGGACCTGAAAACACAGCGTGGGTGATATAGCACACCACTGCCGCCGCCCCTTCTTCTTTTAGCGCCTCGGCCGCCGTGCAAAGCGTGCCAGCGGTGTCGACAATGTCGTCGACCATGATGCAGGTCTTACCCTTGACGTCGCCAATCACGTTCATCACCTTGGTGACATTGGCTTGGGGACGACGCTTATCGATGATCGCCAAATCCAGGTCATCTATCTGTTTTGCGATCGCTCTGGCGCGCACCACACCGCCCACATCCGGTGATACGACGATGGGGTTTTCATAGCGCTGGGCCAGAATGTGATCGACCAGTACCGGGGAGCCATAAATGTTGTCCACGGGAATGTTAAAGAAACCCTGTATCTGATCTGCGTGGAGGTCGACGGTAAGAATGCGGTCGATGCCCACGGTGCTGATCATGTCTGCGACCACTTTAGCGCTAATGGCTACTCGCGCTGAGCGCGGGCGGCGATCTTGTCGTGCGTAGCCGTAGTAGGGAACCACTGCGGTGACGCGCTGGGCCGAAGCGCGGTGCATGGCGTCGGCCATGATCAGCATTTCCATGATGTTGTCGCTGGTGGGCGCGCAAGTAGACTGCATCAGGAAGACGTCTTTGCCGCGCACATTCTCGTGCACCTCTACCGTCACCTCGCCATCGCTGAAGCGACCCACATCCATACTGCCAAGGCTAACGTGAAGCTGCTGTGCGACACGCTGTGCTAGCGCTTCGTTGGAGCCCCCAGAAAACAACATGAGATTAGCCATTCACGATCCCCCCAAGGATTATCGGAATACAAGGTCTATTGGAAAACTCTGCATCTTGTGGAGCGCCGAAACCCATTCGACGAGCCTTTAAAAAGTGGCTGGGGTGGCAGGATTCGAACCTGCGCATGCCGGGATCAAAACCCGGTGCCTTACCGCTTGGCGACACCCCAAATATTTTCTGACCGTAACTGATTCGCCTTGCCCTTCATGACCAGCTCATGTCATCACCGCGTAACGAGAAAGTGGTCACCTCTGCGCACTGAACACCTTAGTAGTTCGCCACCCACTCATTACCGCCTCTCCGTGGCAGCTCAATGATTTTCGGTCACTTTGAGCCTCAATTTTTGAGCGCGCTATTGTCCTGTTCGCGTGTAGAAGTGTCAAACAACTTTGCTCCAGCAAGGCTTTTTCTGGGCAAAGCAATTTCCAAGCGAGGCCTTAATTGATGCTGCCAGCATCCCGCGCCATCACCGGCTTCGGCCACGACAGCACCACCTCAAGATCGACTTGTTGCCCGCGTACCGTGACGCGGCCTGGCAACCAAACATTGTTCACCAACTGATGATCGGCAAAGGCGACATTCCAGTCACGTTGCTGCATTGCGATCAGTCGCTGCAAGGCGTCCACACGCTTGTTTGCAACCGGCATATCTGGCGCCGCAGCGCCTCGCAACCAAGCGCTCAGGGCGCTGACCGGTACGAACCAACCGAAATGTGCCTGCATTAGCTCTGTAGCGCCACCGGACAGCTGCTGGCTGCCTTCGGTGATGATGAAATTCGCTTCGTTGCCCTGCAGATGGGTACGCCCCATGCCCAATGCGCCCCAAAGCCAGATATCGTATTCACCGTTTTGCTGCTGCCAGCGAAAACGCAGGCTTTGGGCGAGATCCGGCGCGCTGACTTTCGCCTTACCGCTGACCACATAGTTTGCTGGAGATTGTAGTGCACCTACCGCCGCTTCATCAGACGTTGGCAGGAAGGCGCAGCCCGTGAGCCAGAAGGCCAGGACGACAGCCATGGCGGGACGAACTGAAAGGCTTATCGACCGCAAAGCGAGCCAAGCGTTCACCGGCGGCGCCATGCCTGCTGCACCTGCCCCAGTTCTGCTATCATTTCGTGTTCCATTTTGTCGTCGCTTGGCGGGTCATGAGCATACTGGCATACGGCCTTAATTATCGCACGGCCCCCCTGGACCTCAGGGAGCGGGTCGCGTTCCCGGAAGAAAGTCTGGGTGCGGTCCTGCGCGATATTCGGCAAGCGCTGCCTGCGATCAATGAAGTCGCCATTGTCTCCACCTGTAACCGCACCGAGCTTTACTGCGCCGCCAACAGCGATTGCGCCGACGACATCGGCGATTGGCTGTCGCAAAGCAGAAACGTAGCTCTACAGGAGCTGCAGGGGGCCAGTTATCAGTACTGGGACCAAGATGCGGCGCGGCATTCGATTCGCGTCGCGGCAGGCCTCGACTCGCAGATGCTTGGCGAGCCACAAATCATGGGGCAAGTAAAAACGGCCTTCGCGGTAGCCCAAGCACATGGCACCTGTGGGCCTGAACTGAATCTGCTGTCGCGACTGACCCTGCAGACCGCCAAGCAAGTGCGTAGTCAAACCGACATTGGTCGCAACCCAATTTCTGTTGCCTATGCAGCGGTTTCCCTTGCTGCCCAACTGTTCAGCGACCTGCCCAGCAAGCGTGCATTGCTGCTCGGTGCCGGTGAGACCGTCGCGCTGGTGGGTGAACATTTACGCAGCAAGGGCGTCAGCGACCTGACCATTGCCAACCGCACCCTCGCCAATGCGCAAACTTTGGCCGCCACACTTGGGGCCAACGCGCTGCAGCTGTCTGATGTTGCCAAGGTGCTCGCACAATTCGACATGGTAATTGCCTCGACGGGCAGCACGCTGCCTGTCTTAGGTAAGGGCACCGTGGAACAAGCGATTAGGGAGCGCAAACGGCGACCGATGTTCATGGTCGATATTGCGGTGCCTCGGGATATCGAGCCTGGCGTAGGCGAGCTACCGGATGTGTATCTCTACACCATTGATGACCTGACCCAGTTAGTGGAAGTGAACAAGGCCCGACGCTTGCAGGCGGCTTCTGGGGCGGAGAATTTAGTGGAACAGGGAACGCAGCAGTATCAGCGAGAACGACGGGTGCAGCGTGGCCAAGGCCTGTTACAGGCTTTTCGCAATCAAGCCGAGCAGGTGCGGGACAGTGAGATGGCACGCACGCTGAAAGCCCTGGAGAATGGCGCGGACCCTGCCGAGGCTCTGCAAAAACTCGGTAACGCGCTGACCAACAAACTGATTCACCCCACCACCGCAGCCATCCGTAACGCTGCGGCAGAAGATCGACTCGATCAACTCGACTTTATTCAGAACACCTATGATTTGCAGGTACCCACCGCCGAGGATGACCAAGCCCACCAAGCACGGCCTGCAAACAACCACGACGAGGAATCCTAGTGCTCCTGACCGATAGCATGATGTCCAAGCTGGAGAGTTTGCGGGATCGATTTGAGGAAGTTGCTGCGCTGTTATCGGATGCCGAGATCATGGCAGACCGCGAGCGCTTTACTGCCCTGTCAAAAGAGTACGCAGAAATTGAACCCGTGGTGGCGTGCTATCAAAAAGCGGTGCAGCTTGAGGAGAACATTTCCGACAACGAGCAATTGTTGGAGGAAGATGACCCGGAGATGCGTGAGCTGGCCCAGCAGGATATCGCCGACTGCAAGATGGCACTGGAATCGCTCACCGGTGAGCTGCAAACCCTCCTGCTACCCAAGGACCCCAACGATCAGTCCAACGTATTTCTTGAGATACGCGCAGGCACGGGTGGCGACGAGGCGGCCATTTTCTCCGGCGATTTGTTTCGTATGTACAACAAGTTTGCCGAGCAGAAAGGCTGGCGTGTTGAAGTGATGAATGAACGCCCCGGCGAACATGGCGGCTTCAAGGAGATCATCACACGTATTGAAGGCAAGGATGTTTACAGCCAGTTAAAGTTTGAGTCCGGCGCGCATCGGGTGCAGCGGGTACCTGAGACCGAATCCCAAGGCCGCGTGCATACCTCTGCCTGTACTGTCGCCGTGATGCCAGAAGTCGACGAAATTGATGAGATCGACATCGACAAGAAGGACATTCGCGAAGATACCTTTCGTGCTTCTGGGGCAGGCGGTCAGCACGTCAACAAAACCGACTCCGCCATACGTCTGACGCACTTACCCACGGGTACCGTGGTGGAATGCCAAGACGAGCGCTCGCAGCACAAAAACCGTGCCCGAGCGATGTCGCTATTAAAAGCTCGACTGCTCGATGCGGCTGTGACCAAACAGCAAGACGAGCAAGCGGCCAGTAGGCGCCAGTTGGTTGGCTCTGGCGACCGATCTGAGCGCATTCGGACCTACAACTTTCCACAGGGACGCGTTACGGATCATCGAATCAACCTCACCTTGTACAAGCTCGATGAAGTCATCGAGGGCGACTTGGCTTCGGTGGTAGAACCCTTGGTGCGAGAGCATCAGGCTGACTTGCTGCAGCATTTGGCTGATGGCTGAACAGCAACCGCCGTTCACCATTGCAAGCTGGCTGCGGCAACAGGGATCCTTGGCAAGACTCGAGCTGGAAGTCGCCCTTTGCCATGCGCTGGACTGCTCCCGCGCACATCTGCTCAGCCATCCGGAACAGCAACTGACCTGCGCCGAGCTAAAACAGCTCAGTCATTGGACCCATCAGCTTTGTAATCACATACCGCTGGCCTATTTAACTGGCGAGCAGGAGTTCTGGGGGTTGTCCCTAAGCATCGACGCACGTGTGCTGGTGCCTCGTCCTGACACCGAGATTTTGGTTGAGTGCGCGCTCGAGCGTTTGCCTAATGCCCCCGCCTCAACGCAGGCTCGCGCGCTGCAAGCCCTTGACCTAGGTACCGGTAGCGGCGCCATCGCCTTGGCCATTGCCCAGGAGCGCCGCGATGTGGACATACATGCCTGCGACATCAGCGCCGAATGTCTGGCGGTCGCCGAAGCCAATAGCCGCGCGTTGGGTCTACCCATTTCCCTGCGGTTAAGCGATTGGTTTGAGCGCATTGACCAGCGCTTTCATGTCATTGTCGCGAACCCACCTTACATCGATAGTGCAGACCCACATCTGTCCCAGCTGCAGGCCGAGCCGCGAGCTGCGCTGGTGGCGCAAAACCATGGGTTGGCGGATTTGCAGGCCATTATTGAACGGGCGCCCGCGCACCTGCATCGCGATGGTTGGCTGTTGTTAGAACATGGCTACGACCAAGGCATGGCAACGCGCGAGCTGCTGACTAATCGCGGCTTTGAGCAGGTCGGCACTCGACGAGATCTGGGCGGCAATGAACGGGTCAGTTGGGGGCAATTGCCCGTGCATGAAGCAGACTAAACCCATGGATGACTATCAACTACTGCAGTTCAGCCGCCACATCATGCTGCCGGACTTTGACGTGGAAGGTCAGGAGAAACTCCTGCAGGCGAGCGTCCTGCTGATTGGTGCCGGCGGTTTGGGTTCACCCATTGCCCTGTACCTTGGGGCGGCGGGCATAGGTTCGCTGACCATTGTTGACGATGATCAGGTGGATACCTCGAACTTGCAGCGCCAGATTGCACACCGCACCGCCGATGTGGGCGTTAATAAGGCGGAGTCTGCTGCGATGTCCGTGCGGGCGATCAATCCGTCCGTCAACGTCAGAGCGATTCAACGGCGCCTGCCCGCAGAAGCCCTGCAACACGAAGTGGCGCAAGCCGATCTCGTGATCGACGCCACGGATAACGCCGCCACCCGCTACTTGCTCAACCGACTGTGCTGGCAACAGCGCACGCCACTTGTCAGCGGTGCGGCCGTGCGCTGGGAAGGTCAAATCAGCGTATTTGATCCACGGCAAGAATCGCCTTGCTACCAGTGCCTGTATCCGGATACCCAAGCGGATACCGCGCAAAATTGCGCCGAAAACGGCGTGATATCACCACTGGTCGGTATCGTCGGCAGCATGCAGGCGCTCGAGGCCATCAAGTGCCTGACCGACGTGGGCGAAAGCCTTGTGGGAACATTATTATTTTTTGATGCCAAGTATGCGCAGTGGCAACGCATCAGTTTGCCTAAGAACCCGACTTGCCCGGTGTGCGCAGACTAGCCGAATCGCCTTCTCGTCGTCCCCTCTACACCTTCTCAACGACTAACAACCAACCTCAGTTCCTCACCCAGGCTTGCCAATAGCTGCTGCTTTACACGCTGCAGATCCACTGCACAAAACGCTGCCATATGGGTAGTGGTCGTATCTGTTAATCCACACGGATTAATGCGCGAAAAAGGCTCCAGCTCCATATCAACGTTCAGGCTCAAGCCATGATAGCTGCAGCCCTTGCGCACTCTCAGGCCGAGTTGGGCAATTTTTTGTGAGTCGACGTAAACGCCAGGGGCACTGTCTCGCAGCTGGCTGGCAATACCATGGGTTTTGAGCACCTGCTGTATGGAATGCTCTATACCGCAGACCAAATCTCGCACGCCCAGTTTGTGCCGCCGCAAATCCAGCAATAGGTAGGCAGTGATTTGCCCCGGACCGTGGTAGGTGACCTGCCCACCGCGGTCCGACTGAATCACGGGAATACTGCCCGGCGCCAACAGATGCTCCGCCTTGCCTGCTTGGCCTTGGGTAAATACCGGCTGATGCTCGGTCAGCCAGATCTCATCTTGGCTGTGCTCATTACGATTTCGGGTAAAGGCTTGCATGGCTGCCAAGACCGTCGAGTATTCTGACACGCCGAGATCGCGAACCTGAACCGTTAGATTTTGGGCGCTGGCATTCGGCATAGTGTTCTGCTCTCGCGTATGGCTGCTTGGTTAAAGGATGATACGAACCGCCTGATGCGCCAGCAGCTCTTGATACAGCGCTTTCAAGTGATCCTCGCCCTCTGCCCAGAGATTCACCCGCAACGACACAAACTTATCACCGCGGCTCGAACGACTGTTGATGTCGTCTGGGGATACTTTCGGCGAGTGGCGGCGCACGATATCGATCACTTCGGCGATATGCCCCCCTCCTGTCGCCACGATAATTTTAATGGGGTAGCGACAGGGGAACTCAATGCGGGGTTCGACACTCATCGACAGAAGGTTAGTCGAACAGCAAAAAGATATAGTCGCCAAACTGAGCCAGCCAACCAGATTCTTCGACATCGATTTCGGCGAGTACGTCGCCTGCGTAAATCACATCGTCACCAAGCCTAAGCTCGATGGTGCCAAGCACATCGCCCTTGCTGATGGGCGCCTCAAAGTACGCGGGCACGCTTATAGACGCATCGATGTCTTGGTAATACCCCTTGGGAAAGGTCACGATCACGTCCTCGGCTACCCCCAACGGCAACGCCTCAACCTCACCATAAAAGATGGGTTGCTCCTGCAGGGTCGTGCCCGGTTTATAAAGCGTCTTGGTCTCGTAGTTGCGGAATCCGTAAGACAACAGCTTTTGGCTTTCGCGCATACGTGCTTCATCATTTTCAGTACCTAGCACCACGCTGATCAGACGCATGCCGTTGCGTTCAGCAGAGGCCACCAAGCAGTAACCGGCCGCGTTGGTAAAACCCGTCTTGACGCCGTCGACGGACCGATCGCGCCAGAGCAGCCGATTACGATTGGGCTGCTCGATATTGTTATAGGTGTAGCTTTTCTGCGAATACAGCGCGTACTGTTCGGGATGATTTTTTATCAGCGCCCTGGTCAGCAAGGCTAGATCCCAAGCGGTGCTGTAGTGCTGCTCGTCGGGTAGTCCGGTGGAGTTGCGGAACTGGGTATCGCTCATGTTAAGCAGCTGCGCCTGCTGATTCATCAAATCGGCAAATTGATCTTCGCTGCCCGCAATATGCTCGGCCAAGGCGACGCTGGCGTCATTGCCCGATTGAATGATGACGCCCTTCAGTAACTCGGACACCGCCACGCTGGTGCCTTCGCGGATGAACATTTTTGAACCGCCAGTACGCCAAGCGTTAACACTGATTTGCACCCTTTCTTCAACGCCGAGTCGGCCGCGGCGAATTTCCTCTTCCACCACATAGCCAGTCATGATCTTCGTCAAACTCGCCGGAGCACTGCGCTCTCGGGCGTTATGCTCGGCCAGTACCTTGTTGGTGTCAGCATCAATCAGCAGAAAGGACGACGCCTGTAAATTCGGCGGCGGCAGCAGGGGTATTGAATTGGCTGCGACAGCCGAGCCAGAGACCAGTGCGAAAAATACAAGGACAAGGCCAAGTCGGCGCATAACGAATAGCTTCCGTGGAAATGTGAATATTAGCGCTCGGGCACCAGCGTGGGCAATCCAATGTCTAGGGCGATTAACAATGCCTGCAACCGATTGAATCTAGACTTGGATGAAATCGGGCCGATACGCAGGGAAAACCCACCCCGGTCTCTGGCAATAATCTGCACCGACGAATTACCCAAACTAACGAGGCGGCCAAGTGCACGGCGCGCTTGCGCCTCAGAGCTAAACTGCCCCGCGTGCAGATAGTAGGGCTGCTCGGCGTCTTGAGGTTGTGGTTCCAAACCCGATGGATCCAATACTTCGATGCGCACCGGCGCCGTGCCTGCCTGATGAAAGTCGAGTTTTACTGCCGCCGCAAACGACAAGTCGATCACGCGTTCGGCATGAAATGGCCCTCGATCGTTGATCTTCACGATGGTACTGCGACCGTTTTGCAGATTCGTCACCCGCGCAAAAACCGGAATCGGCAGTGAGCGATGCGCGGCGGTGAGCTGGTACATGTCGTATACCTCACCACTGGACGTCCTGCGGCCGTGAAATTTAGCGCCGTACCACGAGGCGACGCCTTCGGCCTGATACCCTTGGGCGGATGGCATTACCGAATAGGTCTTACCCCAAACCTCGTATTCGGGTCTATTACCGGTGGCGCTGGGTTGCAGCGCCACGACTTGCGGGTCAGGCAATTGACTCAATTGCATCAGTTCCGCTCGCGAGAGCGACGGCGCTCTATCTGGTCCTGTGCCCGTTGGTATGGGATCAATCGCCACGCCCGCACAGCCTGACAGGGCCGCAACCATAAAGGCGATGGCCAGTAGTCGCGTCATGGCTTGACTAGGTGAGACGTTGAAAATCATCTATGCGGGAATTGCAGAGCTCTCTCGGCGTTTACGAATGGCCTGACTCAGCTGATACACCGCCATGGCATAAAGCCGACTGTGGTTGTAGCGTGTAATCACGTAGAAGTCATCAAACCCCAGCCAATACTCGTTGCCGTTCGGTTGCTCCATGCGCATCAGGGTGGCGTTGCGCGCATCATCTTGTGTACCGCTGACCTGAACCCCCATGCCGCGCCAGTCGGCAACAGTCATCGTGGGTTTCAATCCATTGTTGATCAAGGCATCCAACTCCGGGGTCATCTCACTAAGCGTCACGCGCTCGACAACATCGTTGCTGCCTTGCCAACCATGCTCGGCAAAATAGTTGGCGACACTACCGATGGCATCGGTTTTATTTGCCCAGATGTCGCGCACGCCGTCGTTATCAAAATCTACCGCATAGGCGCGATAGCTTGACGGAATGAATTGCCCGAACCCCATGGCCCCTGCGTAGGAACCCTTCATGCTCAGTGGATTTTTACCTTCTTCTCGAGACAGCAAGAAATGCTCGGTCAGCTGCCCACGAAAGAATTTTGCTCGAGGTGGGTAGTCGAAGGCGAGGGTGCTTAGAGCATCTACCACACCAAAGTTTCCGGTCACCCGGCCATAACGTGTTTCAACTCCGATAATGGCGACAATGATTTCCGGCGCCACACCATATGCCTTGGCGGCGCGCTCAAGGGCTTGTTTGTTCTCGCGCCAAAACACGACGCCTTGGCTCACCCTGGGTTCGTCGACGAGGATTTTTTGATACTCGTGCCACGCCAGTCGTCGCTCAGCAGGTCGCGACATCAGCTCGATGATGCGCTCTTGCTTGGTGGACTCACTGAATACTTCTTCGAGAGCGATACGAGAAAAACCGTGGTTTGTCACCAGCTCATCGATGTAGCTTTGTACTTCGCTACGTTGGACATAGGCGTCGGCCGCTGCAGAGCCTGCGAACAACGCACCGCTAATAAACGCCATTAGGGCTGCAGTTGCATAGCGCCAGATCGGATGCGATGAACCGCGTCCTAAGGCACTCCTTTGATCGAATTGCATATGCTTACCAAGCCTTGTGTGTGCGAACCGACATGATGACACCAAATCCCGCCATGAGCGTAATCGCCGACGTGCCGCCATAGCTCACCAATGGCAGTGGCACGCCTACGACCGGCAAAATACCGCTGACCATGGCGACATTGACGAAGACGTAGACGAAGAAAGTCAGCACAAAGGCCCCAGCCAATAGACGGCCAAAGGTGCTGCCCGCTTGTGCGGCCAGCCATAAGCCACGCGCGATGATCAGTAGGTACATCAGCAATAAGAAGGCGACGCCAACAAAGCCGAGTTCCTCGCCCATGACGGCTACGATGAAATCGGTTCGCGCTTCAGGCAGAAAATCCAAATAGCTTTGGCTGCCTTGGAAAAGGCCCTTGCCGAGGAGTCCTCCTGAGCCAATGGCGGTCGTGGATTGAATGATATTCCAGCCAGCCCCTAGTGGATCACTTTGAGGGTCAAAGAGGGTGAGAATGCGCTGGCGTTGATAGCCTTCGAGCACGAACTGCCAGATCAGCGGTGCAGCAGCACCGATGGCAAGACCAGCCGAAAGCACCCAACGCCAAGACAGGCCCGCCAGCAACAGCACCGAAAAACCGGCGCCGAACACAAGAATACTGGTGCCAAGATCCGGCTGACGGCCAATAAGCAGAGCCGGCAGCGTCATGATGACGAGGCAGGCTGCCGTGTACTTAAACGAGGGCGGCAAACTGCGCCTTTGCAGATACCAAGCCACCGCCATGGGCACAGCTAGTTTCATCAACTCAGAAGGTTGAAAGCGAAACAGCCCAGGGATTTCAAGCCAGCGCTGGGAACCCTTGACGAAGACTCCAAAAAACAACACCAACACCAGCAACAAAAGTCCAACGACATAAACAACAGGCGCAATACGTAAGTAAAAATGCGGCGGAATTTGCGCCGCGACAATGAGCACAACATAGGCCATCGCGAATCGTTGAAGCTGCGCCGTAAAGAGCGCTTCGTTGCCGTCGACGGCGCTACGCAGTATCACCAGCCCAAAAAGGATGACGACAGTCAGCAATCCCACCAATATGGGATCGATGTGCAGACGGAAGTACCAGCGAGAGGGTGCGTTGGCGGCGTTGTCGTAAGGCGATAGCGTGCGTTGAAAGTCTGCCTGAATCATTTGACCTACCGCTGCACGACCATTTCTTGTTGCGCCGCCGTGTTCGCTTTTTGCATGTAGGCATCAAGGACTGCCCGCGCCACAGGTCCGGCGACTGAGCTACCACCACCGCCATTTTCCACCAATACAGCCAGCGCAATGGTTGGGTTTTCAACCGGCGCGAAGGCAATGAACCAAGCGTGTTTGCGATCAAATTCAGAGAGTGTCTCTTCGTCGTACTCTTCACCTTGGCTAATTTCCACAACCTGCGCAGTACCTGACTTACCTGCCATACGGTACTCGATATCTTGGCCGATGTAGGCCCACGCGGTGCCATTGCGTCGAAACCCTTGATTGCCTCGGTGCACGACGTCTTCCAGCGAAGCCACCATATTTTCCCAGTCCTCGGCGGTGATCTGCTCTATGGCAATTTGGGTCGCTGGTACCGAGGCCTCTGCATCGTTTTGTAGGGGAGTATCAATACCGCGCAGCATTCTTGGCTGCACTAGACGACCTCGGTTCGCCAGGGTTGCCGCCACGACAGCCATCTGCAGGGGCGTCGCGAGGAGGTCACCCTGACCAATGCCCATGTTCACCGAGTCTCCGGGAAACCAAGGCAATCCCTTGGCGCCTTGTTTCCATATCGGATCGGGTAGTAAACCTGAGCTGGCCGAGGGTATATCAACCGCCAAGTTGCGACCGAGCCCGAACTGCCCAGCAAAGTCCACCAAATCGCGAATGGGTAGGCGACTAGCCAAATCGTAAAAGTACACATTCGATGACCGGTAAATCGCGCGGCGCAGATCCACCATGCCCTGGCCACCGGAGTTGTCCTTGGTCCAAGACCAGTCACGATAAACGCGCTCTTGGCCGGGCAGTTGGAAAGCCCCGCGATCTTCTACAACCGTATCCCAAGTGGTTGCTTCAAGTGCAATACCGGCGAGACCAACAATGGGCTTAAAGGTCGACCCCGGCGCGTATTGACCATTAGTGGCACGGTTAAACAGTGGCACATACTTTGATGTGCTGAGTGCGGCGAAAGCCGCCTCACTCATGCCGGTCACAAAAAAGTTCGGGTCGTAGGCAGGTTGGCTGACCATGGCCAATACCCCGCCGTTACGAGGATCTAAGGCCACCACTGCACCTCGACGACCCGCCAAGGCGGCGACTCCTGCGCGCTGAAGATCAATATCTAAGTGCAGGTGAAGATCTTTGCCGGCCATTGGGCTTTGCACATCTAAGGTTTGACGCAGTCGCCCTAGCGCGTCGCTTTCAGCCTTCTGATAGCCCACTTGACCATGCAGCGCGCGCTCGTAAAAAGCCTCGACACCACGCTTACCGATAAATTCCGTGGCGCTGTATTGCACCGGGTCGACGCGCCGCAGGTCTTCGTCGCTAAGCCGCCTGACCGAGCCGACCGCATGGGCGGCGATTTCGGCGTAGGGGTAGTGCCGCACGAGGCGATTGACAACTTCAGCCCCGGGTATGAGGTGTCGATTTACGGCCAGGCGCGCAACCTGCTCCTCGGAAAGTGAGTCGACGACGACGAGTGGTGCATCTGGGCGCCGGTTCGACTCGACGCGAGCGATCATTTCGGAGCGTTGGGTGTCGGACAGTTCCAGCAACGCAGCAATACGCTCAATCGAAACGGTGGGTTCTGGCACGCTATCGATGACCAGTGCTAAGGAGGAGGCATTTTGGTTATCGGCAAGCAGCCGACCATCGCGATCAAAGATCATGCCACGCGGCGGCGCCAGGGTTTGCACCCGAATGCGATTATCGTCCGAACGGCTTTTGTAGGTATCGTGATTCCAAAGCTGAAGTTCCAGCAAGCGGTAGACGAGCAGACCCAACATAAGCACCACCAGCACGAATAGCGTGGTTGCCCGACCGACGAACAACTCCACTTCTCGATTTTGATCCTTTATCGCGAGTTCTGGTGCCAAGGTATTGTGTCTTGTTGTTGCCCCGCGGGGTGCGGGCACAGTTTAGGTGCTGAATGATAGACCTTTGATTTTACTCAGATAATGGAGCTTTTGTGGAGATCACTGGCGGTGGTAAGGGTGACCAATACTGATACTCCATGCCCGATACAGCGTTTCCGCGATCAGCACGCGCACCACGTAGTGGGGGAAGGTTAGCGCCGACAGTGACAGTTGCTGATTGGCGCGCTCTCGCACCTGCGACGCCAATCCATTTGCCCCACCGATGACGAAGACGACATCCTTGCCTAGCTCACGCCAACGCTCCAGCTCGCCTGCAAGTGCAGGACTGGATAAGTGACGTCCTGTCTCGTCCAAGGCGACGACCCAATCAGTGGAGTGGATTTTTTCGAGGATTTTCTTCGCTTCGAGTTCGTTCACCTTACTGCTGTCTTGATGGTGCTTGGGCGCAGCAATTTCCGTCAGGCTGAGCGGCATCTCCTTGGGCATACGCTTTGCGTATTCATCGAAACCTTGGCGAATCCATTCCGGGCACTTATTACCCACTGATATCACCCGTAGCTTCATAAGCTTGAGTTGTTAGCCCTCTGCTTCTTGATTGCTCAGGCTGTCTGACACTTCCTCAGTGTCGCCTGCTTCGTCAAGGTCAGACCACAGACGTTCGAGCTCATAAAAATTGCGTGCCTCTTCATTCATCACGTGGACGATGACATCGGCTAGGTCTACTAACACCCAGTCGTAGCTCTCTCTGCCCTCGATACCCAGCGGCTGAATGCCTATCGCCTTAGACGATTCGTTAGCCGTATCCACCAAGGCCTTGACATGCCTGTTCGACGTTCCGGTGACTAGCACCATGTAGTCCGTCATTGGCGTTAGCGCTGCCACATCGAGGGTGACAATGTTGACGCCCTTGAGGTCTTCTAGGGCAGCAACGACATGATTTCGCAGTTCACTGGCTTTCAAATGATCTCTTCCTTATTGGGTAACGAGTGAGGTAAAGATGCGTGGTAAAGATTATTTCGGTCGATATATGTCCACACACCATCGGCAAGCAGCGCCTTCGCGCTACTACCCGATTGAACAAGACAGCGCACTTGGGTGGCCGAAATGTCGAGCATGGGAATGGAGAGAGATACGATGTTGCCTGCGCGCGAGGTTCCTAAGGAATCTGCATAAAAGCGCTGCTGAAACGACTCCAGCTCTCTGTCCATTGCTGCTTGCTGCCCGGGCCTTTGCACGACGATCAAGTGAGCAAAATCCACCAAGCGCTGCCAATCGTGCCAGGTAGGCAGGGTAAGGTAGGAATCCATGCCCATGATCCAGCACAGCTGGCCTTGCGGATAGTTGGCGCGAAATTGCCGCAGGGTGTCGATGGCGTAGGAAAACCCTAGGCGCTGAATTTCCGAATCGTCTGCGCTCAATGTCGGATGCTCGTCGCAAGCCAGCTTGAGCATTTCCCAACGATGAACATTTGCTGTGTTGGGTTGCTCGCGATGTCCCGGCCGAGCCGAGAGCACCATATGCACACGATCTAGTTGCAGCGCCTCCTGCACTGCCAACGCAGCATGAACATGGCCAAGGTGCACCGGATCGAAGGTGCCGCCGTAAAGGCCAATTCTCATAGGCGAGCCCAGGGGAAGTAGACGAACAAAAGGGCCAAACTAAGGAACCGATAGCGCAGCAATTGCAATTGTTCCAGCGCAACGACGCGCGGCGACGCCGTATTCCGCGCCGAGCCAGAAGCGCTAACGATGACGGACTTCTCCGTGGCCATACACCACATACTTCTGCGATGTCAGGCCCTCTAGACCGACGGGCCCACGAGCATGGATTTTGTCCGTAGAGATGCCCACCTCGGCTCCGAGACCGTATTCGAAACCGTCAGCGAATTGTGTGGAGGCGTTAACCATAACCGAGGCTGAATCCACTTGGCTGATAAACGCACGCGAATGCGTGTAATTTTCCGTGACGATCACATCGGTATGCTGAGAGCCGTGTTCGTTTATATGGCTGATTGCCTGGGGCAAATCGTCAACGATACGAATAGCCAGTATGGGCCCCAGATACTCCTCACCCCAATCTGCCTCGGTCGCCGCATGCATGGTCACAGATTGCTGCGCACGCTCGCAGCCTCGAAGCTCAATACCCGCGTCTTGCAGCTTGGCGGCCAAGGGTGGCAGCACTGCTTCGACAATATCCGCGTGGATCAACAGTGTTTCCAAGGCGTTGCATACCGCCAGTTTTTCAACCTTGGAGTTAAAGGCAATGGCGATGGCCATCTCAGGGTCGGCTTGAGCATCGATGTACACGTGGCAAATGCCATCGAGATGTTTGATGACGGGTATGCGCGACTCGCTGCTGATACGCTCAATCAAGCCCTTGCCACCCCGCGGAACGATCACATCAACATAGTCGTGCAGCTTTAGCAGCTCTCCAACGGCGGCACGGTCTGTGGTGTTTAACAGCTGGACTGTTGCGCTGGGCAAGCCAGCAGCCTCAAGACCTTGGGTTACACAAGCGGCGATGGCTTGGTTGGAGTGAAAGGCCTCAGAGCCACCACGCAAAATGCAGGCATTTCCTGACTTTAGGGATAGGCTTGCGGCATCTACGGTGACATTGGGGCGCGACTCGTAAATCATCGCGATGACGCCAAGCGGCACGCGCATTTTCCCGATTTGTATGCCTGTGGGTCGATAGCTGAAATCGCTCATCTCACCGACCGGATCTTTCAGCGCCTCAACCTGCGTAATGCCTTCGATCATTTGATCGATACCTTTGTCATTCAACAGCAGTCGATCGATCAAAGGTTGATCGATGCCGTTTTGTTCAGCGGCGGCCATATCTCTCGCATTCTCATCGCAGATCGCCCCGCGGGCGGCATCCACTGCTGATGCGATATGTTTCAGTGCGTCGGATTTCACTGCGGCGCTGGCGCTGGCAATGATGCGGGACGCCGCGCGGGCGTCGCGTCCCACGTTGTCCATGTATGCGGCGATGTCATTTGTCATGTGAGCATTATAGGGACATTCCGACCCACCACCCAACGACTCTTATGCAAAATCTGCGCAAAGTCGCAGCGGTCTAACTGGAGAGTTGCTTAACGATCTCCTGCAGTTCGGACAAACGCTGCGATGGGTTCGACATCTCGAGCAACCACTGTTTCAGCTCCGGCGCCACCGGCAAGAGATCCGCCAGGCGATGACTCACCGACCGATCCTCAGACAGGTCCACTTCAGGGTCGAGTTCTTGAATCAGCGGATGAGACAACAGGTCTTTCAGCACCTGCACCAGCGTTTCATGAGAATCTGCCAGCGGCTTTGCCGGCTCGTGCAGCGAACGAACGTCTGCGCGCACAAGACCATCGGCCTCGACAGTAGTGCGCAACACCGAGAATTTTTCGCCACCTCGCGCAACGATGCCCAGTAGCCCATTGTCGGCTTGATCAAAATCAATGATTTGGGCTTGGGTACCGACCTCAAAAATCTGCGGTGCTTTTTCATGACCATCCGGGTTCTTGGCGTCGAGCACATCCGATCCTTCTCGCAGTAGCACAACGCCGAAACCCTGGGATTCGCGCATGCACCAGCGCACCATGTCCACGTAGCGTGGCTCAAAGATGCGCAACGGCAGCGTGCCCCCGGGAAACAGTACCGTGCGCAACGGAAAGAGCGGCATGCTCATTAGGCGCGTGACGCTGGGGTCATTTCGCCCTGCCTCTTCACCGTCCATTGGGTCTTTTTGATCCGTCATAACCGACCTACTGGTGTTAGTATCCCCGGCGCCCGAACCCACAGGACCGTGCATGGATTGGATACAAGTCATTCTATTGAGCCTGATTCAGGGCTTGACCGAGTTTCTGCCCATATCCAGTTCCGCGCACTTAGTGCTACCGGCTCAGCTCACGGATTGGCCGGATCAAGGCTTGGCCTTTGATGTTGCCGTACACTTCGGGACGCTACTCGCTGTTATCGCCTACTTTCGGCAAGATCTGCTGCAGATGCTAGCAGCAATTACCCGGACACCGGCGTTGCTGTCCAACATTGGGTGGAGGCCCACCCTGCTGCAAACGGCAGCTCACGACGAGCACCTTGATTTGATCTTCAAGCTTACGCTGGCGACACTGCCGGTGGTGGTGGTGGGTTTTGCCTCCAAGGACATCATCGAGACACATCTGCGCACGCTGAGCGTTATTGCAACGACCACAATCCTATTTGCCGTGGTTTTATGGATTGCGGACCGACGCCCGGGCGGCCGCAGCCTCATCAGATGGTCTGATACCGCTTGGATTGGATTGGCACAAACTCTCGCCCTAGTCCCTGGTACATCGCGCTCTGGTATCACGATTGCCGTTGCGCTATTGGTGGGCTTGAATCGAGTCGCTGCCGCGCGCTTTTCGTTCTTGTTAGCCATACCCACCATTGCAGGTGCGCAATTGCTGCTGACGCTAGACCTGATGTCTGAAGGAAGCTCCGTCGATCTGGCGCACATCGCCGCTGGCGGCCTGATAGCCTTTGCCAGCGCCTATTTCAGCATTCACTTTTTTATCCGATTGCTTGATCGCTTCGGCATGATGCCCTATGTGATCTATCGACTGGCGCTGGGCAGCGTTTTGTTTTGGATCGTCGCCGGCGCCTAGAGCAAGTTGTCTAGAACGGGATATCGTCCTCAAAATCGTCGTCAGAAAGGCTAGCGCCAGCTCCCGCAGCCGCTGCGCCCGCAGCGGGGCCAGCATTTTGCGGTGCACCAAAACCACTGGGGGGGCTGGCAAAACTGTCACTAGGCGCCGAACCGCCACCAAAGCCGCTGTCGCCCATGCTGCCTCGGCTGTCGAGCATCTGCAGTTCGCGGGCGTTGATTTCGGTACGGTACTTCTTTTCGCCGTTGGCTTCCCAGCTGGAGGTGCGCAAGCTGCCTTCAATATAAACCTTTGAGCCTTTGCGCAAATACTCGCCTGCAATTTCGGCCAATCGCGCAAAACACACCACGTTGTGCCACTCGGTTCGTTCTTGTTGCTCACCGCTGGTGCGGTCTTTCCAGCTCTCAGAGGTTGCAATGCTAAACCGCGTCACGGCGCTGCCATTTTGCGCGTAGCGGGTTTCTGGATCGCGGCCCAAGTTGCCAATCAGCATGACCTTGTTGATGCCTCTCGCCATTGTTATCTCCGAAAAAGTGTTCGACACCGTAGTGTAGTGCAAAGCCGAAGACCACCCAATCGCAAATATGCTTTGTTGAATGTGCGCTATTGCCCGCGAGACACTAATGTCTGGCTTACACGGTGTCCGCCACCTTGCTGCGCTTGCACGATCAAGCTATGTTGCCACTCCTCTTCTGCCACGAGTACCCACGCCTTGGATACGATTGCTGTCCGCGGTGCACGCACCCATAACCTAAAAAATATCGACCTCGACATACCGCGGGATAAGCTTGTCATCATTACCGGACTGTCTGGCTCAGGTAAATCATCCTTGGCTTTCGACACCCTCTATGCGGAAGGCCAGCGACGTTATGTGGAGTCTCTGTCGGCCTATGCTAGGCAGTTCTTATCGATGATGGAAAAGCCCGATGTGGATCTCATCGAGGGTTTATCGCCAGCCATTTCCATTGAGCAAAAATCCACCTCCCACAACCCGCGCTCAACCGTAGGAACCATTACCGAGATTTACGACTACCTGCGCCTGCTTTTCGCTCGCGTTGGCGAACCGCGCTGTCCCACTCACGATTTGCCGCTCGATGCCCAGACGGTGAGTCAGATGGTGGATCAGGTCATACAGGGCATGCCCGATCAGCGCATCATGGTGCTGGCGCCGGTCATCAACGAACGCAAGGGCGAACACCTGCATGTGTTTCAGGAGCTTATTGGCAACGGTTTCGTGCGTGCGCGCATAAACGGCTTGGTGGTGGATTTGGACGATGCGCCTGCCCTGGACAAAAACAAAAAGCACACCATTGAGGCAGTGGTTGATCGCGTTCGCGTGAAAGACGACATCGCTCAGCGCCTGGCGGAGAGTTTTGAAACCGCGCTGAATTTATCCGATGGCGTTGCCCATGTGATTGATATGGATGACGATGCATTGCCAGGGACCGTTTTCTCCGCGCGCTTTGCCTGCCCTACCTGCGGCTACTCGATTGCCGAACTTGAACCGAGAATGTTTTCTTTTAACAACCCAGCGGGCGCCTGCACCAGTTGCGACGGACTCGGGGTAACCCAGTTCTTTGATCCTGACCTTGTGGTGGCTGATGACGAGTTGACCTTGGCAGAGGGTGCAATTCGAGGTTGGGATCGCCGCAACGTGTATTACTTTCACATGCTCAGCTCAATCGCCGAGCACTACGGTTTCGATGTAGAAGTGCCGTTCAACAAGCTCAGCAAAAAACACCGCGAAATCATCCTCAACGGTAGTGGTCGTCAGCGAATCGACTTCAGCTACGTCAATGATCGCGGCGATATCATCAAACGTACCCATCGGTTTGAAGGTGTCTTGCCCAATATGGCACGCCGCTTCCGCGAGACAGAATCCAGCATGGTGCGAGAAAACCTGCAAAAGTTCATGCGCGTAACCCATTGCCCGAGCTGTGCGGGAACCCGCCTGCGAGAGGAGTCGCGCCATGTCTTTGTAGGTAAAACCAACCTACCAAACATCACCGAGCAGTCTATTGCTGCAACCCTCGAACACTTCAACAAACTTAAGCTGCAGGGTCAGCGCGCCACCATCGCCGACAAGATTCTCAAAGAGATCCAGGCGAGGCTGCAGTTCTTGGTGGATGTTGGGCTGAACTATCTGACACTAGATCGTAGTGCAGACACGCTGTCTGGCGGCGAGGCCCAACGTATTCGTTTAGCGAGTCAAATTGGCGCTGGGTTGGTTGGCGTTATGTACATACTCGATGAGCCTTCTATTGGTCTGCATCAGCGCGACAACGAACGGCTACTGAAGACCCTCGAGCACCTGAGGAATTTGGGTAATACGGTAGTCGTTGTCGAGCACGACGAAGAGGCTATGCGTAAGGCCGATTATCTGATCGATATCGGCCCCGGCGCCGGAGTACATGGCGGCCAAGTGGTTGCTGCGGGTTGCTACGAAGATATCTTGGGCAACAAGAAATCTGTTACCGGGCAGTATTTGAGTGGCGCCAAACGAATTGCAGTACCGAAAAATCGCAACGCACCGGACCCAAAGAAAATGCTCAGCTTGACCGGCGCCACCGGCAACAACCTCGACAATGTGTCCTTGAGTATTCCATGCGGCCTGCTCACCTGCGTGACCGGCGTCTCAGGCTCGGGCAAGTCGACCCTCATTAACGGCACGCTATACCCGCTGGCCGCCACTGCATTGAACGGTGCGACCACATTGAAGGCCGCCGCACATGACAGCATCGAAGGACTGGAGATGCTCGATAAATGTATCGACATCGACCAGAGCCCGATCGGTCGCACACCGCGTTCCAATCCCGCCACCTATACCGGCATTTTCACGCCGATTCGCGAGCTGTTTGCGGGCACCCAGGAAGCGCGCTCAAGAGGTTACAAGCCCGGGCGTTTCAGTTTTAACGTCCGCGGCGGGCGCTGCGAGGCCTGCCAGGGCGACGGAGTCACAAAAGTCGAAATGCATTTTCTCCCCGATATCTATGTGCCCTGCGATGTTTGTAAGGGCAAGCGCTATAACCGGGAAACACTGGAGATCAAATTCAAGGATCTCAACATTTCCGAGGTGTTGAATCTGACATTAGAGGACGCGCTATCTTTCTTTGAGGCCGTGCCGGCCATCCATCGCAAACTACAAACATTGATGGACGTCGGGCTCTCCTATATTCGTCTCGGTCAGGCCGCAACCACTCTCTCGGGGGGCGAAGCGCAACGGGTCAAGCTGTCGCGTGAACTCTCCAAGCGCGACACCGGTAACACACTCTATATTCTTGACGAGCCCACGACTGGTCTCCACTTTGAAGATATCCGGCAGCTTCTCGAAGTGCTCCACAGGCTC
>ERZ802822.596-NODE-596-length-24513-cov-7.264282_pt1 | contig 24513 bp, 16 predicted proteins | sample MGYA00345649_ERZ802822 | MGnify/ENA primary metagenome ERZ802822 (study PRJEB30503, sample SAMEA104212359) | marine metagenome | biome: Westerlies Biome; feature: [SRF] surface water layer (ENVO:00010504) within the epipelagic zone...; material: water...
TCAACAGTTAGATCTGTAATGTCTTTAGCAATTGAAAAATTTAAAGTGTTTGTATCAATATTTTTTGGAGATCGCGCACAGGCAGCGAGTGCGATAAATAAGCAAAATATAATTATTTTTGTACTAATTTTTCTCATCAAAGAAGGGTATACGTTTATTAGCTATTTGAAGTAGGGAATATAGATAAATGGCTTAAAACTCTAAAAATATTATGCCCAAAATGGGTAATTCAAGCTTATGATTGTACCTTTAGAATTTTAGTCATGTATAAAGAAAAGGCTAAATGCCAATAATCATACTAGTGCGAAAAACTATATATATAAATGAGCAATAAACTTATTCAGGCCTTGGAACCCCGTCTTATGCTGGACGGTGCTGCAGTAGCAACGGCAATTGATGCGGTTGATGATTTAGCTCAGTTTCAAAAACCAGATAATGATAAGTCATCTAAAGCTGATCACTTCAAAGTTGATAAAGACACAAAGTTACCTTTTGTAAATTTAGATGCATCAGCTCAAAATGCAAAATCAAGACAGATTATATTTATCGATAGTACGGTTGAAGATATTGAAACTCTGATTAACAGTTTTCACAACAATACAGATGTGCATGTCATACAAAGTGATCAAGATGGATTTGTTACCATGCAAAATATTTTATCATCGCAAGAAAATATAGATGCGGTTCACGTCATTGGTCACGGTAGTGTAGGACAGATTGCATTCGGTACAGCTGTATTGAACAGTGACACATTGAATGCTTATGAAAATATTCTCCAAGAGATTGGAACCAGTCTTTCAGAAAATGGAGATTTTTTATTTTATGGTTGTAACGTAGCCGCAGATCAAAGTGGTGAGATCTTAATCAAACAGATTGCAGACATTACGGATGCAGATGTAGCCGCATCAGATGATGTGACTGGTAAGGGTGGCGACTGGGATTTGGAGAAACATACAGGTATCATTGAGACAAAAAATATTACAGTTGCAGATTATGATCACGCACTTGATGCATACGGAGTGGATTCAATTAATTCAAGTGTTGTTGCTATTCATGATGCGACAAACTATGAGGCACGTTGGACGGGCGATAGCACTAACCGTGATGGACAACAGGATCCAAGTTCAGATCGATTTGTTTTATCTCAGGAAAGAGCCAGCGTCACTAGTGGTACAGGAACATTAAATTTTGATGTCTCTGCTGGAGCAAGTTCATTCACACCCAGTGCAAGCAATCCAGTCCATGTTTATTTGCTTTTCTCTAATGATGAAACAAATAGCAATTCGAGAAGACAGGGTAGCAGAGTTGGTCAAGTAACTTTTGATAATGAAATTCTTGGTATTTTTACAAACCCACTAAATACCATTGCAATGACAGGGATTTCAAAATCAGGTGCCACATACCCAACATCGAGTTCAGATAAAATTGGGATGAGGGATTTAGAATATAAAAATGATAATGCCCCTGGACAAAGTGGAAATGGTGACTGGTTTGCAATATCAAACAGCAATAAGACCATTCAAATTGGTACTAAAAACGGTTTAAAAGGTGACTTTGTTCGTATCATTACGAGAGCTCCAGTTTCAAACGAAGCTCCAGTTGGCAACAATGATACTGGCGCTGCTAATGAAGATGCGAGTGTTTCAGTAAGTTCAGGTAGTGGTGTTTTGTCAAATGATACAGATGCTGATGGAGATTCACTCACTGTAAGTGCAATATCAGGAGGATCTCTTGGATCAGCTCTAAATGGCACATATGGACAGCTAACAATGAATGCAAATGGTAGCTACACTTATACCGCAAATAGAGACGCTGCAGATCCTCTTGATCCGGGTGATACGGTGACGGACACATTTACATACACAGTATCTGATGGAACCGATACAGATACCGCAACGCTCACGATTACTATCACAGGAGTTAACGATGCAATAACAGCCGTGAATGATACAGATGCCGTAAATGAAGATGCAACAATTAGTCGAAGCACTTCAGACGCAGAAGAGCTTGATCATGATGATACCGACCCTGATGCCGATGATGCATCCGGAAGCTTCACCATAACAGCAATACGAACAGGCCGAGAAAGTGGAAGCGGAACCAGCGGTACGGTTGGACAGGCATTGACGGGAACGTATGGTGTGCTGACAGTTCAATCAGATGGAAGATATAGTTATGCGGCGACAACAAGTGGTGCAGATGGTTTAGCGCATGGGGCGACGGCTATTGATTACTTTACATATACAGTAAGAGATCACAGTGGTGGCGATACAGATACAGCTGAACTTGCAATTACAGTTACAGGAGTTGGGCCAGTAGCAGCGAATGATACGGGTGCAGTTGACGAAAATGCTACGCTATCTAAAAACGCAGGTGCAGGTGTCACTGCAAACGATACAAGCGGGGATACAGAGAGTCTTGCAGTTACAGCTATAAGAACTGGAACAGAATCTGGCAGTGGAACAAATGGAACAGTAGGACAAGCCTTAACCGGTACTTATGGTGTGTTAACATTGGATGCTGATGGAAGTTACGAATATGTTGCAAATACTGCGGCTGCTGAAGCCTTAGATGCTGGAGACAGTGTAACAGATGTCTTTACTTATACTGTGGCAGATGATGATGATGCAAGTACAGACACAGGAACATTAACAATCACCATTACAGGAGTTGATGATGATCCGGTTGGCGTTAACGATACTGGTGCTGTTAACGAGGATGCAACACTTGATGTTGACCAGGTAAGTAGCGGTGTTTTAGCAAACGATACCGATGCCGATACTGATTCAAGTTTAACAGTTTCAGCAATTTCTGGTGGAACTGTAGGACAAGCAAAAAATGGTACATATGGTGCACTTACCTTAGCTTCTAATGGTACTTATACTTACGTGGCCAATCAAAGTGGTGCGGACGGCCTTGCTGCTGGTGCCACGGCAACAGATACATTTACTTATACCGTAAGTGATGATAACGGCGGAACCACTGATACAGCCACTTTAACAATAACTGTTACGGGCATTGGGCCACAGGCTGTAAATGATACGGGAGCAGTTGATGAAGATGATACTCTAAATGTCAATGAAGCATCGGGCGTTATAAGTAATGATGATGATAACAGTAGTTTCGATAGTGAGAGTTTGGCAGTTACAGGAATACGAACAGGGACTGAGTCTGGAAGTGGATCTGCAGGCTCTATTAATTCTGCACTGACAGGAACCTATGGTCAGTTAACCATTCAAGCAAACGGTAGTTATGCTTATGTTGCTAACCAAGCTGCAGCTGACGCTCTTGATCCAGGTGATACTATTACGGATACATTTACTTACACGATTAAAGATGACGATAATAAAAATGCTGACACCGGTGAACTCGTTATCACCATAACAGGTGTCAATGATGATATTACAGCAGTCAATGATACAGATGCTCTATATTCTGGAGCAACAATTACTCGAAGCACCTCTGATACAGAAGAGTTAGACCATGATGATACAGACCCAGATGCGGATGATGTTTCTGGTTCATTTGAAATTACAGCAATTCGAACCGGATCAAGTGAAGGTGCTGGAACTGCTAAAACTATCGGACAAGCTTTCACAACGACTTACGGTACCATGACTGTTAATGCCGATGGATCCTATACTTATGCTGCTGATCAAAATGGCTCAACAAGTTTGAGTAATGGAGCAACTGCAACAGATAGTTTCAACTATACTGTTCAAGACCACAATAGTGGAGATACGGACATCGCAACTCTTGTGATTACCATCACAGGATCAAATAATAATGCTCCGGTGGCATCTAATGATACTGGTGTCATTATTGAAGATGGTACACTCACTGTAGGTGATGGCGGCTCTGCAGTTACAGGTTCTGATAGCAATAACAATAATGAAAGTGGTGACACTACAGGTGATGTCTTAGTCGGGGATACTGATGCCGATGGTGATACCTTAACAGTTACTGCTATTTCAGGTGGCTCAGTAGGAAGTGCAGTGACAGGTACTTTCGGTACACTAACAATTCAATCAAATGGTAGTTATAGTTATGTAGCGGATCAAGCAGCAGCTGACGCACTTGACCCAGGTGATACTGGAACTGATACTTTTACATATACGGTAGGGGATGGAAATGATGGAACAGACACAGCGACACTTACATTCACAATAATTGGTGCTGACGATGATCCAGTTGGTGTGAATGATACAGGATACATTAACGAGGATGCGACTTTAAGTGTTTCAGATGGTGGCTCTGCTGTAACAGGATCTGATAGCAACAACAATAATCAGAGTGGTGATACCACAGGTGATGTATTAGCAAATGATACTGATGCAGACGGCGATGCAAGTCTTGTTGTTTCTGCGATCTCAGGTGGAACCTTAGGTCAAGGAGTAGCAGGTACTTATGGTACTCTGACTTTAAATGCAAATGGTAGCTATACATATGTAGCTAATCAAAGTGGCGCTGACGGGCTGGCAGCAGATGCAACCGCGACGGATGTGTTTACTTATACTGTTAGTGATGGTGCTGGCACAACCGATACAGCAACCCTTACAATTACTGTAAAAGGCGTTGGCCCCGTTGCAAGTAATGACACAGGCAGCGTAACTGAAGACGCAACGTTATCCTTGAGTGCTGGTTCTGGAGTTACATCAAATGATACAAGTGGTGATACAGAAAGCCTAGCGGTCACAGCTATCAGAACGGGCGCTGAGTCAGGCAGTGGATCTTCTGGTACTGTCGGTCAATCATTAACAGGTACTTACGGTACACTGACTATGAATGCCGATGGAAGCTATTCATATGTTGCCGATCAAGCTGCAGCCGATGCACTCGATCCAAGCGAGACTGCAACAGACACATTTACTTACACGGTGGCAGACGATGACGATAAAAATACAGATACCGGGGAGATCGTAATCACTGTTACGGGTACAAATGACACAATTGTTGCGGTTAACGATACAGATTCTTTGAATGAAGATGCAACCATCACTCGATCAACCAGTGATACTCAGGAATTGGATCATGATGATACAGATGTTGACGGCGATGATGTTTCAGGATCATTTACAATTACTGCGATCAGAACAGGTTCAGAAAGTGGTTCAGGTAATTCAGGTACAATTGGGCAAGCATTAACAGGAACTTACGGTACTCTGACAGTAAACGCCGATGGATCATACACATACGTTGCTGATCAAAATGCAGCAGATAGCATTGTGACCGGGCAAACAGCAACAGATACATTTACCTATACGGTCAGAGACCATAACAGTGGGTCCACAGATACAGCAGAGCTTACTTTTACGGTAACAGGTATAAACGATGAAAACCCTGTAGCTGTGAATGATACAGACTCTGTTAATCGTGATGCAACAATTACAAGAGCTGCTGACTCAGAATTTGACATTAATGCGGATGATACAGATGCTGACGGTGAATCTCTTACAATTACTGGGATCAGAGTAGGACAAATAGAAGGTGGCGGAACTTCAGGTACAGTTGGTTCAGCATTAGTTGGTACTTATGGTACTCTTACATTAAACAGTGATGGTAGTTACACGTATGCTGCAGACCAAGATGCCGCAAACAGCCTTAAACGAGGTGACAGCGCAATTGAATACTTTAATTATACGATATCAGATGGAACAAACGAAGACATTGGCGTTATTGCAATCACTGTAAACGGTATTAGTGATCCACCTGTTCCAGTAGATGATGAATTAGCCATTGATGCTGGCGCTCAAACAACAAAAGAAGCTTCAAAAGGAGTGCTGAAGAACGATACTGATCCTGATGGAGATGCCTTGACTGTCGATAGCATTAGAACTGGTCGGGAAAATAAAACAGGCACGTCAGGTACAATTGGTACAGCATTAACAGGAACATATGGTGATTTAACGATGAATTCTGATGGTAGCTATACTTATCAGGCAAACAATGCAAAATCTTTAAACCCTGGTGAAACAAAAACAGAGTATTTCACTTATACTGCGACAGATAGTGAATCATCAGTAAAAGCTGAAATTGCAATTACTGTCGCAGGACAAAATGATCCGCCTGAAGTTTTATACCCTATTGATGATCCAATTGTATTTACAGGTCAACCGATAAATATCAGGCATAAACAAATTTTTGATGATCCTGATACGGGTATTTATGACATAGCTGAATACAAGATTATTGATCCAGAAACAGAACAGGAAACAAGTCTTCCAGATGGACTAAGATTAAAACAAAATAAGTTAAATGGAAGTATTAGTGAGCCAGGCACATATTCAATCACTATTAGAGCAATTGATGGAGCGGGTTTATATGCAGATTATACTTTTACAATCACAGTTAAGCCTGCACCAGGTTATACCGCTGAAAAAGAGACTATTGATGAAGAAGTATCATCGACTTATGAAACGGTTGTGATTAAACCAAAGAAAGATTATTTAGCTGCATTAAAAGAAACAATTAATGAGGGTTCCTCTGGTATTACTGATGAAGGCTTTACGTTGGATACAGTGTCAATCGCAGATACCGCATCACTCTCAAAACCACTAAAATTCAATGGGGGCTTGAGATTGATGGATGCTGTCGCAAATGAAGTATCTGGCAATGAAGACTCCGATTTATCAGTTGGTGTTAAATTAAATGATGATAACCAAAAGAATGTTGAAATGTATTCAGGAAAACTATCTGATGGGGAAGCCTTACCTGAGTGGATACAAGTCAATCCTGAAACAGGCGAAACAACAGCCAATATACCCGAGGGTATTCAAGAAGTTGAAGTCCAACTAGTTGCTCTAGACAAAGACGGTAACACAAGAGACATTAATATTGTACTGGATAAAGCAAAAATCAAAAACGACCAAGACTTTACTAGGGGCACAGTTGGTCAAACTCAGGTTGTTGTTGATAACGATGCAAATGTAAATCTTATTCGAAAAACTGACGGAAGAACAGATCAAGTTGCGTCAAATAATTTAAATGCTGAAACTGATTTCCTTGGAACCATGAAACTGAGTGATGTTCAAGTTGATGCTGGCAAGTTTACGCTTGATGTAATCGATGACAATCAATCGAATGTAAAATTGTATAAAGCTGAGATGAAAGATGGGAGCTCTTTGCCTGAATGGATTACCATTGATCCTGAAACAGGGGCCATCTCAGCAGATCCATCAATAGGCCGAACAGGATCTGCGGCACCAGCATTTTTAACAAATAGTCTTCAAGTCCTTGAGTTAAAAATTATTGCTGAAGATGAAGATGGTAAAGAGAGAATAATTGAAGTTGACATTAATCTTGATGAAATCGCTACTCCATCTGAGACTGAAGAGCAAGTGGACGAAACAGATGAAGTATCGTTTATTCCTCTAGATGAGCAACTCAAGTTGCAGTCCCAAAAAATAGATAATTATGGCGAAAAAATTATTAGTCTTGTAAGCTAATTCTGTAAATAAATGAATAAAGTTAAAACATCGTTAGCAGCGTTTTGCTTTCTTTTTATATCTTCTGTGGCACTAGCTGAAGAAAGATCAACACGTATTTTAGTTACTGCAACTGAAGAGGCGACTTTATCAAGTGAAATTTCAGCAAAGATAATCTCAATTCCTGTAAAGGCTGGAAGCAACTTTAGAAAATCAGATATTTTAATTGAATTTGACTGTTCTTTTTTTGAAGCCCAAAAAGATGTCGTACAAGCAGAACTGGATAGTGCTAGGGTAACTTTAAAAAGCAATCAAGAGCTTGCTGCGATGAGATCTATTGGAGAGTACGAAGTTCAACTATCTCAAATAGCAGTCGATCGAGCACAATCAGAATTAAATATTGCGGAACTCAACACTGATCGTTGTATTATTAGAGCACCCTACGACGGCACCATGTCTAAAGTATTTGTAAATGAATACGAAAGCATTGAAAGGCAGCAGCCATTGATTGAAATTATTGGATCAGGGACATTAGAGGCAAAACTTATGATCTCCAGTAAATGGTTATCTTGGTTATCAGAGGGTCATCCACTACGTATTGTTATTGATGAGAATGGTTTAGAGTATGGTGCACAGGTTCACTCTCTAGGAGCAGACATTGATCCAGTAAGTCAAACCATAGATGCTACCGCACAATTTGATAAAAATTATGAAACATTACTTCCAGGAATGAGTGGGACAGCAACGTTTTGAATGATAATTCTTCAATAAAAATTGCACGACTAATTACACTTGAAAAAAAGTTTCGTAACGCTGAAAGTGAAACAGAACTTGGTTTTATTTGTGCAAACGAATTACGGAGTATAGTTGACTATAATTTCTTATTTCTTCTCAACAGATCAAGCATAAACCGGCTTAAAGTGAATACTATTTCTGATTTATCAGTCATTGATAGAACTGCTCCAACCGTTACCTTTATTGAGGCATTGCTCAATAAGAAAGGAATGATCAATAGTGATGAAGTATCTGCAATTAGTCTTCAAAGCCTTGATTTAGATAAAGTAAATCTAAGCATCCCTGAAAATTTTCCAAATCATTTAGTTTTTGTTCCTTTGTCTTCACGAATAGAAAAAAATATTGGTTACTTAGTTCTTGTAAGAACAGAACCAGTTACAAGTTCAGAAAAAGATTTATTATTGCACATCTCTGAAAGCTTTAGCCACGCGCTCACTGCTTTTGGTTCAAAAAAAACAGTTTTAACCAGTATCAGTCGTATATTTACAGGGTGGGTAAAGTGGCTTGTGATTGCATCCATAACTGTGGTGATGTTCTTTCCTATCAGCATGTCAGCTTTGGCGCCTGTTGAGGTGGTTGCAAAAGATCCAACTATTGTTACATCACCTGTGAACGGCGTTGTTGAAAAAGTTTTAATTAAGACCAACGAAAATGTAAAACCAGGTACAGAATTAGTTAAACTGGATGATTTAAACTTTAAAAATCAGTATGAAATTGCACTTCAAAAACTTGAAGTAGCTGAAGCCGAGCTATTAAGAGTAAAGCAGTCATCATTTTCAAATGAAGATGATAAAGCACGCCTGGTTGAGCTTTCAACTGAAGTAGGGTTAAGGAAAAAAGAAGCCACTTATGCGGAAGAACAATTGAAGTATTCAATCATTTCTGCAGAGCGAGAAGGTATAGCCGTAGTTGAAGACTTTACTGATTGGCAAGGGAGACCTGTTACCATTGGCGAAAAAATATTAACTATAGCTGATCCTCAACGCATTGAATTTCAAATCTTTTTACCTACTAAAGATTCTCTTTTGATTAAAAAAGAAGCCAGAGTAAAAGTGTTTTTAGATAGTGACCCTCTTAATTCTCTTGAAGGAGAAGTCTTGCGTACTTCATATAAGCCGGCTCTTACGGCTGAGAATATTTTAGCATATCAGATTTTTGCAAAATTAGATGAAAACCAAGGAGAAGTTCCAAGAATAGGTTTACGAGGTACAGCAAAAATTTACGGAGAAAAAACAAGTATTTTTTACTACATATTCCGTGTTCCTATAAATCTTACGAGACAATTTTTAGGTTTTTAGATGACTGTTCCATACTTAAGACAAGATTTGAAATTGAGTGAGGGTCCCAAAAAAGAGGATGGCTCTCCATCGTGGCTACTTTATGATTCTTTAAGAAATAAATATTTTTCGATCAATAAAAATGCTTTTGATCTTTTAAAAAACTGGTCAAGTGGATCTCAATTAGATGATTTCATAAAAAAAATTAATGAAATTAACTTATTGGTAAGTGAAGAAGAAATAAATGAGTTTATCAATTTTCTTGATCAAAACAATTTGACGATCAAAAAGACCAGTGAAGAAGTAAAGTCTTTGGTGGTTCAAAAAAACAAAACCAACAAACATTGGTTGCTCAAACTTATTCACAACTATCTATTTTTCAAAATACCGTTAGTAAGACCTGGGACTTGGCTCCAGAGAAGTTTACCCATTGCCTTGTTCTTGAGCTCATTAACAGTCAGACGGATTATTTATGGTTTAGGAATAATTGGAATATTTTTGACAATAACTAATTATGAGAAATTTCTCTCAACCTTTTCATATTTTTACAACATTAACGGCTTGATCTTATTTGGAATTACGATCATTTTTGTGAAAGCTTTACATGAGTTAGGCCATGCTTATGTGGCTACATATTATAAGTGTAAAGTCTCATCAATTGGCTTGGCCATGTTGGTCTTTTTCCCATTTTTATATACGGATACCTCTGATGCTTGGAAACTCACTGATCACAGGAAACGTTTACTAATAAATTTTGCAGGTATGTTGACAGAACTTCACCTAGCACTAATTGCTACATTTGCATGGGCTGTTTTTCCAGAGGGCATTATGAAAAGTGCAGCATTTTTCATTGCTACATCAAGCTGGATCTCATCTTTATTGATCAACATAAGTCCCTTTATGCGGTTTGATGGCTATTATGTGCTCTCTGATTTTCTTAAAGCTGAAAACTTGCAACCACGCTCATTTGCTTTAGGTCGATGGCAGATAAGAGAGTGGCTCTTTGGTTTTAAATTTCAGCCACCTGAACAGTTGATCGCTAACAGGAGATGGACTTTTATAATTTATGCATGGGCTACGTGGATTTATCGTTTCTTCATTTTTATTGGTATTGCATTATTGGTTTATTATTTAACATTTAAAATATTAGGAATTATTTTATTTGTAATAGAAATTGTATGGTTCATTTTATTGCCGATTGCTAGAGAAGTTATTCAATGGTGGAAGCTTAGAAAATCGATGAAATTCAATAGATCTTCTATGAGGTCAGTCGTCTTGTTCACAGTATTTATGTTTGCCATGCTTGTTCCATGGCGCACATCCCTAAGTTTGCCAGCTGTTATTGAAGAAGGTGTTGTTCTTGATATTTTTGCATCAGAAGACTCCAAGATAAGAAAGGTCAATGTTTCACATAATCAGTATGTAGCTGAGGGAGACTTGCTAGTTGTTATGACCAGTCCCTTGATCTCTAATAAAGTTGAAAAAGCAATAGATCGCGTAAAAATGATACAGCAAAAACTTGATCGTAGAGTGGGATCAAAGCTTGATCTTAGTAATCTATTAATACTTGAGAATGAGTTACAAAAAGAGATTGAAATTTTGAATTCATTGAAAGAAGAAAATAAAGCTTTATCAATTTATGCACCATCAGATGGCATAATAAAAGATTTGATAAGTCTAAACGCTAATCAATGGGTAAATAAAAAAGATAAGCTATTTTCAATTGTTCAGTCAGAAGAAGTGCAAGTGATAGCTTTTGTTAGCGAGACGGATCTTGATAAAATAAAAAAAGTTTCAAGCGGTTATTTTCATGCAAAAAATAATGAATTTGCGAAAGTCAAAGTCGAATTAGTATCATCAAATGAAACTTCAACCGAAGAGTTGCCGTATTTGGCTTTGACCTCAACTTATGGAGGCACAATTGCATCAAGAGAAATACTTGGAAAGAAAAAAGTTCAGAGACCTGAAAATGCTCTTTATCAATTAAATTTCACTTCTTCAGAGAGTCCAAAAGATTTACAATGGCAGACTGCCGGATCTGTAAAAATAGATTCTGAAAATTATAATATCTTTCAAAATATATTTAATGCTACAACCTCATTGCTTATTCAGGAAAGTGGATTTTAGTTTATTTCAAGGCCGCCCTCAGTTTTGAGAAACTCAGTAACATTTTCTATACCCTTATTATTCTTCATTTCACCAAAAATATAAGGCATGCCTGATCGGGCAGTTTCAACATCTAATTTCATTTGATCCAAATCAACATTTACGTGATTTGCTAAATCGGTTTTATTGATAATTAGTAAATCAGATTTTTTTATTGCTGGCCCACCTTTACGAGGAATATCACCCCCCATTCCAACATCAATCACATAGATTGATAAATCTACCAACTCCGGACTAAACGTTGCTGCCAAATTATCTCCACCTGACTCAATTAATAGCAATTGTAAATCAGGAAATTTTTGTTTCATTTCCTCCACAGCCAAGAGGTTAATCGAAGCATCCTCTCGAATTGCGGTATGAGGGCATCCACCTGTTTCAACCCCTTTAATTCTCTCAATTGGTAAAACTTGAGCTCTCATTAAATACTCGGCGTCTTCGATGGTGTAAATATCATTTGATATAACTGCCATTGAAATATTTTTAGATAAATTTTTGCACAAAGCCTCAGTAAGACTTGTTTTACCAGCACCTACTGGACCGCCGATACCAATTTTTAAAGGACCTCGAAAATTATTCATGTGACATAAATTCTGGATGTAAGATTTTCATGTTTCATACTGTAAATATCCGCACAAAACATGGAACTGCGTAAATCATCTAAGCTATAGTCTTTCATCGTATTATGGAAACTTTTCATCATTCCGAGAAATGACACCATACAATCTTGGCCATCTTTCTGGCTTAAAGGTATATGTTTAACGCACATATTAATTAAGTTTGAGATGAATGATTGAATATAAAAGTCAACCAAATCATCAAAGGCAATATGAAATTTAATTCCTGCTTGAGCAATACAGACTGGAAAAGCCGTTTCATTATTTATTGTATAGTCCCAACTCTCAGACATAATTTTTCTGAAGGCATCACCCATTTTGAGTGTTTCAAGTTGACGTTCCTTGGATGAGCAACTTGCAAGCACTAAATCATTTACTTTAATTCCTTCATAGGTAGCCTTGATAAATATATATTCATTTCTGCATGTTCCCTCAAAGAGAATACTCTTGATGAATTCCAATATGTCATTTTTATTTTTGATTAGCTTATCATCAATTAAAGCCTCGAGACCATGCGAATATGCGTATGAACCAATAGGAAATGAAGACGAAAACCAAAGATGTAAAATTTGATGAGATTTTAAATCCAATGAGTTTTTATCTTTAATGCTTGTGACCATGCGTTCTCCCCAAACCATAAGCCCCTCCTTCAGGATTAAATTGTTCAATCACAGATTTTGTCTGCCCCCCAAGTCTTCTCACCATATCCTCAATGATATGGTCACTTTGTATTAGAATTCTTGTAGCTTCAATCTGACAGGGGATATGTCTATTCCCAATATGCCATATTAATTTATTTAAATCTTTTGACTTGATCTCAATTAAATTTTCTTTTTTTGATTTTATAGTAATTAATTTTCCACTCTCAAGTTTGAACGCTTGATTACTCAAGACTGATTTCATCTCTTCAAGATCAACAAGAAATTCATGACCTTTGTCAGAAACTAATTTTTTGCGTCGCATGAATCTCTCCTCATAAGATAGCGAAATTGTATCAACCTCTTCAGAGGAATCGCAGTTACTTAATATTGAATTACAAATTTCCATAATCAGTACATAAAATATCTTTGAGCCATTGGCAGTTCTTCTGCTGGTTCACATGTTATAATTTCTCCATTTGCTCTAACCTCATATGTTTCAGGATTTACATCTATAGTTGGGCAAACATCATTTAAAACCATATCTTTTTTTGAAATTGACCTTGTATTGCTTACCGGCAGCATACTTTTTTGTATATTGAGATGATTAAGGCTGCCTGCCTCCAGTGAACTCTTACTGACAAAAGTTACCGATGAATTTTCAAGCGATCTTCCATAACTTCCAAACATTGGGCGCGTATACACGGGTTGGGGAGTTGGAATCGATGCGTTTGGATCGCCCATTTGAGCACAGGCAATACTTCCACCCATTATTATAATCTCAGGCTTAACACCAAAAAAAGCTGGGTCCCAAATAACAATATCGGCTCTTTTATTTTTTTCAAGACTGCCAACATAGGAAGAAATTCCATGAGCAATTGACGGATTAATTGTATATTTTGCAATATATCGTTTGACTCTTATATTATCATTATCGCCTTGCTCTTCAGATAGTCTTCCTCGTTGCACCTTCATTTTATGTGCGGTTTGCCATGTCCTAATAATAACCTCACCAACGCGTCCCATAGCTTGACTGTCAGATGCAATGATTGAGAAAGCACCCATATCGTGCAATATGTCTTCAGCGGCCATCGTCTCTCTGCGTATTCTACTCTCAGCAAATGCTACGTCTTCAGGTATTGATTTATCAAGGTGATGGCAAACCATCAGCATATCCAAATGCTCCTCAACAGTGTTAACAGTAAATGGTCGTGTTGGATTAGTTGAAGAAGGCAAAACATAGGGTTCACCACAAATTTTTATTATATCAGGGGCGTGTCCACCACCTGCACCTTCAGTGTGAAATGTATGAATGGTTCTTTTATTAATTGCATTAATTGTATTTTCTACAAAGCCACTTTCATTGAGCGTATCAGTATGTATCATGACCTGAACGTCGAATTGATCAGCAACATTTAAACAATTATCAATTGCACCAGGAGTAGAGCCCCAGTCCTCATGAAGTTTAAGGGCAGCAGCTCCACCAAGAACTTGTTCCTCTAAACCAGAAGGCAACGAAGAATTTCCTTTGCCTGCATAAGCTAAATTCATTGAGAAAGCATCAGATGATTGAAGCATTCTGCCGATGTGCCATGGACCTGGTGTGCAAGTAGTTGCTAATGTTCCATGTGCTGGTCCAGTACCTCCACCCAGCATCGTAGTAATGCCAGAATGTAAGGCGTCATCAATTTGCTGAGGACATATGAAATGTATATGACTGTCAAAGCCGCCCGCTGTTACAATTTTACCTTCACCTGCAATAACCTCAGTACCTGGACCAATTATAATATCCACACCAGGTTGTGTATCAGGGTTACCAGCTTTTCCAATATGATCAATATTTCCGTTCTTTAGTCCAATATCTGCTTTATATATCCCGGTGACATCTAGAATTAGAGCATTTGTAATAACTGTGTCTACAGCTCCATCACTTCTTGAAACCTGAGACTGTCCCATGCCATCGCGAATAACTTTGCCGCCACCAAACTTGACTTCCTCACCGTAGACTGTGAGGTCTTTTTCAACCTCTACGAAAAGTTCAGTATCAGCTAACCTTATTTTATCGCCTGTTGTGGGCCCATACATAGCTGCATAAGATTGTCTTGGAATTTTTTTCATTTAATTTTTCCCATGACTTTTTTATTAAACCCAAATAATTTTTTTAGTCCCTGTATTTCGATAAGTTCAATATCCCTTGATTGACCTGGTTCAAACCTTACTGCAGTTCCAGATGAAATGTTTAGTCTCATGCCTAAAGATTTCTTTCTATCAAATTCAAGACTTTCATTTACTTCAGCGAAATGATAGTGGCTACCGACTTGAATTGGACGATCACCAGTGTTGGAGACTTTCATTGTCAAGCTCACTAAATCTTTATTTAAAATTATTTCACCGTCACTTGTAATTATTTCTCCTGGAATCATATAATTCTTACCTTATGGGTTTATGTACTGTGACTAACTTTGTTCCATCCGGAAAAGTTGCTTCTGTCTGTACTTCGGCAATCATTTCAGCAACTCCTTCCATACAGTCATCTTTTTTTAATACATGTGCTGCACTTTCCATTAGTTCAGCTACAGATTTGCCATCCCTTGCACCTTCAACAACATAATCAGAAATAATTGATACGGCTTCAGGGTAATTTAATTTAACACCACGGTCTAACCTCTTTCGAGCGACTATTGCGGCCATGCTGACCATCATTTTATCAATCTCTCTTGGAGAAAGCTTCACGCAGCACCCCACATGTAAGGAATTTTATCATTCATCATGATCGACACGATATTTTTTGTAAATTTTTTTAAATAATAGTTATTAGATGAAATACTCCTTATTACTATCTTACCATCCCACTCTGAAATACCAGTAGTTACACTTTTTTCATCATGTATATTATCCTTTAATACAGTATAAAATTTATTCATCTCTGAACCGAGTATTATTATTGTATTGACTGCAATATTATCATTAAGCATAAATTTATTTTCCCGCATTCTTTTTATATTATCTTCAAAGCCATTGATTTCAAGATGAGCAATTTTATTATCATTAAACATTTTCCATCGATCAGAGTAATAACCTTTTTCAATCGTTTCATTCATAGCTGATCTTCCATAAACAACTGTTTCACAAAAAAATAAATTTGAATTATTTAAAAGATTGATATCAATTTGACGTCTTAGGTTGCAGTTATCAAAGAGGATTGTTTCATTGGGTATCCAAAAAAGAGTGCTGTTATCAACATTAATCGTATATTTAAGTTCAGCCGCGTCTCCATATCCACTATATACCTTCTCAGCAGCCTGACTTGTAGTGAGCATATGTGTATTGTGTAAGTCTATATTGGTATTAAACTTATCCCCACTTGTTACGCCTCCAGATGTATTAACTAAAACTAGTTGAGACAAAGTAGAGTAGGATTGAGGCAGTAAGGCTTTAAGACACCCTTGCTGATACAATTTTTTAACATCATTATTTATAAACTCTAAATCAATTGTACCTAAAGATTTCTGAAGATTTACTTTCATGAAATTATCATAGTGTTTTAATTTCAAGTTGACAAATAATTGTCATTTATTTTTATCATTAAAATTAAAGATACTATTTTGTAATATAAAAATTATATTTAAATTTTTTTTTTGATGATGTCATTTTGGCAAGTGTAAAGATTCGTATCCTTAATTTTTTTAAGAAAATATGCAGCAGTTAAAAAAATGAAAGGACGAATAATGATCAAGAAAATTTTAGTTGTATTGTCATTTTTCTTTTTTAGTATTACTGCGTATGCAGATACTATAAAAGTTGGCATATTACACTCGCTATCGGGTACGATGGCAATCTCAGAGACGACATTAAAAGATACAATGTTAATGTTGATCGATGAACAGAATGAAAAAGGTGGTATTCTCGGAAAAAAACTAGAGGCCGTAGTTGTTGACCCTGCTTCAGATTGGCCACTTTTTGCTGAAAAAGCTCGAGAACTAATAACTGTCAATGATGTTGATGTAATGTTTGGTTGCTGGACTTCTGTGTCTAGAAAGTCTGTATTACCCGTAATTGAAGAACTTAACGGATTACTTTTTTATCCAGTTCAATATGAAGGTGAAGAAAGCTCAAAAAACGTATTTTATACTGGAGCTGCTCCAAACCAACAAGCGATACCAGCTACTGATTACTATCTAGAAGAACTAGGTATTGAGAAGTTTGCATTACTTGGAACTGACTATGTCTATCCTAGAACAACAAACAAAATTCTAAATCAATATTTAATTGATAAAGGAATTCCCGAATCTGATATTTTTGTAAATTATACACCTTTTGGTCACTCGGATTGGTCGAAAATTGTTGCTGATGTTGTAGCACTTGGGGCTGATGGAAAGAAGGTAGGTGTTATTTCAACTATTAACGGTGATGCAAACATTGGATTTTATAAAGAACTTGCAGCCGCAGGTGTGAACTCTGAAGATATACCAGTTGTCGCGTTCTCAGTTGGTGAAGAGGAATTATCCGGACTTGATACAACAAATTTGGTTGGCCACCTAGCTGCATGGAATTATTTTCAATCAGCTGAGTCCGACTTAAATACAGCATTTATCAAAAACTGGAAAAGCACTATGGGATCAGAAAGAGTTACCAATGACCCGATGGAAGCACACGTGATTGGATTTAATATGTATGTTAAAGCAGTGGAAAAAGCTGGAACTACTGATGTAGATGCAGTCAGAGAAGCTATGTACGGAATTACAGTTCCAAACCTTACTGGTGGAACCGCTGAAATGCTCCCAAATCACCATCTCTCTAAACCTGTTTTAATAGGTGAGATCCTTGAAGATGGTCAGTTTGATATAATTAGCCAAACGACCGAGGTTCCAGGAGATGCGTGGACAGATCACTTGGTAGAGTCAGCTGTTTTAACATCAGATTGGCAAAGCTTAGGTTGTGGGATGTATAATACTTCGACTAGCAGTTGTGTTCAGTTAAAGTCTAATTACTAATTTTAACCCAAATAAAACGCTGTAAAGAATAGTTTATATTCTTTATGGCGTTTTTAAATTATGAAAATAAAATTTTATATAATTCTTCTGTATGCTTTTTTTATAAATCTACCAGCAGTTGCTCACCATGACGAATTCAACATATTCTTAATAGAAAATTCAGAAAATATAATTAAGAGTTCAGCAAAAACAGTTGACCCTATACTAAGAGACATACAAAGCTTTGATGATGAAATTGTTTCAAGATTTTTAGAACTGTGGAAATCGAAGAGTCTCTTCTATATAAAAGACACTAAACAAGTAATTATAGTTAATGAAAATAATGAGTCATTTGATGCCTTAGAAATAGATGGTCTTACTAGGATCGGCAATTACAGCAAAAAAGAAATTAAAAAAATTAAACCTAATAGTGGAGTAAGAGCAAAAATAGACTCTCTTTTAGTAAAGTACCAAATTTCTAATTCAGATATTAATTTAAGAAGAAAAAGCTTAGATAGCTTAAAAAGAAACATCCAGCCTGAACATTTGGCAGTATTACAAGATGCTTACATAAATGAGTCAGATGCAGAACTAAAAACTGCTATTGATCGATTGCTAAAATTTGCAATTATTAAGTACTCTGACTCGAATGATAAAAAATTAGAAATAATTGATTCTTTTAAAGGCGATACTGCGATCGAGATAAGGGCCTCTCTAAATCAACTCCTCAATTCTTCTGAAGTGAAAGTCGGCATTTCTCTTCCTAATAATAAAAATATTGCCAGAATAATTGTGCCCGGTTTTACTATCAAAAATAGTAATGGAACATCGGGTACAACTAATTTTTTTAATGAGGACGTTGAGATATCAATTAATGATGCATATGACAGATTATATGCTGATAATCTAGTTTTTAAAAAAAGAATCACCCCAGAAGAATTAAAGAAAATATTAGAACAAAATATTATCGGCGATACCGTTGGAGGATATTCTATAAGTTCACTAGACAATGAACAATCTCGGATTGCTGCGTATAATAAATTAGTTGTAAATAACTTAGCACCTCCTTTTATTTCTGGAAATCAAATTAATGAAGAAGTAAACAAATTTATATTTTATTCGGTTTATAATGATACTTCTTCTGAAGTAACAAATGCCGCCTTAAATACTCTAGCTAGTATAAATTTTAGAGTTCAGATCTACAAATATATTGATTTATTTATTGACGGTTTAAGTCTTGCGTCAATCTATTTTCTTGGAGCAATTGGTTTAGCGATCACTTTTGGTGTAATGAGAGTAATTAATATGGCTCATGGTGAATTTATCATGATGGGAGCCTATACGGGGTATGTTGTTCAACAATTTATAAGTAACCATACACTATCACTTTTAGTTGCACTTCCCCTCGCATTTATAATTACATTTATTGCTGGAGTGATCATGGAAAGACTCGTTATACGTCATTTGTATCGTAAACCACTTGATACATTGCTGGCCACTTTCGGGATCAGTATTGCATTACAACAAATTGCAAAGAATATTTTTGGAACACAAGCAAGACCACTTACATCTCCATCGTGGCTTGATGGATCGCTCAGTCTTAGCGACGATCTATCGATAAGTTATATTAGAATTGCGATATTTATTTTGAGTTTAATATTTCTTGGTTTGTTGCTCTTTGTAATGAATCGTACCAGACTTGGATTGGAGACTCGTGCAGTGACCCAAAATCCAGTGATGGCCTCCAATATGGGAATTAATCCTGAAAGAATAAATATGTTAACTTTTGGCTTTGGTTCAGGAATTGCAGGAATTGCAGGAATTGCTATTGGACTTTTTTCTAAAGTTACATCTGAGCTTGGGTCTGAATATATAGTTCAGAGTTTTATGACAGTGGTTGTTGGAGGAGTGGGCAACATATGGGGCACATTAGCGGGAGCCTCACTAATCGGGTTCCTTCAAAAATTTATAGAATGGTTCAATCCATCTAATACTCTCGCAGCGCAAACTTATATGATCATCTTTATTATTTTATTTATACAATTTAGACCAAAAGGGATAGTAGCCCTTAAAGGAAGAGCAGCTGATGACTAATTCAATAAATGATTTACTAGCTCGACACACATTAATTTTTACAATAGTTGTTGTTATATTTTCTCTGTTCATAACTTTTTTTAGTGAACCTTACGGAAACGGATTAATATCTACTAGTTTTGTCAAAACTTTAGGCAAAACTGTTTGTCTATGCATAATTGCTTTGGCGATGGATGTGGTATGGGGTTATTGCGGAATTCTTTCTCTTGGGCATTTCGCCTTTTTTGGACTTGGTGGCTACATGATTGGAATGTGGCTAATGTATGAGCGAACAGCCATTATTGTTCAGGAAGCTGCCACTAATGAGTTGCTTCCATTAACCGAAACTGAATTATCAAACGCGATTGGAAACCAGATTTTTGGAGTTGTCGGTGGCTATGACATACCATCCATATGGATGTTTGCAGATAGCCTTGGCTTACAATTAATTTTGGTTATTGCAGTACCGGGTATTCTTGCATTTATATTTGGTTGGCTTGCATTCAGGTCGAGAGTAACTGGAGTTTATCTCTCAATTTTAACTCAAGCATTAACTTTAGCTCTGTCACTATATTTATTTCAAAATGACAGTGGCCTAAGGGGTAATAACGGCCTCTCCGGTTTGCAGAACATTCCTGGCATTGAGTATTTAGGGCAAGAGGTCATATCTATAGGGTTTTTTTGGGCAAGTTGTGTTTTTCTAATATCTATTTTTTTACTTTTTCATTCACTCATGAAAAGCAAGTTTGGATTAATTATTACATCAATAAGAGATAATGAAACACGAGTAAGGTTCTTAGGGTACAATGTCGAAATATATAAATTATTTATATTTGTGTTAACCGCTATAATCTCAAGCATTGCTGGTGCTCTTTATTACCCTCAAGCAGGTATAATTAATCCTGCAGAGCTTGCGCCTATTGCATCGATCTATCTCGCTGTATGGGTTGCAATTGGAGGAAGAGGAAAATTGTATGGAGCAATCATTGGTGCCGCTTTTGTTTCATTATTTTCGTCATGGTTTACTGGTGGACAGGCACCCGATATTCCTTTGGGCATATTTACTATAGAATGGGTGAATTGGTGGACAGTGTTGTTAGGCTTTGGATTTGTAATAATCACAATTTTTAGTGAAAATGGAATAATTGGTTTTTTAAGAAATATATTTGTTAAGGAAAAATGAATACTTTATTGAAAGTTGAAAAAATTTCGGTTTCATTTGATGGCTTTAAAGCTATTAATAGTTTGAGTTACAGCATTGGTAAAAATGAACTCAAAGCGATTATTGGACCTAATGGAGCTGGAAAAACTACCTTTATGGATATAATTACGGGCCAAACTAAACCAGATGAGGGTAAAGTATTATTTGGTGAACGAAGCGTATGGCTTGAAAGTGATCAAAAATATCAAGTCGTTTGGGATGAAAATCTTCTAATGAAAAGTGAGTCTCAAATAGCATTACTGGGTATAGGAAGAAAATTTCAACGTCCTACTGTATTTGAGCTAAAAACAGTATTCGAAAATTTATTTATATCCATGAAGAAAAATAGAAATCCTTTTAGTGTTTTATTTCAAAAATTAAATAGAGATGAAAAAAATCTGATAGAAAAAATACTAGGTGAAATTAGCCTTAAAAATGAACAAGATAGAATTGCTGGTGAGTTATCACACGGTCAAAAGCAGTGGCTAGAAATAGGAATGCTATTAACTCAAGAACCAAAGCTATTATTAATTGATGAACCAGCAGCTGGAATGACTTCTAACGAAAGAAGACAGACAGTTGAGATCCTTAAAAAATTATCTGCAGATAAGTCAGTTATTGTTGTTGAGCATGATATGGAATTTGTAAAAGATCTTGAATGTGAGGTTACTGTATTGCATGAGGGTTCAATTCTTTCAGAGGGTTCTATAGAACACGTTTCCTCTAATAATGAAGTAATTGAAGTATATCTGGGAAGATAGTCATGATTGATATAAGTAATTTGAATTTTTACTATGGTTCTTCTCAGATATTATTTGACGTTTCACTCAAAGCGAAAAATAAAGAAATTACTTGTTTAATGGGTTCAAATGGAGTTGGTAAAACATCTTTATTAAAGTTTTTATCAGGAATTTACCCTTCAAAGTCAGGAAATTATCTTTTTGAAGGGGATAATGTAACTAACTTTAGCTCGCACCAACTTGCTAAAAGAGGAGTTGGGTATGTTCCTCAAGGCCGTTTTATATTTCCATTATTATCTGTAAAAGAAAATTTAGAAACTGGTTTTGCATGTTTAAAAAGTGATGAACATTTCATACCTGATGAAATTTTTGACCTTTTTCCAGTATTGAAACAGATGATAAATAGAAGAGGTGGAGATTTATCAGGAGGTCAACAACAGCAATTAGCAATCGCAAGAGCAATGATTTCAAAACCAAAACTACTACTTATGGATGAACCAACCGAGGGGATACAGCCAAACATCATCCAGCAAATTGGAGAAGTCATAAAATATTTAAAAGATGAGCAGGGAATGACCATATTATTGGTTGAGCAATATTTTGATTTTGCATTTGATTTAGCAGATTATATCTATGTCATGAAAAGAGGAAAAATTATTACTGAATCAAAGAAAGAGAGCCTGGATAAATTATCGTTTAAAAATGAAGTATCAATTTGAATTTTTAGTCAAGCAAAGTAAAAAGGCATTATCGAGAGCACTCTCTTCCAAAGCATTTAACCGTCCACTCTTACCGGCATGACCACCTACCAAATTCATCTTCATTAATATTGGATTACCTGAAGTACTATTTTCTCTTAGTTTTGGAACATATTTTGCTGGTTCGTAATACTGAACTTGAGAGTCATGAAGGCTGGATGTGACTAGGACAGCAGGATAATTTGAAGGCTTAATGTTATCGTAGGGCGAATAACTCTTAATATAATTATACTCATCTTCATTTGCTGGATTACCCCATTCTTTATACTCGAAAGTAGTCAATGGAATTGTTTCATCTGACATTGTAGTCACTACATCCACAAACGGAACAGCTGATATAATACCTGTATATAATTCTGGCTCCATATTAATGATTGCTCCCATTAAAAGACCGCCAGCACTTCCACCCATTGCATATACATTTTTAGAATTGCCATACCCTTGATTGATTAGTGATTTTGTTGCATCAATAAAATCATAAAATGTATTCTTTTTATTAAAGATTTTACCATCATCGTACCACTGTCGACCCATCTCAGAGCCACCTCTGATATTGGCGACAGCAAAAACGAAACCCCGATTGAGTAGGGGTAAAATGGACGTTCTAAAAGCTGCATCAATTATAATGCCATAAGAACCATAGCCATAAATAAGGATAGGAGCTTGAGATAAGTCAGTTCCTTTTTTATATACTAATGATACAGGAACTTTTGTATCATCACGGGCAATAATTTTAAGTCTTTCCACCTCATATAGATTTTCATCGTAATTGTTTACAGGCTGCTGCCATGCCAATTCACTCTTACCTGACTCAATATCCTCTTTGAATATTGAACTAGGTTTCTTTGGACTCGAATACCCATAGTAAAATTCAGTATCAAGGTACTCATTATTGGTTGCTAAATAGCAAGAAAAGGCAGGGTCACTAAATTCAATATAATTCCTATCGAGTGTTTCTCTGTTAATTTTTACTATCTTGGGCAGACCGTCTTCTCTTATCTCTAAATAAAGATATTGAGGAAAAGTGACAAAATCTTCAATTAAAATGGCATCATTATGCTCAACAACAGTTTGCCAACTATTAAAATTATTAATTTGATCTATGGTAAATTTTAAAATTGAGAAATTTTTTTTATTTTCTGCATTACTGCTGACATAGAAACACTCTGGTGTATCTTCAATGGAATAAAGATGCTTATCGGAACGTTTGAGTACACAAAACGGTTGACCAAGTTCATCATCTAGATCAAGTAACCATGTCTCTGAAGACTCAGTTTTACTAGTATAGATATTTAAATATTTTTTTGTACGTGATTCATAAATATGAAGATGAAACTCTGAGTCATTTTCTTCATATATTAAAACATCTTCTTCAGGATCAGTTCCAATCTTGTGCTTAAAAACTTTATTTTCTATTAAAGTTACAGAATCTTTTTGAGCATAATAAAATGAAGTATTTTTCTTATCCCATACAATACTTCCAGAACTTCTCTCAATACTACTATCTATGATTTTTCCCGTTTCTAGTTCTTTTATTTTTATATTATATTCGCGGCGACCTGATAAATCTTCGGCATATGCAACGAAAAGATTATTTGGTGAGGGAGTTATTGAAGTAACATTTATATAATCCAAACCCTCGGCCAGTGCATTTACATCTATAACTAATTCTTTATTACCATTTTGTTCGCGGTAGTATGTTTTGTATTGTTGATCAGAGTTGATTTCGGAATAATAGAGATAGTCTCCGTATTTAATTTTCATTGAAACTTCATTCGGCGGTATGAAGCTGACTAATTCTTCATATATTTCTTTACGGCTATCATTATTATTTGCAAACCAATCCTCTAAGTA
>ERZ802822.598-NODE-598-length-24497-cov-14.156716_pt1 | contig 24497 bp, 28 predicted proteins | sample MGYA00345649_ERZ802822 | MGnify/ENA primary metagenome ERZ802822 (study PRJEB30503, sample SAMEA104212359) | marine metagenome | biome: Westerlies Biome; feature: [SRF] surface water layer (ENVO:00010504) within the epipelagic zone...; material: water...
AGGGGAACGTAATCAGGAGTCCAGTAAGTGTCCCTGTACTCCTTGACCCCAGCGTCGTACTTCTTGCTCATGGGAAATTTCCGTTAATCGGTGAAGAGGGGGGTGAGACGTGATGGCCTCAATTGAGGCTCAGCTAGGTCTCAGTCCTTTTGACCAAGGAAATTGCCATTGCCCAATGCAGGCTCCACTTCGCGGTGGGGGCGAGCAATGATGTGAGCAGCAACCAGGCCGTCGCCCACACGCTCGCAAGCATCTGCACCTGCACGCACTGCAGCGTTAACAGCGCCGGTTTCACCGCGGACCAAAACGGTCACATAACCACCGCCGACGAACTCACGACCAATAAGACGCACTTCGGCGGCTTTGGTCATCGCATCAGCGGCTTCAATTGCGGGAACCAGGCCGCGAGTCTCGATCATGCCGAGAGCGATACCCATGGTTTCGTTAGCCATTGCCTACCGGAAAGAGGTTTGGAATGTTCGCTCGGGACATTGCTCTGCCAAGACCCTCCCCGTCAAGCGTTTCCAGAGTCGATCTCGATCACTGTCCATACTGAACTTAATAAGCTTTGCTTATCAGCCTGTCCCTGACTGTTCCGAACTGCTGTGGGGAGTCCTGTATGGACTTCCGCATAGTTGGTTGCTGACGCCTATGTAACGCCATAGCTTTACAAATCGCAGTATTTCTTGGCACTTCAGGCGGCCTGGAATTTCAGGTCTTTTTCACTGCTGCAACCAACGCGATAATCGTTCTCAGCTCTCTTAAGCACAGAATGGGTGCCTCATCCCTGGGTCACCCTTGAGCCAGCTTTTGACCATCGCCAGCGGTAACCCCAGCAAGGTCGCAGAGATCGAAGCCATGCTCGGCCCTCTTCCACTTGTTGTTCAACGCCAACCCGACGATTTGGACGTTGAGGAAACAGGCGACACCTATGGAGACAACGCCAACCTGAAGGCAACGGCCGCCGCCCTACGAACCAAAGGGTGGGCCATCGCCGACGATTCCGGCCTGGAGGTGGATGCGCTTCAGGGGGCTCCAGGCCTGTACTCAGCCCGCTACGCAACTGGCGATCAAGCCAAAGTTCAACGAATCCTCGATGAATTAGGCAACACTCCCTACCGAAGCGCCTGCTTCAGAAGCACGATGGTGCTCAGCGATCCAACGGGCAACTGCGTCGCAGCCGCCGAAGGGGTGTGCTGGGGAGAGATTCTTAAAGCACCTGCGTATCTCAATGGCGGGTACGAATCGTTGCTTTGGGTGCGCGAAGCCGGCTGTACCTATGGCCAACTGAATGAATCACAACTCAGTCGACTGGGAAGCCGAGGCAAAGCAGCTCGCGCCTTGGCAACACACCTAAAGCAACATTTGAAGCTGCACTGAGAAACTCAGCGATACGACGCGTTGCGGTTGACCATCTCAATGGCCCGCATGGCAGCAGCGGCCGCCTCCTCCACATCACCCTCACGACCAGCCAGGGTCAATCGCCCAAAGGCACCCACAGCCTTCACATCCACAAGAGTGATGTTCGATGATTTTTCAGCCTCATTGGCTGCGATCAGCACGTAACCGGCGGGCTCTGTTTCGAGAATGAACATGCTCATGCCCGCCTCAATCATCGATCCGCGGCGGTTCTGGCGATTGATCAAAACAGCGTGATCAGGCGTGATCGCACGGATCACCTCAGTCCAGCTCACCTCAGCCGGATTGCGTTGGGCAATCGTGCTGCCGATGGCTTCCAGCACCACATCCCCGGAATGCAGCACCGTGCTCTGATCACGGTGATACAGGGCCATCGAGCCGAAAGCCCGTTCCACCACCATTTGGCCAAGCCGAACATTGCTGGCCTTCAGCGCAATATCAGTGACGCGGTGCACAGCCATCCCTGGCGACACCTCCATCCACAGGCATGCATCTCCGGGGATGGGAAGAAATCCCTGACTCACCGTTCCCATGTAGGCCGCCAGTTGCGGCTGAAGCGAGTCGATAAAAACGTAGGTGCGCAGCTCGATCGACTGAACCTGGCTGTTTTGGCGCAACAACCGTGGGGATTCCGAGTCGGTTGTGACGACGCAGCTGGCTCCACTAGCAGAGGCTTTCTGCACCTCTGTTCCAGTAACGAGCGAGCTACCACCAAGCCGCCGCTCCCGTTCCTCGAAGCTGGCGAATCGGGTCATCGAGGGAGTGTAACGGACGATTTATTACCAAAACCGGGCAGCCATGGATCATCCCTGCGGTCTTGCGTGTTGGAACGCAAGCGATACCGTCCGATTAATCGATCCTTTGACCTATGGCAACCGCGGATCAAACTCCTACCAATGCCCTTGAGCTCAATGCCGATCAGGCTCTGGGCATGGTGAGCTTCGGCTTGATGCAACGCCTGGCGCAAGATGGGCAAGTTGACTTGCCTTGGCTTGAAACCAACGTCAACAGCACCACAGAACGAGCCCGTCAGCTTCGTCAACGGCTCGAGCTGACCGCTCTCGCCATCGACACTGGCGCACCCTTAACGACGGCGGAAGTAACAATGCTGTTGGGAGCTCGACCCGGTACAGAACGCGTGGAACGCGGTGGGCTCGTTGCTCGACGTGTGAGCCGAAATGTATGGAATTTGAGCCGACTGAGCAGCTCAGATCGTTCCGAGAATGATCGTTACGACGGCTTCAGGCGACGGCTCTGAACGAGAGATTGACCCTCTCAGACGCATCAAAGTTGCGGTCTTAAATCATCTCAAAACCAAGCAGGATTGTTGAGATAATTTAAGGCCCTCCGGGATATTTTTATAAGTTCAAAGCCAAATCAATCAAGCATTCTCATTCGCTTCGTCATGACGATTAGCTCCTGCGAAAGCCATATCTCATCGCCAGAAGAAGGCAATTAAAATCCACAAACGATTCAATTGATGAGCTAGTTACAGCAATCGCCTGCAATTTTAGGTGGACTGATGCGAAGTATCAGACCATTTTGTGGCCCAAGCCGTCACTTAACCGCAGCCGGATTCGGCCGTTGAATTATTCATCAACCTTTAGAGCCCATTTAAAAACCAGCGATCAAGCCTTCAACAATCGGGCGCTTGTGTTCAATCCCAGTTAATCAATGGGACGTTTTGCCTGCCCCAGGCAACCGATCCCAAAGAGTTTGAGAATTATTCAGCTAAACAGCCTTTTCCTAAGCACATTGAAGTGAGTTTCTTCGATGGAGAGGCCGATGTCCGGCCCAACCCTGCTTAAGGAGAGTGGACCGCGGGAGGTGTTCTGCGGACTCACGTCGATTGTTTGGCTGCATCGGCGCATGCCAGATGCTTTTTTCTTGGTCGTTGGATCACGCACCTGTGCCCACCTGATCCAAAGTGCTGCCGGCGTGATGATTTTCGCCGAACCGCGCTTTGGCACTGCAATCCTGAATGAGCGGGATTTGGCCGGCCTCGCCGATGCGCAAGAGGAGCTTGATCGCGTCGCCAAAGAGCTGCTGCAACGCCGGCCCGAAATTCGAACGCTGTTCCTCGTGGGCTCTTGCCCAAGTGAAGTGATCAAGCTGGATCTCTCGCGAGCTGCGGAACGCCTGACCGACGAACTGCAGGGTCGTGTGCGGGTCGTGAACTATTCGGGCAGCGGGATTGAAACCACGTTTACGCAAGGGGAAGACGGCGCACTTGCGGCCCTAATTCCGTTCCTTCCGTCGTCTGATGAACGCCAACTCCTTCTAGTGGGAACGTTGGCTGACGCGGTGGAGGATCGGCTTGTTCATCTGTTCAACAAGCTCAACATCAACGCGATCAAGAGCTTGCCCCCAAGGCAATCCACGGACCTTCCCGCCGTTGGCCCTGGCACCACGGTGCTGCTGACGCAGCCTTACCTCACAACAACAGCTCGGCTGCTCAAAGATCGCGGTGCTCGTGTGCTGACCGCGCCCTTCCCCCTCGGTGCCGAGGGCAGTCGGCGTTGGATGGAAACAGCAGCGCGAGATTTTGAGGTGGATGAGGCGCAAATGGACAGCGTTCTTTCTCCCTTGATGGAGCGCGCTCAGATTGCCTTGGCTCCCCATCGCGAAGTGTTGAAGGGCAAACGGATTTTCCTGCTACCAGAATCACAACTCGAACTTCCACTTGCCCGCTTTCTTCAGCGGGAGTGCGGAATGGAACTCGTTGAGGTGGGTACGCCCTATCTCAATCGCGACCAAATGGCAGAAGAAATTGCCCTGCTACCGGAAGGGACACCGGTGATGGAGGGACAACACGTGGAGCTGCAATTGGACCGGGTTCGCGAGAGCAAACCCGACCTGGTGGTTTGCGGCATGGGTCTCGCCAATCCCCTTGAAGCCGAGGGGATCGCCACCAAATGGTCGATCGAACTGGTGTTCAGCCCAATCCATGGCATCGATCAAGCCGGCGAGCTCGCCGAACTGTTCTCAAGGCCACTGCGGCGACATCAACTCCTCACGCATTAACGCCGGCGAACACCGCATCGTTTCGCCTTTTTAAGCCCCCTCGTTTGTGATCTCCCATGGAATTAACGCTCTGGACCTATGAAGGCCCTCCCCATGTGGGGGCGATGCGCATCGCTGCATCGATGAAAGGCGTGCACTACGTCCTCCATGCACCCCAGGGAGATACCTACGCCGATCTGCTCTTCACGATGATTGAACGGCGGGGGAAACGCCCCCCCGTGACATACACCACATTTCAGGCTCGGGACTTAGGGGGCGATACGGCAGAGCTGGTGAAGCGCCACATCCGGGAAGCCGTTGAACGCTTCAAGCCCGACGCCCTGCTTGTGGGTGAAAGCTGCACAGCGGAATTGATCCAAGATCAACCGGGGGCCCTTGCGGGCGGGATGGGCTTCGAGCTTCCAATCGTGAGCCTCGAGCTTCCGGCCTACAGCAAAAAGGAAAATTGGGGCGCATCGGAAACGCTGTACCAATTGGTACGAGGACTCCTCAAAAATCAAGAGGTCAATAGCGAAGGCCATAACCCAAAGGCATGGCAGAACCAGGGGCGCCGACCCCGCGTCAACCTGATCGGTCCATCGCTCCTCGGATTCCGGTGCCGCGATGATGTGATTGAAATCAGTCGACTTCTGGCAAGCCACGGGATCGATGTGAACACTGTTGTGCCCCTCGAAGCAACGGTGGCCGACGTGATGCGCCTAACAGAAGCGGATCTCAATATCTGCCTCTACGCGGAAATTTCCGAATCATGTTGCAGCTGGATGGAGCGGCAATTTGGAATGCCCTTCACACGAACCATGCCGATCGGGGTAGGCGCCACAGCCGATTTCCTTGCGGAAGTGCATGGCCTTCTTGGCATGGATCCACCTGATCCAAGGGAAGGGGAGCACAGTTCAAAATTGCCCTGGTATTCGGCATCGGTTGACTCGACTTACCTCACCGGCAAACGGGTGTTCATTTTTGGAGATGGAAGCCATGTGCTGGCGGCGGCCCGCATCGCCAACGAAGAACTGGGCTTTCAAGTGGTGGGTCTCGGCACTTACAGCCGAGAAATGGCTCGGCCAGTCCGGGCGGCAGCCAAAGCGCTTGGCTTAGAAGCCCTGATCAGTGACGACTACCTAGCGGTGGAAGCTGCCATGGCAGAAGCCGTACCAGAGCTGGTGCTCGGAACACAGATGGAACGCCACAGTGCCAAACGATTGGGTATTCCTTGCGCTGTAATCAGTACCCCCATGCACGTTCAAGATGTGCCCGCACGATTCAGCCCTCAAATGGGCTGGGAAGGCGCGAATGTGATCTTCGACAGCTGGGTGCACCCATTAATGATGGGCTTAGAGGAACACCTGATTGGCATGTTCCGCCACGACTTTGAGTTCGTCGACGGGCATCAAAGCCATCTTGGGCACTTGGGCGGACTGCAAAGCGCCCAGGTGGACGACGTTCCCGCGATTGAGGAGAATGCTCCTGAGAGCAGTGCCACTGAGGCGAACGGATCATCCGTGGCTGTGGCGACAGCCAGCCTGGAATGGACGGTTGATGGCGAAGCGGAATTAAAAAAGATTCCCTTCTTTGTGCGGGGCAAAGTGCGTCGAAACACAGAAGCCTTTGCCAAAGAGAAAGGGCTCAATCGGATCGACAGCGAAACGCTCTATGACGCCAAGGCGCATTTCAGCGCCTGATTAACAAAAGCCTCTCCACCTGGCATAAGTATTTACTACCAAATAGTGCCAAAAAATTATGGGCAAACGAACACTGTTCAACCACTTATGTCAAATCAACTCTGAACAATGCACACGGGTCAATGCTGACCTTGAATACATATAAATAGTTGACCTCCATGACAACAACACTGTCGCGTCCGACGGACGGAGAGGGAAGTGTTCAGGTCCAGCAGGACCCATCGATGAAGATTGAAGAGGGAGCGCTAGTTATTGCCGTTTATGGCAAAGGTGGGATCGGCAAATCCACCACGTCATCGAACTTGTCAGCAGCCTTTTCGAAGCTGGGCAAGCGCGTTTTGCAGATCGGCTGCGACCCTAAGCACGACAGCACCTTCACCCTCACCCATTCGATGGTGCCAACGGTGATCGACATCCTTGAAGAAGTTGATTTCCACAGCGAAGAGCTTCGTCCCGACGACTTCGTCTTCACTGGCTACAACGGCGTGAAGTGTGTTGAAAGCGGTGGACCACCAGCCGGCACAGGCTGCGGTGGTTACGTGACCGGCCAAACGGTGAAACTCTTAAAAGAGCACCACCTGCTCGAAGACACCGATGTCGTCATTTTCGACGTCCTGGGAGATGTGGTGTGCGGAGGCTTTGCGGCACCGCTGCAGCACGCCAACTACTGCCTGATCGTGACTGCAAATGATTTCGACTCCATCTTCGCGATGAATCGGATCGTCCAAGCGATCCAGGCCAAAGCCAAGAACTACAAGGTTCGGCTCGGTGGAGTCATTGCGAACCGATCTGCAGATACTGATCAGATCGACAAGTTCAACGAGCGCACCGGCTTACGCACGATGGCCCACTTCAAAGACGTGGATGCCATTCGTCGCTCACGCCTGAAAAAGTGCACCATTTTCGAGATGGACGACGATGATGATGCAGTGAAAGCTGTCAAAAACGAATATCTTCGTCTCGCACAAAATATGCTCGACAACGTCGAGCCCCTTGAGGCCGTATCCCTCAAAGATCGCGAAATCTTTGACCTGCTTGGCTTCGACTAAGTAAAATACCGGCAAGGCATTGATTCACAGCCACGACCCCAATGCAAAGACTTTTTCTAAGCATTGGGGCCATGAAGGCTGGCACAACTTGGGTTTATTCATTTTTATCTAGACATCCCGAGATCAACTTTACGCCAGAAAAAGAAATCCATTTTCTGGCCGATTTCTATACAAATCACAATCCCCTAACGACTCAACATTTAAATCAACGGCTGAGTGCAAGGCTCAAAGGCATCCAGCATCTACGAGCCGAACGCCAGAAGAGCATTCAAGAGTGGTATGAACATGTTTACATCCCTGGTGAGAAGACAGTTGAATGGTACAAAGGCTTGTTCAATAACAAACCCACTGGTCAACATTGGAATGCGGATTTTAGCAACCTATCTGCATTAATCAGTGAGAAAGGATGGCAGCAAATCACGGAAGATATTAGCAATCAAATCAAGGCGATTTATATCCTGAGAGAACCCTGCGAACGCCTATGGAGTCAATTCAAATTCAGCCAAAAGCTCAACAGTAAAGCCTCTGAAGCAGAGCTAATTCAGCAGGCATCGAAATTTATAGGTACACGTGTTCAGCTAAAATTCACAGCCAATATTGCCTTAATCTCGACAATGCTCGAGCTGGGCTTGGCATTGAAAATATTAAGCCACTCATCTTTGACGACATCCAAGATAAGCCAGTAGAACTTCTTAGATCGATTGAACGATTTCTCAAAATCTCCGAATTCAACTATTTAAATACTGGGGATTTAAAGAGGAAGATAAATACGACATCTAACAACTCACCACCAAAACAGTTCCGTCAACTTTGCGAGCCAATAATACATCGAGAGATTGAGGGATTAAATCGTAGAGGGGTCGACGTTCCGCAACGTTGGCGTCTCGATTAAGAGATTCTCGACTACATCATTCAAGGCCTACAAGCTGTTTGGACAGAGTCCAAACTCTTGATGCGGTTTCTGGGTCGGTGGCCTTCTCTGATAACTCCTGACTAAATTGCTGACCGTCTTTCTTCTGTCGATTTCCCCAACTCCAATGCACACCGGACTCGGCAAAATCCGGATCAGCCACCACTTGAGCAACACGGTCTCCCGCCAAAGCTTGAGTGACATAACCACCAGTGATATTTTTTTGAAACCACGGGAAAATTTTCTGAAATGCCTTCGGGGTATTACGGAACAAAGGTGAATCCGCAACACAGCCCGGATAAAGCGAGCTAAATGTCAGTCCCGTGTCTTGATGAAGTCGTTGATGAAGCTCCTGCGTGGTAATCATGTTGCAAAGCTTGCTGTCTTTGTAAGCCTTACCAGGCTTGAAGGCTTTGCCACTTGCCATCGCGATGGGGTCCAAAAAGCCCTTTTGAAATCCCGAGAGATCGCCCAAGTCAGCTGGCGCAGGAATTGGGATCTTTCCACCCAACTCTTTGGAATTTGCCGTAACAGTGCCGAGGATCACAACACGACGAGACGGATGATTCGAACCCTTCAAGCGATCGAGCAATAAGTGAATCAGTAAAAAGTGGCCAAGGTGATTCGTGGCCATGGACAGTTCATATCCCTGCGGCGAACGCTCGGGCTGCTTCAACTTCGGCTTGTAGACCGCAGCATTACAAACAACGGCATCAAGGGAGACCGGAAGACTTTGCACAGCCCGACGCACACTGTCCAGATCACCGAGATCCATCAGAACGTGCTGCAGACGCTCTTTCGGAATCCCCAAAGCATCAGCAGCAGCAGCAGCCCGCTGCGGACTTCGGTTCGCTGTGATCACCTGCCATCCTCGGGAGGCCAAGGCCTTGGCGGCGTTCAAGCCGACACCAGAGGTGGTCCCCGTGATCAGAACAGTGCCAGGAGTGCTGGTCATGGCGGAACCTCAAGAGAAAAACAGTTTGAACGCCACGACGCAATCACCAGCGCCCGTGGTTACGAAACTCAGCGCCAGATGATCCGAATTCGATTGGGAGCAATCCACTGATCCTGTTCACCCATCAGGCGTTGCTCGCCACCAATGCTGAACACACGATCAAAGCGCTTTTGAAGAGCTTCTAATTTCACCGACTCCACTGCCACAACAGCTGCCAACTCCCCGTGACGGTCGAGACGCTCTTGATAAGCACCGGAAAGGCGGATCAAGCTGACACCACCCAAAATCACCAAACCCAATTTGACCGCCAAGGCCATGACGCTGCATTGCATCTCACGACGATCGGTCTGCAGCTGAATTGCGGCTGCCAGGGATGCTGCATCAGGCCGAGATTGTGGCTGTGCTCGAGCCTGATACGAAGACAAAGGACAAAGCGCGTTACCCGCTTGTAACGCACCCCGATACCGATGCCAAGGTCATCCCATCAATGAATGACTGGGATCAGGCGCGGTAGAGGCTCACCGAAAGGCGCAAAGCCAAAATGGCTGCGTGGGCGGCCACCACGAGAGCAATGAAGATCTCAGGGGAGGAAATTGCGGAGTCCATGGCTGACATGCATCAAACGCATTCATTCTTCTCCCTTGAGGGCTCTAGAGGCCATCATTCGCAAAGGCCTGTCACACCTGCTCATGGATCCGGTTCTGATTGATGCCGAATCAATTCGCCGTCTCGATCTCAGTCCGCTGCAAATCTGGTCCGATCAGCCCCTTAAGGATTTGCTGGAACAGGGGCCAATCCTCGAGCTCAACTTTCACTGGCCACGGGACCCAGACGACCCACGGGAACTCGCGGAGTGCCCAGAGCCTCGGTTGTGGTCTTTACGGGCGGATGCCCGCTATCCCTGGCTACCGCTCATGCTGGAGCGTGACCGCGGCAGCCTGATTCGCCACGTTGCGATGGTGGTTCCCCACAGCTTTAACCGCACTGAAGGACTCCGCTTCGATCCCCAAGCGCTTGAGCTTTGGATCACCCATCGTTTAATGCAGCTGGATGACCTCTGCCAAGAGCAGCTCGACCGAACGATGCGCGGCAACCTTTCACAAATGTCTGCAGCCCTCGGTTACGAACTGAACGACAGCTTTTGGGCTCTCTTGAACTGAACAGCACTCAGCTCAACCAGAGTTGGGCGGCCCGTCGGCAGCTATCGATCGCCAGAACAATCGCCAAACCGCGCAAACAGCGCACCAAAACCACCGGATCAAATCGATCAAGCCGACTCGCGGTCCACTGGGCAGCCAAGGCAGCAACTCCACCCAGCAGCAGTCCCATCAAGGGGATGCCGCGGCCCTCATGGACGAATTGCAGCGAAGCAGCACTGGCCGAACACAGCACCGCCACGGTGCTGAGTCGTACCGCCTGATGGATGGGAACAGACAACGGTCCACTCATTAGGGGCACCATCACCAATCCGCCGCCAAGACCAAGCATCCCGGCAGTCCAGCCAGCGATACAGCCCACCCCGGCCAACCAAGACACAGGGGTGGACACCTCATCGCTCAACTCATCCGTTGATGGTCGCTCACGCACGCAAAAAGCCAACACCACATAGAGCACCGTTTGCATCGCCAGCAGCATCCAACCCTCGGCTCGGTCGGCCAACCCACCGAACAACAACGCCGAAGCAAAGGCCGCCAGGCCAATCCCCAACGCTGGGCGGAGGGGAATACGGCCACCGCGCAGGTGAATGATGGTGCCTGCCAGCGCCGTCGGCACGATGGCAAAACTGCTCGTCGCCAACGCCTGATGGGCCGGTAAATCAAGCCAAAGCAACAACGGAGCAAAGATCAGCCCGCCGCCAATTCCCAACAAGCCCGCCAGACCGCCCGCCAACAGGCCAAGCCCGATCAAAATCGGTAAATCCCACCAAGGCAGCATGGCAACCGACTCCAATGCCTAACAACGCGACGGCAGGGTCCAGCATGGTCCCTTCAGGACGGTTCATCCCCACCCTGCAGGCGGATGGTTACACCCAGATGGCATTGGATCGCCTGTTGCTGGAGCAATGCCAAACAGGCGGCCCTGTGTTGCGCTTCTACCAATGGGACGGTCCATGGCTCTCCCTGGGACGGCATCAGCAGCACTGGCCCGATCATTGGAATGAGCTGGTCCAAAGCAAGACGATCGCGATGGTGCGTCGCCCGAGCGGTGGTCGAGCGGTGTTGCATGCCGGTGGTTTGACCTACGCACTGATCTGGCCGGATGCTCCGCGTCAGCGCAAACAGGCTTACCGAGAGGCCTGCCAATGGCTGATTGATGGCTTCAGCAGCCTGGGCTTAACCCTGCAGTTTGGGGACAATGCCGCCAGCGTTGACGACCCCAACTGCTTCGCACGATCCACGGCGGCAGACCTGGTGGACCAGGACGGCGTCAAACGCATCGGCAGTGCTCAACGCTGGCAGCACGGCTGCCTGCTGCAACACGGAGAAATCATGCTGGACCCTCCCGAGGAGCTGTGGCAGAGCATCTTTGCTGAATCCGCCCCTCCACCGGCTCCTGAATCAATCCCAAGAGATGGCTTGGATCACCATCTCAGCAATGCCCTGCAAACCCTTTGGAACCAGGTGGACTGGTCAACGCACGACTTAACGAATCAAGAGCGTGAGGCACTGGCCTCATTGGAAAGCTCCTCATCCTCAACCGTTTGTTGAGCTTGCATCGATGCCACCACCTGGGGAAGCATCACCAGCCCCATGGGGTAGGTGTTTTGTTGACGTGCGGCCGACAACACTGAAGGCGGCAAGGTAACGCCAAGCCGTTTGAGCACGGCATCGCCCACATCGCTGCGGTCCACCGTTCCGTTCGGCAAGCCCGCTGCACTCAGCACCAGCAATCTCCCCTCAGCCGATGCTTCAAGGGCTTCCACCGCCTGCCAAAGAGGAGCGGTAGAAGCGATGGATGGGAGCTCGTTCAATGGCTTCATATGGTCTTCGACCTGCTGTTGATCCCATTGCTGGACGGGTAAATCCCGTAGGGGGCGATCATCAATCCACCCCACCCAGCGGCCCTGACGACACACCAACACCCAGTCCGCCGCCCCAGTGGCTTCGCTGCTCTGCAAACGCATCTGACTCATTCGGCGTAAGGGCTGATCCGCTTCAAGCACGCGAAAAGCGCGGCCTGCGGCCTGCTCAACCTTCAAATCCTGGAGAATCTTCTGCAGGAACATCATCTGGGTCTCACTGCGGTTGGCTCCCAAGCCAAACCAACCGATCAGGATGAGCATTAGGCCATTGATTCCTGCTCCTTGCCAGAGCAAAACACCACCCATCACGATCATCAGGGTGGAGAGCAACCGACCAGAGGCGGATGCCACCGCCACACCACGTTTTTTGCTCCCCGAAAGCTGCCAAACCAGAGATTTGAGGATCAAGCCTCCATCGAGGGGAAGGCCGGGCAAGAGGTTGAACAGGCCAAGCATCAGATTGAGCAACCCCACCTGGGTGAGCAACACCGTGAGCTGAGGTTGCTGTGTTGCGAGCGCTGAAGCGCCCAGCAACATGCCTAATGCAAGGGTGAGACTCACCAAAGGGCCAGCAGCGGCGATACGAAGGTTGCCCATCGCCGTTGGGCACTCTTTCTCAACCCGGGCAATGCCACCAAGGTGAAACAAGGTGATGCTTAGGACCTTCACCCCCTCCCGCAACGCCATGAGGGCATGCCCCAGTTCATGGAGCAGCACTGAGGTGAATAGAAGCAGCGTTGTGAACAACGCTAGCCCCCAACTCAGGGCAACCGGCTCAATGGTGGCGGCATAACGAGGCTGAAACAGGGTTGTGAAGATCGCAACCGCAAACAACCAAGTGGGCTGAATCCTCAGGGGAATTCCCACGATCTTGAACAGCTGCCAACCTTCTCCCACCACTCATTCCGACGTGTGTCGCAGCAACGACGTTCATCCATGATCCTAGGGAGAGACAACGGCAGCCTCTGTGAGCGACACTCTCACCCCGCCAGCGCTCAAGATCTGTGGGCTCACGGACGTTGAACAAGCTTTAGCGATCGCTGTCATGGGTGTTCAAGCCATCGGCGTGATTGGCGTTCGCAACACAGCACGGTTCGTTGAACCGTCTCGACGTCGGGAGATTTTTTCTGCCCTAGCCCTGCACCACCCATCGATCAACAGGGTTTGGGTTGTGGCCGATCCCAACCCCACGGATTTAGAGGACGCTTTGGCTGGCGAGGGCTGTCCCACGGTGGTGCAACTGCATGGCAGCGAAACACCCGCACGCTGTGCAGCGCTTCGAGAATGGCGAGCAGACATCGCCTGGTGGAAAGCCTTAAGGCTGCGGGAAGCCAACGATGTAGCCACTGCAAAGCATTACGTCGGCTCGGTTGATGCCCTACTTCTTGATGCCTGGAATCCCAACCAACTCGGTGGTACGGGCCATCGCATTCCGTTGGACTGGATTTCGAACCAAAACCACGACGTTGCCTGGTGGCTAGCGGGTGGTATCAGTGCCGAATGGGTGCCTGATCTTTTGAAAGACGTTTCACCGGATGGGCTCGATGCGTCCAGCCGGCTTGAAATCGAACCAGGTTGGAAGGATCTCAGCAAAGTAAAAGCCCTTGTGGATGCTGTACGGCATTCGCAAGGGCTTAAAACATGAACCAAGAACTGAATTAAGAACTCAGCAGAGCTTCCTGCTGTCGGACCAATTCAAAAAATTCTTGCTTGAGGCTGGGGTCGTGCCTGAAATCACCTCGAACAATGGAATTCACCATGCTTGTTTGTGGCTCTTTCACACCTCTCCATTTCATGCAGTAGTGCTGTGCTTTGACGATGATTCCTAAACCCTGCGGTTCGCAAAGCTTTTCAATCTCATCGGCCAAAATCATTACAGCTTCTTCCTGGATGTGAGGGCGTGAGAAAACCCAATCAGCCACCCGAGTGAATTTCGACAAGCCAATGACACGTGCCCCAGGCTTAATCCCAATCCAACAGTTACCCATGATGGGCACTAAGTGGTGAGAGCAGGCAGAGCGAACGGTGATTGGTCCTACGGTGTAGATCTCATCCAGCTGCTTCACATTGGGGAAGCTGGCTACTTTGGGCTGAGGGTGATACCGCCCTTTAAACACTTCGTGGAGATACATCCGAGCGACACGCTCAGCTGTTTCACTGGTGTTGTGATCGTTATCAATATCAATTACGAGAGTGCGTAACAAATCACGCACCTTGTCGGCCACCTCAATCTCAAGAAGAGACAATTCACCCGGCTCTAAATGATCGGAGATGTTGTCATTCGCGAGGAATGGAACATCGGCTTTACGAAGACGCTCTCGGATCTTTGAAGCAAGATCGGGATGCAGTTGAGCGTTGCTATCGCCGTTGCTGATAGCAGCGCCACGGGAAACGAAGGGGACAGTTGTGGTCATAACGATCGTTTAAAAGGCGCCGGCAGCCGGCATAAGTGTTAGGTCTTCGATCACTTGGTTCGAGGGTTGCTCAGCCAAATTCACCAAAGCATCAGCCGCTTGATCGACGGTGAGCATGGCACGACGATCGAAATCGCTTTGTACGGTTTCTGCATCCCAGAGAGGGGTATTCACCGCACCAAGGGTGAGTGTGCAGGCACGGATGCCATGAGCACGCTCCTCTTCGGCCATACAGCGTGTGAAACTGGCCAACGCTGCTTTGGTAATGCAGTAGGCACCCCACTGAGGGAATGCATTACGAGCAGCATGGCTACTCACGTTGATCACTAACCCTCCCTGCGAACGCATGGAAGGAACAACAGCGGAACACACTTGCATCGCGCTGGTGAGGTTGAGCTGTAGCAACCATTGCCAATGCTCAAGGGGCATTGCCAAAAGGTCTCCGGTGTAAGCAGCACCGGCGTTGTTAATCAACACTGAGGGAACGTCCCCCTCCGACATCAAATTTGCGAATGCAGGCTTGATGTCTGAAGGATGAGTGAGATCAACTGCTGCGGTGGCAACAACTCGATCGGAGGTTCGCAGCTGAGCTGCGATCTCTTCAAGTTGATCACCACTGCGCGCGGTCAACATCAAATCCCAGCCTCGCTTGGACAAGAGCTCCGCTGTTCGTCGCCCAATGCCTCGACTGGCTCCAGTGATTAATGCCGTTGGCAAACGCTGTTAGCGGACAAAGATATCTTAAGCGATCTCATCAAAATCCTGTGACGTTTCCTCCGTATAACGCCCCATTGCGCGGAATTTCGTGTAACGCGCGTCGCGAAGCTCCTGCTCCGAGAGCGCAAGAAGCTCGCTGAGATGACGCTCAAGGGCCGCACGCAGGGTCTGACCAGCCTCCAACGGAGCCCAATTGTTGCCTCCAGAAGGCTCGTCGAGCACCTCATCGACCACACCGAGTTCCAGCAGATCGCGACCCGTAATCTTTAGAGCAGCAGCTGCATCAGGAGCTTTAGCGGCATCTCGCCACAGGATGGATGCGCAAGCTTCCGGACTGGCAACGGTGTAAACGCTGTGCTCAAACATCAGCAAACGGTCGGCGACGCCGATTCCCAACGCACCACCAGAGCCCCCTTCTCCAATCACCGTGGCAATGATGGGCACGCGCAAACGGAACATCTCCCGAAGGTTCACCGCAATCGCTTCCCCCTGGCCTTGCTCTTCAGCTTGCAAACCTGCATAGGCACCAGGCGTATCGATAAAGGTGAGAATCGGCAACCGAAACCGATCGGCATGTTCCATTAAGCGCATGGCCTTGCGGTATCCACCGGGTGTGGCCATCCCAAAATTGCGGGCCACATTTTCTTTGGTGTCGCGCCCTTTCTGATGCCCAAGCAGCAACACAGGTCGATCGCCCAATCGGCCTACGCCACCGATCAGGGCTTGGTCGTCATTACCGCGCCTGTCGCCATGCAGTTCAACCCAGTCGTCGCAGAACATCTGGATAAAATCCAGCGTGCTCGGTCGGTGGGGATGGCGAGCAACTTGGATTTTCTGGGCTGGCGTTAACGCCTGAAAAATCTCTAAACGCCTTCTGGCCGCAAGAGATTCAAGCTGTTGCAGCTGCTGGGTGACGTCGACTTCAGAATCTCGAGCAAGCTGGCGAATTTGTTCAATTTGCTGCTCCAGCTCCACCAGAGGCTTCTCGAACTCGAGTAATGGACGACGGGGCATGGGATTGGTGAAGAGTTCAGGCAGCAGCGGCCTGGAGATTTTTGTTGAGGTTGAGCGTTGAAAAACCGTGGCGCACGGAGGCCGCGCCGATGAAGTCCATTTTTTCCAGGGTGATGTTGTTGCGACCCCAACTGAAATTGGTATGGCAACGCTCGAACTCGAGCAACATGGCCTCGGCAAAACAAGCAAACATTTGTCGCTGAGGTTTGTCCATTTCAGCGATTTCCATCATCGACCAACCGATATCCCTGCAGAACTCCACGATCCCGCCCTTGAGAACGTGAATCCCACCCCCAGCCACTTTTGAATCGAGGTTTTTGGGATAGCCGCCATCGATCATCAAGCAGGGCTTTTTCAAGCTGTTGTTATCGATCTCCAACGTGCGCGGCATGCTTGCCACCCACACCACCACATCAGCCTCAGAGAGGGCATCGCTCAAGGCAAGGATGCGGCCGCCACCAAGTTCCGATTGAAGATCGGCCAGGGGTTGAGGCTGACGGGCCACCAGAAGGAGTTCGCCCACATTGGTGCGCGCTGTTAACCAGCGACAAACAGCACTTCCGATATCTCCAGTTGCGCCAACAACAGCAACCTTGGCCGTCTTGAGATCGATGCCAAGGCTGGGAGCATTGTTCTCAACCTGACGGCAAATCACCCAAGCGGTGTGGGTGTTGCCGGTGGTGAAACGCTGCCAATCCAAAGTGGTGTTGCGAATGGTCTGGTGCTGCAGCAGGTTGAAATTCTCGAAAATAATTGAGGTAAAACCACCCAGTGCCGTGATGTTGATGCCCTTTTTCTGGGCCAACTCCATGGCGTTGAGAACCTTGCGGCGAGCCGTTTTAAAACGACTGAGCATTTCCGGAACGAAGCAGGAATCGATATACGCACCCTCGATGGTGATTCCAGCAGGGCTGGTGACCTGCACATGCTCCACCAGCTGAGGAGGGGCACTACACCAAACATCGAGATCACCATCGGCAATGTGATCGAACCCGAGCTCCAACGCCTTTCGACGAGCTGCCTCAAAACTGGTTGAATGTCCGATCAGACCAAACATGTCCTGTCTCTGAGTTCCCGAAGGGACGGTTCCTGGACCCCATGGTCCCACGGCAACCGGTATCAATCATCACGAAGGTGATCGATTACCGGTTCAGAAAGATGGGGGAGATCAGATCGCTAAAGCTGCAGCAGCCATTTTGGCGATATCGCGGGATGTAAAACCGATCTCGTTTAAAGCTTCTTGGTAAGCGATCAGAAAATCTTCGATCAGGTCTTCTTTTTCCATGTGAAGAACAGCAGCATCGGCAGCTACGTCTTCAAGCATGGAACGGATCAACGGGAGATTGGCCTTATTGGCTTCAAACAGTTCGTCCCTGCTGGCCTCGTAGTTGGCTTTCAACCATTCCTGCCCGTAATTGAGGTGGGTGTACTCGTCCTTCACCACCCCTTCAGTGATTTTGCGGGCAAAGGGATCGGCAACGGGGATATAGATGTGATAGGCCGAAATCGCAAACGCCTCGATTAAGAGCGCTTGAATCAAGAGACACGTGACGACTTTGCCTTCCTTCAAGGCAATTTGAAAATTGCCATGGAGAGGACCAAAAAAGTCTTTAGCGAAAGGCATATCCGCCTGAACGCCGAGGTTGCGACCGCAAGCCGTGAAGCCCTTCATGTGCTTCATCTCCATCTTGGCCAGACGGCTTAATTCCTCCGCTTGTCCTGGGATCAGGGTGCCCAAGGAAATGTAGTTGTCATGAGCTTCCTGCTCTCCCTCGATCACGATGGCGTTAATACGGCTGTAGGCGTCTTTGTATGCAGAGGTCGTGAAGTCCGGCAGTGCGTCCTGCCCCTCCAGCACGGAAACTTCTGGTGCATTGAGGGTAGGCATAAGAAGTAAATCGACACATTGAATCGTCAGACAATAACCAGACCCCCAGGATTTGAGGACAGTTGGGTGCAATTTTCAGGATTTTCGAGGCCAATCCACAACGCTTTTAGTGGGCGGCCAATCACTGCAGAGCAGGCTTTTGAAGCGTTGCGTCCAATGCGAAATCAACGCTTGTTCCAACTGAGAACCCAACTCAATTGAGGCCAAACGGGCATCACCAATCACCCCTGTTTCGCTCAAATCGCTCGTTAGCCACGCACAGGGAGCAGCCCCCTCCAAGCTCCAGCCGTCTGGAGGGGCATGAATGGAGCCCGAGCCATGGGCTCCATCCACCGGGCGCGAGGGTCCGACCAACTCGGGCGCCAAATGAAGCATCAAACTTGTTTCCGCCTGACCGGCGTGAAGTCCATGGGCGAGTTCTGCTGGAGGCAGGAGCGATTGCAAGCCATCCACGCCACTCCAGATAAAACAAGGAAGAACAGCCATTGATGGGCAGCGCAGGCGCAGCTGTCGCGCAGCCACCTGCAGCAGTCCGATTTGGCCTCCATGGGCGTTGAACAACACCAACCGTTTCACCCCCATGGACGCCAACTGACCGCCGACCTGATCGACAAGCTGCAGCATCAATTCAGCCGAGAGGCTCAGAGTTCCAGGAAACGGCTGATGTTCCGGTGAAAAACCGATCGACTGCACCGGCAGTCGCCAAATCGGCAACGCAGCGTCGAGGTGCTCGAAGACGGAGTTCAAAATCCGATCGGCAAATAAAGCATCGGTTGCCAAGGGCAACTGAGGACCATGCTGTTCGCAAGCTCCAAATGGCCAAACAAGTGTTGCCCCAGGCTGTTTCGCCGCTTGATCGGCCTGAGGCCAAGCCAGCTGATCAAAGCATCGTTGCAATCCATCCATGCCGGTTCCCTCGCAGAGAAGCAATCACCATCTATCCCTGTCAGAGTGGACTATCGATGATCCCGTTGGTTCATGGCCGCAGCAGGCAGTCCGCAGCCCAACCGCCCCAAGGCGCCGCAACAGGCAGCGAACAAACCTCTGCAGGTGATGAAAATCAGCCGCAAGGACGATCAAGAGCAGCTGCAACGGGCAGCCACTGAGGCTCGCGCCGCCGCCGAAGCAGCCGCAGAAAAAGCTCGAATGTTGGAAGAGCGTGCCGGCCTCGCCGCACCCCCACGCACCCATCAGCCTGCGAAAGCTCCAACCCAGAGCGATGAGGACAGATTCGACATGGGTGCCATGGAGGGCATGTCCATGGCGGATCTGATGGGCTCCCCCGACGACAAACCCAAACGAGAACAGCGCAACGAGCCCCGCAGTGTTGACGACTTCGATTTCGACGAAGAAGCCTTCCTCGCTGCCTTGGATGAAAATGCCCCGGTCGGCACAACGGGTGAGGTGATTAAGGGCACCGTGATCGCCCTCGAAAGCGACGGTGTGTATGTGGATATCGGGGGCAAAGCCCCTGGCTTCATGCCGAAAAGCGAAGCCGGGCTTGGCGTCATCACCAATTACCAAGAGCGCTTCCCCAAAGGCCTCGAAGTTGAGGTTCTCGTCACTCGGGAACAAAACGCCGATGGGATGGTCACGATCAGCTGTCGTGCGCTGGAGCTGCGCAAGAGCTGGGACAAGGTGAAAGTGCTCGAGAAAGAAGGGAAGGTTGTTCAGGTGATCGTGAGCGGCTTCAACCGCGGCGGCGTCACCTGCGATTTGGAGGGGCTACGCGGTTTCATTCCCCGTTCACAACTGCAAGACGGTGAAAACCACCAAGAACTGGTCGGCAAAACCCTTGGCGTGGCCTTCCTTGAAGTGAATTCAGGCACAAGAAAACTCGTGTTGTCTGAAAAGCGAGCATCCGTTGCCGCACGCTTCCAGGAATTGGAAGTGGGCCAACTCGTTGAGGGCCTTGTGGCCTCTGTTAAGCCCTACGGACTGTTCATCGACCTCGGTGGCATCAGTGGATTGCTGCACCAATCGGCCATTACGAATGGAAGTCTGCGCTCAATCCGTGAGGTCTTCGACCAAGGCGATCGCGTATCGGCTCTGATCACCGATTTAGATCCAGGTCGTGGACGGATTGGCCTGAATACAGCGCTGCTTGAAGGCCCCCCTGGTGAGCTGCTGATCGACAAAGAGAAAGTGATGGCCGAAGCCAGTGACCGTGCCAGCCGGGCTCAAAACACGCTCAAGCAAAACGAACAATCAGCCGGATGAAAACGGCCGTAAGCAAAGGCTCTGACTGGGAATTGGATTTTTACTCCAGACCCATTCTCGACTCGGATGGACGCAAACGATGGGAACTTTTAATCACCACGACACCGTCCGCTGATGATGGGGTCAGCCCGTTTCGTTTTGCCAAGATCTGCCCGTCGGGAGAGGTGAACTCCATCTGGCTGAGTGCAGCGCTTTCTGAAGCGCGAGAGGAGGCGAATCAACAGGGTTATGGCGCACCCGTTCGGCTGCGCTGCTGGCGCAGTTCGATGCGAACCATGGTGCAACGGGCGGCAACCGAACAAGAGATCGAGGTCATTTCCAGCCGTCGCACATTTGCACTGCTCGATTGGCTTGAGCAACGGGAACGTGAGGTGTATCCGCAGGAAGAGGGCTTTATGGCTGGCCCCCTTGCCCCCCCTCCCGCACCGGTGCAAACGCCGCCGATTCCCCTTCCAGAAGAAGTTCAAGGGGATGCCTGGTCTTGGGCCACCCTTCCCGCAGGGCTACTGCGCGAGGCCGGAGATTGGCCGATGAGCTTCAGCGGCCTGCTCCCCGTACCCAGCAAGCTTGAGGATGAAGCCCAAGTTCCCGGATTGCGTTTGTTCAGCCAAACCCGCTCCCTCGCCATGGCGGGATGGCTTGGGGGATTGGAGCCCGTTCGTCTACTTGTGGAAGGTCGCCAGCTGATCATGGAAGCGGGGCAAGACGACCGTTGGTTGGTGAGTGATCTCGATGAGGAGGCCGCTCAAAGCGTTGCCATGGCCCTAGAAACCTGCCAAGCCTCCGTTAGCGGGCTTCAATTCATTGCGATCCAGGCCAGTCCAGACGAGCAAGCCTTCGCAGGTTTCTGGATGATGCGCGACATTGCTCTGGCATGACCGGGGCATCCATCGATCCGTTCGATCGCCCCGATACCCAGTTCAATACGCTGCCAAACTGGACCTGGATTGGTTGCTATGGGGGCTATTACCTGCAATCAGACCTGCTCCAACGGGCAGGCTTCGAACACGGTTTTTTCACCCGTTTGTGGCAAGGCCGTGAACCGGATGAACTGGCCGGTTACATCAGTGCCGGGGTTTCAGTTCACCGCCCCAAGCAAATTCACAGTGGACGCGTTCTGGCGGCCAGCAATGCTCAGGGAGCTCCATGGCCTGAGGCCGATGGTTTAGTGAGCGACCAAGGCGGCCAAAGCCTGTGGGTATGCGGCGCCGACTGCACCCCAGTGTTGATTGCTGATCCGGAAACGGGCCACGCGGCAGCGTGTCATGCCGGTTGGCGTGGCGTGGCCTCCAGGATTCTTCCAGAAGCGATCCGGCAGCTGGAAACCCATGGAGCCAAACGCTCTGAGCTGTTGGTGGCGTTCGGCCCCGCCGTCAGCGGCAAGGAATACCAAGTGGGCGACGACGTGGTGGATGCGATCAGCAACAGCTTGGGGGCTGGGGCTGGCCCATCTGAAAGCGAGGAGATCTCTCAGCGTCTCCAAGACACAAAGGTGCTGCTCCCCGACGATGAACCCGGACGGCACCGACTCGACATCCGTGGTGCAGCGGCACTCCAACTTCAACAGCACGGGCTTGATTCAGAACAGATCAGTACCTGCCCTCTGTGCACGCTGAGCGAACCAAATTTGTTTCATTCCTGGCGACGGGATCAGGTGAAAGCCGTGCAATGGAGCGGCATCGTGGCTCAAGCGTTAGCAACCATCTGAAGCGCTAAAGCCTCCGCCGCACGGATCCCATCGATCCCAGCCGAAAGAATGCCACCGGCATATCCAGCGCCCTCTCCAGCAGGGAACAAGCCCCGCACATTCACCGACTCCAGCGCCGCATCCCTGGGGATTCGCACTGGAGACGACGTTCGCGTTTCAACGCCAGTGAGCACCGCATCAGGGTGGTCGTAGCCGCGCACACGACGGGCAAAGGCAGGGAGAGCCTCCCGTAACGCCGCAATCATTGGTGGTGGGAGAAGCGCATTCAAATCAGACGGCTGAACACCCGGTTGATACGACGCTGCAATCGATCCAAGGCTCTCGGATGGTTGATTGGCGAGAAAGTCTTCCAACCGTTGCGCCGGGGCGGCATAGCTGCTGCCACCCAAGAGATAGGCCCGATGTTCCAAATCCCGCTGCAGGGCCACTCCGGCCAGAGGATCTCCGGCATATCTCTCATAGGGGGCGAGATCCTCGGGTTCCAGCTGCACCACTAAGCCGCTGTTGGCATTGCGCTCATTACGGGAGTGCTGGCTCATCCCATTGGTCACCACCCGTCCCAGCTCCGACGTTGCGCCCACCACAAAGCCACCGGGGCACATGCAGAAGCTGTAGACGCAGCGACCATTCGTGGCGTGATGCACCAGCTTGTATTCAGCGGGTCCCAGACGGGGGTGGCCGGCGGAAGGCCCCCAACGGGCGGCATCGATCAAGGGCTGGGGATGCTCAATCCGCACCCCAACCGAAAACATCTTGGCTTCAATTTGAACGCCGACCTGTTCGAGCATGGCGAAGCAATCCCGGGCTGAATGCCCCGGTGCCAAGACGAGATGGCGGCAGGGGATGGCATCGCCATTGGCCAAGTCGAGGCCAACGAGTTGATGGCTCTTCTCGCCCCCAATCGCTGCCAACCGCAGCCGCTCCACTCGGCTGCCAAAACGAACCTCCCCGCCTAGGGCCTCAATGCGAGCCCGCAGACCCCGAACCACCGTGGCCAATTTGAAGGTGCCGATGTGGGGGCGTTGCAAGGTCAAGATGTCTGCATTGGCGCCAGAAGCCACCAATTCCTCGAGCACCTTGCGTCCGTAATGCTCAGGATCACTCACCTGGCTGTAGAGCTTTCCATCCGAGAACGTGCCTGCCCCACCCTCTCCGAATTGGGCATTGGACTCTGGATCGATATCGGTTTCGCCGCGCCAAAACGCGAAGGTCTGCAGCGTGCGCTGTTTCACAGGCTCCCCTCGTTCCAACAAGAGCGGTCGGAAGCCCATTTGCGCCAGTAGCAACGCAGCGAAATAACCGCAGGGACCAGCCCCAACCACCACAGGTCTGTGGGCATCGTCCCCATCCAGCAACGTCCGGGGGGCCTGGGCCACAGGCCGATAGGTGGTGTCTGGCGCCTGTCGGACGCGCGAGGTCTTGCCGAGGCGCCGCAGTAACGCCGCCTCCCCGCGCACCCGCACATCAACGGAATAGATCAACTGAATTTGATCGCGGCGACGCGCATCGATGCTGCGCTTCACCATCCGTTGTTCGAACACATCATTCGGAGGGATGCGCAACCGCTTGAGAACAGCCTCCAGAAGGGCGTCCTCAGGGTGATCAAGCGGAAGCTTCAACTCACTCAGGCGCAGCATTGAAATCTCTTGCCCCGAACGACTTGGATGCGTTGATTAAGTCTGCCGCTCCCAAGGGATCCCGCTCAAGGGGTGTCATCAAGCTCATCCGAGGCACTTGGCGTGGTTTCGTCGGTTCGAATTTGCGACAACAACCCGGCAAACACCAAACCCAACCCGATTCCAACAGCGAGATTGCGGTTTTCCACTGCGGCACCTTGTCCCCACACAGCCGTGGCTAAAAATGCTGCGCCGAGAAGAAGGCAGGGCACCAGAACGATGCCTCGGGCAATCCTGTTGTCTGCCATTCAACCAAGCTCCGCGGCACAACCATCGGTCGCCAAACCGGCAGCAATCAGGCCGGTGTTGACGTCGTTCTCTTCCCCGAGCGGCGTCACCCTGGCGACCAATTGACCATTGCTGCTGCCGACGGGGCGAAGATTGACCCGACGCCGGCGAGGCAGTTGTTGACGCAACCAATCAATGGCTTCGGTTTGCTGGGCTTCCTCCACAGCAACGCAGGCCAACTCAACGGTGTAGGTGCGATTGCGATCGCCAACCTGAAGCAACGATCCACTTCTCACCTGTAAAACCTCGGCCGCTGAGGCCGGTGCGACCGCAAACGACACACACAGAACACAGAGACAACAAAACCGGATCAAAGGGATGCGCCGCACTAGGGACAGACCGGAATCACTTGGGCCGTGACGGTACTGCACTCTGCAAGGTTCCGTGTGGCGTCAATCGCCTGCTAGTGCTGAGCAGGCAAACCCACCATCTCGGCATTGCTCTTGCCCGGTGGAACCATCGGATAACAATTCTCACCCCGACGCACATGCACATCGATCAGCATCGGCTCGGG
>ERZ802822.599-NODE-599-length-24475-cov-8.196205_pt1 | contig 24475 bp, 21 predicted proteins | sample MGYA00345649_ERZ802822 | MGnify/ENA primary metagenome ERZ802822 (study PRJEB30503, sample SAMEA104212359) | marine metagenome | biome: Westerlies Biome; feature: [SRF] surface water layer (ENVO:00010504) within the epipelagic zone...; material: water...
AGGCTAACTTCTGAATTTGGATCACCAAGATCACCATAGTGACGCGCATTGGTCGGGCAGGTGCGAACACAAGCTGGCACCTGATCCTCGCTTGGCAAATTTTCATTATAAATCCGGTCAACGCAAAGGGTACATTTTTTCATCACCCCTTCGGCCGGATCCATTTCACGCGCACCGTAAGGGCATGACCAAGCACAAAGGCCGCACCCAATGCACCAATCCTCATTCACCAGAACAATGCCATCTTCACTGCGCTTGAACGAGGCGCCTGTCGGGCAGACGGTAACACAAGGCGCATCTTCACAATGAAGACAAGCTTTCGGAAAATGCACAACTTTGGCATCGGCACCCGTGCCAGCCTCAAAAGCATGAACACGGTTTAACCATGCCCCATTTGGCTGGACACCATAGGCATCAGAATCAGACAGGGGCGCACCATAGCCCGATGTGTTCCACTCTTTACAGTTAACCACACAAGCTTGACACCCAACACAAATATCAAGGTCAATCACCAGGCCAAGTTTGATTGCAGAGGGCTCCGGTAAGCTTGTCATTACTTTTTCCTCCACCAAGATTTCTTAACGTTTACGGTCCATTGTAGTCCATATCGGAGGGTTTTGACTGGCTCGGGGTCAACAGCATTCATTCGCGGCAAAGCTAAAAATTGGGGAGAGGATATTGCTGGTTCACTGGGGTCAGCCTTGGCTATTTTGACTTTTAAATCAAACCAAGCGGCCTGCCCTGTTATTGGATCTGAATTTGACCATCTTTGTCCATCAGCCTGCGCTGGTAAAAGTTCTTTGATTAGATGGTTTAGTAGAAATCCTTTTTTTGCTTCAGGCGCGTCTTCTTCAAGTTGCCAAGCGCCCTTTCTCTTACCAATGGCATTCCATGTCCATATAGTTTTTTCATTCAGGCCCGCCATTATAGCTACGGGAACCCTTATTTTGCCATGGTGAGACGTAACCCAAATCCAGTCACCGTCGGAGAGATCATGCTCATCTGCAAGACCTTGAGGAATAAACATTGGATTGTGACCATGAATCTGTCTCAGCCAGGGATTTTGGGAGCCCCACGAGTGATACATTGCCATTGGTCGCTGGGTGAGAGCGTGAATTGGGTATTCGTCGTCAGAGACAACTTCACCCTCAAACGGTGGATACCAAGTCGGCAAAGGTGTAAAACAAGTTTTTATGCGAGGCCGCAAATGTTCAGGTGGTTGAATGTCTCCATGACCTTCCGCAGCCAAGCGAAATTTCTGCAGCGTCTCACTATAAATCTGAAAAGCGTAGGGTTGGGGTGTGTCACAGATACCCATTTCAACGGCAAATTCTTGGTAGGCCATATTGGCCATTTTATAATATCTGCCTTCCTCAGGTATTTCTTTGTGCCAAAATGCTCCATTGGCTTTGTATGCTTCAAGTTGTCCAGGATTAGGTTCACCGCGACCTGATTTTTCACCATTTCCTCTAAATCCAGCGAGCGGGCCAATGCCCGGCTTACGTTCATGATTGATTATATAATCTTCATAATCCGCGTATTTAGGTGATCCATCCTCATCAACCATACCCGGCAATCCAAGCCTAGCACCTAGATCAATTAAAACTGATTGGAACCCTCTCACGTCTCGATCTGGCGGGAAAACTGGCCATCTGATAGCGTCCGCTACCGCGTCAGCCTCGCAAATTGGTCTATCCAGTAATGAGATTGCATCATGGCGCTCAAGGTATGTTGTATCAGGAAGTATGAGATCTGCGTAAGCTACCATTTCAGATGAGTATGCATCAGAATAGATAAGCTTGGGAATTTTGTACTCACCCGTATCTGGGTTTTTCTCAGTCAACATCTCCATCACACCACGTGTATTCATTGAGGAATTCCAGGCCATATTAGCCATGTACATAAAAAGTACATCAACGTGGTAAGGATCCCCTGCGACAGCATTTGAAATAACCATGTGCATTAGGCCGTGCGCCGCCATCGGTGCATCCCAGCTGTAGGCCTTATCAATTCTTTGGGGCCCACCGTTAGAATTTAGGAGCAAGTCATCGGGCCCTAAAACGTAGCCTAATGGAGGGCCTGCAAGAGGCTTGCCAGCTTGAATTTGATCAGGCTTTCCCGCTGGCTTTGAATGTGCTTCTGGTGGCTTTGGATATGGAGGCTTGAAACGCCAACCACCAGGCACCTCTATTGATCCTAGCATAAGTTGAAGAACGTGGAGGGCGCGGCAGGTCTGAAAACCATTTGAGTGAGCTGAAATACCTCGCATAGAATGCATGGAGACTGGGCGGCCAATCATCGTCTCGTGTTTTTCGCCCTTCCAATCAGTCCAAGGCTGGTTGATGACAACCTCTTTCGCAAAGGCAGCATTAGCCAAATCTGCAGCGAATTGGCGAATGCGCGATGCGGAAATGCCAACTGAGCTCGCCACAGCGTCTGGGGAATATGCATCATTCATATATGTTTCGGTTATCATCATAAATACCGGGGTTGCCACACCACCGGCATCAAGAGAGATCTCACCGTGCATTGCTACACTTACATTTTTTGTTTTGTGCGAGACCACCGCACCAGTTAGGCGGTCTATAACTTGAGGCTCACCATCACCATCCCGAAAAAACAACCCATCATTCGCAGCACCCGGGTTGCGAATAACGAGCCAAGGCGAGTTCGTATAACGTCGGAGGTAATCGACATCAATATTACCTGAACTCATCAATTCACGAATCAACGACATGATTAGCAAGCCATCAGTTCCCGGCGTTATGCCATACCAATCATCAGAAATTGCTGCATAACCAGTTTGCACTGGGTTAACTGAGACAACTCTCTTACCGCGCCCTTTTACTTTGCCGAGGCCTATCTTTATTGGATTAGAGTCGTGGTCCTCAGCAACACCAAATAAGACAAACATTTCTGTCAGGTCCCAATCAGGTGCGCCAAATTCCCAAAAAGCACCGCCGATAGTGTAAATACCACCAGCAGCCATGTTCACGGAACAAAAACCACCGTGTGCCGCAAAGTTTGGCGTGCCAAACTGCTTTGCCCACCAACTCGTAAGTGCCTGAGACTGATCACGCCCGGTAAAAAAAGCTAGTTTTTTTGGATCTTTTTCACGAACAGGAGCAAGCCAATCAGTTGCTATGGTGAGCGCCTCGTCCCAGCTAATTGGCTCGAACTCCCCTGATCCCCTTGGACCTACGCGCTTCATCGGTTGTTTCAAGCGCGCAGGGGAATAATGCTGCATTATCCCGGCTGAACCTTTGGCACATAAAACCCCCTTATTAATGGGGTGGTCTCTATTTCCCTCTATGTACCTTATTTTGTCGTCTCGAACATGAACATTAATTCCACACCGGCAAGCGCACATGTAGCAGGTTGTTTGTAGTATTTCATCCGAGACCTCCGGAGAAGTATCAATTTGTGGTTCCGATGCCATCGTGAATTCCTAAATCTTAAAAACACGGCTAAGCTCAACTGTGCGCGCTTTTCAATGTTTTGAATTGATTAGATGAATTTACATCCCTGTAATTGATTAATCAAATTTATTATAATTGTAATTTTAATCGATTTAACTTATATATAGGAATGACATTAACGCAGCTAAAAATTTTCATTACAGTCGCTCAAGTTGGAAGCGTAACTAAGGCAGCGGAAATACTTGGGATGACCCAGTCAGCTGCTTCAGCGGCAATTGCATCGCTAGAAAACATTTACCAGGTCAAGCTTTTTGAGAGAGTGGGACGTTCAATCGAGCTTTCTGAGACTGGGCAACTCTTTCTTCCAGAGGCGCAAAACACATTATCGAGCGCTATGGTAGCTGCACGGAGTTTACGGGCACTCAGTGGTGAAACACACGGCAGATTGCATATAGCAGCCAGCCAGACTATCGCAAATTATTGGTTGCCTCAGAGACTGGCAATATTCCACACAAGAAACCCGGAAGTAACATTAAACGTATCCATGATAAATACGGCGGCTGTTGAACAGGCCATTTTGAAGGGAACGGCCAATATTGGTTTTGTTGAGGGAAAAATTACGTCAAATAAACTTGAACTGATAGAGGTCGATTATGACCAGCCAGTGATGGTTGCTTCTGCAAAAAAATGGTTGTCATTTGGGATGTCAAATAGTGTGATCAATCTCCAAAACATCCCCTGGATAGTCAGGGAAAAAGGCTCCGGTACCCGCAAAATGCTAGAAGACTTTATCAACCAGAATGGCTTAACTTGGGACAGTTCAAATATCATTCTTGAACTACCAAGCAACGAGTCAGTTAGAGAAGCTGTTGTCGCCGGCGCGGGCGCTACTCTGATTTCAAAGCACGTTGTGAGTTTATCAATACAAACTGGCCTGCTTAAATCCTCCGCATTAAATTTCTCCCCTCGAATCTATCATATGGTTGTTCACAAGGAGCGACCAAAAACTGATGCTGAAAAAGCGCTGATCCAGTTTATTCATAGCACTAAACACGAAGCCATTTGATGAAAGGCCTCTACCAAATTACTGAATAGCGAAAAACAACTGGATTTCTTGTTTGTAGAAAATAAACTATCTGAAAATTTTCCCAGTAACACAAATAAGCCCATAGCCACTCGCTATTAGATTTTTGCTTGAGGCATAGAGCCTTTTACACTTAGCTTTATCCAGTAATATTCACCACGATTATTCTAGTCGGTTTTGGGGAGAAAACAGCTTTGCTAGTTCCGCCACATGGTAAATCTGAACTGAAGCCTTTGCTTGTTGCTGAAGCCGACCGCGCTTCTCAGTTAGAATTGGCGGGAACGCTCCAATCTATCCCGATGACTTCAAGAGAATTGTCAGACCTTTTAATGCTAGGCATGGGCGCATACACTCCCCTCGACGGCTTTATGGGAGAGGAGTCATGGAGAAAATGCTGCACTGACTTTACGACAGATGATGGCCTCTTCTGGCCTATACCTATAACCTTATCAACATCTGAAGACACGGCTTCCGGAATAGCGGTAGGTCAGACCGTGGCTTTGACAGATGGCGAAGGCATTATTTACGGTACGCTCAAAGTAACAGAGAAGTACAAAATCGATAAAGAGCTTGAATGCCAAGAAATTTATCGCACACTTGATCCAAAGCACCCAGGTGTTGAAAAAGTGATGACTCAAAGCGTTATCAACCTCGCCGGGCCAGTCAGGGTTTTAAATGAAGGTGTCTACCCATCAAAATACAAAGGTCTGTATTTAAAACCAAAAGAAACAAGGAATATCTTCGAAAAAAATAATTGGTCGACGGTTGCCGCATTTCAAACCCGTAATCCAATGCACCGTAGCCATGAGCATTTGGCAAAGATAGCGATAGAAGTTTGCGATGGCCTGCTCATTCATCAGGTGTTGGGCGCGTTAAAGCCTGGTGACATACCTGCTGAAGTCCGAGTTGCAGCGATTGACGCACTAGTCGAAAATTATTTCGTTCCGGGGACTGCAATCCAGGCAGGGTATCCTATCGAAATGCGCTACGCAGGACCTCGTGAGGCTCTTTTACACGCCTTATTTAGGCAAAACTTTGGATGTTCACACCTCGTTGTTGGAAGAGACCATGCGGGGGTTGGGGATTATTATGGACCTTTTGACGCTCATAAAATTTTTGATGAAATTCCAAAGGACAGCCTCGAAACCCAGCCACTGAAAATAGATATTGCCTTCTTCAGTTACAAGTGCGGCGGCATGGCAACCGGTCGAACGTGCCCATCTGATGAAAGCCAACGTCTCAACATCTCAGGGACACAGCTTAGGGAGATGCTCTCAAACGGTGAGCCTGTTCCAGCCGAATTTAGCCGGCCAGAAGTCGTAGAAATCCTGCGGAAACACTATGATAGCCGGTGATTAACTGATTTTATTTAACAAACCAAGTGAGTCTTAATCTTTAACTTTATAATGTACGGAGAAGTCTGAAAATGTTTGAAATAAATCCATTTGCAGAACTAGCGGTAACGGTTCCAGCAGGCATAATGCAGGGCTTCGTGACTGTCATGATAGCCCTGGTCGCTGGGGGAACTATTTTCGATATTATTCATAAAGGCAGTGCAAAATATTTCTTTCAGCGATGGTCTCGTGAAAAAGGGTTAAAACAAAGAGATCCAGGCTTTGATGAAAAGATTGCATCAGTTGCTAAAACGACCGCTCATGACGTTCTTACCTCTGGAGAGTTCTGTAATTTTAAGAGGCGTTTAGCACATCTACTTACGATGTATGGGTTCATTGCGTACGCTGTAGCAACCGCTGTAATGGTTTTTTCATATCCAACCAAAGATATTGCCACGCCAGCTTATTGGCCTCAGATTTGGTGGCTAGGCAGTGCAATGGTTTGCGCGGGCGGTTACTGGTTTTGGTTTTTCATCCGTGTTGACGTCGCAGCAGAAGGTAACTCGCCTTTTAGGGTAATGAGGGCAGACCTTTTCGTTGTTTCTTTGATTTTGAGCACCACCTTCGCTCTAATCTGGGCTTATTCTCAAGCAGTTGGGGCCTCATATTCTTTCGCAGCTCTTGCCCTCTATTTGATCGCAACCACTGTTTTGTTTGGTTCCGTGCCCTGGTCAAAGTTTTCGCACATGTTTTTCAAACCGGCCGCTGCATATCAAAAGAATCTTGCACACCTTAACGGTGGTAGAAACCACTTGCCAGCACCAGTTGATAAGCCAGCTACATTAGGTAAGCCTGAAAGGCATGGTCACAACTACTAAAAGTTACAATCTACAGGAGATTAAAATGCCAACATTTGTATATATGACAGCTTGCGATGGGTGCGGACACTGCGTAGATATTTGTCCGTCAGACATCATGCATATAGACCCGGTAACAAGACGTGCAGTTAATATTGAGCCAAATTTTTGCTGGGAATGTTATTCATGTGTGAAAGCCTGCCCACAAAATGCGATTGATGACCGTGGTTACTCCGATTTTGCGCCCATGAACCACAAGGTCAGAGTATTACGAGAACCAGAAAAAGGTACTATTTCTTGGCGTTTGAAATTTCGTGATGGCAGAGAGAAAAATTTTGTTTCTCCAATCCGAACGACTGAATGGGGCACAATTAAATGCGCATCTGAATACGAAGCGCCTGATGCCTCAGGGATTGACGGTCAAGAACTTGCACATGAGCCTGATTATCTGAAAGCCGACGGTGGTTTGAGAAGAATATCAACAAAACAATTTAAGAAACATCCGATAGCAAATAAAAGTACCAGCAGTATGAAAGCCGCTGAATAAGTTGTTTGGATAAACTAGTTTCCTAGGGAGAATATTTATGGCTGGTAAAAAGATTGTTCACGTAGACTCAGATATACTTGTTATCGGAGGTGGGTTCGGAGGATGTGGCGCAGCATACGAGTCGCGCTACTGGGGAAGAGATAAAAATGTTGTCATAGTTGAGAAAGCTAACATCGAACGAAGTGGCGCAGTTGCACAAGGACTTTATGCGATCAACTGCTACATGGGTATGCGCTGGGGACAAAACGAGCCAGAAGACTACGTTCGCTATCAGAGAAATGACCTCATGGGTCTCGTGCGCGAAGACCTAGGGTATGATATTGGCCGTCACGTTGATTCTACTGTTCATAAGTTTGAAGAGTGGGGGCTACCCATAATGACTGATGAAAACGGGCAGTATCAGCGTGAAGGAAAATGGCAAATCATGATCCACGGTGAGAGCTACAAGCCGATTGTTGCTGAGGCCGCTCGAAAAGCTGCGAACAAAGTTTATAATCGCATTATGGTTACCCACCTTCTAATGGATAAGAAACAGGCTAACAGGGTGGCTGGGGCTGTTGGATTCAATGTTCGGACTGGAGATTTCTACGTTTTTCAGTCGAAAGCAGTGATTGTTGCTGCGGGTGGCGCATCACACATATTTAAGCCACACTCGGCAGGCGAAGGAATGGGGCGTACATGGTATGCACCTTGGAGTAGCGGATCAGCCTACGCATTGCCCATCCGAGTTGGCGCAAAAATGACTCAAATGGAGAACCGAATTGTTCTTACACGGTTTAAAGACGGATATGGGCCAGTGGGCGCATATTTCTTACATTTGAAAACATACACGGAAAACGGTTTCGGGGAAGCATATGAGCCCAAGTGGAGAGACTCAATTGAACAAATGGTTGGCGATTACGTAAACCATGAACCCGTGCCGACATGTCTCCGGAACCATGCTTTCTTAAAAGAGGTGGAAGCAGGTGGTGGGCCAATAAGAATGGTGACTAAAGAAGCCTTTAAAGACCCACACAAAGAAATTGTCGGTTGGGAAAATTTTCTAGGCATGACTATTGGACAAGCCGTTGTTTGGGCGGCAAACAACATTGACCCGAAAGAAATCAACCCAGAATTAGTCATGTCAGAGCCTTATGTAATGGGGTCCCATGCGACATGCTCTGGAGCTTGGGCAAGTGGGCCAGAGGACTATGCACCTGACGAATACCAATGGGGTTATAACCGTATGATGACGGTGGATGGTCTGTTTGGCGCTGGAGACACCCTTGGTGGAACTCCTCACAAATTTTCTTCAGGATCCTTTACCGAAGGCAGATTGGCAGGAAAGGCCGCCGTCAAGTATGTCAACGATTTGGGAACCAATGTTCCTGAGGTTGATGAAGCTGAGTATATGGCCTTACAAGTGGAAATTTACCAGCCTTTGGAAAATTACAGGGTTGGCCGCAACGAAATTACGGGCGGGACAGTATCACCAAGCTACCTACTTCCACTGGCTGGATTGCAGCGACTTGAGAAAATAATGGATGAATACTGTGGTGGCTGTGGCCAGCGTTATATGGTTAACACACCTTTGATGGAAAGAGGCATAGAGCTACTAAAAATGCTCAAAGAAGACCTCGCAAATCTTGGTGCAGATGGGCTGCACCAATTGCTCCGTGCTTGGGAGTTACATCATCGTGTTTTAGCATCTGAGTGCGTGATGGCGCACACAATGTATCGCGAGGAAACACGGTGGCCTGGATACTATTATCGCGGTGACTTCCCCAAGCTAGACGATAAGAATTGGCATTGCTTTACTTTGTCTCAATATGATGAGAGGTCTGGTGAGTTCCACATGGAAAAAGCACCGGTGTATCACATCGTTGACGAGCATAAGAAAGCTGCGGAATAAATTTGGCTAGCTAATGCTCATCGCACAACTAACGGATACACACATAACAGTTCCCGAGGATGAAATTGGGGACTGTTATGTAAAGCTTGAAGCGTTAAGGAATTGTGTTTCAGCTATAAATAAACTCGACACCGTACCAGACGTGGTAATTCATTCTGGAGATTTAGTCCACAATGGCAGTGATGAGGAGTACCGGCTGACCAAATCAATTATGGATGAATTGCGAGCACCGTATTTTATCACCCCTGGAAATCGTGACTCTGTAACAGCGTTAACAAAGAATTTTGGCCTAAACTCATACCAAAATGCTGGAACAACGTTCTTTCAATATGCTATTAATGTATTAGGTTATCGCCTTATCGCTTCAGATACTTCCACGGAAAACAACAATCTTGGTTTTCTGGACTTTCAAAGACTGGCTCATCTTGACGATTTGTTGAACGAACAGCCTGAACACTCTACTGTAATATTTATGCATCACCCCCCAATCAACCTATCAAACTCTGAACCGTTAAAACACGAATATGAGAGTTATAGGATGGTTAAAAACTTTTCTGAAATTATCGATCGCAACCCTCAAGTGGTTGCCGTACTGTGTGGCCACATTCACCGCTCGTTCACTGGTTGGATAAACGCAACGCCTCTTGTAGCTATGCCGCCACTAAGTAGGAGTTTGAACAGAGACCCAGCTTCTTACTCTTCGACACCCAATATTGCTTTCTACTTACATGCCTTTTCTACAAAGGCGCAATTAACCACTAAAGTGATAGCCGTCAATTAAGACTCACTCCAAATGCTGAAAGTTGTGACCTCTAAAAATGAAAACAACAGACAAATTCATTTTCAAATCCTTTGATAACATAAAAAACTTCATGCTAACTCAATGTTCGTTAAGTGAAGAGCCTGACGTAGTCGTAGCTATTATGGGCGAGGATGTCCCTGAGGACTTTGAGGACCCACTTTTCCTGGGAAACAAATACGTGGTCGCACTTCCCCAAATAATAGTTGGCTATGCTAAGGAAGTAACAGTTTGGTTTTCAAAAGAGGTGCCTCCTGAAACCATGTCAAATCTAATACAAGAATACTTTGATTCTAATTTTCCCAACCTTGATATTGACGAGTCCACATCAATGGGACTGTCCGAAGCAGGAAAAATACGCATAATCAAAAATAGCTAGAACCAAAAAACCTTTTAAAACTATTTCAAATCGACACACATTAATTACAGCGCCGATTAAGTTATGCCGATTTATAACTCCCAACGGTTTATTCTAAATCAGAAAAAAAACAAACGGGGCAACGACAGCGAAAGTCCCTGATAATAGCGCAGTCACTGCAAAAAACTCATTCTTTGACCGCCACATGAAAGCCGCAGAGAAAAAGATCGCCGGCCCAACGCTGAGTATACCAAAGGATATTCCTGCCACTGTGACGGCTTCGCCTGAACTCAAGATTGCCAGATAAGTGAGAGCGTCAGGCACCTTTTGAAGTGCGGATCCGGCCCATACAGACTCTACCGAACGCCCCTCAAAAACTGCGTTTAGCAAATACTCAACTGGGATTTTTGAGTCGACTTCTAGAAAGCTTCTTATAGTCCCAAATATAACAACCAAAGCCGAAATGCATGTACACCAATAAATAATCTCACCGTAAACAACACCAGATATCGGTATAGGAGGTTTTTTTTGTTTATTCATGCCTTAACTCTCAGATAAAAGGAATTGAAATATTAAAGAGCCCTTCGATGCCACGGCTCAAAAGTTTAAGACTAGTTAGAAAAAGCATCACTATCAGAAGCTTTCGTACAAATGCTGCTTTTATTCCTGATAAAACGTGAGCTCCAACAATACCACCAATTATTTGCCCAAGCATCCAAGGTGCAGCGACTACGCCAATTAGTGCACCAGCATTTATGTATGGCCATATAGCTGCCGAATTCCCCATGGCCAGCAAAACACCACTTGTCGCTGCTGAAACCTTTAACGGCACACTCATAACAAGATTAAGAACAGGAACAACTGCCCATCCACCGCCCAAGCCAAAAAACCCACCAGTAAATCCAACAACAAATAATAGGATGACTGCTATCTTAACGTTGTGAACGTTATATTTTACAGGTTTTTGAAGCGTATCCTCCCAATACATATGCCGTAGCTTAAGTTTGTCGGCAAGTTTGCTTCGTTTCCCATGTTCAGGGTATTCCGTAGACGCACCCCCGACAATAAACACTGATGCAATTGCCAACAATAAAAGACCCAAAGCTATGCGGACAATTGAGTCACCCGTTTCACCTAAATGTTGAGACAAACTAACAGCGGCCATTGACCCAACAAATCCACCAACCAAAATTGGCAATGCGCCGAGAAACACCAGCTTAATATCTGCGAGGCCCTTTCGCATAAACGGGCCCGATGCGACCAACCCGCTGAACATCGCCACAACAAGCCCAGTGGATCTGATTATAAGGGTATCAACCGAAGTGAAAGCTAGCATCAAAGGCGTAAATATTACGCCGCCCCCTACACCCGCAACTACAGATATGATCGCTACAAAAAAACTCAGTAAAAAAGAGATGAATATTATATCAACGCCGGTAAATCCAAAAAGCCCATCCAACGCAGCCGAGGCGACAAAGAGTTCGAGAAATATGTAACAACTAATAGTGCAAACGATTAATAGTTGAAGTTCAGGTAGACGTTTTGAGATCATCATGTCACCTGTGCCCGGTCAATTTGCTGTTGTCGCTTGCGCCCTGTAGTCGCGTTGCGCATCAAAACAGCCAAGGCAACCGGATCAAAGTCGCAGCTGACAGATGCGATCCAAACAGTAACGTCCGAGACCGCGCTGGTGTATGCATCACTGACTACGTTAACAGACACTGTCTTACCGATGTTTTTCACAGCTCGTAAAAACCTTGCCACTTCCTCAAGAGTATCGTCACTAACCCGATCACCAAATAAAGATAGCTGATTGTGAGACATGTTGTTCACTGAAGAAAGCTCTCCTCATCAGCAAGATTGTTGCTCCTACAACAGGCTGTAACGGTATTAGCCAATAAACAGGCAATAGTCATAGGGCCAACACCACCGGGGACAGGAGTTATGGCACCTGCAACCTCTGCGCAACTCATATAATCAACATCACCGACCAGTTTTGTTTTTCCATTATCCAAGCCGATACGATTAATACCAACGTCAATCACAGTCGCTCCAGGTTTAATCCAATCACCAGGAACCATCTCAGGTCGGCCAACAGCAGCCACAACAATGTCAGCCCGGCGCACAACATCGGCCAAGTCGTTTGTACGTGAATGAGCAATAGTTACTGTGCAACTCTCATTCAAAAGCAACTGAGCCATTGGCTTGCCAACAATATTCGAACGACCAATGACAACAGCATTTTTTCCAGAGAGTGATCCATGGTAATCTCGCAACATCAGCAGACATCCGAGGGGCGTGCAGGGCACCATTGATTGTTGACCGGTGCCCAAAAGCCCTACATTGGCAATGTGGAATCCGTCGACGTCTTTTTCTGGTGCTATGTGATTGGTTACTAAACTCTCATCAACGTGATTTGGCAACGGGAGTTGAACCAAAATACCGTGGACAATTGGGTCAGCGTTTAACTCATCAATCAAGGCCAACAACACTTCTTCTGACGTGTTAACGTCAAGCTTATGCTCAAACGAATTCATCCCGACTTCAATAGTTTGTTTACCTTTTGACCTCACATAAACTTGTGATGCCGGATCCTCACCAACCAAAACGACCGCTAGACCAGGGGTGATACTATGGGTTTCTTTCAGGTAGGCAACCTTTGAAGCAACTTTTTGTCTAACACTTGCGGCAAAGGCCTTACCATCAATAATATTCGCTGACATTGTCTACACAACTCTCTTATCTGGACCCAACACACTTATCCTCATGGGCATAATTTGTGATAGTGGGTAGCGATCAGTTTCTAAAACAGCCCATCAATCTCGCCATTTTCATTTATACAAATAGTCTCGGCGGCCGGATGTCTTGGCAACCCAGGCATTGTCATGATTTCACCACAAACGGCGACAATAAAGCCCGCGCCTGCGCTAATCCGTACTTCGCGAACCGGAATTACATGCCCAGTTGGCGCCCCACGTAAGTTGGGATCAGTAGAAAAGCTATACTGGGTTTTTGCCATACAAACTGGAAGATGGCCGTACCCTTGGGCTTCCCATTCTTTCAACTGAGCTATGATTTTTTGATCTATCAAGGCTTCATCAGCTCGATAAATGTTTTTACAAATAGTCTGAATTTTATCTTCCAATGACATATCGTCAGGATAGATAGTGGCAAAATTTGCAGCATCAGAGTCAGCAATTTCAGCAACGCGTTTAGCTAAGCTTTCTGAACCAGCTGAACCATCTGCCCAATGCTTGGATACTATAGCTTCAGTGCCCATCTCAGCACAATAATCCTGTACCGCCTGAACCTCAGCATCAGTATCTTTAACAAAATGATTAACAGCGACGACAACAGGCACTCCAAATGATTTCAAATTTTCGATGTGCCTGCCAAGGTTTGGACACCCTGACTTAACAGCATCCACATTTTCGTTGTTGAGGTCATTCTTGGCGACCCCACCATTCATTTTCATAGCTCTGACTGTGGCAACTAGAACAATAGCTGATGGAGCCAAACCTGCCTTGCGGCATTTAATGTTGAGAAACTTTTCAGCCCCAAGGTCAGCCCCAAAGCCAGCTTCCGTTACGACATAATCTGCAAGCTTCAGCGCCGTTTTTGTTGCAATTACTGAGTTGCAACCATGCGCAATGTTAGCAAAAGGCCCCCCGTGCACAAACGCGGGGTTGTTTTCAAGGGTTTGCAAGAGATTGGGCTGTATTGCGTCTTTTAACAACACCGTCATCGCCCCATCAGCTTTTATATCACGGCAAAATACGGGGGACCGATCACGACGATAAGCAACGATCATATCGCCAAGTCGCTTTTGCAAATCCGTTAAATCATTAGCCAAACACAAAATAGCCATAACTTCAGACGCTACGGTGATATCAAACCCAGCTTCACGTGGAAACCCGTTGGCAACACCCCCTAGTGACGCAGTTATTTGTCTCAAGGCGCGATCATTCATGTCGACCACCCGCCGCCAAACAACTCGGCGCGTATCGATTTCCAGTTCGTTGCCCCAATAGATATGATTATCAATCATGGCTGACAGCAATGAATGCGCCGATGTGATCGCATGGAAATCACCTGTGAAATGCAAATTCATGTCTTCCATCGGAACGATTTGCGCATAGCCGCCACCAGCTGCACCACCTTTCATACCAAAGTTTGGCCCCAAAGAAGCCTCACGGATACAAATCATCGCTTTCTTGCCAATACGGTTTAACCCATCACCAAGACCAACTGTTGTCGTTGTCTTGCCCTCACCCGCTGGCGTGGGATTGATGGCTGTAACCAAAATCAGCTTGCCATCCTTGCGGTCCTGAACCGAATTAATGAAATTCTGGCTTACCTTCGCTTTATCATGACCAAATGGAACCAGCTCAGCAGACGGTATGCCCAGAACATCACCAATTTCAAAAATGGGCTTCTTTTCCGCCGCACGCGCGATCTCTATATCACTCATGAAATTCTCCTAAAAATTATGCCGCAAGGCCCACGCCCTCGGCAGGGCTAGGCTGCTACAATGTCAATAAAAAAGTGGGCTATGTTGAAGTTATGTGCAGATAGGATCGGTATACTATCAAACACACAGCCACTTTAAAAAGCAGTATCACTTGATCTTTATCTTTGTCTTAAGCTCGGATGGAGGCGCTATTTTAACCCTCCTATGAGGTTAATGGCGCCGCCATCCAAGTCATGCTCGTTACCTCAGATTACCCGAGCTCATCAAGCTTACGCTCCCACTTCATATCTTTCGCAAACTTACGCAGCTCATCTTCAGGCATTTTTATTGTGTTTTCTGGGCCAGGGTAGTTTCTGGTTTTCACATCATCCATATATCGGGTTATAACATCTTCCATAATCGGAATTAGATCTGTGTATATCCGAGAGTGCTTAGGCACATGCTCTTCCCACAGGTGGAACAAGTCCGAAGAAATGATATGGACACCATCAGCACAGTTACCAGCACCCAAACTAATGACTGGCACTGGTAGAATTTCAGCCAAGTATTCTGCAACCTCTGATGTTGTGACTTCACAAAGTATTGAGAAGCAGCCAGCATCGTACATTGCTTTAGCGTCATCAATTAACTCTTTGGCACGGTCTGCAGTCTTGCCCTGCGCAATAAAACCGCCAAGTTGAGGCATCCGCATTGGGGTGATCCCAATGTGCCCTTGAACAGGTATTCCAGCATTAACAATCGCTTCAATAGCAGGGACATGATGGCGATTTCCCTCACATTTCATCACTTCGGCATTAGCTTCGTGAACAAAACGGCCAGCATTTTCAACTGCCTGTTCCTTGGAGACATGAAAACTCCAATACGGCATATCGACCATTCTTAACCCATACTTGGACCCTCGATCAATCGCCTTTGACATCATCATCACTTCATCAAAGCTAACAGCGGTTGTGCTCTGGTGACCAAATAAAATCATCCCACCCGTGTCTGAAACACACAATATATCCATGCCCAAGCGATCAGCGACAACTGCGGTTCTGTAATCATACGCCGCTAATTGGGTTATCGGCTCACCAGCTGCCATTTTCTTCTGCAATGTCTTAAACGTAACTTTCCTTCTTGGCTTGGCGTCACTCATTTTTTCCTCCACCTGATTTAATCAGCTAAATACAAGCTGTTTACTGCGTTCGCAGCTTATTTTTCAAAATATTAACTATTAGGTATCATAACGGTTCTGAAATAAAATCTCTCTTGGCTATTAGCTCTATTGTGATGTCTATTTTCTAGGGGCCGCGAGAGCTTTTTTGATTAAACAAAAATTACGTTGGTCAGCATATAAATGCCAGACCCAAGCAATAAAAAGGCAACTAAATTCTTTATCTTGTCGACTGGTAAATGCTCGGACACTTTTGCACCAAGAAATGTACCCAAAGCTAAACCAGGTGACAAAAGCGCAACAATCTCCCAACGGATTATTCCTGACAATTCATTCCCAATAGTGGCAAATGCAGCGATAGGAATCTGGATCGCCTGCGACAAACCAATGACAGGGAGCAATGGCATCGATAAGAAGGTTAATATCGGCACTAAAACTAGCGGTCCGCCAGTTCCACTGAGCACAGACAAACACGCAGTTACAAAGCCAACTAGCATAAGGCTGACGTTTGATGGGGTTATTTGATTACGGAGGCGCGTGAACTTTATATTAGCAATCTGTTTGTATGACGCAAAAATCAGAACGGCAGCAATAAAAAGTTTGAGAGATTCAGCATTAATTCTAGGGAGTGTATATGTGCCGACCAAAGTCCCTGGGATTGCGCCTACCGTCAAGTAAACTAGTTGGAGCCAATTGATCTCACGCCTCTTTGCATAAGCAAAACTGCCGATCAAACCGGAAAAAATAAAAGAGGAAACTGCAGCAGCTATGCTAATATGGATGCTAAAGCCGGCGCCATAGACGAGCAACGGCACCAAAACTACACCACCAATACCGGCAGCCCCTATCAAGGTTCCCGCAAATAAACCAAACAGAAAAACAAGACTGAACGACACCATCACTCCAATCGGTCAACTATAACGCAACATAATTCATTCGGAAAACTCAAACATAAGTGATAACGTGGTTGGCATCAAAGGTTTTGACGGGTGTAATCCCTATTTTACAGGCAACTGCGTTCAAACTATTTTCGTATTAGGTGGAAACAAAGTTAAGTTTAAAAGGCAACAGGATGTTTTTGAAACAACTTGAATATCTTATCGCCGTCATCGAGGAAGATCACTTTGGACGGGCAGCCGCCCGGTGCAACGTTAAACAGCCCAGCTTATCAAACGGCATAAAGCAATTAGAGTTTGAACTAGGCGTTACTCTATTCAAGAGAGGGCGCGGCCAACGCCTTTACGGCATTACGCAAGAAGGGGAACGCGTAGCTTACTGGGCCCGCCTAATCTTAGCTAATTGCACTGCCATGCGTGACAATATAGCTGAAATGCAGGACAGCTTAAGTGGGACCATTCGCCTCGGCGCAATACCCTCAATGTCTCCTGTATTACCAATTATTTTACAACGCATTAGAAAAGCATACCCCTTAGTCTCGGTCGATGTAAGATTTGTTGGAAACAATGAGTTAAAAACGAGTTTAGACAATTATTCGATTGACTGCGCCATAACCTACATAGACCAATCCGATGAAATGCCATGGTGTGAAGCCCTGCCAATTTTTGAGGAAACTTGGAGCTTATTGGTCCCCGACTCCTTTAAATTTGAGAATATGACTGAAATAACATGGGCAGAGGCTGCAGACCTACCACTGGCATTGCTACGACAATCAATGTACGAGCGTTCAGTAATTGATCAAACATTTACCGTCGCAGGGAAAAGTGTTGTTCCAAAGATTGAGTCGGAGTCAATACTGCATTTAATGTTTCAAACCCAATTCACAGAACTTTGCACGGTTATCCCATCACACTACACCAGAATGCCTGGCCTTTATACTGGAACCAAAGCACTATTGTTAAAGGACCCAATTATACGGAAAGGAATAGGACTGTTTTGGGTAAAAACTGAGACAACCATTCCCGTCACAAAAATAACTGAAGAAGTTGGTCGTTCTCTTGCAAAAAACAATGAGCTACAGAATTTCCTGTATCATAAAGCAACAGCATTGGGGAGCTAATACCCAGTTAGAGTTACTTTAAGATTTTTGACAAAAAATCAGGAGCAGATATGAAATACCTGCTCCTTTTCTGTTCGACGTCTTTTGGTTGGATTATTCAGCAGCAATCACTTCCTCTGCGGTTAAGCCAAGAGGATTGCTGGTGGACACTCCGAGGAATCTTCCCCAAGCTTCGTAATAGTGGCGCATACCAACTTCATCATGAATCGTTGAGTTTTCGTGGCGACCATGCAAGATATTGCGGGCTTCGGTACCCTCTCTCATTGTTGTACCTTGTCCTGAAACACCGATTAAATCTTCATGCAGATTACGGCCAAATGGGCCCCATATAGAGTTGTGGTGCTTTATACGAGTCTGACGCTCTTGTGGAGTATCTTTTTTTAGACCATAGCCCCTAAATTCTATGAGCACCTTGTTTGGGCCAAGCGGCGTAACAGTGTCGCTTCTGTACGCGCTCCCACGGAGATTGAAATTGAAACCTGGGAACAAGTCTACCATATACCATTGATTTGGCGGCAAATTTGGAAAAGACAATTCCCCACGATCTTCAAACCCATCGTACTCTTCATAGTTAACTGTGAAGCTGCTTACATTAACGTGGCCATTGTCAAACGGAATGTTTTTCCTAGCAAAATATTCATCATTGAACCCAGATACCCGGTTAAAATAATGCATAAAATCGTGGTAGAACTCACTGTTTGTATCGTGCCAAAGCTTATAGTTAGTGTCGATGACTGCTTTGTGATAATGGAAAACTTCCATTTCTTCAGTATCGATAGCATCAGCAATGCAATCAAACGCGCCACAAGTCCATTCTTCAACGCTCTGTGTTGGATTAGGGTCGAGAGTTGTCCATACCATGCCGCCGTGCTTCACCTCGCTGTGAAGTTCCTTCAGTCCATTAGTATCCAATCCGTTACCGGCAGGGCGGTCAATTGAAGGGCACAGAAAAACTTTTATGGCGCCCTTACTATTTACCGCGACCACATTTTGGTGCGCTATCTGCGTTGACCGAAAATCACCGTCGTTAGCCATTTCGCTGAAGTGGCACATCGGAACCCAAACCTTCGCAAAAATATGCTCAATTTCCTGCTCATAAATGCTGTGATTATTGTAGCATTCGCTCGAAATGTGTTCGATATGTGGGGCTTTTAACCAATTTTTATGATTTCTTGGTGGCATTTCGCACTCCCATATAAATTTGTTCATTGTCAGTTAAAGCAATCATGTATTGCTGTTAGAGCTGACATTTAGTTACATTGTTCCCTTTTGACACCACAAATGTCAACGAAGATCTGCAAAAACCATGCTAATCGGCTAATAGTCAAAATCTAATATTGGTAAGAACACTCACCTGAGAGTGTTACCTCCTCAAGATATTGAGATTTATTTCGCGTTATTAGCCTCGGTGAACTTGTTAACAAGCTTTTTGACAAGCGCTACATCAGACGTGGGCTCATTAACGATTGATTTTAATGGCAGCAAAGTTTGGGGGTCGTAGTCAAGTAGGTGAGTTTTTGAACTTCCATTAGCTTCACTATCTTTAACAAAGAAAAATGGTGCGGGGCGCAAATGGTCACCGAGACTTACTCCAATTGAAGGCAATTTGACTAGCTCGTTATCTGCGCTAACGTTGAGAGTCAAAGAAAACGATTCCGGTTCTAACGTTATCCATTGCCGACATTTTGCAAATTCAGGCTGTTGGGCAAGTGTGTGCAACACACTTTGGAGTATTTCGTTTCCTTTAAACACGCAACAATTCAAAGCATCGAGCTCTAATTTATAAGCTGAAGCTTTGTGATCTTCAGTATCTCCCATCAACATATTTGGCGACGAGAAAGGAAGATCAGTGGAAAATTTTGATTGATCGCGGTCTCTATGAAGCAATTCAACTAAGTACCATGCCTCTGCAAATGCGGGCGTTCTGTCGTCCAACCAAAAGCTGTGAGGCACTTTCTGGCCCCCTTCACAAAAATACAATTCCAAGTCAGGGAAATTCAAACCAATTTGAAGGTCGCCATCAAAAGACCTAGTTCGAAAATTATTTGAATCTCTATGCCAGAATAAACTCAAGTGCCCATTATTTGGAGTCGCATCTAGGAAACTGTTGGCTCCTCGAGCCATCCAAAATAAAGCGTTGTGCGCTTCGATTCTTGCTTGCCTAAACTGTTTCGTGTCGAAAATGCTTACAGATGGCCATTGACTTGAATTGTTCAACAAATTCTCTCTCAATCAGTACCATCAGATTTTAACTGAATTTTTCAGCACGTTATCAAATGTTGGTATCGTTTTAGTTAAGCACATCTATCTATCATTTTGGCAACCTCACAGCACGGTTCCAATCGATATGAAATTTGGTCAGAACATTTTTATGAACGAGTTTGCTTACCACTCATCATCATCATCTTCGTCATCATCAAAAAAAGTATTTTCATCGATATCTTCATCTTCGTCAAAATTATATTCGAGTTGCTCAGTAACATAAACCATTACGTTACTGCCTTCGACTTTGACGTCGTATGTTTTAAGAGGCAACTCCGCTTCGTCCTGCAACTCCAAAGTTTCAAGGTCCCATGACCACAAATGCTTTGTACAAGTAAGCTTACAGCCCATTACAAGGCCAGACTCTTCCAATGGTTCCTCAAGGTGAGGGCAAACTGGGGGTATGGCAACAAAACCTTTCTTGTGGTGAGCAACAGCAATAGGGATCCCTCCACCAATACGAGCCCAAACTTTTTTAATTGAGCCTTCTGGTATCTCACTCTTGTCACAGACTTTTGTCCAAGTCATGTATTTTGCTCTCTTTATAAACTCAATGTCACTAAAGGCGTGGAATGCTCCCAGCCGCCAAGACCCCCACCTAGAGAGGCCAATGCGAGCCTTTATCGAGGCGCCTGTTATCTATTTTTGTTTCTCGATTAACAAATTTTGGCAAACTATCATTGATCAAAAATTTGTCATGATACTTCCCAATCACAAAAAGTCTGCTCTCCCCAGAGTCAAGGTGAGAATTAATTCCATCGAGCATATTTTGATAAATTACCACTGAGCTGACAGCCTCTGCTGTTTTGCCATCCTCCGAAATATCTATGGTGTAAACAGATGTATGCCTGTGAAGTGGCGAGTGATCAGTGTTATGTTTAGGCAGCATGTCCATGAGGCCAGTTAACTCTTTTTTATCACCGCTAAAATAGGTCATATCCTTACCAATTTCGGGGCTGTAAGACGTTATCGAGTAGAAAAAAGAGTCATCACAGAGCTTGAACCAGTCAGCCCAGTTATTTTCATCCAGCGCCAGCGCGGCCTGATAAATTATTTTCTCAATCTTTCTCTCAATATTAACTAGTGAGTTGTTTTCCATCTTTTTACTTTCCAAGTCCACGTTTGATAATTTAAATTAAACATCTGCGTTCACAATAATGTTATTTCTTTGCCCTCAAAGGCCCAAGAAAGCTTTGTAAAGCCTCTCTAGGATCTCGCCCCACCACTATCTATGGGAGAAAACGACAAGTTAGATATCTGCTCTGGATCTGGCGATTGTCCTGTATCTAAGCATTGCCGCGCTTCCATGTAAGTTGCAGGGTCGTTCACAACCTCAACCGCCACTAGTTCCTTGCCTCGATAGCTCCAAAAAGATACTGCTCCATCACGTCTACCCTCACGGGCAACCTGATAGACATCGTCATCACTAATCGGGACAACGCCCACTATTTGGAGTTTTACATCATACTGGTCGGACCAAAACCATGGGGTTTGCAACGTTGGTGCAACTGACCCGGTAACTGCTGCTGCTGCTACAGCTGCAGTCTCCTGAGCGTTGTGGACCGACTCAATGGCCAGCAACTGATCACGGCGCAACGCGACGTCACCCACGGCAAATACGTCCTTTTCACTAGTTTTCATATTCTCGTCAACGAGTATTGCTCCACCATCTTTTCTCTGCGTTTCGATACCAGCTTCTGCAGCCAACTTGCTATCGGGAAAAACACCAATACCGGTGATGAGCATGTCTCCAACAATTTTTTGACCGCTAGTGAGTGTGACACTATCAAAAATACCATCTTCTGCATTAATACTATCAACGCCAACGCCTGTGAGCACTTGCACCCCATTATCCTCGTGCAATTTCGTCAAGCGATCCGCTAGTGGTTCACTGGCAACCCGTGCTAAAATTCTCTCGGCAGCCTCTATAACGGTTACTGCCATTCCTTTTTTCCGAAGAGAGGCTGCAACCTCAAGCCCAATGTAGCCGCCGCCAATAATCACAACCGTGTCAGAGTTATTTGCAGCCTGGCGAATCGCATTTGCATCAGACGGTTGACGCAAGGTAAAAGCATTACCCATCCCATGGGTGTCAGGCAGTTCACGTGGAATCGCACCGCTGGCAATCACGAGGTTGTCGTAATTTATGATCGCTCCGCTACTAACTGTTATTGTCTTGTTCTTTGTGTCAATGGCCTCAACGTTGGACTGCGTTTTGAGTTTAATTTTGTTGGCCTTGTACCACTTCTTTTGTCTCAAAAGTGACTTTGACTCAACCGTCTCACCTCCCCCCAGCAGGAACGCTTTTGAGAGGGGTGGTCGCTCCATTGGCCCACCAACCTGACGGTCAAAGACAGTCAAACGACCACCAAAACCATTTTTTCGGACCTTATCCACAAAAGCCACGCCAGCGTGACTTGCTCCAATGACCACAATATGAGGCCCAGAAAGCTCGCCATTCTCAATAAGTCCCTGAGCTTTGGAACTTGAGTTGGGTAACTCTGAAATACGTGTCTCACCATTTGGATGCTTATCCATCCAGCGCAACCATTCATTGTTATAATGGATGAACAAACCATTCTCTTCAACGCGGCCCGATTTGCTCTCGTTAGATTCCGGCATCTTTTGCAAACGGAAGGGCCCAAACTTGGCATTATAGTGTTTTGACCGAAGCCTTCTCTCTTCTTCACTGTCTGCTTTGGGCGCCAAGCCCCGATGCTCAATCATTACTTGACTATCGTTCAAGGGAGTAATGGTCGCTACATTTAAGGTAGGTCCATCAAGGTGAAATGCAAAGCCAGGGAAAAGCCTGACGCTTGAGGATTGTACGGACTCTGGAGACGGGAAAGAGCGTGGCTGACTTGCGCCGCTATTTTCAACTTCACCGTGTCTTGTCACAATGTGTCCATAGTTGAACATATTAGCGTTTGCATCGCCAGCAATCGACTCAAAATCTTGAAACATTAATTGTTGATAACCTGTGTCCACGACTTCCTTGTGATAATGGACGACTTCAAGCGGTTCAGAGCAAATCTCCGCTTCAATTGCCGAAAGTGCGGCTCCAGCCCATTCCTCGAGGAAAACGGCTGGCTGATCGTTCATATTCACCCAAACGAACCCGCCGTAATTGACCTCGCACCGCAATCTTCGCAGGCCCGCATCATCCTTACAAAACCTATCCTGATAACCTTCTTTCTCACGAGCTACGTATACGCAGTTGCCTCTCATATCAAATTGCCAAGCGTGAAACATGCAGGTGATTCGTTTTGGATTACCAGATGCTTGCCCTTCGAGGAAACTCCCTTGCGGTCGTCGCTCAATGAGCATTCCTCTGTGAGGACAAACGTTTAAAAGCGCGTTTACCTTTCCGTCCGGCGCCCGGCAAATGATTACATTCTCATTGCCAATGCTCGATGTGCGAAAGTCATAAGGATCAGGCAGTTCAGACTCGTGGCATACTGGAACCCAAGTATTCTTAAAGATCCTTGATTGCTCTTCAATAAAACCTTGGTCTAGCGCCTTGACCGCAACTTTATCAGAAGTATTTGACTGATCATTGTTGGCTTGAGCATCGGGGTTGTTTTCTACGAAGTCCATCTGAGCACCTTTCGAGAATATGTGCTCTATTTTTATCTGAGGCGTCGCTTATGACAACCGCTGATACGATTGCGCCACACTATCACTTGATCGTTTTTATGAATAATCAAATGACTTGATAGTTCTAAAAAATCATTCTTAGATTTATGTCTGGATTATGAAAGTCACCGTTCAGAGTCGGCAATATAATCCGACCATTCACTAATAAAACTGTGTGAGGTTAGAACTCAGTTTTACGGCAATAGTGATAATTTACTTGTGTTGAAGCAAAATTTAGCAGCAACATGGAGGTTAAACCAATTGGGAGGGAAGAATGATTAATATTTTAAAAACATCCGTCAAAATGGCGGCTCTCGGTGCTGTCGTAATGGGGGCATCAGCCGCCAATGCTGGCGTTGATTTTGGAAAAAGAGGAGAAGCCATTAACTTGGTAATCGGCTATCAGCCTTATTACACTGAGTCATGGACAGGTGTAGTGAATAACGGGAAAAGCTTTTGGAAAAAACATCTTCCAGCTGGCTCTACCGCTGAGTTTCAGGTTGGGCTTCAGGGCTCAGTTATTGTGAATGCAATGGCTGGAGAAAAGCAGCACATCGGTTACATGGGCGACATGCCTGCTATCGCATCCACATTTAAGTATCTGCCCGAGCGTGGTGGCACTGACATTCGCATCGTTGCCGCTC
>ERZ802822.602-NODE-602-length-24461-cov-11.461614_pt1 | contig 24461 bp, 22 predicted proteins | sample MGYA00345649_ERZ802822 | MGnify/ENA primary metagenome ERZ802822 (study PRJEB30503, sample SAMEA104212359) | marine metagenome | biome: Westerlies Biome; feature: [SRF] surface water layer (ENVO:00010504) within the epipelagic zone...; material: water...
GGCTGCAGATTTTTTTTCTCCTTTATGCAAATCTACAGGAATACCTCTTCCATCATCATTAACTGTTATTGTTCCATCAGTATTGATTTTTACATTTATATTTTTACAATGGCCTGCTAGCGCTTCATCAATAGAATTATCTACTACCTCATAAACCATATGGTGCAAACCTGTTCCGTCATCTGTATCACCAATGTACATTCCTGGTCTTTTTCTAACTGCTTCAAGACCTTTTAAAACTTTGATGGAATCTGCCTGATATGTATTTTTATTTGTCATTTTTTTTAATTTTAGGAAAAAATAACTATAACATTTTTTTATAATTAGTGGTGATTAATAGTAGATTGTTAAAGAAAAAACTACAAATAAGCCCTATAAAACCTAGCTAATTTAACAAATTAATTATTTTATAATTGTATATTAATATAAACTTAATAATCAAAAATTTTTTAAACTATGATTTCAAAATTAGTAAAATTTCCCGAAATTACAAATCTTCAAAATGGCTGGTATATTATTTCAAAAAATAGTTTTCAGGATGGCATTATTGATAATATTAATGATCTAATATGGCTTAACAATCCTCCTCTAAACGGCTTGCAGCAAGTACTGTCAGGTTACAGATTTCCTGGAATTGGCACTGAAATTAGTAAGAAAATTATAGAAAGCCCTAACTTTACATTTTCTTTACTTAGTAAGAGTTCTAGAGTTATAAGTGAAAGTTTGAATTTATCGGCTCAGATTTCAAGGGCTATCTCAACTGGATGGACCATTAAAACAAATGAAATAATTTTGGAAATTGGAATAATTATCTAGGGATTGAGCATAATACACTCCTTAAAAGATATTCCAAAAATTTTATCTTGAAAAGTTATCTCAAAAATGAAATCTTTTTGAAACATTATAAAAGCGAAAAAAAGAAAAATTTGATAAAAGGTCAATCGCATTGTTCTCGCCAACTTTTACGAGAAATTGGATAGCTTCGTCGGCGGCCCTTGATAACTCATCAACAGAAATTTCTACGTATTCTCTTCCGAGCCCTGTGGCGAAAGTTGTTGATACTGCCTCGATTTGTCTTCGGTCCATTAGGAATTGACTGCAGACGTCTGCTACAACACAATCATATATCCAGGCTGGGCAATATTTTTGTTTTGAAGACATTTAATAAACTTAGCCTCGTATAGCAAGCTTACCTGAAAACATTCAACTGGTAATAAGACTGAGACTAACCATAAATTAAAATGAAATACTTTATTCTCGCATTTAAAAATTGGAACAAATTCAAAGGAAGAGCCAATCAGCCTGAATATTGGTATTTTGTGCTTTTTTCTTCTATAGTATCTACAATTTTATATTGTATTGATGTTTCATTTTTGGGTTATAACCCTATGAACCCAACCTCAATGGGAGTTACACAAATAATTTACGGCTTATTGGCTTTAATCCCATCGCTGTCTTTGACTATTAGACGTCTTCACGACGTTAATAAAAGTGGATGGAATTTGCTATGGATTTTTTTACCTATTATTGGAGCAATTTATCTCATTTATTTATACATTAAAAAGGGAAGTGTAGAAGATAATGATTATGGCGTACCCTCAAAAGCAAACAAAATATAAACCATAGGCATATCTTATTTTAAAATTATTGTAAATTGTATCAAAATAATTTTATGAACAAATATTTAATTAAAAGAGAAATTCCAAATGCTTCTCAAATACCAAGCGAACAACTAGATGAAATAGGCCAAGGGTCTGAATCAGTATTAATTGCAATGAGAAATGAAGGAAAGGAAATTGAACAAGAGGTTAGTTATGTTGCCGGAAACAATGTTTTTTGTGTTTATAATGCAGATTCGGAGGAAACTATAAAAGAACACGGTGAACGCGCTCGAGTTCCTGTAAATGAAATAACCTTAGTGCCAAATGTTTTAAAACATAACACTAATAAAGGCTAAACCAAAGGCATATCTTCCTCTTTTAGTTCTGCATTTCTAATCTCGCCTAAAATAAAAAATTAGTATTTTTATTAAATGGAAACGATATTGTATGTAATTGGCGCAGTTTTCTTTTGTGTTGGAATAAGTGCTTTATTAAATAAGTTGGGATTTAAACTAAAAACTCCAAAAAAGTATGAAGATTACATCAAAGGAGAAAAAGGTAGATCAGGGAAACATCTCGAATAATTGAGCGTTTTTAAAAGATTAAAATTTAGCGTAGCCCCCCATCTTAATTAGCTCTCTTACTTTTATATCTATTAGTCAGATTAAGAATATATTTTTGCATTTTGACTTATGTACTAATATTACAGCTATATTTATAAAAAATCAAACCATGAAATTTTTAGAAAAATACTATCCAATTCTTTTAGCTTTCTTTAGTTTCTTGTACTCGATATATCTTTGGTTTACAGGAAATGAACTGGAAGGAATATACGTTGGCCTTTGGCCGATTACAATCTTGGGGTTTGCCATTGCAATTAGACAAAGAAGAAAAGATTAGAATATGAACAATAAATTAATGTTTATTATTGGATGTATCATTTTTGTGATATACATCTTCTTTTATTTTCGAATAGTACTAAATCAAAAGTTTGGAAAAAAAAGGGATAAAAAAAGCTAAACCATAGGCATATCTTCTTCTTTTAGTTCGGCTACCTCTAACCGTTAAAGATTGTTTACACTTAATTTAATCTTAGCTTAATGCCAGTGTAGTTTTTATTTTTGTAATTTTATAAAATGAAGACATTATATTTAGTATTAACTGCTTTGGTTTTGGTTAGTTGTGAACCAAAGTTAGTAGAAAAATCTGCAGGCAAGTGGTATCAAGAAAACCCTCCTCAGCTTTCAGGTCAAAAATTCAAGTTAGGATCTGATGAGGCTGCCGAAATGGTAGTTAAAGTTATACTTGATTTTGCGGATATGGATAAAAATGAACAGATAATTGAAAACATGGCAGATTCTGTTAGATTTTTCTCGCCTGAGGGATATCAAAAGTTGGATATGACAACAACTGATGTATTAGATTCTTTTCAAGAGCCTTTTGATTCAATAAAAAGAGTGGTAGTGAGTGCTGTCCCGCTAACATTTGGTAAAGGAGTTGTAAATATGGTTGATGTAGTATTTAGAGAAAGACGTTTTAAAGATGGAGCGGTTAACCGTCGACGCGTCTTTGAAAGATTTTGGGTAAACTCTGAAGGTAAAATCTCAACAATTAATATTTTCCCATCTGATATGGCGTCAAGTAATTAAAAATAAAGCTTGTTGCATTATTATATACCTTTCTAAACTCCGCTATGTACGCCTCAGAATAATTAAATAGCATATATTTGCCATTCCTAAATGAATTGGTCGAATGGAACAGCTATGGTTGGCTTTCTTTTTGACCTTTTCGCTTTTTAGGCCTGTTCTAAAAAATCAACATTTTGTATGTCTTTTCAGTTTTGAGATTAGCTTATAAAGCTTGGGTTTATATTTTGACGACTAAGGGTATGCCAACAATAAAACTCTCCGAATAGGAAGAGTTTTATTATTTAAAAAAACCAATTTTTAGTGCTAATCTTTTGTTTGTGCAAGTTGATACGCAAACAATTCTGTTTCTACAGAAGAACCATCACCAAAGTGAACCTCTTCCACAATTTTACCATCTTCCCAACGGAATCCCGACATAGACAAATCCGAAGCTTTATTTCCTGTAAACTTTCCTGTGCCTTTCCATGAATACCATGTTTTTGTCCACGTTTCCCCAGATTCTGCATAGTAGGTGGTTTCGGCATATAAATCCCCTTCTTGTCCAGGGGCTGTTATGGAAATATCAGAAAAAAGCATGTGGTGAAGTCCAATCACGCCTTTTGCATCGTCAAGACCAACAGTTCCTTCAATCGATGAACCGCTAACAATAAGATCATCAGACCAGTGTGTTGCCATGGCATCAACATCATTGTTCAGGTAGTCTTGAAAGTGCTGTCTAACAGCTATTGTTTTTTCATCATCAAATGTAATGGTCGACGTGTTTGGATTACTGCAGCCTACCAAAACCGTGGAGGCTATTAATGTAAATATGAATTGTTTCATTTTGCTTTGATTTTAAGTTTAATTTAAAAATACAATTTAAATGAGTACAATGGCCGTGATTTACAAAGTGTTAAACATTTTTTAATGTCAATATTTTCTTAAAGAATTGTCTTGATATTTTTTATATTTATGGAATAATCAAAGCTTATAAAATGTATAGAACAACAAAGACTTTCGTTTTAATTATCCTTATTGCTATTGTAACTTCGTGCGAAAGCACTACTGCCGATAAGAATTCAGGTATCACTTTTGAAAATGGGGACTTAATGACAAATGCCACTGCTGACCCCATGGGAAATGCATTGGTTTATCCAACTGGTAAAGCATCCATAACCAGTCAAGTTAAAGTGTGGGCACCAGATTTTACATCCCCGTGGCACTATCATCCTTACCAAAGCATAGCACATGTTCTTCAAGGAGAATTGACAGTCAATTTCGATACGGGAGCATCTCTTGACGATATGAGTCCTAGTAAGTCAACTAGTAGCACAAAAACATTCAAAGCGGGTGATACATTTATTGGTACCGCCAATACATGGCATTTTTCTGAAAATCTTGGCGATGAAGACCTTATTTTTATGGTTTCATGGCTAGCAGAAGAAGGTGCGCCTGTAGCAGTATTAGCAGATAAAAAATAGATTATTCCTTTAAACGTAATCTATCGTCGCGATTGACAATTTCCCAAGCGGTATAAAAAATAAGTCGCGTGCGTTTTTCTAACAATTCGTATTCAATTTTTTCAACGGTATCTGTTGGTGCGTGGTAATCGGCGTGAGTGCCGTTAAAATAAAAAATAACCGGCACATCGTTTTTGGCAAAATTATAGTGGTCAGAACGATAGTAGTAATCGTTTTGTCTGTATCGTCCAAGTTCAAAAACTTCTGTGGTTGGATCGTTGTAGCGGTAATCTAAATCTAAGTTGATATACTTTTGATTCATGGCTTCGGATACATCGTGTAAATCTTGTGAAAGAATATCTGAACCAATCAAATACATATAATTTGGATTGTCTTCATGCAGGTTGTCAATACGTCCAATCATATCAATATTGAGATTTGCTACCGTATTTTCTAAAGGATAAATAGGGTTGTCTGTATAGTATTCTGAACCTAAAAGTCCCTTTTCTTCACCCGTAACGTGTAAAAATAATATAGAACGCTTTGGTCGATGCCCTTGTTTGACTGCTTGTTGAAAAGCCTCAGCAATTTCCAAAATGGCAACGTTTCCTGATCCGTCATCATCTGCTCCGTTATTGATTTGCCCATCTTCAATACCAATATGATCTAAATGTGCTGTAATCACCAATACTTCTTCGGGTTTTTCGCTTCCTTCAATAAATGCCAACACGTTATTGCAATCTATGGTGCGGCTTTCACGGGAAACATTAAGGGACATTGGCATAAAATAATCGCCGTTGGGCATTCCGCCTTTAACGCCAAGCGATTCGTATTCACCTTTAAGGTAATTTATGGCAATGGTTTCACCTTCAGTTCCGGTTTCTCTTCCCATAAACGCATCCGACGCATAGATGTATAAATGTTCTTTAAGCTCCTCTGCTGTAATGGTATTGGCAAAGGTGGTTGGTGTAAACTCTACAGTTTTTTGAGTTGCAGCGCATGATATTAAAAATGCGCCGACAAATAAAATAAGATGTTTCATAAAATTAAGGCTTGATTTGCTAATATAAATAAAATCTAAAAAGACGTTATAGCTGCGCCGCTATAAAGTCCCACAAACGAATTCTATGAGTAAGTGCTTTTTGTGCAAAATCAGTGGCTTCGTCCCAATTTTCAGTACTATCGCCGCACAATTCTTGCATCATTTGTAAGGCCATGGGTCCGTGTTCGTCGCCGTCCAATTCAATATGGCGCTCTAAGTAGTAGAGCAGCGTATCTACATGGCTATTCTTTTGATTGGCAAGTCCTCGCACTATCGCGATAAATAAATCAGGAATCAAATCTTCTCTGCCGTATGTAAACACGCCTCCCACTATGTGCGCGGGCGCCGTTGTGGCAGTAGTGAGCGAAAAGCGTACAAAAGTTTTGATTTCCTCTGGAATATCTGCTTGATTAAGGGCCTCTTCCCATGAAACTCCATTTTGAATACCGGTTACCAAATCTGTAATAGGTTTGGTGTTAGCTCCAATTTCATCCATGGCTTGCAGATATAATTCATAGTGACTGGCAGGGTTGCCTGAGGAATCTACATCACTTTCTTCGCCCCAAACAATTTCGTTAATTAAGCGACGAGAGCCAGGACTTCCAACAGGAACCCAAGGAAGCTCAGTGCATGTTAGTTTTTGTTGTAATGCTTTAACAAGCGACATAAAGTCCCAAACAGCAAACGCATGATAGGTCATAAAAACCTGAATGGCCTCAATAGAATTCAGTTTGGTGTAGAGTGGATGCTCAAGAAGCTTTACCTTTAAAGGCGATAAATCTTGATCAATAGTAGTAGCAGTAATCATAAGCAATTTTTCGTCCACAAATTTAAGCTAAAACGCTAATACTTAAGCTAAAAGGATTTGTTATTTTTGATATATGCCGCGAGTTTTTCTTACCGAATGTCCACGCGATGCCATGCAAGGCATCAAACCCTTTATTCCAACAGAGATGAAGTTGAAGTATTTACAGTCTTTGTTACGTGTAGGTTTTGATGTATTAGACTTTGGCAGCTTTGTATCGCACAAGGCTGTACCACAAATGCGCGACACACACGAGGTTATTCGACAGCTAGACCTTAGTAATACCAAAACCAAACTGCTTGCTATTGTTGCCAATGTCCGTGGAGTCGAAGACGCTCTTGTATATCCGCAAATCGATTATTTAGGATATCCCTTTTCAATTTCTGAAAATTTTCAGGTTCGAAATACGAATAAAACGATTGAAGAATCACTAAACATATTGGATACTATTGCGAATAGAGTACAACAAGCAGGGAAGGAGTTGGTGGTGTATTTATCCATGGGATTTGGTAATCCCTATGGCGATCCATGGAGTCCTGAACTTGTAGGGGAGTGGGTAGCGCGATTGGCGCAGATGGGCATTCGACGTATTTCATTGTCCGATACGGTAGGAGTAGCTCAAAATGAAACGATTACGTCACTCTTTAAGCATGTATTTTCGGATCATCCTAATACTTTTTTTGGCGCGCACCTCCATGCAAAGCCAAATGAGGCTACTTCAAAAATAAAAGCCGCTTTTGATGGCGGCTGTCGTGCTTTTGACAGTGCAATTCGTGGTTTAGGGGGATGCCCAATGGCAAAAGATGAGCTGACAGGAAACGTTCCTACAGAAAAATTACTATCCTTTTTGACTGCACAAAAAGTTGAATTTTCAGCAAATGCACTTCATTTTGAGTCGGCTTATAATGTCTCTTTAGAAGTATCATAGCCAAAAAAGTCTGTAATACTATTTTGAAACAAATAGTAAACCCACATCTTCTTTTGAGTTTACGAAAGTTAATATGCTGAGTTGGCAGAAAATTAATTTTCATTTAATGAAAAACCGTCACAAGTATATTTTTCATTGACTACGATTTCGTGCAAACTACACTTATTTTGTTCGTTGATGTTTTTACAATTAACACAGCTGTTACTGATTGATAAATTTTCCATGCTTGCGTATTTACTCAAAAATAGATATAAAATTTTGTAATGCTTTCATTGTTAGAAATTTATAATTAGAATAAATAAATATAAATTCGCGGTTGTTATATTTTGTATCTTTGTGTGCAACAAATTTTAAAACGTTGCCATGGAATCTCTTCCCGACAAAATTAGTAGCTTAGGACTTACATACGATGACGTACTTTTAGTCCCTGCGTATTCTGAAATACTGCCTAGAGAAGTGAGTATAACTTCAAAATTTTCAAGAAACATACCATTGAATGTACCCATAGTTTCGGCAGCAATGGATACGGTCACAGAAAGTCAAATGGCAATAGCCATGGCTCGTGAAGGCGGAATAGGGGTCCTGCACAAAAATATGACCATTTCTGAACAGGCTAATAAAGTGCAAAAAGTAAAACGTTCAGAGTCCGGGATGATCATTGACCCAGTAACACTTCCCACAACCGCGCTTGTTGCTGACGCAAAAAAAATCATGCAAGAATATCGAATTGGCGGGATACCTATTGTAGATGACCATGACGTGCTTATAGGAATTGTTACCAATCGTGATTTGCGTTTTGAAAAAAATGAAGGACGCCCCTTAATGGAAGTCATGACTTCAGAGCATCTTGTAACCGCATCAGAGGGAATTTCAATGGCAGAAGCTGAAGAAGTACTTCAAGCACATAAAATTGAAAAACTCCCTGTTGTTGACGAAGCTAACAAGCTAATAGGGCTCATCACATTTCGAGATATTACACGAGTTGCTATTTCACCCCAAGCTAATAAAGATGCCTATGGGAGATTGATGGTTGCAGCTGCGGTTGGTGTTACTCCCGATGTAATGGATCGTGTAAAAGCACTCTCAGACGCTTCCGTTGATGCGATTGTCATTGATACTGCTCATGGACATTCAAAAGGAGTGGTAAAGGTTTTAAAGAAAATCAAGAAGACTTTCCCTAAAATTGATGTTGTTGTTGGAAATATTGCTACATCAGAAGCCGCTGCATATTTACTTGAAGCTGGTGCCGATGGAGTTAAAGTTGGTATTGGTCCTGGCTCCATTTGTACAACGCGTATTATTGCAGGCGTTGGGTACCCTCAACTCTCAGCTGTTATAGAGGTGTCATCTGTACTTAAGGGAACAGGAGTTCCACTTATCGCTGATGGCGGCGTTCGTTATACGGGGGATATTGTTAAGGCTATTGCTGCAGGAGCAGATTGTGTAATGCTCGGGTCTCTTCTTGCAGGAACGAAGGAATCGCCGGGTGAAACAGTAATTTATGAGGGCAGAAAATTCAAAACATACCGTGGAATGGGCTCAGTAGAGGCCATGAAAAAAGGGAGTAAAGACCGCTATTTTCAAGACGTAGAAGACGACATTAAGAAACTTGTGCCAGAAGGTATCGTTGGACGTGTCCCTTATAAGGGAGATCTTAACGAAAGTATCCATCAGTTTGTTGGTGGACTTCGTGCAGGAATGGGGTATTGTGGTGCAAAAGACGTTCCTACATTAAAACAAACAGCACGATTTGTGCAAATAACCGCATCGGGAATCAAAGAAAGCCATCCTCATAACGTACAAATTACAAAGGAAGCCCCTAATTACTCTCGTTAAATATGCGCATCGCTATATTGTCTTTTTTGACGCTAGTCACCACTTGTCGCCTACAAAAGGCTACATCTGACAATGTTGTCGCTCGTGTGAATGACCATTATTTATACCAATCTGAGCTTACGGACAAACTTGGCGAAAGCCTTTCGTCTGCAGACAGTGCATCCATTATACAGAACTATATCAACACCTGGGCAAAAGAGCAATTGCTGTTAGACAAAGCTGTTTTTAACCTAAATGCAGCTAAACAAAAAGACTTAGAAAGCCTTATTCGTCGTTACCGAAATGACTTGTTCATAAAAACCTACCAAGAGGAATGGCTAAAAGCACGTGTAGACACGCTGGTAACCAATGCAGAAATTGAAGCGTATTTTAAGGCGAACAAGCAAAACTTCAAATTGCATCAAGATTTGATGAGAGGACGCTACATAAAGCTATCGTTATCTAATTATAACAAGTCTAGCGTAAGAAGAGCGCTTCAGCGATTTAATGCAGAAGACCGTACCTACCTGGATTCCATCTCACTGCAGTTTAATAGTGCATTTTTAAACGATTCTGTTTGGCTTAGGCCACAAACTTTTTTTAGCCGCCTTAATCGGCGCAGCCCTGAATCATATGGCCGTTTTTTAAAAAGTAATCGTTTTTTTGAAATTCAAGATTCTTTAGACCTATATTTGGTCTTTATTGAAGAAGTGAGACGACGAAATGAAGTTGCACCCATTTCGCATGTAAGCTCAACGTTAAAACAGATTATGTTAAACAAGCGAAAGCTTGAGATGCTGCGTCAGTTTGACCGCGACATTTTAGATGAGGCCGTTAAAGAAAATATTTTTGAACAATATGAATAAATATTCCCCCCTTTTTTTCGTGCTAGTTGGTTTTTTCAGCTTTGCTCAATCACAAGATTCTGCTAAAACCAGACTTAAAATTGATGGCGTCTCTGCCGTAGTTGGTGATTATGTAATTCTAGACTCCGACATTGATAAGGCTTACATTGACTTGGAGTCGCAGGGCGTTTCAACCACAGATATTACACGGTGTAGTTTACTTGGAAAATTGATGGAAGATAAACTATACGCACACCATGCCGAACAAGATAGTATTGAAGTAAGCAATGATGATGTCAACAATTATGTTGAACAAACTATTGATTATTTTGTTCAACAGTTGGGAGGATTGGATAAGGTTCTTGAGTTTTACAAAAAGAAAGATGAGCAGAGCTTTAGAAATGAACTATTTGAAGTAAATCGTATTCAGCAGCTATCACAACGCATGCAATCTAAAATTGTTGAGGATATTGAGGTAACTCCCGACGAAGTAAAAGCGTTTTTTAATGCTATTCCAAAAGAGGATTTACCCATTTTTGGTTCAGAATTAGAAGTTGCACAAATTGTGGTGGAACCTAACGTCTCACCAGACGAGGAAAAACGCATCATTGAACAACTTGAAACCATGCGAAATGATGTTCTCGAAAATGGCTCTTCGTTTGCATCAAAAGCCATATTATATTCTCAAGACCCTGGTTCTCGTTCACGGGGTGGGCGCTATACGCTCGATCGTAAACGTCCTCAAATGGTAAAAGAATTTAGGGAACAAGCCTACCGATTGCAAGAGGGAGAGATTTCACAGCCGTTTAAGTCTGACTTTGGTTGGCATATTGTAACGGTAGACAAGATTAGAGGGCGTCAAATTGACGTGCGACATGTGCTGCTAACTCCCACGGTGAGTAACGCTGCTTTGGGAGACGCCCAAAATGAACTTAAGCTTATAAGAAAGCGAATTGAAGACGGAGAGATTACATTTGCAGATGCTGCCCGTGAATTTTCAGACGATCAAATTACCCGTGCAAATGGAGGGGTTTTAATCAATCCTTCTACAGGAGATACAAGATTTGAGTTGACCAAATTGGACCCACAATTGTATAATCAAATTTTAAAATTGGAAGACAATGAAATTTCAATTCCAATATTAGAGGAAGATCGATCAGGGAATAAAAAATATAAAATTGTTAAGGTTACCAACCGTTTTAACGAACATGTAGCAGACTATGCACAAGATTATGTGCGTATCAAAGACTTGGCTCTAAAAGAAAAGCAGCTTAAAACTATTGAAAAGTGGATGACTGAGAAAATTTCAGACACTTATGTCAGCGTTAATCGTGACAGCCAAGCTTGTGATTTTACTAACAATTGGTTGAAAAAATAAAAACCTTTTTTTAGGCTTAGGCAGTTCATAACCAATTACTTAATTTTGTAAAAAAATTGTCATGAACGTAGCTAAAAAGTTGCTTTCAATCTTATTTTCTACACGCTTAACTGCAGTGCTTTTTATCCTGTTTTCAGTAGCTATGGGTATAGGGACTTTTGTGGAAAGCGCTCACGACACAGCTACAGCACGTATTTGGGTTTACAATGCCTGGTGGTTTGAGGCAATGATGTTATTTTTTGTTGCTAATTTTTTGGGAAATATTAAAAGGTACCGCCTACTGCGTTGGGAAAAATGGCCACTTCTTTTACTTCACTTGTCATGGATTTTAATCATTATTGGTGCGGGGATAACGCGTTATATTGGTTATGAAGGGGTAATGCCCATTCGTGAAGGAGAAAGTACAAACGCTTTTCTTACAGAAAAAACCTATTTATCTGTATTTGTTGATGGGGAGATCGATGGTCAGCCACGCAGAAAATTATTAGAAGATGAGGTCTTGTTCTCTGAAGCGGCAAACAACAATTTTGTGTGGCGAAACGACTTTAATAGGATGCCTTTTTCTATTGAGTATGTTGATTTTATTAAAGGTGCTGAAGAGGGACTAGTTGAAGATTCAAATGGAGATGTTTTCTTAAAAATTGTTGAGGCTGGCGATGGTAATCGTCACGACCATTTTCTTAAAATGGGTGAGGTGGCAAGTATTCATAACATCTTGTTTGCTTTTAATGCCTTTACTGATGGGGCGATCAACATTACACTCGAAAATGAAAACTACACGATAAACTCGCCTTTTGAAGGATCGTTCTTGCGTATGGCAGACCAACAACAAGGAATGTTGACACCAAACACTGAGCAACCTTTACAGTTGCGGTCTTTGTATAACACCGCTGGAATGCAGTTTGTTTTTCCAGATCCGGCCATTCGAGGGACTTACCAGATTGTTAGAGCTGAGGACCCAGAAAATGCCCCTCAAGATGCGCTGACAGTTTTAGCTACGGCAAATGGCGAGCAGCAGCAAATTAGTGTATTGGGTGCCAGAGGAGTTGCCAATGCCCCTGTACGTGTAACAGTTGGCGGATTAGATTTTTGGATTAAATATGGTTCAAAAGAGTTTGAGCTGCCCTTTTCGTTACGACTCAACGATTTTATTGCTGAAAAATACCCTGGAACAGAAAAAAGCTACAGCAGCTTTATGAGTAAGGTAACTGTAATAGATGAACTGGCTTTTGATTACGATATTTATATGAATCATATTTTGAACCATGGTGGGTACCGATTTTTTCAGGCGTCTTTTGACCCAGATGAAAAAGGCACGGTATTGTCCGTAAATCATGATACATTGGGAACGAGTGTTACCTATGCTGGCTATTTTTTACTATATATCGGTTTGATGGGATTGATGTTTTTTGGAAAAACACGATTTAAGAAGTTAGCCAAAATGTTAGAAGATTTACGCCTTAAGAAAGCTGCATTAAGCTTGTTTTTTATTTTAGGTTTTGGTACTGCTACAGCGCAAAACCACGACCACGATCTCTCCACGTTTTCTGCTGACTCTGTATTGCAAGTCGGTGCCATTGATGCACAACAAGCCGCAAAATTCGGAACACTTGTTATTCAAGACACTGGTGGACGTATGAAACCCGCGAACACTTTTGCGTCAGAACTGCTTAGAAAAGTGAGTAAATCAGATCACTACAAAACATTGGACGCAAATCAAGTTTTGCTTTCCATGACACAAAATCCACTGTTGTGGTATCAGGTGCCCTTTGTGTATTTAAAACGAGGAAATGATAGCTTACGTACGCTGATTGGGGTAGACAAAAAAGTAAAATATGCTGCATTTGCTAACTTTTTTGATGCCTCTGGAAACTATAAGTTAGCTCCCATGTTGGAAGGTGCGTATAAGTCCGCTACTCCAAATCAATTTCAAAAAGATTTTATTGATACAGACCGAAAAGTAAACCTTCTTTTTTCTGCTTTAGAAGGAAAAATATTACGCATTTTCCCTGTGCCAAACGATGTAAACAACCGTTGGATTTCACTACCCGAGGTTGCTGAAACAAAACTCCAAGGGGTAGATTCACTTTATGTAAATAATGTTATTCCGCTTTATTTTGCATCTCTTAGACAAGGAAAAACCACCGATGATTACACACAAGCAGATCAATTACTGGAAAGTATAAAAGGCTATCAGCAAAAGTATGGTGCAGCCGTCATGCCTTCGCAAAAACAAATTGAAGCCGAAATATTATACAATGAGTATGATATATTTAAGCGTTTGTTCAGTTGGTATATGTATGCGGGAACATTGTTGTTTTTTATTCTTATTACACAAATGCTTTACGACGTTCGTGTACTTCGAGCTGTGGTTCATGTATTTATTGGAATCATTGCGCTCCTTTTTGTGTTGCATACGGCAGGTTTGGCTGCACGTTGGTATATTTCGGGACACGCACCTTGGAGCGATGCCTATGAGTCCATGATTTATGTAGCTTGGGCAACTATGGGTATGGGCTTGGCTTTCGGTAGAAAGTCTAACCTTACGATTGCCGCTACTTCTTTTGTGGCTTCTATGATTTTGATGATAGCACACTGGAACTGGATGGATCCTGAAATTGCAAACCTCGTCCCCGTTTTGGATAGCTATTGGCTTATGATTCACGTAGCGGTTATTGTTGGAAGTTATGGACCTTTTGCTCTAGGCATGATTTTAGGAATTATCGCTATGATCTTAATGTTAATCACCACGAAGAAATCCGCCAAAAAGATGCGCTTACATGTTGCAGAGCTTACGGTGGTAAACGAGCTTGCAATAACTGTTGGTTTAATCATGCTTACAATTGGAAACTTTTTAGGTGGCCAATGGGCAAATGAAAGCTGGGGGCGTTACTGGGGTTGGGATCCAAAGGAGACTTGGGCTCTGATAAGCATTCTAATTTATGCATTTGTACTTCATATGCGACTAGTTCCTGGATTACGTGGAAAATGGATATATAGCTTAGCTTCTGTGGTTGCTTTTGCGAGTATTATGATGACGTATTTTGGAGTAAATTTTTACTTAACTGGTCTACATTCGTATGCGAGTGGCGATAAAGTTATCACGCCCAATTTTGTATATTACTCAATAGTGTTTGTAGCTCTATTGGGAGTTTTGTCTTATGGAAAAGCAAAAAAATACTTTTCGAAATAGTTTTCGTTGGTGGGTGTACTCTATTGGTGGCTTACTTCTCGTCGGCGCAGGTCTCAGTGTACTTGGTGAAGCCATTATTGCAAAAAGCAACGGTGAGGCATGGTTTTTGGTTGGTACCTTGGCATTAATATTAGTTAATTCTGGATTATGTTTGATAGCTGGAGCTATTATCCTTCAATTAAAAAAATAGGGATTATATGTTTGTTGTTTGGCAGTATGCTTTTTGCACAAGAGCAAAATAGAGGCAGTACTTTGCCATTGTTAAACAATCCCACTCCTAATTATGGTCTTCTTATTCCCGATGAGAAAGTAGAGGATTTCTCGTTCCTTAACACCCCAAAAGCAAATAATCGTTCTATGATGGATGATGAAAAATTTATAAACCCAGGTGCAAAATATTTAAAAAAGCTAAAAAAGGAAGGCTCTATTTCTAAAGACACTTACTTAGGGGATGTTTATTTGGGGGACATGCTTACGCTTTCAAAAAGCACACAGATACTATTGCGTGATTTTGGACAGGAAGATGGCGACTTTGTTCGCATACTTGTCAATGACGAAGAAGTATTACCGAAGTTAATGCTTAAAAATAAGTTTTTCATACTTACTCTTCCCCTAAAAGAAGGATTTAATAAAATTGAATTTCAAGCCCTTAATCAAGGCACCTTGTATCCCAATACAGCAGAGCTTCGAATGTACGATGACCTCGGTACACCGCTCGCTATTCATAACTGGAACCTGTCTACGGGGGCTAAAGCATCTATCATTCTTGTTAAAGAAGGTGATAGGCTTCGCGAAGAGTAGTTTTTTCTTACAGCTCACCAACAGCCTTACTCCATGCTTATTTTAGTTGACTGAAAATTTAAAATGGGTTTCACTAGTAAATATTTCGCCTGGTTTTAGGATAGTTGTTGGAAAATCAGAAACGTTGGGTGAGTTGGGAAAATGCTGTGTTTCCAAACAAAAGGCGCTCCTTGGGCCATAGGTACCTTGAGTCTTTGAAGGCAGTGTATCATCTAGAAAATTACCTGTATATAGCTGTATTCCTGGCTGGTCGGTATAAACATCCATCATGCGACCACTTTGTGGGTGGTATACACTAGCTGCTTTGACAAGATCTTTTTTTGTATTGTTTAACACCCAACAATGATCGTATCCTTTTCCGATTTCTAATTGGTTGTTTTTAATATCAATGTCTTTCCCAATTTCTTTTCGAGCCCTAAAATCAAATGGCGAATCGGCAACCAATTGAATATTCCCTGTTGGAATTTGGGTGTTATCTACAGGAAGATACGAGTCTGCAAAAAGTTGTAACTCATGGTCTAGTATTTGTTTGGAAAAATCTCCTGAAAGATTGAAATAACTGTGCTGGGTAAGATTAATTACAGTGGTTTTGTCTGTTTGTGCCTCATAATTTACTTTTAGCGTGTTATCGTCTGTGAGTATATACGTTACGGTTACTGACAAATTTCCAGGATACCCTTCTTCTCCGTCTGCGGAAATGTAGCTGAGTTGAATTCCATTTTCATTTTCAAGAGTATCCACTTCCCAAAACACGTTATCAAAACCCAAAGCTCCCCCATGCAAATGGTTAAGCCCATTATTTTGCGCTAGAATGTATTCTTTACCCTCAATTTCGAATTTGCCATTTGCAATTCTGTTGGCAAATCGACCCACAATTGCCCCGAAGTATGGATGTTCATCTAAATATTGTTTGGGAGATGTAAATCCCAAAGTAATATCTTTAAAAACGCCACTTCTGTCAGGTGTTTTTATGGAGCTTATAATACCTCCTAAATTCAGAATTTCTAAGCTGTACCCGTGTTTATTAACAAGATTATAACTTATTATTTCGATATTTTTATAATTTGGTTCTGTAAAATGAGATTGTTGTCTAATTAGAATAAAAATTATTGTTGCCATAGAAAAAAAAATAATTTTTTTTAAATCAATTTTCATCACATTTACACAATAAAATCTTTTATAAAATTACAAAATCAAGTAGTAGTAATTAAATAATCAACAGATTATGTGTAAATATTTATCTAAATTGCATACAAATTCGTTTTTATCAATAAAATAAATAAATAATAAAGTTTTGACATAATAAGTTATTTATTAATTCATGGGTATAATTTGTAGTAGGTTAACTTGAAATGGATTATCTAAGTCCAAAGCGAAACACGCATACAAAATAGAATTAAATAAAATGACCTCATTAGCGCCACATAACGAACCTCTTGATAAGAGGTTAGTCAAGCATCTTTTGCGACGTGCATCTTTTCATTTTTCTAAAGTACAGTTAGACGAAATGAATGGTAAAACGGCAAGAGAAATTCTAGCTATTCTTAATTCCCCAAAATCATTTTTATGGGTTTGGCCAAACGATCCAATTACTAATGGTGCTAACTCCAACTGTGCCAATATTCAAGATGGTTATTGGATTAATGACCCTGATTGGACATATACTTCTTATCCTTGCAGACAAGTACCCAAACGTGGTTTGGTTGCTGGTTGGTGGTGGTATAATACCATTAAACAAAACACGCTAATTGACAAGCTTACCTGGTTTTTGTATACTACGTTCACGATATCAAAAGATGATGGGTCAGGAAGAGCAGCTCATTTCTTTGATTACATCAATCTACTGCAATTTTATGCTGATAAAAGTGTTAAAGACTTGGCTAGGAAAATCACTTTTGATAATTCCATGCTATATTATTTAGACAATGGCAACAATAATAAAAATAACCCCAATGAAAACTATGCCCGTGAGTTTTTAGAGCTTTTTACTATTGGCAAAGGACCTCAAATTGCTGAGGGAGATTACACTAACTATACTGAACACGACGTGATTCAAGCAGCCAGAATTTTTTCTGGTATTAAGTTCAAGCGTAACAGGGACAATACTGATAAAGGCACTGTAAAACTTCCACATTACCCAAATGGAATTCCAACAGGTTATATTAGTATAAAAAATCACGATACTGGTAGGAAAACATTTAGTAAAGCATTTGGTAATCAGACGATAGAGGGAGGAAACACAACAGATTCTATTGAAGATGAGTTAGATGATTTTGTGGATATGATTTTTAATAAATTAGAAACTGCGAAAAATTATGTTCGTAAAATGTATCGTATGTATGTTAGGAGTGAGTGGAATCAAGAGACAGAAGACCAAATTATTACTCCTTTAGCTCATCAACTTCAAGATAATGACTATAATTTAATAGAAGTACTTCAGACGATGCTAAATTCAAAACACTTTTTTGATCTTGATGATAATAATAGTAAAGATGAAAATGTAGGTGGAATTATTAAAAGCCCAATACAATTTTTTTGTGAATTAATATCATTGTTAAATATTAAAATTCCAAATCCAGAGACGCCTCAAATCCCACAAGGTTCAGGATGGGATAGGTCAAATGAAAATTTTAGATTTTATTTATTTTGGTGGAACTTTTGTCACAACACTTTTTTTGCTTTTTCAGGTATGAATCTATTTGGACCATCAACCGTTGCAGGTTACCCAGCTGATTATCAAGCTCCAGCATATGATCGCGCATGGTTTAATTCGAATAATATTGTTGCTAGATACAATACCATTAAATCAATTATTGGAAATTCATATAATGATAACTATGGTAATGGAAATAATCGGATTCAGGGTGCCCAAACTACTAATAGCGGAAACACATATTTTACCAGAATTTGGACAAATTTTGATGTTATAAGTTTTATTAATAAAAATATTACTGATCCAGGCGATGCATATACTATTGTACAAGAACTTTCGGAAATATTTTATTGTGAAAATATTGACTCAAAGCGCATTTCGTATTTTACAAAATCCCTAATAAAAGATGGTGAGGTAAGTTATATTTGGTATGATGCATGGTCGGTATATTCAATTTCTAAAGATTCTTCAGATGTTAATGATGCTGGTATCTTTATTAAAAACAGACTTGATGATTTAATTTCAAAAATGATTAATGCTGCTGAGTTTCAGATAATGTAACGATCATGAAAAGAAGAGAATTTATTAAGTTATCGGCAACTGCTTCTGCACTTGGACTACTTCCATCGGAAGTTGGGGCTGCATTGAAGCTTGCCAATGCTTCACTAAACTGTAATATTTCTAATCGTAAAATTGTGCTTATCGAGCTCAAGGGTGGTAACGATGGTCTAAATACACTCATACCATATAACAATTACGATCATTATGTTAATACCTTGCGCCCAGATATACACATTCCTGTTACAAACTACAATAACTTAATCGTTGATACATCAACTAGTGGCACCAATCAAGATTTAATATTCAATCCTGCACTGCTTAACGGCTCCAACGAAGGCTTTAAAGGCCTTTATCAATCGGGTATGTTACGTATTTTGCAGTCTGTTGGTTATCCTGCTGCAAACAAAAGCCACTTTGCCTCTATAGATCTTTGGGCAACAGGAAATGATGGTAACAGTTGGGACAACGGAAAAGAAAGTGGGTGGCTTGGACGTTTTATGGAAGAAGCATATTCTGGATTACTTCCTTCAAATTTTCCGATAGGTATACAATTAGGTTCTAATAACACTTGGCTTGGTTTTCATGGGGAGCATCAACATGGACTTGCATTAAATATTGAGGGTCAAAATTCAGAAAATTTTTACACAGTTCTCAATGGTTTAGCCGGTAAGGCACCTGAGAGTATACCAACAGATTCACATTATGGAAAGGAATTACGATACATCATAGATATGGATGCTAATGCCAACATCTATGCTGAAGCTATTGAAACTGCTTTTAACAATAAAGGATCAGATAATCTTGTGTCTTATCCAGATACAGATTTAGCAAATCAGCTTAAGACAGTTGCTCGTTTGATTCGAGGTGGAATTGAAACAAAAATATATATGGTAACCATTGGTGGGTTTGATACGCATAACCAACAAAACCAATCTGCTGGAGACATAAGTGGAAAACATACAGATCTTTTAACAGAACTTTCACAAGCAGTTGATGCATTTGTTCACGATATTAACTCAGACTCAATTGGTGATGACGTTATTGGGCTGACATTCTCTGAGTTTGGGCGCAAAGCAAAGCAAAACGGAAACTTGGGTACAGACCATGGAGAAATTGCCCCAATGTTTGTTTTCGGAAAGCCCGTTAAAGGGGGTATTTCAGGAACAAATGTGGATTTAACTGAAGCTAGCGATAATAATAATTGGCAAATTACAACTGTACAACACGATTACAGACAGGTATTTGCAACCTTAATGCAAGACTTTTTGGGTGCAAAAAGTACTGTAATTGACAATGCTTTTTTTGACCAAACTAACAAACAGAGTTTTGTGGAGAATAAAATCTCCAATATTATAAATTCCTCATATTTTGTAGATTCCTCTTGCTATTCGTTGGGCTTAGCACTTAATAGTTCTGAGACTTTTTGGGCAGCTTACCCAAACCCAGTTAATGATTTATTGTTCTTAAACCCAATAATAAAATCGACAGCATTAGAGTTTAGAATTTTTAATTCAAAAGGACAAATTTTAAAAAAAGGCAAATTGGATTTTGAATCATCCTCTTCCTATATTGATTTATCTATGTTAAAAAGGGAGGTTTATTTAATTGAATTAAATGATGGAGTCCATTCTGAGGTTAAAAAAATTATAAAAGCGTAATTTGTCAAAGTTAATCATTTCCTATATTGGTTAAAAGTGACATCAAATTTTGAATATGAAATATCTTTTTATTTTTTTACTTATTAATGTTAGTTGCCAACAAGCACCAAAGCAGCAGCAAACCTCAGTTCATAGTTGCACACCTACCCAAAGTCGCTTTACCTCAAATGTAAAAACCACGTCAAACCAGCACCTTAGTGCGAGTAAAGAAGGTATGGTACTTATTCCAGGAGGCACATTCTCTATGGGTGGCGATGACGCACAAGCATGGCGTGATGAGTACCCAAAACATGAGGTAGTAATTGATTCATTTTGGATGGATGTGCATGAAGTAACTAACGCGCAATTCGCTGAATTTGTAGATGCTACTGGCTATGTTACTACAGCCGAAAAAGCTGTGGATTGGGAAGAAATTAAAAAAGAATTACCGCCAGGAACACCCAAACCTGATGATAGTCAGCTTGCTCCAGCCTCGCTGGTTTTTGTAGCTACAGATCGTCCTGTATCTCTTCAGAACGTGAGTCAGTGGTGGCAATGGCGGCAAGGGGCCAATTGGAGACAACCCGAGGGTCCAGGAAGCACAATAATTGGAAAAGAATATCATCCTGTGGTTCATGTTAGTTGGTTTGACGCAATGGCGTATTGTGAATGGTCTGGTAAACGACTACCCTCAGAGGCCGAATGGGAATATGCGAGTAGGGGAGGTCTTAAAGACGCCGTTTATGCGTGGGGTAATGAGGCGCTAACCAATGGAAAACCTAAAGCAAATACTTGGGAGGGAAGTTTTCCATATCAAAATAAAAAGCGGGATGGATTTTATTCAACCGCGCCTGTGCAAAATTATCGACCTAATGACTATGGGTTGTATGATATGGCAGGTAACGTGTGGGAGTGGTGCGCCGACTTATATCACGAGGACTATTACAAAACCTTAGCTGGCAAAACAACAGTCAATCCACAAGGACCGGAAACAAGTTATGACTCAAACGAACCCTATGCGCAAAAGCGTGTGAGTAGAGGTGGAAGCTTTTTATGTCATGAAAGCTATTGTAGTGGCTATCGCAATTCGATGCGCATGAAGACCACCCCTGATACCGGCAGTATGCATACAGGCTTCAGAACGGTAGCATCCGCGGAATAATTAGGTCAATTTTTTTATTATGATTAAGTTTTTTAATTCCAGTTTAAAAAAAATAATTTTTCCTGTTGTTTTATTTTCTTTTTTAGGCGCTGCGCCCTATTATGTTGATGCACAGACGCGTCATTGGAAAAGCGTAATCCTACCAGGGCATTCGTGGTCATATATTTTGCCTACTAATCAAACTACTGCAGACTGGATTCAACTGGGCTACGACGATGCTTTATGGTCTGTTGGGAATACTGGAATTGGCTATGGCGACGATGATGACGAAACTGTCGTTTCGACGACAATTTCGCTTTTTATGCGTAAAACATTTGAAATTACAGATGCTAGTTTGATTTCTAGAGCGGTCTTGGATATTGACTATGATGATGGGTTTGTAGCGTATATCAATGGGGTCGAAATTGCAAGAGATCTTTTTTCGGGAAATACCACCTCTTACCAAACGCCAAGTGATGGTCTTCACGAGGCTAGGCTTCCCAGCGGTGCTGCACCCGAGAGGTTTTATATTGATAAAAACCTACTTACTGATGGAACTAATATCATTGCTGTTCAGGTTCATAATCAATCAATAAATTCATCTGATTTATCGGCATTGCCCGTACTTTCATTTGAACTGCCAGAAGGCATCCAAACATATTACACGACGCCCAGCTGGTTTGTGCAGCCAACTCCAGAGCCTGTTGAAATTGACCTTACATCATCAAACTTACCTATTGTAATAGTCAATACTAATGGTGCTGACATCCCTGATGAACCAAAGATAGATGCTACCATGAAGATAATTAATCGTCCAGATGGCGAATTGAACTATGTTAGCGATGAATCTAATCCAGATTATTTAGACTTTGATGCCCCCATTCAAATTGAAGTACGCGGTTCTACTTCTCAATTATTTTCTAAAAAGCAATATTCGCTTACTACCTATGATAACTCAGGAGACAAAGACAATGTGAAATTACTTGACCTGCCAAAAGAGAATGATTGGATACTTAATGCATTCGCATATGATACTACTTTTGTTAGAGACTACATAAGCTATAAACTATCCAATTCGATAAACCAGTATGCATCACGGGCTAAATATTGTGAGTTGATTTTAAATGGCGAATACCGGGGGATTTACATGCTTCTTGAAAAACTAAAAGCAGACGATAATCGAATAAATCTAAAAAAAATAGACACAGATGATATTGAGTACCCAAATATTTCAGGAGGTTATATCGTAAAAGCTGATAAAATTGAGGGCACGGAAGTTTTAGGCTGGTCTATGGGGAGCTACGGCTGGGGTGCAGTTAACTACGCCTATGATTTGCCTAAACCAGAAGACTTAATTAGCGTACAGGACAATTACATTCAAACGGTATTTAATCAGTTAGTAAACACCAGTAGTTCATTTAACTCATCTTTAGATAACGGTTATCCTTCAGTTATTGATATTCCGTCATTTGTTGATTTTATGTTGTTAAATGAACTTGCATCTAATGTTGATGCATACCAATTTAGTACGTTTTTTCACAAAGACAGAGGAGGTAAGCTTCGCGCTGGTCCTATTTGGGATTTCAATCTTACATATGGTAACGACTTATTTGAATGGGGATATGATAGAAGTCGTTACAACATATGGCAGTTTTCAGATGGTAACAGAGGCTCTACGTTTTGGACAGACCTTTTTAACGACATGACCTTTTCTTGTTATTTTGCAAAACGTTGGAAGCAACTAACAGCTGACGGGCAGCCTTTATCAGAAGCGGTAATTCATCAGTTGATTGACGAAACTGTCACTGAAATATCAGATGCTGTTGATCGTCAAGAACAAATTTGGAACAGGGAGATTAATTTTGAGGAGCGTATCGCAAACATAAAAACGTTTATCAGCCAAAGGATTCAATGGATAACAAATCAGCTCGATTCAAACACATCGTCATGTGATAATATAACTACCCCTCCCTTAGTTATTTCTAAGATACATTACCACCCCTTGGATCAGGAAGATGATGACTCGGACGACTTTGAATTTATTGAGATTAGCAATAACAGTACTACTACTTGGGATTTAACTGGAGTGTATTTTGGAGGACTTGGTTTTTCATATCAATTCCCATCAGGATTTACTATTGAACCGAATCAATCCGTGTATTTGGCAAACAAAAAATCGGCATTTGAGTCTACCTATGGTTTTGCTCCCTTTGACGAATTTTTCAGAAATCTTTCAAATAGTTCTGAAACTTTGGAACTATTAGACGGTTTTGGTAACATAATAGATACGGTCACATATAATGACGACTCACCCTGGCCAGAAGCGGCAGATGGAGACGGTTCCTACTTAGAACTCAGCAACATAGATTCTGATAACAGTTTGCCTGAAAACTGGATTGCAAATTCGAATTTTCAGACTCTTAAAGTATCAACATACAATGATAACGCATCATTACTAATTTACCCAAACCCTGTTGTGGATAAGCTGTATTTAAGTGCCATTAACGGAGAGCAAATACAATCAGTTGAGATCATTAGTTTAAATGGTCAAAAAATGATGTCCGAGCAGTTGAACGAAACGCGTTTACAGATTAATACTTCCAAACTTGCTTCTGGAATTTATTTCATAAGTATTAAGCTTAAATCCAAAACAATGATTAAAAGAATAATCAAAAATTAATTCTACATGCGCAAGCAAGCTTGACGTCTTATCAGGGAGGAGTGCTAGGTGATCCTGACAAAGCTCCGCTTTGAAAATAGTCCAAAAAAAAAACGCTCAAGCAAGCTTGGCGTTTTTTCTTATTGTCCTATTTATTCGTGACCCAAACATACAGTAGTTCAGACTTTTTGAGTGGAATTAGTGATATATATTCAAAAAAATATTCCCAGAAATAAAAAATTATTTTTGGGAATAATCCGTGACCTCGGCAGGATTCAAACCTGCAACCTTCTGAGCCGTAATCAGATGCGCTA
>ERZ802822.603-NODE-603-length-24456-cov-14.608064_pt1 | contig 24456 bp, 21 predicted proteins | sample MGYA00345649_ERZ802822 | MGnify/ENA primary metagenome ERZ802822 (study PRJEB30503, sample SAMEA104212359) | marine metagenome | biome: Westerlies Biome; feature: [SRF] surface water layer (ENVO:00010504) within the epipelagic zone...; material: water...
TAGGTGGGCACAATCGCCAGCAGGTCAACAATGCCCCAAAAACTCAGGACATAGGCTGGTCGATTATGCGTGCACCAAACGCGCGTGACGTACTCGAGGGTAAATAGGCCGGTGAAGCAGAGCTCCGCGTACCAGAAGCCGGCGCCAACTGCCGCGTCCAGTTCCGGTACAGAATCCAATATGACGACGCCAACGCTCAGCAGAATTGCCGCAATCAGCGTCATGTCAAAACGGCGTCCTGCAAGGGTCCCTGTGCCGAAAATGATGACTTCGAGCCGGCGTTGCAGTGCGCTTTGACCGGGCTCGGGGTGTTCATTCAGTCGGTTGGGCTGCCTAATCACAGGAGCCCCTCAAGGCTTGACCACACTGCGTCAAGTATCAGCGGTTGCGCTGCTGCGGTGGGATGAATGCCGTCGGCTTGCATGAGTTCGGGCTGCAGTGCGACTGATGCCAGCGGAAAGTCAGCCAATGTGGCGCCGGTTTGTTCGGCGGCCTGCGCAAACGTGGCGCGAAAGGCATCGGTATAGAACTTGCCAAGATTAGGGGGAATCTCCATCGGTAAGACGAGCGCCGCTGCACCTGCGGCCTCACTCAGCTCGATCATGGTGATCAGGTTGTCTCTAAGTTGTCCCACGGGGTAGCCCCGCAACCCATCATTCCCCCCCAGTTCGATGATCACAATCCGGGGTTCATGGGTCTCGAGGAGTGCGGGTAGCCTGCGCAAGCCGCCCGCAGAGGTGTCCCCTGATATACTTGCGTTTACGGTGTGGTATGGCCTGTCCTCGTTCTCCAATCGCGATTCCAGTAACGCCACCCAGCCCTGTTCCAGTGACAGTCCGTAGGCAGCGCTGATGCTGTCGCCGAGGACAAGGATGGGCCGGGTCGGTTGTGCAGCGACTGCACTGGCAAGAACAAGCATCAGCAATCCGAGCAAAGCCGAGACTCGTAAGCGTTGTGCGAGGACACGCAGTATGATCAAAGTAAGTCAGCTCCTAAAAACGGTTCCCACCGCCGATGGTGATCTCACCATATTGCACGGCGTTGACCTGGAGATCGTAGCGGGTACATCCGCCGCGATTGTCGGTGCTTCCGGTTCCGGTAAGTCTACCTTGCTGGGCTTGCTCGCGGGTATGGATGTGGCATCCGCGGGAGAGGTGTGGCTCGACGGGGTGAACCTCAGCGCGTTGGACGAGGACGCGCGAGCGCGGCTCCGCGCTGAGAAAGTAGGTTTTGTTTTTCAAAACTTCCAATTACTGCCCGCGCTGACCGCAAAAGAGAACGTCATGCTGCCGCTGGAGCTGGCGGGTATTGATGAGGCGGGCAGCATCGCTGAGCGTTTTCTTGGGGAGGTCGGACTGCAGGACAGGCTGGGGCATTACCCCACCACGCTATCGGGGGGTGAGCAGCAGCGGGTTGCCATTGCGCGCGCTTTTGCGAGGGAGCCGGCGGTGCTCTTTGCCGATGAGCCGACCGGAAATCTCGATACGCGCACTGGCGAGCGCATTATCGATTTGCTGTTTGAACTCAACGCCCGTGCTAGCACCACCCTTGTACTCGTCACACATGATGAGCGCCTCGCCGAGCGGTGTGATAAACGTTTCTCGATGTCGGCAGGGGAGTTGTCCGGGCCATGAAGCAGGCGCTCACCTGGAGGTTACTCGCGCGCGAGTGGCGGAGCGGCGAGCTGGGCATCCTGCTGATGGCGCTGGTGCTTGCCGTATCGGTGGTGGTGGGCGTCAGCAGTTTCGTCACCCGATTACAGTCAGCGTTACTGTCTGAGAGTGCGCGGTTCCTCGCTGCAGATATGGTGGTTGTCAGTAGATCGCCAGTCCCAGAGGCTTGGATTTCTGCAGCTCACGAGCAACAACTTCAACCCACCGAGGTGGTCGGCTTTCCCTCTATGGCGGTGGCCGATATCGACCACATGGCGCTGTCGTCGATCAAGGCGGTGTCATTGGGCTACCCGCTGCGGGGAGAATTGCTTTGGTCTTCGGAGCCCTACGGTGAGGTGCTTGCCACAGGGGCGATTCCCGGGGCGGGTGAGGTTTGGCTGGCGCCGCGATTGTTTTCACTCCTTGACGTCGAGCTGGGAGAATCGATCTTCGTCGGGGAGCAACCCTTGCGGGTCAGCGGGGCGGTCCGGGGCGAACCCGACGCCACGACCGCTGTCTTCGGTTTTGGCCCCCGGCTATTGATGAATACTGCTGATATTCCTGCTACCGGTGTTATCCAGCCGGGTAGCCGTGTCGAATATCGACTGCTGCTCAGTGGCGCCCCCGAGGCGATCGCCTCGTTTACAGAGTGGGTCAAGCCTCAGTTAGGGCAGGGGCAGCGGCTGGACTCCGTGGAAGGCGCTCAGCCCAGTATTGGTGAGACTCTGGACAGGGCGCAGGGGTTTTTACTGTTGGCCGGTAGCCTGGCGGTTGTGCTCGCTGCTGCGGCGATCACGCTGGCCAGTCGGCGTTTTGGTGAGCGACATACGCAATACGTGGCCATTCTGAAAAGCCTTGGCGCTCAGTCCCCGGAAATCGCCGGCTTGTATGGTCGGAGCCTGTTCTGGATCGGCCTTTTCGGCACGCTTATCGGCTGTTTGCTGGGCTGGGTACTGCAGGAAGCTTTCATTCGGGTGCTGGGCAGCCTGTTGCCGGTTGAGCCCGGGTCCGCCGGTTTGAAGCCGGTCCTGATAGGGGGTGTGACCGCGGCGGTGTGTTTGATGTTTTTTGCCTGGCCGCCGTTGAGGCGTCTAGGGCAGGCTTCCCCGCTGAGAGTGCTCCGTGCGGACATGGGCATTGCCGAAGCGCAGCGTTCCAGTGACTTTCTGATGGGAAGCGTGGCAATCGTGGCGCTCATGTGGTGGTACAGCGGCAGCGCGTTGGTGACCGGCGCTGTCATTGCGGGGTTAAGCGTAGTGATGGGTCTGGGTTACATGGCAGCCAGCGTCTTGCTTTCCGGCAGTCGGTCTGTAGGTGGATTTGCGGGCAGTCTGTGGCGCGTGGCATTGGCGGGATTGCAACGGCGAGGTCGAGCCAACGCCCTGCAGATGGTGATTTTTGCCATGGCGATCATGCTGATGTTGCTGTTGTCGGTGGTGCGAACGTCGCTCATCGGTCAATGGCAAGCGCAGTTACCGCCCGACGCCCCTAATCACTTTCTGATGAATCTGGCTCCCGAGGAACGACCCGAACTGCAAACGTTTTTTGCCGACAACGAGATTCTGTCGGAGACGCTGTATCCGATGACCCGGGGCAGGGTGATCAGTGTCAACGACGCGGCGCTACCCCGATGGGAAGAACTCGAGGAGGACGGTGCGCCGCGGCAGCGGGAGGCGAACTTTACCTGGTCAGACGAAATCCCCAGTGGCAACGAGCTATTGGACGGAGAGTGGTGGACAGCGGATACCGACCAGCCCTGGGTTTCGCTTGAAGAGGAGTTTGCCAGTGACATCGGTGCAACCGTGGGCGATCGGCTGTCGTTGCTGATCGGTGCAGACGCGCTTGAGGTGACGGTGCTGAACATTCGCGCTGTGGATTGGCAGTCCATGCGCCCCAATTTCTTCATGGTGTTTCCGCGCAAGGTGCTTGAGGCTTTTCCCGGCATGTATATGACTAGCTTTCGATTGCTACCCGAGCAGAAGTCGCTGCTCAATCAATTGGTGGGGGTTCTGCCCACGGTGACCGTTATCGAGCTCGATATCGTAATACGCGAAATGCGGGTGGTGGTCGACCAAGTTGCCCGCGCGCTGGAGCTCGTGCTCGGTGTCATATTGCTGGCGGGTGGTTTGGTATTGATCTCTGGTGTTCGCTCGAGCTTGGACGGCCGCTTACGTGAGAGCGCGTTACTGCGCGCTGTGGGCGCCCGCAAGGGCGTGGTGTTGGGTGCACTCTGGATCGAGTTCCTGGTGCTGGGTGGACTGGCCGGGGCGCTGGCTAGTGTGGGTGCGGAGGTGGCGGCCTGGGGTCTGCAGACACAGGTATTTGAGATGAGCTGGACCCCAACGCCTGTGATGTGGGCCCTTGGGCCCACTCTGGGCGCGGTGATCGTAGGCGCGTTGGGCGTCTGGTCGTGCCGGCGGGTTGTGAACGTGCCGCCGGTGGTGATCCTCAGGGAAGTCTGACTACCCCTTTACCCCAGTAGGTGCGCGACGGCATCCCGCTCTTCTGTCAGTTCCTGCGCGGTAGCGTCCATTTTTTCACGGCTAAATCCGGAGAGCTCGAGATCCTGCACGATCTCCCAGTCGCCGCCGGCGCAGCGGCACGGGAACGAGTAAATGAGTCCGGGTTCGATGCCGTAGGAGCCGTCGGAAATCACTCCCATGGAAACCCAATCATCGGCTGGCGTGCCCAGCGCCCAGCTGCGCATATGATCCACGGCGGCATTCGCCGCTGAAGCGGCAGACGAAGCACCCCGGGCCTCAATGATGGCGGCACCTCGCTGCTGCACCGTGGGGATAAAAGTTCCGCTATACCAATCCATATCCAGACCGTTCATGGCCGACTCGCCAGAGACCAACGCGTGATGCAGGTCGGGGTATTGGGTCGCGGAGTGATTACCCCAGATCGTCATTTGGCGGATGTCGTTTACCGTAGTCCCGGTTTTCTGGGCGAGCTGGGTTTTAGCCCGATTATGGTCGAGCCGTGTCATGGCGGTGAACTGTCGGGGGTCGATATCGGGGGCGTTGCGCTGGGTGATCAGGGCGTTGGTATTGGCGGGGTTGCCGACCACTAGCACCTTGATGTCTCTGCTGGCGACGGTGTTAATCGCCTTGCCCTGCACGCCAAAAATGGCGGCGTTAGCCTCTAACAGGTCTTTGCGCTCCATGCCGGGACCGCGGGGGCGTGCGCCTACCAGCAGTGCGTAATCCGAGTCTTTGAAAGCGACCTCGGGGTCGTCGGTACAGATCACGTCTGCCAGAAGCGGAAACGCGCAATCATCGAGCTCCATTTTGACGCCGCCGAGCGCGTCCATCGCCGGGGTGATGTCGAGCAGCTGCAGGATGACGGGTTGATCATCACCCAGCATTGACCCCGAAGCGATTCGAAAGAGCAGGGCGTAACCAATTTGTCCTGCGGCTCCGGTGACAGTAACGCGTGCAGGTGCTTTCATAATAGGGGTTCCTTGCTTATGGGCAATCTATAGTCGGTTGGAAGCGGCACGGATTGTCCTGTCAGACGAGCGAAAACTCAAGTCATCGGCCAAATCGTCCTGCCAACCCCCTTTTGCGCCGCGCAGTGGTCTCTCATATCATCCGCAGCACCACGGTGCGCGCATGACCCTCAAGGCGCCGAGGCACGGCAGGAAGGAATGATGGCGCAGGCAGATCAGCACAACACCCAAGTTGGTTACGACAGGGACACCCGCAAGGACCGGCTTGAGTTCAACAAGCTGCGCAAGCGTTTGCGTCGACAGACGGGCAAGGCCATCGCTGATTTCAACATGATTGAGGCTGGTGATCGCATCATGGTGTGTATTTCGGGCGGCAAAGACTCTCATGCCATGCTCGAGTTGCTGATCTCACTGAGATCCAGTGCACCTATCGACTTTGAAATCGTGGCAGTGACCCTCGATCAAAAGCAGCCTGGTTACCCAGAGCATGTCTTGCCGGATTATTTGGAAGCGCTCGGTGTGCCGTTCTACATATTGGAGAAAGACACCTACAGCGTCGTGCGTAGCATCATTCCTGAAGGCAAGACGACCTGTGGCCTCTGCTCGCGGCTGCGCCGTGGCACGCTCTATGGTTTTGCCGAGCAGATTGGCGCGACCAAAATCGCCTTGGGCCATCATCGCGATGACATTGTCGAGACGCTTTTTCTCAATCTATTTTTCGGCGGCAAGCTAAAAGCCATGCCGCCCAAATTAAAAAGCGACGACGGACGGAACGTGGTGATCCGGCCACTGGCGTACTGTCGCGAGTCGGATATCGCTGATTACGCGCGTGCCATGCAATTTCCGATCATTCCCTGCAATCTATGTGGCACTCAGGACAACCTCCAGCGAAAGGAGATCAAGGGAATGCTGACCGACTGGGAACGACAATATCCGGGAAGAACAGAGACCATCTTCAGAGCGCTGGGTAATGTCGCGCCCTCTCATTTGCTTGATCAGAGTCTGTTTGATTTTCAGGGACTCAAGGTCGAAGTGGATGGCAGTTTAGGTCTGCCCGATATCCGCGTTGTGAATCTCTGATGCTGCTAGAGGTCACTCAGGTTGCGATTGAGCGGGGAGACCGCAGGCTGCTGAGTGACGTTGACCTCAGCGTCTCTGGAGGTGAAATCTGGCAGCTGGTTGGCGCGAATGGTGTGGGCAAGACCAGCCTTCTGCGGGGATTAGCGGGGGTGGCCAGGTTGGGCGTGACCGGCGAGATCCGCCATGCCGGCGCCTTTCTCTATCTGGGGCATGCCTCCGCACTCAAATCGAGTCTCAGCCCAGTGGACAATCTCCGGTGGCACCCGGCCAGCGATGTCACCGCTTCAGTAGGTCAGATTTGCGAGGCTTTGGCTGCAGTGAATCTGGCAGGTTACGAATATCGACCGGTCGGATCGTTGTCGGCGGGGCAGCAGCGGCGGGTGGCGCTGGCCAGACTACTGCTGAGTGATGCACCGCTGTGGTTATTGGATGAGCCCTTTACAGCGCTCGACGTGGCCGGATGTGAGTGGCTCGAGGGGTGCGTTCGCAGACACGTGAATGCGGGCGGTGCGACGGTGTTTACCAGTCATCAGCCCAGCCGGTTCGGGCCACTGCAGCAAGATCTGGATTTGGGTCGGTATGCCGTCTGATCAACCGTTGCTGTCTCTCAGGGTCGTTTTCCTGAGGCAATTTCTGCGCCACGGTCGAAGCATCATGACGAGTCCTGCAGATGTCGCCAACCCACTGTTGTTCTTTTTCATGGTCATTACGCTATTTCCGCTGGGGCTGGGACCGGACCCGACCACGTTGGCGGCGCTCTCGCCCGGAATCCTCTGGGTGGTGGCCTTGTTGGCTAGCCTAATGGTCAGCGCCAAGCTATTTGCATCTGATTTTGAGGATGGCAGTTTGGAGCAATTGGCGTTGGCACCCTATCCGCTAGCGGTCACTGCGCTCGCCGAAATCTCTGCGCAATGGCTGGCGACCGGGTTTTTGTTGGCGTTGCTGTCGCCGCTCTTTGGCGTGATGTTGGGATTGCCAGACGAGGGCTTGCTCACTCTGTCGGTAAGTCTCTTGCTGGGAACAGTCTGTCTGACGCTCATTGGCGCGCTGGGTAGTGCGCTGACGGTCAGCATTCGTCGCGGCGGCCTGCTGTTGTCTCTGCTGATTATTCCGCTCAATGTGCCGGTTTTGATCTTCGGTACCACGGCGGTTCGTGAGGCAGTACTGGGTGGTAACCCGGAGAGTTGGCTAGCGTTGCTCGGTGGGTTGGCGCTCGGGTCACTGGTCGTGGCGCCTCTGGCGATTGGTGCCGCACTCCGCGTCTCGCTCGACAGCTGATCTCGCTCTCGGCAATGGGTTAGGGCGCCGGTCGGGCGCGTCATTGAGGGCGGTTAGGCGCTATACTAAGGGCATGTGGACGTTCATTCACAAATTGGGTTCACCACCCTGGTTTTTTGGTTTCAGCGGAACCCTTGTCCGGTGGTTGTTGCCCGTTACCGTGACCTTGTTGCTGGTGGGTGCCGTCTGGGGTCTGTTGGTGGCGCCACCAGATTTCCGCCAGGGGAATTCTTATCGGATCATCTACATTCACGTGCCCGCAGCGGTCGTGGCCCTTGCCGGTTACTACGTGATGGCGTTTGCGGGTGCCGTCAGTCTGATCTGGCGGATCAAGATGGCCGACGTCACGATGCGCGCCGCGGCGCCGGTGGGGGCTGTCTTGACGGCGATCGCGCTGGTGACTGGCGCCATTTGGGGTAAGCCGACCTGGGGAGCCTGGTGGGTTTGGGATGCTCGCATCACCTCGATGTTGATACTGCTATTTCTGTATCTGGGTGTGGTGGCACTGTTTGAGGCCTACGAAAACAAAACCGCAGCAGCACGTGCCTGCGCTGTGCTGAGCCTCGTGGGGATGGTCAACATTCCGATCATCTACAAGTCGGTCGACTGGTGGTACTCACTCCATCAGCCCGCGTCGATTAAATTTACCGGAGAGTCGGCGATTGATTCGAGCATGCTCTATCCTTTGCTGTTGATGATTCTGGCCTTCTACTGCCTCTTTGCGCTGACGCTGTTACTGAATATGCGAGCTGAGCTGCTCTGGAACCACAGGGACTCCGGTTGGTTGAAGCAGCTTGTGGGGGATATCTGATGTATTTCGAGTCACTTGCCGCGGTGTGGCACATGGACGGCCACGGCTTCTACGTGTGGTTGGCCTACGCCCTTACAGCGTTACCGCTCGTCCTCATGGTGTGGCTACCTCTTAAGCGCATTCGGCAGCACTGGCGCTGGCTTCAGGCAGAGCAACGCCGCTCAGCCGCGGCCACTCAGTCGACGGCGATGGGGTCTGACGTCTGATGCATCCGGTTCGAAAGCAGCGATTGATTCTGGTCAGTCTTATGGTGGTGTTGTCGAGCGCGGCTATTGGTCTAGTAGCGTTTGCGCTGCGGGACAACATCAACCTGTTCTATCCACCCGCCGATGTGGTGGCGGGCAAAGCGCCAACGGATCGCAGTATCCGGCTGGGTGGCATGGTGGTCGAGGGGAGCATTGAGCGCAGTGAAACGGATCTCGATACCACTTTTTGGGTGACCGATTACGAGGCCTCGGTGCCGGTGCGCTTCAGCGGCATCCTGCCCGACCTGTTTGCCGAGGGCGAGGGCGTTGTGGCAGAGGGCACGTTAGATGAGTCGGGGATGTTGCTGGCCACACAGGTGCTGGCCAAGCACGATGAAAACTACATGCCCCCCGAGGTCGCTGCCGCACTTGAAGGTAAAACGGCGCCGCAAGGCCAGCCCGTCCTACCGTGATCCCCGAGCTTGGCCATGTCGCGCTGATTATTGCCTTTGTGCTGGCAATTGGGCTGGCCGTGGTGCCGATGTGGGGCGCGGCGCGTCGAGATGTGGCAGCCATGAATATGGCCCCCTCGTTGGCCGTGGGCGTCACGGTCTTCGTTGCAGTGGCGTTTGCCTTATTGGCAGTGAGCTTCTTACAAGATGATTTCTCGGTGGCCGTGGTTGCCGCCAATTCCAACAGTCTGCTGCCGCCGATCTTCAAATTTTCGGCCTTGTGGGGTAACCATGAGGGCTCGCTCTTACTGTGGGTGCTCATTCTCTCCGGCTGGATGACCGCGGTCGCGACCTTTAGTCGTGGCCTGCCTCTGGTGATGGTTGCGCGGGTGCTGAGCGTGATGGGCATGGTGGCGGTGGGTTTTCTCGCGTTCTCGCTGCTGACATCCAACCCTTTTGAGCGGCTACTGCCGAACACGCCTCTCGATGGCAACGACCTGAATCCGCTGCTTCAGGATCCCGGGCTGATTATCCATCCGCCGCTTTTGTATATGGGTTATGTCGGTTTATCCGTGCCTTTCGCGTTCGCCATCGCCGCCTTGATGGGCGGTCGCCTCGATGCGTCGTGGGCGCGATGGTCTAGACCCTGGACGAATGTAGCGTGGGGCTTCCTCTCGCTGGGCATCATGCTCGGCAGCTGGTGGGCCTACTACGAGCTGGGGTGGGGTGGCTGGTGGTTCTGGGATCCGGTCGAAAATGCGTCATTTATGCCTTGGCTAATGGGGACCGCTTTAGTACACAGCCTGGCGGCGACCGAAAAGCGGGGGGTGTTTCGATCTTGGACCGTGCTACTCGCCATTTTTGCTTTTTCGCTGTCGTTGCTGGGGACATTTCTCGTGCGCTCCGGCGTGCTGACGAGTGTTCACGCTTTTGCGGCGGACCCTGAGCGCGGTCTATTCATTCTGATCTTTCTCGCCTTGGTGGTGGGCGGGTCACTGTTGCTCTACGCGCTGCGCGCGCCGTCTGTTGCCAGTCGTGTGAATTACTCGGGCGTCTCCCGTGAGTCGCTACTCATGATCAATAATCTGGTGTTCACGGTGTCGACGATTGTCGTGCTGCTCGGCACACTGTTCCCGCTCATCATGGACGCGTTCTCCCTTGGCAAATATTCCGTTGGGCCGCCTTACTTCAATGCCGTGTTTGTGCCGCTCATGGCGCTGGTGATGCCGTTTATGGCGGTCGGGCCGCTTTCTCGCTGGCGGGAGGACACCACCCGCCGCTGGTTGCATGAGCTACTCGTGCCCGGACTCGGCGTGTTAGTGGTGGCGATTGTCCTGGCCTTTTTGGGAAGCGATGATTTCAACCTGTGGATCGCACTCGCCGTATTGCTTGCAGGCTGGGTGGCGCTAGGGGTGGTCAAGGATCTGTGGCGGCGTATCGCGACCGGCGTGGACGGTGGACTCACGTGGCGCCGATTGACGCCCAGTTTTCTCGGCATGACATTGGCGCACCTCGGGTTCGCGGCGGTGGTCTTGGGTGCGGTAGTCGTAACTCAGGAAAACGAGGAGCGTGACTTGAGAATGGCGGTGGGGGATGTTGAGACGCTGGGTGCCTATCGTTTCGAACTCATGAGTCTGGGGCAGCAGGCGGGCCCCAATTACCTTGCCGATCAGGCCGTATTTGAGGTGAGGCGTGATCAGGAGCTGATCGCGGTGCTGGTCCCGGAGAAGCGCCGCTACTCCGCCAGCGGACAGATCATGACCGAAGCCGCCATCGACGCTCGCTTGTGGCGGGATCTCTATATCGCGTTGGGCGAGCCGATTGGTGAGCAGGCATGGGCGGTGCGCCTGCAATATAAGCCGATGGTGCGTTGGTTGTGGTTGGGCGCCTTGATGATTGGCCTTGGGGCGCTGGTGACTGCCTTCGATCGTCGATACCGATCGCAGCGATCCAATGTGCCGGCAGCACAGCAAGGAGTCGCAGCTGTTGCAGGCTAAGAAGTTTATCCCGCTCGTTGCCTTTGCCGTGCTTGCCGGCCTGCTCTTTCGTGGGCTGTCGATTGATCCGACCGAGCTGCCTGCTGCTCGTTTGGGGCAGCCCTTCCCCGATTTCGCCCAAACTGAATTAATAAGCGGCCGCCAGATTTCGGTGTCAGCGCTGGCCGAGCGACCCGCGCTGGTGAATGTGTGGGCGACCTGGTGCTACTCGTGTCGCGTAGAGCATCCGTATCTGTTGACCCTCGCCGAACAGGGTGTCCCGATCTACGGCCTCAATTACAAAGACGAGCCGGCCAAGGCCAGAGAGTGGTTGGCACAATTGGGCGATCCCTATCAGCTCAACGTGTCCGATGTAGAGGGCTCGGTCGGACTGGATCTCGGGGTCTACGGCGCGCCGGAAACCTATGTACTCGACGCGGCAGGGCATATCGCGCATCGGCATGTGGGTGTCTTGGACGAGGCAGTCTTTAAGCGCGACTTCAGTCGCTGGTTTCCGGCGGTGGCGCCGCCTGCGGTCGCAGCGGGTCCGGAGGGTGGTCAGTGAAGCCTGCGCTGAAAGCACTGATGCGCGCCATGATCTGCGGCCAATTGTGGCTCGCGCCGGTTGTTTTAGCTGTGATCGAAACCTACGAGTTCTCCTCTCCTGATCTCGAGCTGCGATATCACCAGCTCAGCCAGGAGCTGCGCTGCCCCAAATGTCAGAATCAAAATATTGCCGACTCCAATGCACCCATCGCGCGGGACCTGCGCGTTGTGCTCTACGAGCAGTTGGAGCAGGGCGCGACCGATGACGAGATCCTTGCGTTTATGGTGGCGCGATACGGAGAATTTGTCCGCTATCGCCCGGGTGTGGACCGCAATACAGTCTTGCTGTGGGCTGCCCCCGGGCTGTTGCTGACTTTGGGCGCTGTCGGTTTGCTATTTCATTTCAGGCAGCGCCCGAGTGCCCGGTCCACTGATCTCACTGAAGCAGAGCAAGCGGAAATCACGAGATTACTCGGGGAGCTTCGCGATTGAATAGCGCCTTTCCCGTATTCGCGCTGCTGTTATGGGTCGCAGCCGCAGCAATGATGATTTGGCTACCCCGAATCTGGCGTCGAGGCGGCGCCCCGGAAACGAACGAGGACTGGTTGCGGCTTCGTCAACGCGAGCTCGCGGGCGAGGCAGAGGCGGCTGAGCTTCGTGAGGAAGCCGCGTTGCGGTTGCTTGAGGACCAGGCTGGGGAGGCCTCCCCGGAGGTGCGCCAGCGTCCAGCGTATTCCGGGCAAGGGCAGCTTGCTGCCGTCGCGGCGGTTGCGATTGCGGCTTGGCTGATGTACCGGATGCTAGGCGGCTGGGAGGATGTTCAAATTGCTGAGCAGCTTGGGCGGATCGAGCAGTCGCAGCCTGAAGATGTGTTGGCGCTCATTGATCGGATCACGCTGCGCGCAGAGGCGCGTCCTGCAAACGCCGACTATGCGCTGTTGCTGGGTGAGTACTATCTGTCGGGTAATGAGCCGGCCGAGGCGTTGCGATATTACGATCGGTTGATTGAAGCGGGCGCAACAGCGCCCGAGATTCTCGGTAAAGCCGCTCAATCTGAATTTCTCTCTTCGGGTCGTGTGCTGAGCCGTCGGGCACGAGCTCGTGCCGAGCAGGCCTTGGCGGTCGATCCGATGCAGGCGGCCGCTTTAGCCACGATGGGGATGGCGGCATTTGAGGAGGCGGATTATCGCCGGGCGATTGTTTACTGGCAGAGGCTTCGGGATTTGGAGCCGCCTGGCTCCCCCGGGCATGACATGCTCGGCCAGATCATTGAGCGCGCCCGACAGGAGCTCGGCGAGCCCCTTCCCGAAGCGATTGCCACAGCAGGCGTGGTGGTCGAGATCTCGCTATCCGGGGAGCAGCCGGTGCCGGCCGACGCCGTGTTATTTGTCCTGGCGCGCCCGGAGGGGGCCGAGTCAGGCATGCCGATCGCTGTGGTACGACAAACGCCATCAAGCTGGCCCCTGACCGTGCGCTTGGATGACAGCGCCTCCATGGCGGGTCAACAAATTTCGAGTTTCAACGCCGTGTCGATCGAGGTGCAAGTGTCCGCTAATGGGCAACCCGGGCGCGATAACGCGCTCGCCTGGAGAGCCCGTCCGTCGGTGCCGGTTGGATTTGGGGAACCCGTCAAAATCAACCTTCAGACCGAATAGTCGACGAATTTCGCCATCAAACATAGTGTTGTTGCCCGGAAGTCGATACACTACATGTTGTGTTTTTGAGTGCTGTGGGCCCGAGGTGGGACAACAGCGCGACTGACGGGTAAACAGATTCAATAATGCGCCTGAAATCCATAAAACTGGCCGGTTTTAAGTCTTTTGTCGATCCCACCACGGTTCAGTTTCCGGGCAACATGTGTGCGGTAGTCGGCCCTAACGGCTGCGGCAAGTCCAACATTATCGACGCCGTCAGATGGGTGATGGGCGAGAGCTCCGCGAAGACCCTGCGCGGCGAGTCGATGACCGATGTCATTTTCAATGGCACAACCAGTCGCCAGCCCGTCAGTCAGGCGTCCATCGAACTGGTTTTCGACAACGCTCAGGGCAAGGTTGCCGGTGAGTTTGCCGCCTACAACGAAATCTCTGTGCGTCGGGTGGTCACCAGGCAGGCACAATCGGAGTACTACCTGAACGGGGCAAAGTGTCGCCGGCGTGACATCACCGATTTGTTTCTGGGGACGGGTCTGGGTCCTCGCAGTTACGCCATTATCGAGCAGGGAGTGGTGTCGCGGTTGATCGAGTCGAAGCCCGAGGAACTCCGGGTTTTCATCGAAGAGGCCGCCGGCATTTCCAAATACAAGGAACGTCGGCGCGAAACTGAGAGCCGTATGCGCCGCACCGCGGAAAACTTGGAGCGTCTCACCGATTTGCGAGACGAGCTCCAGCGCAATCTGTCGCATCTGGATCGACAAGCCAGGGCGGCTGAGAAGTATGCTGAGCTGAAATCAGAAGAGCGAACGGTACAGAGCGAACTGTACGCGATTCAATGGCGGAATCTGAGCGCCTCTCGGGGCCAAGTGGCGGGTGAAATTGGTGCGCTTGACGTCAAGCGTGAAGCGGCCCGAGCGGAAGTGACCCATACCATTAGCGGGCTAGAAGCCGCGCGATCACAGCAAACAGAGGCGGCCGATGCGCTGAATACAGCGCAGGAACAGTACTACGCGATCGGCGGTGAGGTGACCCGCGTTGAGCAGGCGTTGCGCTTTGCACAGGAACGTCGCGGAGAGCTTCAGCGAGACCTCGAACAAACCCGGAGCAGCCTCGACCAGACCCGACAGCTCCTAGATAGTGATCGGCAGCGACTGCTTGAATGGGAGGGCGAGCTGGAGCGTTCAGAGCCCGCGTTGACAGAATTCAGAGCGCAGGCGCGGCTTGGCGCAGAAGCGCTGTCTGCGGCGGACACCGCGATGCAGCAGTGGTCGCAAAATTGGGATGGCTTTAACGAGCGGGCGCGAGAGCCTAGTCAGGCAGCAGAGGTGCAGCAGAGCCGCATCGCTTACCTTGAGCAGGTGCTCACCAAACTTCAGGAACGCTCGCAAAAGCACGAGGCAGAGTGGGAAGCTTTGTCTTCCGAACCGGCAGACGAGGCAGTGCCGCCGCTGTCAGCAAAGATCGAGCAGGCGGATACCGAGATTGAAAGCCGAGAAGGTGAAATGGCGACTCTCAGAGGTCAGTTGACGGAGTCGCAGTCGGCGATAGAGCGATCGCGGCAGCAGCAGGACGATATCAGGGCTGCGCTTCAGGAGAGGCGAGGGCACATTGCATCCTTGACCGCGCTGCAGGAAGCGGCCTCCGATGACCGGGAGCGTGCCGCGTTGGGCGACTGGATAGAAACCGAATCTCTACAATCTGACGGCACGGTCTATGCCTCCCTCGAAGTCGATGCTGGCTGGGAAACGGCGATCGAGCAAGTGTTGGGAGAGGCGTTATCCGCGCAGCTTCTAGCGGAAGTCGATGTGAGAGGGCTGGCCGGGATTGCCGCGTTGCCATCAGGTGCCTTCGTGGTGGACAACAAACTGCAATTGGCGGGCGACGTGGCTGGCACTCTGGCGGCCCACGTGAGAGGTCCTGCGCGTGTGAGGAGTTGGCTGCAGTCTGTGCTGGTAGCGGAGAATCTTGATGAGGCGCAGCGCCTCTGTCAGGATTTGTCGCCAGGACAGTCGGTGGTGACGCCCGATGGGCATTGGCTGGGAGCGGGGTGGCACCGGCGCCGGTCAGAGTCGGATACCGCGGCAGGGATGCTTGCTCGGCAGAGCCAGCTCGAAGCACTGCAGTCAGAGTTCGAGGGCAAACGGTCGGAGGCCGACGAGCTTGAAAAGCGGATCAGTGATTTGCTGAAGACGCGCGTCGAGCTGGAAAAGCAGGCTACCCAGGCGCAGAAGGCGCAGCAGACGGCAGTCAACGAGCGGGCGGAACTTGTTGCAGAGCAGCGCGCTGCCGCCACCAAGGTCGAGCAGGTGATGCAACGCCGTAAGCGCCTGAAGTCGGACATTGAAGAGACCCAACGTCAGTACGAGCAGGAGCAGTCGAATCTGGCTGACGCGCGGAAGCACCTTTCTGAGTCGCTGGACCAAATGGAACTCGATCGCAATGAGCGCGAGCGCCTGCAACGCGAGCGCACGACGCTGACCGAGCAACTTACACGACAGCGCGAGGCTTCGCGTGAGGCCTCCGACGCCCTCGTGCGGGCTGAGCTACAAAGCCAGAATCTCGATACCCAGGTGAAGACACTTAAAGAAGGTATCGGGCGAATGGAGGCGCAGTTGCGTGATTTGGAATCCCGGGAGACTGAACTCACGGGCACCCTGCCTCAGAGTGATGACCCCGACGCGGAGAACAAGGCGCGACTGACTGAGTTGCTGGAGCAGAGGTTGGTCGCAGAGGGCGAACTGAACAGTCAGCGCACGCGGGTTGGCGAGATCGACAATTCATTACGTGAGCTTGAGGCGTCACGGATGAAGCAGGAACAGGCTGTCCAGGGCATCCAGAGTAATATAGAGCGCCTGCGTCTGCAGGAAACCGAATCCTCAGTTCGATTAGAAACCCTGGCTGAAGAAATTACCAAGCGCGACGCAGTCCCTCAGGAGATTGCCTCGGCGCTGCCTGAAGAGGCCAGCGAGGCTGAGTGGCAAGAAAAGGTGGACCGGGCCGGAGCCCGCATCAATCGCCTCGGGCCCATTAACCTTGCCGCTATTGATGAGCATGCGAAGGCTTCTGAGCGAAAGCAGTATCTGGATGCGCAGAATGATGATCTTGTGGCGGCTTTGGCAACGCTACAGTCGGCGATTCGAAAAATCGACAAGGAAACCCGGCAGCGCTTCAAGGACACCTTCGATCAAATCAATACTGGGTTTGCCGAGCTGTTCCCACGCGTGTTTGGGGGCGGTACCGCTTGCTTGGAGATGACGGGGGACGACCTGCTTGATACCGGCGTCGCGATTTTTGCCAGACCGCCCGGCAAGAAAAATTCCACGATTCATTTGCTGTCGGGTGGAGAAAAGGCGATGACGGCAATTGCGCTGGTGTTTTCCATCTTTCAATTGAACCCGGCACCTTTTTGTATGCTGGACGAGGTCGACGCACCGCTGGATGACGCCAACGTGGGTCGCTACGCCAGGATGGTCAGGGAGATGTCAGAGAAGGTGCAGTTCGTTTTCATCACGCACAATAAGATCACCATGGAGGCCGCTGATCAACTGATGGGGGTTACCATGCAAGAGCCCGGCGTGTCCCGTCTGGTAACCGTGGACGTCGAAAAGGCCGCGCAGTTGGCCGCCAGCTAGGGATTGCCCTATGGAGCAGTTGTCGATAAGAGACTGGATGATCCTCATCGGTGGGATGATGATTGCCGCGGTGTTGATCGACGCGGTCCGGCGCTATTGGGGTGAGAGACGGGCGGAGATCAAGCTGAATGCCCGCATTGAGCGTGCTGCTCCGCTGTCTGACGACGATGACGCCTTTAACTTGTTGACCGAGTTGCCTAACGGCGGTGCACGGATTGTGCATCGAGATGACCTGCAGATTGACCCGCAGGCGACGGCGCCAACATTTGAAGCCTCAGCCGCTGGGCGCGATCGGGCGCAATCACCCTCGCGAGATGAAGCCGCGCCGGATCCGATTGATGTTGCGGTCGCGGCCGAGCTTGTCGAGACCAGCGACACAGGGTCAACGGTAGGTGCGTCCGCCAGTACCGAATCCGCCAGCGATGATCCAGCGCTGAGTAAGCCCGATGCCGTCGAGTCGGCAGCCGGCGCTGGGACCTCCAGATCAGCCACTGACGCTGCCGCCCCCCTTGCAAACGCAGAAACATTAGAGGAAGCCGCATCGGCCGAGCGGACTGTGGCTCGCGAAATCACTGCCGAGTCGCAGGCGAAAGAGCAGGCGGAGCCGGCCTCGCGCCGACGAACCGTGAAGCCAGCGCCCGAGGCCGCCGAGAAACTGCTGACTGACGATGCCGATACGTCCGGCACCGTCGATTGGCTCGATACCCTTGAGCCCGATGAGCCGCCGGAACCAGACGCTCCTGAGCACGGACGGTTGCCGCGCGGGGCTAATACTCACGTTTTCATACTGTATGTGGTGGCGCAGGCGGAGGAGGGCTTTTCTGGTACTGACATTCTTGAAGTTCTGCTGGCCTGTGACCTGCGGTTTGGTGATATGGACTTTTTCCATCGTCACGAACGCGCGTCAGGACGGGGCCCAATTGAGTTCAGCGTCGCCAATATGATGAAACCCGGCGTGTTCGATATTGACAACATGGAGCCGCTACAGACCCGGGGTTTGATGTTCTTTGTCACGTTGCCGGGCCCCGCAGACATGCTGAAGGCCTTTGACTACATGTACGAGACGGTCAAGGTCGTCGCCAAAAGTCTCGGTGGCGATATCCAGGATGAGACGCGGAGCCTGATCACCCGGCAGAGTCTCGAGCATATGCGTCAGCAGATCCGGGAACTTGAAAGACGCCTGCTCGTTCGTCGGAACTGATCTGTGAACACCTCACCGGTTGAGGAAGTAGCAGCCCTCAGAGCCCAACTTCTGGACTGGGCGGAGGCATATTTCGAGCGCGATGCGCCGGTGGTGCCAGACGCGGATTACGATCAGGCCATGAAGCGACTGGAGGCGCTCGAGCGGGAGTTTCCAGATTTGGTGACGCCTGATTCACCGACTCAACGCGTCGGCTCGGCGCCATTGAGTGAGTTTGAGTCCGTGGAGCATCGTCTGGCGATGCTCTCCCTTGATAATGCGTTTTCTTCCGAAGACATGGACGACTTCCATCGCCGCGTCACGGAGCGGCTGGGTGCTGGCGATGTGGCCTACTGCTGCGAGCCCAAGCTGGATGGTGTGGCCGTCAGTATCGTCTACGAACACGGCGCGTTGGTGCTGGCGGCGACTCGCGGTGACGGTGCCCGCGGTGAGAACATCACAGCGAATGTGCGCACCATCAGCAACGTGCCTTTGATTCTGATTGGAGAGGGTGTGCCGCCGTACCTTGAAGTCAGGGGCGAGGTCGTGATCCCGCGAGACGCCTTTGAGCGAATGAATGCGCAGGCGAGAGCCGCCGATGAAAAGGTATTCGTCAACCCGCGAAACGCGGCTGCCGGGAGCCTCCGGCAACTGGATTCTCGGATTACCGCCAGACGACCGCTGACCTTTACCGCCTATTCGGTGGGTGCGGTAGAGGGTGACTTGCCCGCTGCTCATGACGCCATCTTGCGCCGGCTCAGCGAGTGGGGCCTGCCAATTTCCGAGTACATGCAAACGGTTAGCGGCATAGCCGCCTGTGACGACTACTACGAAGCGCTCGCCCGGCAGCGCGACACGTTGCCTTTTGATATCGACGGCATTGTTTTTAAGATCAATGGCATGGCGGAGCAAGAGAAGCTGGGCTTTGTCTCCAGAGCCCCCCGATGGGCGATTGCTCGCAAGTTTCCGGCCCAGGAAGTGAGCACTCAGTTGTTGGGCGTCGATTTTCAGGTAGGTCGTACGGGGGCGATTACGCCGGTTGCTCGCCTCGAGCCCGTGTTTGTGGGGGGCGTGACCGTCAGTAATGCCACGCTCCACAATGCCGATGAGATTGAGCGCCTTGGCGTTAAGTTGGGCGATACGGTTGTCGTTCGCAGAGCAGGTGATGTGATACCCCAGATCGTATCGGTAGTGGAGGGCAATACGTTGGGCTCGAGCCCGGAGCGCGCGCCGATCATTTTCCCTGATCAGTGTCCTGACTGCGGATCCGATGTGGCGCGCGAGGAGGGTGAGGCGGTGATCCGCTGTATTGGCGGCATGGCCTGCAGTGCGCAGCTGAAGGCGGTGATTCGCCATTTTGCATCGCGCAAAGCAATGGATATCGAAGGCTTGGGAGACAAGTTGATCGACCAGCTGGTCGATGATGGCCTCGTCGGCAGCGTTGCCGATATCTTTCGGTTGAGCCAGCCCCAGTTGGCTGCGCTAGATCGCATGGGCGACAAATCCAGCGAGAATTTGCTGGCATCGATCGACCAATCGCGATCAACGACCCTGCCCAAGTTTATTTACGCTCTGGGTATTCGCGAGGTCGGCGAGGCAACCGCGCGCGCCTTGGCAAACCATTTCCTGGAATTAGACGCCTTGCTGGCCGCGCCGACTGACGAACTGGAAGGGGTCGATGATGTGGGGCCCATTGTCGCGCGCCATATTCGGGGTTTTGCCAGCGATAACCGTAACAAACAAGTTGTCGGGGATTTATTGGCCCTCGGGGTCAATTGGCCGCCCGTTAACGTGGCCAGCAGTGAGGGGCCGCTGGCTGGCACTATCTGGGTGGTGACGGGCAAGTTGGAGTCGATGACCCGGGGTGATGCGGAGCAGCGACTGCGATCTTTGGGCGCAAAGACCGCCAGTAGCGTGTCTGCGAAGACCAGCTCCGTGTTGGCGGGGCCGGGAGCAGGCAGTAAGCGCAAGAAAGCCGAAGAGCTGGGCATATCGATTGTGGACGAGACCGAGTGGCTAGCAATGCTGGAGGAGATGGAATGAAATCAGTCAATCGATCGCGACAGGTCATCGCAGTGCTTGTGTTGCTGATCATATCGGGGTGTGCAACGTCTCCGCCCGAGCAGGTCGACAATGTTTGCGACATCTTCAGAGAGAAATCCGGGTGGTACGGCGATGCCAAGGATGCCCGGGCGCGATGGGGTGTGCCAATTTCGGTGTCGATGGCATTCATGTATCAGGAATCCCGCTTCGTCGCGACGGCAAAACCACCGCGTAAAAAGATATTTGGCGTGATTCCAGGGCCACGTCCATCTGACTCCTACGGATACTCACAGGCCAAGGAGAGCACCTGGGATTGGTATCAGCGCAGCACCGGTAACTACGGCGCAGACCGGGACGATTTTGGTGACGCCATCGACTTCATTGGGTGGTACAACAACGTGTCCAATAAAGAGCTGGGTATCAGCAAGCAGGATGCCTTTCGGTTGTATCTCGCATACCACGAAGGGCACGGCGGTTACCGAAAACAGAGCTACCGCAGTAAGGACTGGCTCATCGACGTCGCGCGCAAGGTGGATAGACAGGCCCAGCGCTACAATTCTCAGTTGCAAGAGTGTGCTGAAGAGCTCGAGCCGAGAGGTTGGTTCGATTGGTGGTGAGCCGCGTCCGGTTCCAGTGCGCAGGCTGTCACGTGAATGTCACATTACTGACATGTAATAGGGGTTTTTAGGCTCCAGCCAAAAACGGAGGCGGTATGTCAGCGAAAACAGTGCTGGTCGTCGATGACGAGGCAAGTATCCGCGAGATGCTTCGTCTGGCCCTCGAGATCTCCGAATTTGAGTGTCTCGAGGCGGCCGATATTCACGAAGCCTATCGGCTGATCACCGACGAATCGCCCGATATGGTGCTTTTGGACTGGATGCTGCCCGGTGGGAGCGGTATTGAGCTGCTTCGACGCCTGAAGAAGGAAGAGGCTACCCAGGCGTTGCCCGTGATCATGCTGACCGCCAAGACCCACGAAGATAACGTTGTTCAGGGGCTGGAAGTCGGCGCTGATGACTACATCACCAAGCCGTTTGCGCCTAAGGAGCTGATTGCGCGGATGAAGGCGATACTTCGCCGCTCATCCAGCGAGGAGGCAGGCAGCGAGCTGCGCGTCGGAGAGCTCGTGCTGGAAATTGACAGTCGCCGCGTGATGCTCAGTCAAAAAGCGCTCGAGATGGGGCCGACAGAATTCAAGCTGCTACATTTTTTCATGTCTCACCCGGAGCGGGCCTATTCCCGCGCGCAATTGCTCGATAGGGTTTGGGGGGCGAATGTGTATGTCGAAGAGCGCACGGTAGACGTGCACATTCGTCGCCTCAGAAAAGCGTTACAGGCGGGTGATCCCATCTATGCGGATTTGATCCAAACAGTGAGGGGCACGGGCTATCGTTTCTCACCCCGCGATCTGGCGGTGGCGTGACCACCCCCGGATTTCTTGTTCTGGAGTCACGCCGTCTATTAGCGGCACTGTTTATCGCCAGTGCGATGTGGTTGGTGACGCAGGACTGGAAATTGGCTTTGACGACACTGGCGCTCGTTCTGGCGACTATCTGGGGATGGCAACTGGCAAAGATATACCGCTGGTTCGCTGATCCTGAGCAACTGCCCCCCATTTCGAACTCGGGCCTCGAGGGTATTCTTCGTGACGTCTATGCTCTGCGTAGCCGAGACACACTGGGAGCCAAGACGCCCGCGCGGTCTCAGTCTTATCTAACAGACTCCATAGCGTCTATGCGCGACGCGGCGCTGATCATCAATTCAGATGGGCGGCTCGTGTGGTGTAATGACGCCGCCGAATATCTGCTGGGGATCAGTTTCGAGGAGGAAGAGGGTAGACCCTTCTCTGAAGTAGCACCCGGTAAGTCACTCAAGCGTTACATGCGGGAGGAGAACTTTCAAAAACCATTGCGAATCAAGCCAGGGCCGGATCCCGAATTTTGCCTGCAGCTAGAGTTTTCGCATTTTGGGGTCAACGACCGCCTGGTGTTCGTAAAAGATGTCACCGAGCAGGACAAGCTGGAGCGTATGCGGCGTGATTTCGTCGGGAACGTATCCCACGAGCTGCGCACACCGTTGACGGTGATCAAAGGCTATATAGAAACACTCCAATCTTTGATGTCGGATTCTGATGCGCGGCTTAAAAAGTCGCTCGGCTCAATGGATATTCAAGCAGCTCGCATGGAGAACTTAATCTCGGATCTACTGTGGCTGTCTAGAATAGAGAGCGTGGAAGGGGAGCGTAAAGATGACCAGCTTGACATGGTCGACCTGCTTACCCATTTGTGTGATGAGTTGATGCCCGCTTGGCCGGATCGAGAAATTGAGCTGGTGACTTCTTCCAGCCTCTGTGTACTGGGTAATGCAGCGGAGTTACGCAGTGCCATCAGCAATCTGATCGTGAATGCCCTGAAGTACAGTGAGGCGCCAATCTCGGTAAAGTGGTCGGACACTGTTGTCGGCCCCGAATTGCTCGTTGAAGACCAGGGGCCGGGAATCGATGCCAAGCACATTCCGCGCCTGACAGAGCGCTTTTATCGCGTCGATAAGAGTCGCAGTCAGGCAACAGGGGGTACCGGTTTGGGGTTGGCGATCGTCAAACACGTGGCGGTATCGCATGACGCAAAATTGTTTATCGACAGCGAATTGGGTCAAGGCAGCACGTTTCGGTTGGTATTCCCCAACGATCGTGCCGTCTCCTGTGACGTCTGCTTAACAGAGAGCCGAAGAACCGACTCTGGGCAGTGACGGCCTCGTATCAACCTGACTTTAAGTTGGCTAACAGTTAGCATGGCGTGCCCCTGACGTCGGAATATACCTATGAGTCGGTTCTGGATCGACAAGATATCGAGCTTGAAGCCCTATGTGCCGGGAGAGCAGCCGACTTCGGATACGCTGATTAAGCTCAACACCAACGAGCATGCGCTTCCGCCCGCTGAGTCGGTTTTGGCCGTGCTAAAAAGCACCTCGGGTGAAGCACTTAGGCGTTATCCTGACCCCACCGCGTCAGCACTAAGATCTGCGATTTCTGCTGCCGAATCCGTTCCGCCGGACCATATATTTGTTGGCAACGGCTCCGATGAAGTGCTGGCGCATCTCTGGTTCGCCTTGCTGAAAGGCCGGCGGGTGCAGACGCTGGACACGACCTACGGTTTTTATCCGGTCTGGGCCGGACTCTACGATGCCGATCTCACAGAAGTGCCGGTGCTGGATGATTTCTCGGTAGACCTCGACGCATTAAAAAACAGTGATGCCGCGGTCGTGCTAGCTAACCCCAATGCACCAACAGGCAGGGCGCTGAGGCGTGAAGATATCGCCTCGCTCGTTGATTCAAATTCTGATCGATTGGTGGTCGTTGATGAGGCTTATTTTGGTTTCGGTGCAGAGAGCTCAGTGCCCTTGGTTGCGGACCATGACAATCTCATTGTGACCCGCAGCCTCTCCAAGAGCCACGCGCTGGCGGGCATGCGAGTGGGTTACGCTATTGCGCAACCAGATCTCATTGAAGGCTTGATCCGCGTCAAGGACTCTTTTAACTCCTATCCCCTGGATACTGTTGCGCAGGCAGTGGCGACGGCGGCGATCCAAGACACGCAGTGGCTTGAGAATGCTTCACAGAAAGTTCGCGAGGTCCGTGAGGTCATGAGCGCAGGGTTGCGGACGATCGGTTTCGAGGTGCTACCCTCACAGGCCAACTTTATTTTTACTGAACACCAGTCACTCGCCGGCAAGCAAATCTTCGACGCCTTGCGTGCCCGGGAGATCCTGGTGCGGCGCTGGGATAAGGAACGCATTGAGAATTGGTTGCGCATCTCAGTGGGCACAATGGCGCAAGCTGAGCAGCTTTTGGCAGTGATGAGAGAGATCGTCTCGGCTGAGGCCGGTTGAACTCGCTCAGCGGCGCCGGAGCACAATAGACCCGATGCTATAGCCCGCGCCGAACGAACATAATATAGCCAGGTCGCCGGCTACCAGATCCGCGTTGTGCTTGTGGAAAGCAATCACTGAACCTGCCGATGAGGTATTGGCATACTCATCGAGGATCGTTGGCGACTCCTGCTCGGTGGGCGATCTCCCGAAAACCTTGCGAGCGATAAGATCATTCATATTTTGGTTCGCCTGATGCAGCCAAATCCTTTTTAGGTCGTCGGCCGCAATGTTCATGTTAGCCAGCTGGCCCGTGATTTGCTCTGCCACCGCAGGACAGACTTCTTTGAACACTTTGCGACCTTCCTGAATAAACAGTTTGTCGATTTGACCGACCCCGCTCTCGTCGGCGCGATTCAGGAAGCCAAAATTGTTGCGGATGTTATTGGAAAACAGCGTCTGCAGACGCGTATCCAGAATATCCCAACCAGATCCATTGGCGGCTGTGGCATCACTCTCGACCACTACCGCTGTGGCCACGTCGCCGAAAATAAAGTGTGAGTCACGGTCGCGAAAGTTGAGATGGCCAGTACAGATCTCCGGGTTCACAACCAATACTCGTGCCGCGCTACCGGATTTCACAGCGTCGCT
>ERZ802822.605-NODE-605-length-24419-cov-8.465861_pt1 | contig 24419 bp, 23 predicted proteins | sample MGYA00345649_ERZ802822 | MGnify/ENA primary metagenome ERZ802822 (study PRJEB30503, sample SAMEA104212359) | marine metagenome | biome: Westerlies Biome; feature: [SRF] surface water layer (ENVO:00010504) within the epipelagic zone...; material: water...
AACACACCTACAAGAATAGAGGGAGTTGGACTTTATGTTCTTGAAAAAGAAATTAGTCAAAGAATTAAATTTGCATTCAATTCAAAGCCTGACTTCTCTTCTATTAAAATAGGAGGTGAATATAGATGGAGAAGAGATGGAGAAAGCCATATGTTAAACCCTAATTCAATTTCAAAACTTCAAAATTCTGTAAAAACTGAAAATTATAACTCATATAAAGAATACTCCAATCTTATTAACAAACAAGAAGAGCAATTAATGACTATTAGAGGACTTCTAAAGTTTGTTGATTATAATCCAATTCCAATTGAAGAAGTTGAACCATGGACTGAAATTGTAAAAAGATTTAAAACTGGTGCTATGTCCTATGGATCAATAAGCAAGGAAGCACATGAAAATCTTGCAATTGCTATGAATAGGATTGGTGGAAAAAGCAATTCAGGTGAAGGAGGTGAGGATTTTGAAAGATTCAAGAAAGATGAGAATGGTGATTCAAGAAATAGCTCAATTAAGCAAGTCGCTTCTGGTAGATTTGGAGTTAGTTCATATTATTTAGCAAATGCAGATGAAATACAGATAAAAATGGCTCAAGGGGCTAAACCAGGTGAGGGTGGACAATTACCAGGTCCAAAAGTAAACCCATTAATTGCCAAAGTAAGAAATTCCACCCCGTATGTTGGATTAATATCCCCTCCTCCCCACCATGATATCTACTCAATTGAAGATCTTGCTCAACTAATATTTGATCTTAAAAATGCAAATCGAGATGCGAGAATTAATGTAAAATTAGTTTCTGAAGTTGGGGTTGGAACTATTGCAGCAGGTGTTGCTAAAGCTAAAGCAGATGTTATTTTGATTTCTGGATATGATGGAGGTACTGGTGCATCCCCTTTAACTTCATTAAAACATGCAGGTTTACCTTGGGAACTTGGATTAGCAGAAGCTCAACAAACATTAGTTTTAAATAATCTTAGAAGTAGAGTTGTGCTTGAATGTGATGGACAATTAAAGACAGGTAGGGATGTAGCGATTGCATGCCTGTTGGGTGCAGAAGAGTTTGGTTTTTCTACAGCTCCATTAGTAGCGTCTGGTTGTGTTATGATGCGAGCTTGTCATTTAAATACATGTCCTGTTGGAATTGCCACACAAGATCCGGAACTAAGAAAGAATTTTAAAGGGAAGCCAGAACATGTAGTAAATTTTATGTTTTTTGTTGCACAGGAATTAAGAGAAATAATGGCAAATCTTGGTTTTAGAACAGTAGAAGAAATGATTGGTCAAAGTCAAAAGTTAAAGGCCAAAAAGGGAGTTGAAGACTACAAAGTCAAGGGAATAAATCTTGATAATATATTATATAAACCTAAATCTAATAAGACTTATCATTATAGAAATACTGAACCTCAAAATCATAATTTAAAAAAAGTCTTAGATTTTAAAATTTTAAAAGAATCAAAATTATCTATAAACAAGAAGATTAAAACTTCTTTAGAGTTTAAAATAAAAAACACAGATAGGTCGGTAGGTGCCATAATAAGTAATGAGATATCAAAATTGCATGGAGAGAAAGGATTGCCAAGAGAAACTCTAAATTTAACGTTTGAAGGCTCGGCAGGTCAAAGTTTTGGAGCATTTTCTGTAAAAGGATTAAAAATGACTGTATTTGGAAACACTAATGACTACTTTGGTAAGGGCTTATCAGGTGGAATTCTAAGTGTAAGAATTCCAAAAAAATCAACTTTTGAATCAGAAAAAAATATAATAACTGGTAATGTTGCTTTATATGGCGCTATAGCAGGTGAGGCATATATTAATGGAATTGCAGGAGAACGATTTTGTGTAAGAAATTCAGGGTCGAAAGCAGTTGTAGAAGGAATTGGAGATCATGGTTGTGAGTATATGACAGGCGGAATTGTTTTAGTACTTGGAAAAATAGGAAGAAATTTTGGGGCAGGAATGAGTGGAGGTATTGCTTATATATATAAAAATGATCAATTTTCTGAAAAAGAGTTCAATATGGAAATGATAGATTTGGAGTCCATCAATAATCAGGATGAAGATATTATTAGTAATATGTTAAAAAATCACTTTTCTTATACTAACAGTAAAATAGCAAAAATGATTCTATCTAAATGGGGTAAAGAAAAAAATAATTTTATAAAAGTTATGCCAAAAGAATATAAAATTGCCTTAGAGAGAATTGCTCAAGAAAAAATTAATGAACTGATAAAATAATGGGAAAAGTCAAAGGTTTTAAAGAATATAAAAGAATTGACGAAAAGTATATACCTGTAAGGAAAAGACTTAAGAATTATAAAGAGTTTACAATTTCACCTAAAGAATCAGAATTAAATTCCCAAGCTGCTAGATGTATGGATTGTGGAGTCCCCTTTTGTCATAGTGGTTGTCCTCTTGGTAATCTAATCCCTGATTTTAATGATTTAGTTTATGATAATAACTGGCAAGAAGCCCTTGAGGTGTTACACTCTACTAATAATTTTCCTGAATTTACTGGAAGATTATGTCCAGCCCCATGTGAGGCTTCATGCGTATTAGGTATTATAGATCCTCCTGTATCTATAGAATTGATTGAAAAACAAATTGTTGAAAGAGGATTTGAAGAAAATTGGATTACTCCGAAAATTCCTACAGATAAAACAGGAAAAAAAATTGCTATTATTGGTTCTGGACCTGCAGGACTTGCAGCTTCACAGCAACTAAATTCTGTTGGCCATAGTGTAACCGTTTTTGAAAGAGATAATCAAATTGGAGGGTTACTTAGATATGGTATTCCAGATTTTAAACTTGAAAAAAATATAATTGATAGAAGGATTAATATTCTAATTCAGGAGGGTATAAATTTTGAATGTAACATTGAAGTAGGAAAAAATATGAAGATTGAAGATTTAGAAGAGAATTTTGACGCTATACTTGTATGTACTGGATCATCCATCAAACGCGGTTTAGATATTCCAGGAAATAAACTTTCTGGAGTTATTCAAGCTATGGACTTCTTAACTCATAATAATAAGTATGTTGACGGACAGTTAGATGATCATAATAATACGTTTAATGCTAAAGATAAAAATGTTATAGTTATTGGTGGAGGTGATACTGGTTCAGATTGTATAGGAACATCTAATAGACATGGAGCCAAAAGTGTTATCAATTTCGAGTTAGCTGAAAAACCATCTACTGAAAGACTTTCCAAAAATCCATGGCCCTACTGGCCATTTACATTAAAGTCTTCTTCATCTCATAAAGAAGGTGTTGAAAGGAAATGGAGTATTTTAACTAAGGAATTTATTGGTGACAAAGATAATAATATTAAAAGTTTAGTGACTGTTAATGTTGAGTTTAACGAAGAAAAAAATCTATTTATTGAAATACCTAACTCAAAAAAAACATGGGATTGTGATTTAGTTATTTTAGCTTTAGGTTTCACTGGTCCAGAAAAAAAGCTTCCAAAAGAATTAGATGTCATGCTTGACAAAAAAGGTAATATATCAGCTGATTCTAATTATCAAACAAAAAAAAATAATATTTTTACTGCTGGTGATTGTAGGAGAGGGCAATCTCTAATTGTATGGGCAATTTCTGAAGGTAGAGAAGCTTCTTATCATGTAGACAAGTACTTGATGGGATCATCAGACCTTCCGAGAAAAAATGCATTTGGAGATCTCTAGCATAGTTGCTTTAGAATAAAAATATTATGAACTCTAAAAGAGTTAAATTCCTGGTTTTTTCAGCTTCGTATCCTTATAGAGGCGGGATTTCTGACTCTACACACTCTTTTTGCAATGAGCTGATAAATAATAATATAAATACTGAAGTTTGGACTTTTTCACTTTTATATCCTAATCTTATTTTTCCAGGTAAAACACAGTATAGTAAAGAAAAATATAATCAAAAATTTAAAATAAAAAGATTAATCAGTACTATTGATCCATTTAATTGGATTAAAACTTCTATACAGGTTAATAAACTAAATCCTGAATTTTTAATATTAAGATATTGGTCACCTATTCTTTGCTTACCATATTTTTTCATAGGAATATTTCTAAATAAAGAAATAAAAGTTATCGGTCTTATTGATAATTGGACTAATCATGAAAAAATTCCTTTTGAAAGTATTCTTCGAAAACTTTTTATAAGTGTTTGCAATAGTTTTATTTCATTTTCAGATAATGTTAGAAATCAAATTAAGTCTAGTACCAATAAAAAAGTTCTTTCATTATTTCATCCAATTAACTCCAACTTACCTGTAATTAAAAATAAACATAGCGCGAAAGAGGATCTTAACTTAGATAATTCTTATTATGTCTCTTTTATTGGATTAATTAGGAAATATAAAGGAGTAGATTTATTAATCAAAAGCTTTAAATATTTGAAGAATGAAAATATAAAACTGATAATTGCAGGAGAATTTTATGATACTGTGGATAAATATTTAAATCAAATAAATGAACTAGGATTAAAAGAAAAAGTCATAATTGAAAATAATTTCTTAGAGTCATCCAAAATAAGGGATTATGTATGTGCTAGTGATATAGTTATACAACCATATAAAAGAGCTAGTCAAAGCGGAATTACACCTGTTGCGTACTTCTATGAAACTCCTTTAATAGTCTCTAATGTAGATGGTTTAAAAGAAATCATACAAAGGGATAACAGTGGAGAAGTTTTTAATAATACTGCTAAAGATCTTTCAAAGGCAATTCTTAATTCAATAAAACGTGATAAACAAAAATTATATATTTCTAATATTAGAAATTCTAAGGCTAAGTATACTTGGTCAAGATTTGTTAAAGAACTTGAAAGAATATAAGTTTTTCTCATAAAACTTAAAAGTTAAAATACCAATAATTATTCCAAAAGTAGTACCAAAAAATATATCTAAAGGAAAATGAACTCCGAGATAAATCCTACTATATGAAATTAGGGATGCATAAAAGAGTGATATATATATTAGGTATTTAAACCTGTTTTTACATAAAAGTCCAAAGAAAATAGCTAGTGCAAAAGAATTTGAGGCATGTGCTGAAAAGAAACCGTATTTTCCTCCACAACTATCTTTTACAAGTCTAAGTGAATCTTTTATCATTTCATTATAACAAGGTCTTAATCTCTGAAAGGAATCCTTAAATAAGTTTGCTGTTTGATCTGTAACTGTAATCATTAAAGCAATTAAAATTAGAACGTAGAATAATTCTGAAAATTTAATTTTAGGACGTTTACTATAAAAGTAAAAGAGTAATACTGTAGAGTAAAAAAATATATTGGCCTCTTTACTAGATAATAAGATCCAAAAATTGTCAAATAAAGGGATCCCTAAACTATTAAGGTATGTAAATAATTCAGTGTCAAGACTAAGAACATCTTCAATCATTTAGTGCTATTATTTTTTTTGAAAGATAATTAAATCTAAGAAAAAGAAATAATGATGAAAAAAACAAACCTGATAATAATCCTATCCATATTCCTACGATTGCTAGAGAAGTGTGAAAACCTAAAAAGTAAGAAATAGGGAAGCCTAAAATACCATAAGAAAAGAATATAATTATTGCTGGTTTATTTACATCTTGCATACCTCTTAAGGCACCAAGAACTACCGCTTGAATACCATCAAATAGCTGAAACACTCCTGCAACAATTAATAATTTAGATGCAATAGTTAGTACCTCATTAACATCATTTAAATTAGATGGATCTGAAGGGTCAAGGTAAAGTAAAGGGAGAAGATCATTAAATATTAAAAAGATTAAACAGAAAAAAAAGTCAATTATAATTATTAATAAAAGTGTAGATATTGCAACTTCTCTTAATTTTCTAAAATTCATCATCCCTCTTTGATTTCCTACTCTTATCATTGCTGCTACACCTACCCCAAGAGCAACCATATAAGTCATAGATGATAAATTTAATGCGATTTGGTTTGCAGCCTGTGAATTTTTTCCAATAAAACCTGACATCCAAACTGCAGAAATAAAAAAAGCTACCTCGAAGAAACTATGTAATGCAGAAGGAAGTCCTAGATACAGAATTTTTTTTACTCTATCAATTTCAACTTTTGTGGGAAAGAACCTTTTTATATATTTTGATAATTTTGTATGAAGCTTTAAATAAAAAATTATAAATGTAAGCATACATAATCTAGATATAAGGGTTCCTATAGCGGCTCCTTCTACACCAAGTTTAGGGAAAATCCAAAATCCAAATATTAAAACAAAATTTAAGATAATATTTATAACATTTCCAACAAGAGTCGAATACATTGCAGCTCTAGTAAAAGATAATCCATCGGCAAATTGTCTGAATGATTGAAAAGTTACTATAGATATAAGAGAAAATGAAACCCAAAATAAATAAGGTGAAGCTAACTCTACCACTTCAATAGGTTGATTCATTGAATATAAAAGATTTCTATTTAGAAACACTAATGAAAATAGAACAAGACCTAGTATTATGCATATTAAAAAACTATGTTCAAAAATTCTAGATATATCTTTATCTTTTTTAGCTCCGTCAGCTTCAGCTATTAAAGGAGTAATTGCTTGAGAAAAACCAATTCCAATAGACATCCCAATAAAGACAAAACTATTTCCAAGAGATATAGCAGCTAGTTCAGCAGTACCTAATTGCCCAACCATAACATTATCAACAAATTGAACAAATGTATGGCCTAACATACCTATCATTACCGGATATGCTAACTTGATATTATAATTAAACTCTCTAGTGTAGGTGGAGAATTTACTAAGTATATAATTCATACTTATAATTTATAATTATCCATAAGATAGATTAGTGATGCCATTGCAGCTGCACCCAATTCTAATTCACGTTTATTAATTTTATCAAAAGTGTCTGATGCAGCATGATGTACATCAAAATATCTTTGTGGATCGGGTCTTAAACCTGCTAAAATTACCAAACCATCTTTAAGTGGTCCAATATCAGCTCCACTCCCCCCAAGAAAGAAGTTGTTCATTCCATAATCCTTAAATAATTCCTCAAATTTCTTTATTAATTTAAATTCTTTTTCTGATGTATCGAAACTGAAACCTCGCGGAGTAAATCCTCCTGCATCAGATTCAAGTGCAAAAAAATGTTTTTCATTTTTTAATTTAGATTCTCTTGCATATTTATTCCCTCCTCTTAATCCATTTTCTTCATTCGCAAATAATACAACTCTAATAGTTCTTTTAGGTTTATAGTTTAAAGATTTAAAAATTCGCAAAACTTCCATAGATTGAACTATTCCAGCTCCATCATCATGACTTCCATCTCCTAGATCCCACGTATCTAAATGTCCTCCTACTACAATTATTTCTTCAGGTTTTTGAGAACCTTTTATTTCTCCAATTACAGTATGGGTTAAAACATCTGGGAAATTCTTAGAATTTTGTCTAAAAAAAAATTTTGTTTTTGGATTTAATGATAACATTGAACTTAAAAGTTCTGCTCCATTTGTACTAATCGCTGCAGCAGGGATTCTTTGATTTAAGGTTAATCCATCATAATACATAGACCCGGTGTGAGGATAATCATCAAGAATTGTAGTCATTGATCTTACTATTACCCCTACAGCTCCAAGTTTTGCAGCTTCAGCAGTTCCCCGTGTTCTTTGATCAACACTTCCACCATATGCTTCAAAAGTATTAATTAGAGTCTCATCCATTGGGCGATTATAAAAAACAATTCTTCCACTAACTGAATCTTTGCCAAATTCTCTTAAATCATTAATACTTTTTACTTCAATAACATTTGCAAATATTCCAATTGAAGGAGTAGAAATTGAACCACCCAGAGCAGCAATCGGCACTGATATGTTATTGCCTGGTCTAGTTTCTATATGAGCGTATTCTGGTGCTCCTCTAACCCATTTTGGGACCATTACTGGTTGTAACCAGACTGAGTCAATATCTATAAGCTCTAGTTGTTCTTTACCCCACTTTACTGATCTATCATAGTTGACAGAACCAGAAAGTCTGCCTCCTATTTGATTAGATAGATAATCAAGCCATTCATAAGATTCACCATTAGATAGAGCTTCATTGTATATCTTATTTATAAATACTGAATCACTATTAGGATTTTGAGAATACGAAGTAAAAGTAAATGCTATTAAAAACAGATAATTAAGTCGTCTCATGAAATTATGTTTTTGAGGTAAAAAGATTAACATCATCCTTTGATATTGGATTACCACCAAGAATTATCAATCTCTCAACCACATTTCTAAGTTCCCTTATATTACCAGACCATTCATAATCTTCAAGTAACTTTAGTGAATCTGAATTAAATTCTTTTGTTTCAATTCCTTGTTCTTTAGATATTAATTTGGAGAAATGAGAAATAAGTATGGGAATATCTGATTTTCTTTTGCTTAACTCAGGAACTTCAATCATTATTACAGCTAGTCTATGATATAAGTCTTCTCTGAAGTTACCATTTTCAATTTCCTTTTTTAAATCTTTATTTGTAGCAGCTATAACTCTAACATCTACACTAATATCTTTTTGACTCCCTACTCTTTGAATCTTACTTTCTTCAAGAGCTCTTAATACTTTAGCTTGAGCAGCAAGACTCATGTCACCAATTTCATCTAAAAACAAAGTTCCATTATTAGCAGCTTCAAATTTACCTTGTCTATCTTTTACAGCAGATGTAAATGAACCTTTAAGATGACCAAAAAGTTCACTCTCAATAAGCTCAGAAGGAATAGCAGCACAATTTACCTCAATAAAAGTTCCTTTACTTCTATTACTTCTTTCATGAATATTATGAGCAACAAGTTCTTTACCAGTTCCACTTTCACCAGTTATTAAAACTCTTGCCTCCGTTTTAGCTACTTTATCTATAACTGCATGAATTTCCATAACAGATTTCGAATTCCCAATAATTTCATATTTTTTAGCAACCTTTTGTCTTAAAATTTTATTTTCAGTAACTAACTCCTTTTTTTCAAGGGCATTTCTTACAGAGTTGATAAGTCTATTAAGGTCAGGGGGTTTCGATATAAAATCATAAGCACCAAGTTTCATTGATTCAACTGCTGTTTCAATGTTTCCATGGCCAGTTAACATGATAAAAGGAAGAGTTAAGTTAGTTTTTCGTGTTCTTTGAAGTAACTCAATACCATCGACCTTAGGCATTTTAATATCACACAAAACCAAATCAAAAGATTCCTTTTTTATTAAGTCAAGACCTTTTTTGCCGTCAGAAGCTTGATATATTTCAAAGTTAGAGTCTTCCTCATTTAAAATTCTTACTAGAACTCTTCTGATTGGTTCCTCATCTTCAATTATAAGAATTTTACTCATATTAGGTATATTAGGAAAATCTAAGATAAAATTATTTACGCAAACATGTCTCTTACTTTTTCAAAAAAGGACTTATCAGATTTCTTTGGATTAGGTTTAAAATTATCATCATCTAACATTTCTTTGAAAAAATCTTTTTGTTTTTTATTTAGAGTTTTAGGAGTCCAAATATTGACATGCACAAGTAAATCTCCCTTTGAATAGCCATTTAAGTCTGGTATTCCCTTGTTTCTTAATCTAAGTGTTTTGCCAGATTGAATTCCGGAATCAAGCTTAATTCTAACTTTTCCATCAATTAGATGTATGTCCTTAGATATTCCAAGTACTGCTTCAGAAACGCTTATATATAGATCATAATGAAGATGTTTTCCATCTCTAGTAAAAAGATCATCCTGAGACTCTTCAATTAAAACAAGAAGATCACCTGAAACACCATTTGGATTATTTGAGTCATTACCTTTGCCTGAAACTTTTAATTGCATCCCCTCCTCAACTCCTCCAGGTATTTTTATTGAAACTGTTTCTTCAGAATTAAGCATTCCATTAGCGTCAGATCCTTGTGCCCTTGACAATATTGACTGACCAGATCCATTACAGGTTGGACATACAGAGGTTGATTGCATTCTACCAAGAATTGTATTTGTAATTCTAGAAACCTGACCAGATCCATTACAGGTATTACATGTTGAAAATTTTGAATCTGGTGATAAAATTTTTCGTTTAACTTTAATTTTTTTCTCAACACCATTAATAATCTCTTCTAGATTTAATTTTACCCGTATTCTTAAGTTAGAACCTTTTGAAACTCGTTGACCTCCTCCTCCAAATCCACCGAAAGATGAACCAAAAGCACTGCCAAAAATATCACCAAATTGACTAAAAATATCATCCATATCCATTCCTCCACCACCACCAAATCCACCTGCACCATCAAATGCACTATGACCAAATTGGTCATATTTAGATTTTTTATTTGGATCACTTAATATTTCGTATGCCTCAGCAGCCTTTTTAAAATTTGATTCTGCAGTCTTATCACCCGGATTTTTATCAGGATGATATTGAATTGCTTTTTTTCTATATGCTTTTTTGATTTCAGAAGCACTTGCACTTTTAGATATACCTAATATTTCGTAAAAATCTTCTTTCATATTTATTTATTGAGCAACAACAACTTTTGGAAAATTTATAATAATATCACCAAGCTTATAACCGCCTTGAATTATATCAATAATTTTACCTTTTTGCTTATCATCTATTGCAGGGATTTGACTTATTGCCTCATGAATTTCTGGATCGAAAATATCACCAATATTTACTTCAACTTCAATTAGACCCTGATTCTTTAAAGTATCATTGAATTTACTATAAATCAATTTTATGCCTTCGTCATTATCAGATTCAGAATCTTGATTAAGAGCTCTTTTAAAATCTTCTAAAACTGGAACCAAACTAGTCAGAATTTCTTTCCCAGCTGTCTTGTATAATTCTATCCTTTCCTTAGAGGTTCTTCTTTTGTAATTTTCAAACTCAGCAAATAATCTAATGTACTTGTCTTGTTCAAGTTTTAAATTTTCATTCAATTCCTTAATACTAGAAGACTTCTTTTTAACTGAGGGTTTAGAAGACTTTTTAATATCAGTTTTCTTTTTAGTCATTGATTAATTTTATATAGTAACTGCAATTTTTTTGCCAGAAAAATTTTATGCCAGAATGTCATATTATTTTGATAAATCTTTTAATGCATCGTCAATCTTTGGAAATCTAAAAATAAAGTCATCTAAATCATTTGAAATAACTTTCTGACTAGAAAGAACTAATTCAGACATTTGACCAAAGAATATTTTCACAATAAACTTAGGAATATTTGGAAATATTATTTGAGATCTATTATGAAATGCAATTTTTCTTAATAATTCATTCTGAGTAATTGGATTGGGGGAAACTAGGTTAAAAACTCCTCTATAATTTTTCTCTGCGCATTTTATAAAAAAATTTGCAACATCAATAACGTGTATCCATGATTGCCATTGATTTCCTTTTCCTAAAGCAGAAAGTAAGAAGATTTTAGAAAGATTTTTTGAGATTTTAAATACACCTCCAGACTTTGAAAGTACAAGGCCAATTCTTAAAATGGAAAAGGATATCTCTGGTAGTTTTTTTTCAAATTCTAAAACTTTAGATTCCCATTTTATTACTACTTGATTAATAAAAGAATCTTTAATATTTTTAGAGTCATCTTCACTTGAAACTCTTGTAAGAGAATTAGAATAAGCTGCAATCCCAGAGGCATTGACAAATGATTTTAATTTAATTCCTTTTTCTTTAATCTTTTTTAGAATAAAATATGTTGAATCTAGCCTACTATTTAAAATTTTAGACTTGTTTTTAGTTGTCCATAGATTAAATACACTAAAACCTGCTAAATTAATAACAGTATCAACACCATTAAAGCAATTAATGTCAATTTCTTCAGAATATGGATCCCAATAGAAATATTTTAAATTGATATTTTTAGATATTAATTTTTTGTTCCGACTAAGTATATGTACTTGATATTTTTTAGCAAGTGCAAGATTAGTAATTTCTTGACCTAATGTACCTGAACCACCTGTTATTAATAGCTTCATATTGATTTTTTATTTATCTTTCGCTTAATATGGAAATAATTAGATCGAACTCTACAAAAATAGTTGATGTTGACTTCAATTCTATAAAATTTGGAGAAATTTTTACTGATCATATGTTTGAGTGTAATTTCAAAAATGGTGATTGGGAAGCTCCTGTTATTAAACCATATGGTTCAATTGACATGGATCCATCTTCTCATGTTTTTCATTATGGTCAAGCAGTTTTTGAGGGAATGAAAGGATATAAGGATACTAAAGACCAATTATGGTTATTTAGACCGAAAGATAATTATGAAAGACTAAAAAAATCCTGTGTGAGAATGGAAATTCCAGTATTGCCTTCAGAATATTTTTTTAAGGGACTTGAAAAACTAGTATCCCTTGAAAACAAATGGATTTCAAATAAGCCAGGTGCGTCATTATACATAAGACCATTTGTTTTTTCATCATCTGCAATGCTTGCAGCAAGCCCTTCACTAGACTATAAATTTTTAATAATTTGCTCCCCAGGAGCTGCATATTACTTGAAACCATTAAGTGTTTATGTTGAAGATAAATATAGTAGAGCTGCCCCTGGTGGTGCTGGTTATGCTAAGGCTGCCGGAAATTATGGTGCTGCGTTTTACCCAACGTCTTTAGCTATATCTAAAGGTTTTGATCAAATTGTATGGACAGACTCTGAATCTCATCAAAAAATTGAAGAAGTTGGTACAATGAGTATTGTATTTAGACTAGGAGAAAAATTAGTTACACCTAAAACAAGTGATACAATTTTAGATAGTGTTACAAGAAATAGTGTTATTCAAGCTGCAAAAGATCAAGGTATTGAAGTAGAAGAGAGAGATATAACTGTATCTGAACTGATATCAGAATTTAAATCTGGTAATCTTAGAGAAATTTTTGGATGTGGAACTGCTGCAGTAATTGCCCCTATTTCTTCTTTTGGATATAAAGACGAAAGATTTGAAATCAGAGAAGTTGAAAATAGTTATGCAGACAGTCTTAAAACTTCTATTGTAAATATTCAACAGAATTTATCTGAAGATTCTCATGGATGGAGATATAAAATATTAGACTAATTACTTTTCTAGAATGTCCTTAATATTTGGCTTAAAATAGTTTGGACCTTTTAATATTTTTCCATCTTCTCTAATAACTGGAGAGCCATCAGTACTAAGTTTACTCATATTACTTCTTTGAATTTCTTCAAAAACTTCTACAATCTTATCTTGTAATCCATGAGCTAAAATTGTTCCACAAAGAATGTACAGTTTATCACCCAAAGCATCGGCAATTTCAACTAAATCCTTATTCTTAGCTGCTTCTAAATATTCATTATTCTCTTCTTGCATTAATCTATATCTAAGATCAACTATAGACTCATCAAGATTTGCTTCTTGACTCTCTGAATATTCAATTTTAAAAGCTTTATTAAATTCCTTTACCGCATCAATGGCATTAGTTATCATAATTATTAAATTTACATTAGAAAAGTTTAATAAAATTAATTAATGTTTACTAAAGGACAGCTTATTTTTGCTTTAATATTTACAATTGTATTCTCTTTAATTATTGGTTATTCTTATTTAAAGGATTATGGACTTCATAAAGTTTATTACAAAAATTCATATGTAATACTTATAATATTTATTGTTTTTATTTCAATTATAGCTACCTATAGCAGTTTATTTAGATAAATGAAAGATATCCTATTGGTATTTATGGGAGGTGGATTAGGATCAGCTATAAGGCTTTTACTTAATAAAATAGTTCCTAGTGATGCTTTTCCATACTCAACCTTAACTGTTAACTTAATTGGAAGTTTTTTTATAGGTTTTATAATAAGTTATCTCATACATCACAATATGTTAAAATCAGATTATTATTATTTTTTAGTTGTCGGTATTTGTGGAGGATTAACAACATTTTCAGCTTTTTCACTTGAAAATCTTAATCTATTGAAGTCCAATGATATAGCTCAGTCTATTCTTTATGTAATTATTAGTGTATCTTTCTGTATACTTTTAGCTTACATTGGATTTATTCTAATGAATAAAATTTTAAATTATTAATATGAAAAAACCCCTATTTATTTTTCTTAGCCTTTTTCTATCAATAAATGCTTACTCTCAAGAAAAGAAACTTTCTGACGGACCATTTAATCAACTGATCATTCGTGGAGCTATACTAGTAAATGGAAATGGAAGTCCGCCATTGGGTCCTGTAGATATCGTAATTGAACAAAATATAATTAAATCTATCAAAACCGTAGGATATCCAGGAGTAGAAATAGTAGAAAGTAGACGTCCAAAACTGAAAAAAAATGGAAGAGAAATTAATGCTAATGGAATGTATGTTCTTCCAGGTTTCATTGATATGCATGGACATATAGGTGGACGAGCTCAAGGTGCAGAACCAGATTATGTTTTTAAATTATGGTTAGCACATGGAGTAACAACAGTGAGAGAGCCAGGGGGTAGAGGATTAGATTTTAGTCTTAATCTAAAAAATAAAAGTTTAAAAAATGAAATCATTGCTCCAAGACTTTCTATTTATACAAGATTTGGATCTGGTTTTCAAGAGGAAATTAGCACTGAAGAACAGGCTAGAGAGTGGGTCAGGTATAACGCAAAAAAAGGAGCTGATGGAATTAAATTCTTTGGTGCTAAGCCAGATATTATGATTGCTGCATTAGATGAAAATAATTCATTAGGATTGGGGTCCGCAATGCATCATGCACAACTTAGTGTTGCAAAATGGAATGTTTTAAATTCAGCTAGAGCCGGTTTAACATCTATGGAACATTGGTATGGTCTTCCAGAGGCACTTTTTAATGACAAAATCGTACAAAATTTTCCCTATGACTTCAATTATTCTAATGAACAAAATAGGTTTGAGGAAGCAGGAAAATTATGGGAACAAGCAGCAGAACCTAATTCAGAACACTGGAATAATGTGATGAACGAGTTAATTAGTTTAGATTTTACTCTAGATCCAACATTTAATATATATGAAGCTAGTAGGGATTTACAAAGAGCTAGAAGAGCTGAGTGGCATGAAGAGTATACATTGCCTAGTTTATGGGAATTTTATCAACCTAGTAGAATATCACACGGTTCTTATTGGCATTTCTGGGGCACCGAACAAGAGGTTGCATGGAAGAGAAACTTCAACCTATGGATGAAATTTGTAAATGAATATAAAAATAGAGGTGGTAGAGTTACAGTTGGATCTGATTCTGGATTTATTTTTCAACTATATGGTTTTGCATATATAAGAGAGTTAGAACTTTTAAGAGAGGCAGGATTTCATCCAATAGAAGTAATAATGTCTGCAACATTAAATGGAGCAGAAGCCCTAGGTATGGATAATGAAATTGGATCTATTGAAATTGGAAAGAAGGCAGATTTGATAATTATTGAGGAAAATCCTTTAGAGAATTTTAAGGTATTGTATGGTACAGGTGCAATTAAGCTTAATGATAAAAATGAAGTTAAAAGAGTTGGTGGTGTCAAGTATACTATTAAAGATGGTATTGTTTATGATTCTAAACTCTTACTTGAAGATGTAAAGAAAATGGTAAGAAAGAGTAAAGATGAATTAGACTATGAAATTTATCAACCAGGACAGGAAAAAGATTGGATGAGAAAAAACAAAAAAAAGATTGATTAGTTTGTATTGTTCAAAAACTCAAACATCTTTGAATTAAAAGTATTAGGTTTATCTACATTGACTACATGGCCACAATTAGGAATTACAAATAATAAAGACTTCTTATGTGCTTTAACCAATTCTTTTACGGAAGGAAGGAACATATAATCTTGATCACCCATAATATAATATGTAGGTATTTTGATTTCAATTTGTCTAAAAAATTTAAGCAATGGAACTAGCTCAGTAGTTAACTGAAACCATTTCTTAAATTCTTTTTGATATAATTTTTTTGCTTCATTGACAAATAATAATCTAGATTCTTTATGATTTTTATTGGGCATTATAATAAATGCTAAGAGATTATATATCCACATATAAGGTAATATTGACTTTGTAGAATTACCAAGAAACATTAGTATTTTAGATCTAAGATTAAGTTTCATTATAGCTCCACCCATAATAAGACTCTGAACCCTTTGAGGGTTTTTTTCAGCAAAATTTCTAATTAAAATTGTACCAAGTGAAATTCCAACAAAATGAGATTTCTTTATTTTTTCAGCATCAATAACTTCAAGAATATCATTTGTTATTGAATTAAAAGTATACTTCTTTTTAAAAGGATTAAGAGCAATAGCTTTAGACTTTCCATGACCCCTAAGATCTAATAAAAGAAGATTATAATTTTTTGAAAAATATTTTATTTGTTTATACCATATAGTTGAGCTTCCTCCTGCTCCATGTACAAAAGTTATCCAATTAGCATTCTTATTTTTACAAACAAACTTGGTGTAATGAATCATACTTATAATTTGTTAATAATTAATTCCATTTCATTTTGAATTTTTTTTGCTTCTTCTGCAGCTTTTTTTGCAAAATCATCATTAGGAGAAGCATAAATAATTGATCTTGATGAATTTACTATTAATTTAAAATCTTTATCTAATCCATATTCGCATATTTCCTTCAAATTTCCACCTTGAGCGCCAACACCAGGAATTAATAAATATGAATTTGGAACTAGTTTTCTAATCTTTCCAATTTGTTCAGTATTTTTTGCACCAACAACATACATTATCTTATCATTATTTGTCCAAGTCTTTGAAATATTGATAACTTTCTCATATAACTTACCAGAATTATCATCTACAACTGTTTCTTGAAAATCTTCAGAGCCCTTATTAGAGGTTAGGGCTAGTAAGAAGACAAACTTATTATCAAAAGTTAGAAAAGGTTCAACTGAATCAGAACCCATATAAGGGGAAACAGTAATTGAATCAAAGTCTAAATCTTTTAAAAATGCACTTGCATACATTTTAGATGTATTTCCTATATCTCCTCTTTTTGCATCTGCTATTGTAAATATATCAGGATAATTATCTTTTAGATATTTAGAAATTTTTACAAGAGATTTATAACCTTCTACTCCATGTGCTTCAAAAAAAGCAATATTAGGTTTATATGCAATTGCATATTGATTTGTTGAATCTATAATTTGTTTTGCAAATTCAAATATTGGGTCATCATTATTAATCAATGATTTAGGAATCCTTTTAATATCAATATCTAAGCCTATACACAGAAAAGACTTTTTTTTATTTATTTGACTATTAATTTTATTATTTAACATTATACCTCGCCCGCTTCTTTTAGTCTCTCAGTATTTATGAAAAGTTGTATTTCATCAATTAACTTTGATACATCTCCATCTAATATTTTTGGTAAATCATATAGAGAAAGACCTATTCTATGATCAGTTACCCTTCCCTGAGGATAATTATATGTTCTAATTTTAGCAGATCTATCTCCAGATTTAACAAGCTCATTTCTTTTTTTAGAATCAGACTCCATTCTTTTATTTAATTCAATTTCATATACCCTTGATCTTAAAACTTTCAGGGCTTTTTCTTTATTTTTATGTTGAGATTTTTGATCCTGACATTGAGCAACAATACCAGTAGGTTCATGAGTTAACCTCACAGCAGATAATGTGGTATTTACTGATTGACCTCCAGGTCCAGAAGAACAAAAATAATCAACCCTAACCTCATTCATATTAATTTCTACATCAAATTCTTCTGCTTCAGGAAGAACCATAACTGTGGCTGCAGAAGTATGAACTCTTCCTTGTGTCTCTGTTTGGGGAACTCTTTGAACTCTATGAACACCTGATTCATATTTAAGAACACCGTAAACATCTTGTCCAGATATTTCAAAAATAACCTCTTTAAATCCACCATCATTTCCCTCACTAGTATCAACAACACTAATTTTCCATTTTCTATCTTGAGCAAACTTTGTATACATTCTATATAAATCTCCTGCAAAAATACTAGCCTCATCTCCCCCAGTTCCTGCTCTGATTTCAACAACTACATTTTTGGAGTCTTCTGGATCTTTAGGTATTAATAGAATTTTTATTTCTTCCTCAAGACTATTAATATCTTGTTTTGATAGATCTAATTGCTCTTTAGCCATAGCAACCATATCTTCATCATCAGATGAATTTAAATACTCCTCTGCCTCTAATTTTTGGCTTACGGCATTCTTGTAGAGCTTACCTTTATCTACTAGCTTTCTAAGTTCTTTTAGCTCCTTATTTAATTGAATATATTTTTTTTGATCAGCAATAATATCAGGATTACTAATCATTTGATATATCTCATCATATCTTTTTTCAACTATTTCAATTTTTTCTAGTAGCATATTATAACTGTCTAATATTCAAAATTACCTAATTCTGATTGAATAGTTAATTTCTTATGTTCTGATTTAAGTACTTCGCCTATAATTTTAGCTTCAATACCAACTGATTTTGATATTTTAATTATTTCAGCGGCATTGACAGAATCTGTATATATTTCCATTCTATGACCCATATTAAATACTTTATACATCTCTTTTGGATCTGTACCTGACTCATTCTGAATGAGTTTAAAAATTGGAGGAGTTTCAAAAAGATTATTTTTAACAATATGGAGATTGTCTATAAAATGAAGAATTTTAGTTTGACCACCTCCTGTACAATGAATTATTCCATCAATTTTATCTCTACCTACATTGTCAAAAATATTTTTTAATAGTGGTGCATATGACCTAGTAGGTGACAAAAGCATCTTTCCAATATTAAGATCAAAATTTTTAAGCGTATCTGTTAATTTTTTTGAGCCACAGTAAGTCAATTCATCAGGAACTTCATTATCAAATGATTCTGGATATAATGACTTTAAATATTTAGATAACACATCATGACGAGCTGATGTTAGACCATTACTTCCTATACCAGAATTATATTCTTTATCGTATGACGAAATACCTGTTGATGATAATCCTACAATAACGTTTCCTGGCTTTATATTAGAATTATCAATTATTTGATCTTTTTTTATTCTAACTGTTAAACAAGAATCAACAATTATTGTTCTAACTAAATCACCAACATCAGCAGTTTCTCCACCTCCACTATGAATATTTATTCCTAAATCTCTATAATAAGAAAGGATTTCATTAGTACCAGAAATAATTTGAGAAATAACTTCACCTGAAATTTTATTTTTATTTCTACCGATAGTAGAAGAGAGAACTATGTTATCTATTGCTCCAACACATGCAACATCATCAAGATTCATTACAATTGAATCTTGAGCAATTCCTTTCCATACTGATAAGTCTCCAGTCTCCTTCCAATAAACGTATGCAAGAGATGACTTAGTACCGGCACCATCAGAATGTATAATTAAAGCATGTTCGTTAGAGTCTGATATAAAATCAGGAAGTATTTTACAAAAAGCCTTTGGATACAGACCTTTATCTTGATTTTTAATAGCATTATGGACATCTTCTTTGTCAGAAGAAACTCCTCTTAATTTATATCTATTGGACATTTTTCAGCGTAAAGTTATCAAAAAAAAATCTTAATAAGTTTTTAATAAAATTCATTGATCAGTTGACTCAAAATTTTCAATTTAATTTAATTTAGAATTTTAAAATTATATCTATATAGCTAGTGAATTTTTCTTATTTTTTTTATTAATTCTATGAAAAATTGAGATTTTTTTACAGTTATAAATATGACATTGATAAATGTTGATTAAAATTCATTTTTATTGATGAACTAAATTTCAAAAAAAATTAATTTAATTTATAATTAAAATCAAATATAATGAGCAAATCTAAATTAGAATATATATGGCTTGATGGTTATAAACCCACTCAAAGCCTAAGAAGTAAAACAAAAGTCGTTTCTGACTTTGACGGTAAACTTACAAGTTGTCCAATGTGGTCTTTTGATGGATCATCTACTCAACAAGCACCAGGAGGATCTTCAGATTGTTTATTAAAACCTGTAGCAGTTTATCCTGATCCTGAAAGAAAAAATGGATATCTAGTTATGACAGAGGTTTTAAATGCTGATGGATCTCCACATGAATCAAATGGAAGAGCAACCATTAATGATAGTGATAACGATTTTTGGTTCGGTTTTGAGCAAGAATACTTTCTCTGGGATACTGAAACCAACTTACCATTGGGTTTTCCTAAAGATCAAACACCTCAAGGACAATTTTATTGTTCTGTTGGAGGTGCAAATACTTTTGGCAGAGAAATTATGGATCGTCATCTAGATGTTTGTTTAGAGGCAGGGATTAATGTTGAAGGTACGAATGCAGAGGTAGCTGCAGGTCAGTGGGAATTTCAAACTTTTGCAAAAGGTGCCCAAGAGGCTGGTGATGAAATGTGGGTTGCAAGGTATCTTCTGGAGAGAATAGCTGAAGACTATGCAATTAAAATAGAATACCATCCTAAACCACTTGGTGCAACTGATTGGAATGGATCTGGAATGCATGCTAATTTTTCAAATACAACTTTAAGAACTTGTGGTTCAAAAGAAACTTATGAAAAAATATGTGAAGCTTTTAGACCAGTTGTAAATGATTGTATTGCAGTTTACGGAGCATACAATGATCAAAGACTTACAGGTGATCATGAAACACAATCCATAACAGAGTTTAGTTATGGTGTTTCAGATAGAGGAGCTTCAATAAGGATTCCTATCATGACTGTTGAGAGTGGCTGGAAAGGTTGGCTTGAAGATAGAAGACCTTCATCAAATGCTGATCCATATAAAGTTGCTGCAATTATAGTAAAAACTGTTAAAAGCGCTTAATTTTATTTTAGCTTAATAAAGGGACTATGAATGTTAGATACAAAACTAATAATATAATCCCTTTTTTTCTTGTCAATACATTTCGCTTTCCAAAATAAGCGAGGGGAAGTATTATTGCTGAGAACAGTATCACCCATAGCATATCATTAAATAATGTGCTTTTTTCAATTCCACCAATTGGTATTATTGAAGAGGTAACTCCAATAACAACAAGTAAATTAAAAATATTAGATCCAATTAGATTTCCAATTGATAGATCATTTTGTTTCTTTAATGATGCAACAATTGATGCTGCAAGTTCTGGTATACTTGTCCCTATTGCAACCATTGTAATACTAATTATTCTTTCAGAAACTTCAAATTTATTAGCTACTGAAACGGCTGATTTAATTAAAGTTTCAGATCCTAACCATAATAATGATCCACTAAAAAGAATATAAAAAAATGATTTTGTAATAGATATTTTATTATTATCAATCTCCTCAGAAAATTCTGAAATACTTTTCTTCTGATAGATAAACAGATAGAAAAGAATAGCTGTGATTGAAATAAGTAAAATAAAACCTTCGGTTCTAGATATCTGATTATCTGTGTAAATGATAAAATAAAAAAGTGCCGTAGAAATCATTAACAATGGAAAATCAGTGGAATAAAACCTTTGTTTTAGAGTTATTGGATATATAATTGTAATTATTCCCAGTACTAACCCAATGTTAGCAATATTAGAACCTAATACATTTCCTATTGCAAAACTAGGTAATCCGTCAAGTGTAGCATTTAAGCTTACTATTAATTCTGGAGCAGAGGTTGCAAAAGAAACTACAGTCATCCCAATAATAATTTTAGGGACAGAGAATTTCAATGATATGTCAATTGAAGACTTTGTAAGTAAGTCCCCTCCATAAGAGAGTAATATAATGCCAAATAAAATTCCTAAAAAATCCAAAATCTATGTTTTGAGGGCAATGGAGGACTCAAACCCCCATCTGAAGAGCCGTAATCTTCTGTTCTATTCAGTTGAACTAATTGCCCGAGTTAGTGCAAAAATATATATATAATTTATAATTTAGACGTTAATGAAAATATTTCTGGCTTGTTTATTTAATGGACTATACAAAGAGTATGCTTGGCTTCATAAAGAGTATGACCAGAATTGGAGTAAACCAAAAAGATATTCTGAACTTACTCCGAAGGAAATTAAGGTTATAATTAATAAATATGAATCTGGATTAATAGATGGGTCAACTAATAAACTAATTTTTAAAAAGGTTATAAGAATTGAAAATATTCTTAATAAAAGATTAAAAAAATATCAATTTGAGACTTATAATGAATTAAATAGGTTTGGTAATTTAAAAGAGTTTAGGCTCTATCAATTTATTAGAGCATACAAAAGTGCGCTTGAAAATTATTATAAAGAGGTTTTAGTTAATTAAATTCCTTAACTTTAAATAAAAAGAAATGGACTGTAAATGTAAAGATTGTGACTGCACTAAATCTTGCAATTGCACTTGTTGTAGTTGTTAGTTTCCTAAAATAAAATATTATATATCAATAACTTACGTAAAGTTATTAACAATGTGAAGTTTTAATTTGTTTTTACAAAATAGATTTTTACTTTTATAAATGATAAGCGGAAGTAACGGAAAAATCCGCCGGGACAATCAAAATGAAAATTTTGAATAAACTTATCAAGCTTTAGACACTAAAAATCAGTAAGATTAACTGTAATTTGGAATACCAATCATGTTTAAAGACAAAAAGATCAAGTAATAGAAACAGAAAAATTATCTGTATCACTCAAGACGAAAGTTAAGATATAGCTTGTGAAATTTTAAATACTAAACTGTAAAAATTATACGGTATTGAAGAAATTCAAAAGTATTTAAAGAGAATTAGAAAGCCCGATTCATTCGTGAGTCGGGCTTTCGAATTTTTAAACCTTTATTTAATTGAACTTTTTTATACAGAAAATTATAATTAGTTATATCTAATTCATTTTATGAATCTCTGCATATGTTTTGTATGTTGGGCTTATGGGTGATATTATCTCAAAAATTTTACAGTTATTCTTTGTGGATAACTCTATGTATTTTTCGTTATCAACTATAATAAAATCCCCTTTTTGATAAACTTGATCTCTTATACTTAAATTTCCGGATAAAATAAATATAGAGTGAAAGGAGTTTTCCTTTAGTATATAATCATTTTCACCATCTATAAAACTACATTCAAAGATTTGAATACCCTCAGTATCAAGACCAAGTTGATTTTTTTTATTTGAAATTGTTTTTACTTCTAATCTATTATTTTTCTCCAATAAAAATTCTTCCGATTTAAAATCATTGTAGCTTGGTTCTATATAAAGTGATTGCTGAATATTTGGATCAAACCAAATTTGTAATATTTCTGAATTAGATTTTAGTTTTTCAGAATGAGAAATGCCTTTACCGGCCTTAATAACTTGAACATCACCTTTTTTTAGGGTAATCCATTTTTCAAGAAGTGTATCATAATGTTCAATTTCACCTTTTAAAACAAAACTACATATCTCAAATCCTCTATGAGGATGAAGACCAATAGTGCTGTCCTTATCTGGTGCCCAAGCGTGAGCCCAATAAAAAAGATTAGAGTATGGGTTTAATTGACCACCATCTTGAGGGAAACCAATAGGTTTTTTTTCTAGAATTTGACCATTATTGAAATTTCCATTAGCTTGATTTTCTTTTGTATAAACTTTAATTGACATATGGTAATTTTAAAAAACTAAATTAAAATATTTAAGTTGTATTGTTATCAATCAGGTTAATGAAATTTTAATATTACTGAAAACTATATTATAACTATTCTTTTTTTTTAGTTGGAAAATTAACGTTTTGACTCTCCCAATAAATTACCTTATCTCCTACTAAACGAAACTTTATATATTTTAATGAAATATTAATCCTATACTGAGGTTGAAATTCATTTTCAATTTTACTTACTTTAGGTTGAGCAGAAACAGTTGATATTTTAGGATCAAAAAAATTCAATCTTTCTTGAAAAACTCCAAAATCATAATAGTATTCATCATAATCTGTCATCTTTGTAATATCTGTAGGCTCACCAAATTTATCAATAACTAACTTTTTTGTTGTAAGCATTGACATTGCATCATCATGATTATATAGGATATTGGAACACGAGACTAAAAAAAGAAAAATTAAAATAACTGCATGATTACCAAGACTATATTTTTTAAAATTATTTAATCCAGATATTATGTGTTTTTTTATAAAACTATCTTTAATTCTAGCCATAAATCATAACCCCTCCCCCACTATTAGCAGCAGCCTCTTGTTGCTGAATTAATCTCATCAAAAATAGAGAATAAACTATTAACTCAGGTGAGACTCCTTGAGTATTAAAACTATCAACTGAAATTTCCTCAGTATACTTTATCCATGAATGTTTTTTCCACGAATAATTAATTTTTAAAATTTCATTATCCTTGTTAAATAGAGAATAAGTTTTCTCTGAGCTCCATATACTCTTTGAAGTGCTGGTCATAGAATATTCATATTTAAATGAATTGTTTTCATAAATCTGAATAAAATTTCCTAATGGTTTTTTGACTGATCTAATCAATATATTTCCAACTTTTTTACCACT
>ERZ802822.606-NODE-606-length-24408-cov-8.072377_pt1 | contig 24408 bp, 25 predicted proteins | sample MGYA00345649_ERZ802822 | MGnify/ENA primary metagenome ERZ802822 (study PRJEB30503, sample SAMEA104212359) | marine metagenome | biome: Westerlies Biome; feature: [SRF] surface water layer (ENVO:00010504) within the epipelagic zone...; material: water...
GTTCGGTTTACAATACAGGCGATCCATTTCAAGATAGGGAATTCTCAGTGTCCCGGGTAACTGCTTTGCAAAGCTCGATTTGCCGCTGCCACTTGTACCAATGACATTTACTCTCAACAGTTCTCCAATCGCCGGCGGGCGCTAATCAAATAGGGCGGGTGGCAGAGGTTGTCGTTGTGCATGAAACGCTGCAGCAATGTCGTCGACGATCACTCGGCCTTGGGAAAGCTCGGGCAGCTCGTCTTGGCTGAAGAAACCCACGTTGCGTGTCTCAAGCCCAGGGCTAGGAGCGGCATCGTCGGTCTGTTCGCACAGAAAAAAGAACTTATAGAAGTCGCGGGCGTCCTCGGTGTAGGCATGCTTGGCCTTATGCCGAACGCTGTATAGGTTCTTGACCGCAACTTGAATATTCGCCTCTTCGGAAATTTCCTTAGTGACATTTTCTGAGGCGGAAAGCCCGATGTCTGCATAGCCTCCGGGCAAACTCCACAAACCGTCGGCTTTTTCCTGCACCAACAAGATTTGATCGTTTTGGATGACTGCCCCGCGCACGTCTATGCGCGGTGTTGCGTAACCCTTGGCGAAGTCTGTGACCAAGCTCTCGATTTTCTCTATGGGAACATCTCCAAGTGTGCGCAGCATTTGCTGTGCAATGTGCGCCACTTCTGCATAGCGTTCACGGTCTTAGGGATCACTCGCAAAGTGAACGCCGGTGGAGGCGATGGCTTGAAGCTGCTTCGCCCAGGTTAGCCAAATTTGTTCCATCGTATTGCTCTTGAGGATGAAATGCGGAGGTACAAAGGCTATTCAACGTAGCGGAGTCTTCCCGTTTCGTCGATGGGTGGGCACCAAAAATAGCTGGTGCCGATGATCTTGGAGAATTGAAATATTGCGTCTTGAATGCCGTCCTCGCAGCCGCGCATGCGGCTCAGCTGAATTTCGAAGGGATACAGCGAGTGCGCAAAGCACGAGAACATCAAGCCGCCGTTCAACTGATCATCACACCAAGGCATCGAACGTCTGAGCATGTGAGCCTCTGGCGCGAAGCTCTCCTGCTCCGTGCGGGCAACGTGGGCCCAGGGTGAGTTGTCGTCAAGTTCATGGTTGTCGAGCAAGCTGCGGCCAATGGCGTGCTCTTTTTCCGTATCGCTTGCGGCGTTAAGCCACTCGAAATTGTGCTGCCATGACTGTAGCGCCCACAGGCTGCCGCCGTTCAGGTGGGCCGCAGAGGAACTGAGCAATGCTGTTTCGACGGCCTCTTGGCCCTGTGGGTTTTCGGTGCCGTCCTCGAAGCCTGAAAGATCGTGGACAATAACGTCATCGTCAGTCGGGCGACGTTTGTATGTAAAGCCGTGGGTGATGCCCGTTAGACGGCAGCTTTGGCCTAGGGCATCGACAAGGTTTCGGCTCAGATGAAGCAACTCGCCGCGGTCGCTGCCTCGCAGCCAAATGGCCAGATCGGCAGGGTTGGCCGGGGACAGTGCGTAACCGTCATTGGGCTGTTGATAACGGTGATAGCCAATGGCTGAATCCGCGCTGTCCAGCAGGTTACTGCCAAGGCCGACAACCAGTGTGCCGGCTGCGATTGCCTCGGCAAAGTTGTCCGACAGAGTCTCGACCAATTCTTCAACACCGGCTTCGGGTGCCTGAAATAACAGATATGTGGCCAGCGGTGGTGGTGGCGCGAGAATGCCGGGCTGCGCAGCAGCGACGGTGGCAGTTGGGTTTGTCATGGTGAGATCCAACCAAAAATCCATTACTGCAGCAGGCGGCAATTGCTTCAAGAGTCAGGCTTGTTGAAATGCCTGATTCGCTAAATGGATCACACCGAACTGGCCTGCAACCGAGATTGTGTTGGAAGGACTTGTAGACCGCTGGTTCGGCGGGCTGACTCGATGTCGGTCAACCGCGGGCCATCATGATCGTGCCCGCGGATCAACCGAGTTTAGACAGAGACGTTACGAATCAGGTCTTGCTTGGGCGTCTTACGCTCGTACTTCTCTGCTGGCGTGTTGATGATCTCCAGCAATTCGCCTTGTGCCAAACCTGCCTTGATTCGCTCTTCACTTACCTTGCCGTAGCCGGTAGAACGTTGCTGCGGGTCACGATTAAGACGACGAATCAGATTGGCCATCTGTCGTGGATTGGTCTCTTGCCCGTGCTGGGTACCTGCTGCGCGGCTAATGGATTCGTTCATCAGCGTGCCGCCAAGATCATTGCAGCCAGCATTCAGGCAGGCTTTCACACCTTCGTGGCCCATCTTCACCCAACTGGTTTGGATGTTGTCGATTTGCCCGTGCAGGGCAAGTCGAGCTACTGAGTGCATCAAAATCGCTTCTCGGAAAGTCGGGCCTTTGCGTGCCTTACCCTTGAGGTACATGGGTGCTTCCATATGCACAAAGGGCAGAGGTACAAACTCGGTGAAGCCGCCGGTGCGTTCTTGCAGCGCCCGCACGCGCGTGATGTGTCGCGCCCAGTGCTCGAGCTTCTCCACATGACCATACATGATGGTGGCGGTGGTTTTGTAGCCGACACTGTGGGCGGCCTCCATCACGTCCAACCACTGCTGCGTGTTGATTTTGTCCGCGCAAATAATGTTGCGTACTTCGTCGTCCAAAATTTCTGCCGCGGTGCCTGGTAGGGTGTTGAGCCCAACGTCCTTGAGTTGCTGTAAGTAAGCGCCAACGTCCATGTCTAGGGTTGCGGCGCCTTGCCATACCTCCAGTGGCGAGAAGGCGTGCACGTGCATGTTGGGCTGGGCTGCCTTCACGGTGCGCACGATATTGATGTAGGTCTCGCCGGTGTACTCGGGGTGAATCCCCCCTTGCATACACACTTCCGTCGCGCCGCGCTCCCATGCCTCTGTGGTGCGCCGAGCGATTTCTTCATCGGATAAGTCGTAAGGCCGCCCGCGTAAGTTCTCTGACAGTTTGCCCTTAGAAAAAGCACAGAACTGGCATTTGAAGTAGCAGATGTTGGTGTAGTTGATGTTGCGGTTCACCACAAAACTGACGCTGTTACCGCTCGTGCTAGCGCGCAATGAATCCGCGCGCTGGACGACTGCGGTGAAGTCATCGCCGCGGCTTTGAAACAACCGAATGATCTCGGCCTCTTCCAACGCTTCTCCAGCGCTGGCCTTATCAAGCAGCGCGGCAATATCGGCGCTGACTTGACGAGGTGTATTTACAATGGCGTTCATCACGTCCAACGGTGGCGCTGTATCGACATCGCCCGGGCACCATTCATCGATGCGTGGAAAACCCTCGGCATCGATCATCTCGAGCATGCGCACATGAAGGTCTGGGTGTGCCCAGCGATCAAGGTCGACCGCATAGTCGGGGTACATGGTCAGACGCTCAGTTAAGAACTTACCCGCGGCAGCGGTTTCTCGGGCCAGTTCATCGAGATGCGGCCATGGCGCTTCTGGGTTCACAAAATCTGGGGTTACCGGCGACACGCCGCCCCAATCGTTGATGCCTGCATGCACAATTTGCGGCAGCACGCCGGGGCTAAGGTTGGGGGGTGCCTGCACGCTCATGGTCGGCCCGAATATCAGGCGAGCAATGGCTATGGTCCACAGCAACTCGTTCAGATCGGGTTCCGGCGCATTCACCATTTTGGTTTCCGCTTTAGCGCGAAAGTTTTGCACGATGATTTCTTGGACGTGACCGTACTGCTCATGAATCTCGCGAATGGCCAGCAGGCTCTCGATGCGTTCCAGTCGGGTCTCGCCGATACCGATCAAAATGCCTGTCGTAAACGGCACCTTGGCAATACCAGCGTTGGCCAACGTTTGCAGTCTGACTGCAGGAATCTTGTCCGGCGAGCCATAGTGGGGCATGCCTTTTTCGCAAAGGCGCTCGGACGCCGACTCCAGCATAATGCCCATGGAGGGCGACACCGTTTTGAGGCGCGCCAGTTCTTCTGGTTCTAAATTGCCTGGGTTTAGGTGTGGCAGCATGCCTGTTTCTTCGAACACGGCCTTGGCGGCAGCGAACAAATAATCCGTGGTGGATTCGTAGCCCATCTCAGCAAGGGCTTCGCGGGCGGCCTTGTAGCGCAGTTCGGGTTTTTCGCCCAAGGTGAACAGGGCTTCTTTACAGCCCATGGCTGCGCCATGCCGTGCTACTTCTAGCACTTCTTCAATGCTCATGTAGGGTGCCATGACTTTGCGCGGCACCTGGGCAAAGGTGCAGTAATGGCAAACGTCGCGACACAAATGCGTCAGCGGAATAAACACCTTGCGGGAATAGGTCACCGTGTTGCGAAAGCCTTGATCGCGCAAAATCGATGCCACATCGGCTAGGGCCCGTGTGTCGGTGAATGTCGCCAAAGCCAGCGCATCGCTATCACTGAGCCTGCCGCCGTCGCGCACCTGTTGCAGTACATCGTTCATGATTGGGTCTCCGGTTTTGGTTGCCGGTTTGCCAAGCGGCGGGCGATACCTGATCGGTATAAATAGGTGGCGGTTTGGCTGCGCGGGTGTTCCGCTAGTAGGGTTTGCAGATCGCTGGGTGTGTCGATATCCAGCGCAAAACAGCTGCTTGGTATCAGCCGCGGCGTCATACCGTTGGCGAAAGCTGCATCCGCGTGGGGTTTGAAGCTTTTACCATCGAAAATGAAAGGAATGGCATGTGCAGGGCTGCAAATCATGCCATTGGTGCCAATGTTCTCAGCGTCCGGCAGCAGGGTGACGCAAGTGTTGGCTTGAATCAGCGCGTCCACCTGATCGTTGGCAATGCCTGGCACGTCCGCCGGTACAATGAAAACACCCTTGGCGTTAAAGTGCTCTACCAAGTAGTCGGCTGCTTGGGTAAGCGCACCGGCTAAATTAGCGTCTGGGCTTTCGGCAAAACGTTCGGTGGAAAAAGCGGAAGCCAGCACGTCTGCCTCGGCTGCACGCGAGACAATCAAAATACCCGTTAGGTGCTCGGCTTTGGACAGACAGGTGAGCACATCACGTGCCATGGCCAGCATCAGCGATCGTCGTTCCTCTTCGTTTAAGACGTTAGCCAGTCGTTGTTTCGCGCGCTCGAACGTCTTGATGGGAACAATCGCCCACATCGGCATCTCCTGCTTGTTCATCGGACGCCCTCGACCCCTATTCGCACTCCTTTGCTTTGTGCGACTGAGTTGCCGTGACCGTATAAGTGTTGTCTCCCAGTTTTCGACTAAACCCTGAAGATTTACGAAAATCTGAGGAATTGAACCTAACACGCCCTCATCTAGGGCGATAGCGGGTATTTTCGTAGCAGATATGGTCAATAGCTGGATCTGCGCATGTCGCAAGCGCCCTTTGATCTGTCCGGTTATGGCTCCCCAAAAGGTGAGTTACCTCGCAAATCTTCAATTTGCCACCCACGCCACGTCGAACCTGTGGTTCAGTGTCCGGAGATCATTAAGCATGGAAAGTGCAATGGCCAATATCGTGATATGCGCAGATGGCACCTGGAATCGCCCGGAAGAGGATCTGCAAAAGGATTTCCCCACCAACGTTTTGAAACTGGCTCGCGCCATTAAACCCAGTGGCAGTGCGCTTAAACAACATGTCTTTTATGACTGGGGTTTGGGCTCCTATCACAATGGCGTCGGCGCAGGAGTCGCGGGACAGGGCATTCATAAAAACATTCTGGATGGCTACCGCTACATCGTTCAGAACTTTGCCCAAGGAGACAAAATCTATCTGTTCGGATTCAGCCGAGGCGCCTACACCGTGCGCGCATTGAGCGGCCTGATTAACAACTGTGGCATTTTAAAACGCGCCGATGCGCGACTGATTAATGAAGCCTGGAAAATTTACAAAAGCCCCGCACGGCAAAATATGCCTCAAGGCCCGACGGCAACACAGTTCCGCGAAAAATACTGCCATCGGTCTCGTAAAATTCATTTCGTTGGTGCTTGGGATACCATTGGGGCACTTGGTATTCCCTTTAGGATCATGGGGCTTTTCCAGCGCGACGATGAATTTTATGACACGAAGATGGGCGCCAACATTGTGATTGCCCGTCACGCGCTGGCGATAGACGAGCAGCGCGAAGATTTCGCCCCGACGATCTGGCGGCCCCGCCAGGGCGTTGATCTGAAACAGGTGTGGTTTGCAGGCGTACACAGCGATGTTGGCGGCTCCTACCCGCCAGACAAAGAAACGCATCTTGTGGCAGCCGATGTACCGTTGGAGTGGATGGTCAAAGAGGCGTCCCAGTCCGGCTTGTCAATTGAGCCGCATCTGTTGTCATCGCTCACCGACGGACGGATGGCGAAGCTCCACAAGTCTCGCAACCACGTGTTTCGCCTCAAAAAACCCCTGCATCGATGCTTAGAATATGCCGACATCCCTCTTAACACTCACCCGTCGGTAAAAGATCGCTACACCCATGATCCGACCTACCGGCCGCCACAGTTAGCGAAGTTAGTTGAGAGCAAAGGATGGAGCGCGCTGGATATTCTCGCATAGAACGTAGCCTGGGCCTTGATTGTGGCGAGGCCTTCGGTTTTAACAGAGGTCTTGGAGGATTTTTTTTGTGATTCAAACGAAACGCTTGCTTCTGCGGCAGTGGCAGCCATCAGACTTTCCACTCTTTGCCGAGCTCTGCGCTGACAGCGAGGTGATGAAGTACTTTCCCAGTACCCTGTCGCGCGCCGAAAGCGATGACTTTGTCGCACGAATCCAGGGGCTGATTGCCGAGCGCGGTTGGGGTCTGTGGGCGGTGGAAGTGCCGGGCGTCAGCGACTTTATCGGGTTTGTGGGTTTGCATGTGCCTAAGGATTATCTGCCGTTTTCGCCCTGCGTCGAGATCGGCTGGCGTTTGGCCAAAACTGATTGGAGCAAGGGTTATGCCAGCGAAGCGGCGAAGGCAGCACTGGACTATGCTTTCACTGGGCTACAGCTCGACGAGGTGTTGTCGTTTACGTCGGTCACCAACCTGCCGTCGCAGGCGGTGATGAAGCGTATTGGTATGACAAATACCCACCGCAACTTTATGCACCCAGATATCGAAGCCGGTCACCCGCTATGTGAGCATGTGCTGTATCGGCTTGATCGTTCAGAGTGGGCGCGAGGCGACTAGCCTCAAAGCTCGTCAAAAAATGCTAGGCACCGCTCGGCCAGTGCCATTCGATCTGCAAGGCTGACCATTATCGATGGCGCGGCAATGGTAGGCAGCGTGAATTGTTCAATGCTCCCTGCATCGGATTCATCGATGACAAAGCCGTCTAACAACCCGGGGTATTTGTCTTGATAGTGCTCTGCAACCGCCAGCGCACTGGAGGGTATGTTTAGCTCTTGCATCATTTTCGCGGCTGGGCCCTTGATGGCGGTGCCCGCGACAATCGGCGACACCGCGATGGTGGGAATGTGCGCTGCCGCGGCCAAAAAGCCCGCGACTTCAACAACCGGTGCGACGGATACAAACGGATTTGACGGGCAGATGATGATGCCATCGCAGTCGGCTAAGTAGGTTGCTAGCGCTGGGTTAAGCGCTGCGTTTTCTATGCCGTCAAAACGAAAACCGCTGACGGCTGGCTGACAGCGCTCACGCACAAAATAGTGCTGAAAGGCTAGATCACCTTGCTCACTTTGTACCACCGTGCGGATTGGATCATCGCTTATCGGTATCACCGCGTGAGCAATGCCCATGCGCTGGGTAATCTCTGCAGTCGCTTCGGTCAGGGTGGCGCCGTCGCCAAGCAGCCCGCTGCGGCGCATGTGCAGGGCCATGTCCTTGTCGCCGAGGCGAAACCAGTCATCGCCGCCGAGGCTGCCAAGGGTTTCTATGAACTGCCAAGTCTCGCCAGAGCGACCCCAGCCAAGTTCTTGATTGTTTTCTTCGGCAAGTGCGTAGGTGAGGCTGTCGATATCTGGGCTGATGTGCAGACCGAGGTGGGAGAAATCATCGCCCACGTTCACAGCGAATATGACTTGTTCCGGATCCAATACCTTCGCCAGCCCGAGCGCCAACTTAGCACCACCCACACCGCCAGTGATGGCGAGAATTTTGTTCGGGCGAGACATCAGCGGAACATGTCTTCTGCAAGCGGCCGGTTGATCAGCTGTGCTGTTTGCGTTGGATCGTCACTGAGCGTTTGCTGCGGCGGCAACCCGCGAAGAATCACAACAGGCATCTTCTCTGTGGTTTCGCCCATCATCAATGTGGCGGCGCCAGCCAGCGCGTCGGCGCGGCTGATCAGCGTAGCCTGCAGGGTGCGACCGTAAATGTCCTCGCCGCCACGTGAGTCATCGAGTACCTGTATGCCCGCGCAGCCGATGGCGCTGCCGATGGTGCCCATACGCCAAGCGCGGTTGTGCGAGTCGGTTACCACGACACCAATGCGGGTGTTGTAGCGCTCTTGCAGGCCCTGGCGCAGTGCCGCCGCTGATCCATCGGGATCCTTTGGCAGCAGCAGGGCCATCTCGCCATCGCTATGATCGACGTTGGATTGATCAATGCCAGCGTGAGCGCCGACAAAACCAAGCTTGTGGCGTACGACCAAGACGTGGGGTTTGTGCCGCATCACTTCACTGGACTCATCCAGAATCAGCTGCACCATGCGAGGGTCTTTGTACGTAGCGGCGGCGAGTTCTTTGGCATGCTCGCCAGGCGCTATGGCATCCAGTGCCACCAAGCAGCCTTCGGCCTTAGAGATAATTTTTTGCGCGACGCAGACGACGTCGCCATGCTCGAGCGTGATCGCGTTGTGTTCTAGGGCTGCGCCGATCACGGCGACTAAATCGTCGCCGTGTTCAATCATGCCAATACCCGGCAGGCCGATGATGCGAAACTCGGGCGCCGCATTGATGTTGGTGCTCACGGCCCCATGCTCCCCTGGGTCATGGCAGGCTTAGTGCTCCTGGCCGATGATTTTGATGCCGGAGTGCGACACGATGCCGCTACGGTTGATTTGAATCAAAATGGAGGTCAGGGCTTCTGCTGCCGCAGCGTTGGCGATTGGACCAGCGTGCCAGCCGTTCATGCCTGCTTCGCTGATCATTTCAATCACCTTGGCGCGGCAGTCTTTGCTGTTGCCAGCGACTAACACGTCGCACTCGATATGTACGTCTTGCTGCAGCAGATGCGCGGCAATGTTTTGGAAAGCGCTAACCACGTGCACCTCTTCACCGAGGAAATCTTGCGCGCGCTTGCCTGCACTACCCTCTTCCGGCATCTGTACGGTGCCTACCTTGGGTGGCACCAAGGGTACGGTCACGTCGATCAAGATCTTGCCCTTCAGGTCGTCTTTCACGGCGTCCAATGTCGAAATCTGGTGGGCTGCGGGTACGGTCAAAACCACGATATCGCCGGCAGCAGCTGCCGCGCCATTCTCCATGGCTTCGGCGGGCGTATCTGGGCTGATTTCTTTCAGTGCCGCCACGGCATCGTCGGCTTTTTCTTGGGTGCGTGAGCCAATGACAATCTTATAGCCCGCTTTTGACCAGCGAATGGCCAGGCCGGTACCGAGATCTCCAGTGCCGCCCAAAATAGCGACGGTTTCTTTTGTTGACATGGACTATCCAAGTTATTTGATGAGGGCGGCGATTATGCCGACATTGATGTGCAAAAAAAATGAACGTACCAATGGACGTATATAGGTGCCGTCCTGACCGTTTTGACCGCGTACGGTTGCGCGCCGGGGGCGAATCGGTGAGCCTTTCAAAACGATTTTGCACAGCACAATTTTGCACAGCACAATTTTGCACAGTACAAGGAGAGGGAGATGCGCATAGGGGCGATGATCGGGGCCGACGGCACCAAGGATTCTATTGATGACGTGGTGCGGTTGGGCAAAGAAATCGAAGAGGCGGGGCTCGACCATGTGTGGCTTGCCAACATCTTTTCTTTTGACGCCATTACCACGCTGGCATTGATTGGTCGGGAAACCTCGCGAGTTCGTGTGGGCACGGCTGTCACACCCACGTATCCAAGGCACCCCGGTGCGCTTGCCCAGCAGGCGATGACCACAGCCGCTGCCACCGACAACCGGTTCACGCTGGGTATTGGGCTGTCGCATCAAGTGGTCATCGAGAATATGTTCGGCATGAGCTACGACAAACCAGCCAAGCATATGCGCGAGTACTTAAGCGTATTGATACCGCTACTGCGCGGTGAAACTGCGAGCTTTCAGGGCGATCAGTATCAGGTGAACGGTTTGACGCTAGACATTCCCGGTGGCACCGATGTACCTGTGGTGGTAGCCGCACTCGGACCGGCCATGATCAAACTCACTGCCGAAATGGCCGATGGCACCAATACGTGGATGGTGGGCCCTAAAACCATGGAAGAGCACATTATTCCCAGCTTTCAGGCGGCAGGGAAAAGCGATCCTGACATCGTTGCTGGTATGCCCATCGTACTGACCACCAACATCGACGATGCCAAGGCGAAAATTGCCCAGAATCTAACGGTCTACGGCCAGCTACCAAGCTACCGCGCCATGTTAGATCGAGAAGGGGCTACCGGGCCCGCAGACATCGCCATTGTTGGTGATGAAAACCAACTGCGCGGTCAGATCAAACGTTTTCAAGACATGGGCGTAACAGACTTCAACGCTGCGATCATGGACACGGAAGATGGCGCTTATGCGCGCACGCTGGAGTTTTTGGGCAGCATCAACGGCTGATGCCTGAGGCAAATTAATAGTGCGGTGGCGGCGGCTCCACTTGGTTGGGATCCGCGCCATCGTCGTTGCCCACCAGTACTTGTAGTCGCTCGCTTAGGTGCTTGAGCTGTTTCTCCTGCGTAAACAGCTTGTTTTGCAGCTGCACCATCTCGTCATTGAGCTTTTGAATGGTTTCGTCTTGAAACTCCAAGCGCGACTCAAGCTCGCTTATGCGGACATCCTGCACCCGCAGTTCATCCGCAGACAGGTCGGCTTTTTCTGACTTCATACCCATTCCCTCGTGTGACGCCCGCGCCTAGAGATGACCGCGAAAGCCTATCCTCATGCGAATCTTAAATGCCCAAAAGTTATCCTTACCCGATACCTTAATACGTCTCAGGCGCCAGGGGTCTGCTGCGCTTTGGCCAGCCCCGTCGATGCCTTCGTTTGTGGTGACCGCGTTGGTGAACCCCGCGTCGCGCACTAGAGCAACGTCCTCGTCATCAAAGATGCCAAACGGATAGGCAAAAGACGTAACAGGGGTGTTGAAGGTCTCTTCTAATGCCCATCGGCAAGCCGAAATCTCGCGGGCTTTGTCAGCGGGTGCCGTACTCGGCAAATGACAGTGGGTGAGGGTATGGCCGCCTAGCTCGAAAACGCCGCTGTCGAGGAGTTGCCTGACTTGGTCATCGCTGAGTTTGGGCTCGGCGGCCAGTTCTCCAGAGTTATGGTGAGCCTTTTTCTTCACGGACCAGTCGTTGTCGTGGCGTTCAACCACAAGGTAAAGAGTTGCCTTGGCATCGTACTTTTGCAGTATCGGCAGGGCGTTCAGTAGGTTGTCCTCGTAGCCATCGTCAAAGGTAATGGCCACTTGCTTACCGCCGCGGAAATCCCGCTCAGTGAGTTCGGCCATGGTGACGAACTGCCAACCGTTGGCGGCGAGCCAAGCCACTTGGCGTTCAAACATGGCAGGCTCTACCCGCAGCCCCCGATGTTTTTTGGCCTCACCTTGCGCGCTTACCATGTGGTACATGAGCACCCGTGGCAGCGCATCTGGCAGGGCGGTCCGCCACCAGCAGTAGCGGGCCGATAGCCAAGCGAATGGCAGCAGTGCCGTCAGCCACCACAGACTCAAGTTTGCAGCTCCGCCGCCGAGCTGCCCTCGAGTAACAGTTCTGCATAGGTTTGCAGGGTTTGGTGGCACATATTGCTGAGCAAAAACTCGGTGTTCTCGGCCACGGTGGCAGATCTGTCAGCGAGCACTGATGCCACAGCGGTAAAAAGCGCCTCGCTGTCTTGGTTCGGCACGCGTCCCTGGGGGAACATGACAGTCAAGATCTCACCCACGCCGCCAACATCAAAACCTACCACTGGCGTGCCGATGCATAGCGGTTCTAAGGCAGTGCGGCCGAAAGACTCGGCTTTGTTGGAGACCGCCAACACAACAGATGACGTGGCGTAAATCTCGCGCATATCCGTGCGATGGCCTGTAAAGACGATGTCGTTAGAGACACCGGCCGCGGCCATTTGCCTTTGTAGCTCATCGAAATAAGCCTGGTGAGCTGGGTCTTTGCCGCCCACGATCAGCCCCGCCACATCGCTGACGCCAGCCGTCTTCAGTCTGTGTAGCAGCGTGATGAGATGATGGTGTGCTTTGAGTCTGGAGAGTCGACCGGGAAGACAAATGAGTCGCTTGCCCGTGAGCTGCGGAAATTCTGCCTGCCACGCTTGTCGCCATGGCTTGCTGGGTTCATACCCGCGCGGGAACGCCGAGGGGTCCGTGCCGCGGTAGATCAGCCGAATGTTTTGCTGGGAAACGCCGCAGTGCTCCAGTAGGTAACGCTCAGCGGTTTTGGACACCGCGATTACACGCTCGCCCTTGCCCATGATTTTGCTGTACCAAGACACCGAATGCAGGCCATGTAGGGTGGTGACCAAACGCGGGCGTGTTGCGGGATTCATCTTGCGCCAAGCCAGCCAGACCACCCAAGCCGGCATGCGCGAACGCACATGGACAATGTCGGGCTGCAGATTTTCGAGCCAGCGCCGCAACGCCGCCACCTTTAATAACGTGGCAGGCGATTTGCGATGCAGTGCCCATGGGTGGTGAGTGCTGCCTTGCCGCGTGAGTTCGTCCACCATGCGGCCACCGTTAGAAACCACATGGGATTCATGGCCAGCGTCCACCAGGGCTTGGGCAATTTCTAATGTGCCGCGTTCCACGCCACCGCTTTCTAGGTTAGGAACAAACTGCACAACCTTTATAGGTGGCATAAGCGGCACAGGTGGCATGAATGGCGATAGTCCTTACGAAGGTGGCAGTTCGGGCCGATATTTGCGGCCTTGGTAAGAACTGTCGATCAGCCGTCTTGGGTGAACACCATCCACGTAGCCCATAAAGCTGGGTTCGATAATGTTGTAGCCCAACATGTTCTGAATACGCTCACTGTAGTGGCCAGCGATAGACGGTGGCACCGACAGCACCATGTTCTCGATTTGGCGAAGGCCCGGATTGCAGTATTGGGGAGTAATGGCCAACCGGTCGGTGTTCGAGGTATTGGCCCCGCCGCGATGTATCAGCGCGCCATCGAACACCACGACAGATCCCGCCGGCATAAGTACTTTGATGGCTTCAGCCTCCCGAGGCTCACGGTCTTCTGCCCAGCGATGGCTGCCTGGAATGACCTCGGTAGCGCCATTGGTTGCCGTGAAATCATCGAACGCCCAAATCGTACTGACGCCAAAACGCGGGCGCGGCTTGTAGACCGGCAGGCCGGCAATGCCATCGTCGTAGTGAAAGGGCTGGGGAGTTTCGCCGGGGTGCACAAGAATGGACAGCGCTGCCGAAAGCAGAAAATTTTTCGGCAGCAGCTGGTCGATCAATGCCAAGGTGGTGGGATGCTCGATGATCTCAGCGATGGATGGCGCTTTTGCCAGCAAGGCATAAACCCGTTCCGTGTGCGTGCCTTCGAAGTTATTGCGACCCAAGTATTCGCCCTGACAGTAGGGTTCAAGCTCTGCACGAATGCGCGTCATCAGCTCTGCGCTCATGACGTTTTCAATAATGGTATAGCCGTCGTTTTCGATCTCGGCCAGACGGGTGGCGGTACTGTTCGGCATGGCCCCTCCTGATTTTGGGTCGTGTTAAAGTTTGGCGATTACAGACACTGACACGAGGGGAGAGAGAATATGCTGCGTAGTCTGGAAAACAAAGTCGCTTGGGTGACCGGCGCGGGCACCGGTATTGGTGAGGCTGGTGCCATCGCCTTGGCGCACGCTGGCATGCACGTGGTGCTGTCTGGGCGGCGGCGGGAAAAACTGGCAGAAGTGGCGAGGCTATGTGGCGACGCGGTGAGCATTGAAATGCTCGACGTGGCAGACCGCGACGCGGTCGCTGAGGTAGCCCAGCGTATCATTGCGACCCACGGGCGTATCGATGTGCTGGTGGCATCGGCAGGCATCAATGTCAAAGAGCGTAACTGGCACAACGTCAGTCTTGACGACTGGGACTCGGTGATCCGTATCGACTTAGATGGTGCGTTTTACTGTTGCAAGGCCGTGCTGCCCACCATGAAGGCGCAGGGCGAGGGCCTCATAATTAATATCTCCTCTTGGGCTGGTAAGCATGTCAGCGTGGTGACTGGCCCCGCTTACACGGCGGCGAAGCATGCGATGAATGCGATGAACGAGAGCATCAACATGGAAGCGGGGCTTTATGGCGTGCGCGCCTGTGCGGTATGTCCGGGCGAGGTGGCCACGCCCATCCTCGATAACCGACCTGTGCCGGTATCGGCCGAAGATCGTGCGCAGATGGTGCAGCCTGAAGACTGCGGCGAGCTGATCAAGTTCTTGGCGCAAATGCCCAATCACGTGTGCATCAACGACCTGACCATTAGCCCGACCTTTAATCGAGGCTATGTGGCCCAAGCCAGAGGCTTAGAGAAACTCTAGCGCATGTCTGCCCGCTAACGGCGGGGCTAGCGCGAGTTCATGGCACTGATGGCGGGCAGTAGCTGCTCTACCATCAGCTGTGTCTGCGCCATCATGTCGGCAACGCCCATGGCGATAGGCCGCAAAATAAACTTGTGCGCACCGGCGCGGTGAAAGTCTTCGACCAAGGTCATCATTTCGTCTACACCGCCCACAGCGCTGTAGCCTTCGGGCTGCTTGCCGAGGCGTTTTTCCAGCACGGCGTGATGGCGCTGCACGACCGGATCATCGATGCTGCCAAAACGAAAACCAAAGCCCGCGCCAAAGTGGTCATCGTCGATTTTCCGGCCTAGTTCGGCGGTGCGTGCCTTGATGGCCGTAATCACCGGCGCAATTTGCTCAGCGTTTTCAATGCCCGCCTGCCAGCCGGTGCCCCATTGGGCCGTGCGCTCGATGGCCGCGGCGGCAGAACCGCCTACCCAAAGCGGCATCGGGTGCTGCACAGGTTTAGGCGCAATGGTTGCGTCTTCCAAGCGATAATACTCGCCCTCAAAGTTCACGCTGTCTTGGGACCACAGCCGCGCCATGATCTGCAGGCCTTCGGCAGTGCGTTTGCCGCGACCCTTAGTGTCCCGACCGGTGGCGGTAAAGTCGCGGGACAGCGCGCTGCCCACGCCGAATGCGGGCAGCAGGCGACCGTTGGACAACACGTCGATGGTGGCACAGGCCTTTGCCATCAGCACCGGATCACGCAGCGCCATACTGGCCACGTTCATGCCGAACTTCAGGCGTTTGCTGCCGCCAGCCAATGCCGCCATGACGCTCATGGTTTCCAGATTTGGAGTCTTTTCGATAATGCGATCGCTTTGCCAAATGGAATCCACGCCACCGTTGTCGCATAGATCGACCCATTCCCAAAAACCGTTACCGTCCTCAAAGGTGAAATTGGCAATGCCAATGCCAGCGCCGATGGTCATAGCGTTCTCCCCGTCCTTTTTTGCAACTGGATCGTGTTTTGTTAACAGCTTACCAGTTCATTTGGCGTTTTAAGCCCTGTCCCAGCGTGTTGGGGAGACCGACATCAATCACTCTGACTGCGCCCTCGATCTTGAATTTGCTGCCGTCGCTCGGCTACTTGTTCCGCCGGTCTCTGGCTCTTGTCATGAGCGCGATTGGCCGTTTTCTCGATGTCCATACCCTCTGCCAATGTGGCATGCCAACCTTCATCCATAACTCGCCGTATCTCACCGCGAGTAACGGGTTCTGTAGAGGTGATGTCCATGGCCAACTGTTGGCAGGTGGGCAGCAGTGCTTCGTCGCTGACCACCCGGTTTACCAGACCCCAGTCTCGGGCTGTCTCGGCATCGAGGAAGTTGCCGGTCAGGCTCAGTTCCTTGGCGCGGTTGATGCCAATCAGTCTGGGCAGGCGCTGGGATAGACCCCAACCGGGTACGACGCCAACCCGCGCATGGGTATCGGCAAAGCGCGCGTTCGTGCTGGCTATAATAAAGTCGCACATCAGCGCGATTTCAAAGCCACCGGTGATGGCGAAACCATTTACCGCGCCGATAACCGGTTTACCCACTTGGGCGACGGCTTTGCCAACGTCTGTGTCAGTGATGGCATCATTTCTGTTGGGGGATACTTCTTGGCTCGGCACCACTTCGCCGCCGAGTTCTTTGAGGTCGAGTCCTACGGTAAATGCGCGACCGGCACCGGTGAGAATGATGACCTCGGTTTTGGCGTCATCGCGCAGGTGATGAAATGTTTCGACGATGGCTTGGCGTAGCGCGACTGATAGGGCGTTCAATGCGTCTGGCCTATTCATGGTGACGGTGGCGACGCCTTGGTTTTTCTCGATGAGAACGAGGTCATTGTCCATCGTGGGCTCTCCCTGTTGATTCGCGGCTCATGTTAGCGAATGGAGCAAGTGCATGCAGGCGCCTAGCGTTTGCCATGTTTCCGTGTCGATAGCGCAAACTTGTCCACTGTCATGGTTTCGAGGTTGATTTAACCAGCCTGCGTTGTTTTCATGCAGTAACGCTTCGGCAGGACCTAATGCTTAATGTATACGCCCAATTTTCAGCGCCAGCGGGCATCAAACTTTGTTGGCTGGTTAGCACTGTCGGGGGTCTTCTTGCTCAGCGGTTGCGCGAGCATCGTCGGCTCGGTGACCGGCGGCTTGGCATCGAATTTGTCCGCAGCCATTCTTAACAGCGACGATCCGGCGATGATTCGCGATGGCGCGCCGTCCTACCTGATTTTGATCGATTCTCTATTGGCGGGTTCGCCAGACAATCCGGCGCTGCTGACTCAATCGGCGGAGCTGCACTCTGCTTACGCAGGTGCCTTCGTGGCAGATCCCGCACGGGCGGCGCGGCTGCACAGCAAGGCGAAGACGCAGATCTTGCGCGCTACTTGTTTATCGCTAAAGGATGCCTGCGCCCTGGAATCGCGAGATTTTGACGATTTCTCTGCCTGGGTAGATGCCCAAGACCTGAAAAGTGTCCCTGCGCTATACAACCTCGGCAGCATTTGGGCGGGCTGGATTCAGGGCAACAGTTCCGACTTTACTGCCATCGCGCAGCTGGGGCGGGTGAAGGCGCTCATACAGCGGGTTGCCGATCTTGACCCTGAGCATGCGAATGGCGGCGCGTTTCTTTACATGGGTGTATTCGAGACATTGCTGCCGCCTGCGATGGGTGGCCGACCTGAACTGGGTCGTCAGCACTTCGAACGCGCGCTGGCAATTTCTAATGAGCGTAATCTTATCGTCAAGGTCATGCTCGCAGATCAATACGCACGCCTGATGTTTGATCGTGAACTACACGACCAATTGTTGCAGGAGGTGCTCGCCGCAGATGTGCAGGCGCCAGGACTAACCCTAATGAACACCGTGGCGCAGGAGCGCGCTCAACTACTATTGGACAGTGCTGATGACTATTTCTAGTGCAACTTCTCGCCTCACCCAATCGCCAATGTTGGGCGTCACTACCCGTGCGCTAAGCCTGTGTGGGGTATTTGTTGGCCTGCTGCTGTCGGTGAGCGTGAATGCCGCGACCACCCTGAAGATTGCCACGCTATCGCCTGAGGGCACGGGTTGGATGATTGAGCTGCGCGCAGCGGCGAAGGCCATTCGCCAGCGCACCGAAGATGAAGTGAAGCTCAAGATTTACCCTGGCGGCGTGATGGGCGATGACAAAGCCGTGCTGCGCAAGCTGCGGGTTGGCCAACTGCACGGCGCGGCCATGACCTCTGGTGGCGTGATGCAGCCCTACCCAGACATTGCGCTGTACAACTTACCGCTGGTGTTTCGCAGCGCCGAAGAGGTCGATTACGTGCGTGCGCGTCTGGACGAAAAGCTGATGGCCGGTCTGCGCGAGAACAAGTTTGTTGGTTTCGGGCTGGCGGAGGTGGGCTTCGCCTACCCAATGACCAAGGACCCGGTGACCGCCGTGGCAGATTTTCAAAATCAGCGGGTTTGGGCTCCCGATAATGATCCGGGTGCGCTTAAGGCCTATTCATCTTTCAACATCACGCCCATTCCCCTGCCGATTGCCGACGTGCTGACCGGTCTGCAAACCGGCCTGATTGATAGCATCGGTTCGCCGCCCATCGGCGCCATCGCCCTGCAGTGGCATACCCAAGTGGACTACGCCCTCGAGCTGCCGCTGATGTACGTCTACGGGCTGTTCGCGATCACTGAGCGCGCGTTTAACCGCATGAGCGAAGCCGAGCAGGCGATTGTCACCGAAGAACTCACCGCCGCCGTTGCGCGAGTGGATGCAGCCTCGCGCAAAGACAATGATGCCGCAGGCGAGGCGCTGGTTAGCGAAGGGCTGCAGTGGCTGCAACCATCCGAAACAGAACTGGCCGAGTGGTATGCCATTGCAGATGATGCTAACCAGAAACTTAAGGCGAACGATTACGTCTCTTCGGCCATGTTCGACGAACTGATGTCCTTGCTGCAGGAATATCGCAGCGCCCAAACCACCACCCAGTGAACGCGCAGGCAGATCGACAGGGCGGGGGCGGGGGCAAGATCGAGCGATTTTTAACCCAGCTGCGCCGTTTCGAAGACGGCATTCTCGTGCTGCTGTTAATGACCATGATTGGTGTCGCCGCCAGTCAGGTCATTTTGCGTAACTTCTTCGATGCCGGTCTGTACTGGGGCGATTCCCTCGTGCGGGTGGCGGTACTTTGGGTAGCCTTGGTAGGTGCCATGGTGGCATCGCGAGACGACAGCCATATTCGTATCGACCTGCTTGGCCGCATGGTCAAGCCAGAGCATCGGCATTGGTTGCTGCGGCTCACCCGTCTTTTTACCTGTTTCGTACTGGTGCTGTTCACTTGGGGCAGTGGCCAGTTTGTGTATTACGAGTACGTTGATAACGCCATTGCCTTTGGCGATGTGCCCGCGTGGCTGTGCGAGATCATCATGCCAATTGGCGGCGGGGTCATGGCGCTGCGTTACTTGTTGCTCACGGTGAAGCCATGATTTGGCTGGGCGTCATTGTGCTATTGATCATGGCTGCGTTGGGGGCACCGCTGTTCTCGGTGCTGCTGGGTGCGGCCATGCTGGGTTTTTACAGCGCCGACATTGATCTGGCCATTATTGCGATCGAGCTGTATCGCATTGTCGATACGCCATTGCTGGTGGCGCTTCCGCTGTTCACCTTTAGCGGCTATCTGCTCAGCGAGGCGAACACCTCCACGCGTTTGGTCAACGTGATGCAGAGCTTGTTCGGCTGGCTTCCTAGCGGCCTTGCGATTGTCGCCTTCGTTGCCTGCGCGGTGTTCACCGCGCTCACCGGCGCCTCTGGCGTGACCATTGTGGCGCTGGGCGCCCTGTTGTTGCCCGCACTGAAGCAGGCCGGTTTTGCGGACAAATTCAGTCTGGGTCTGGTCACCACGTCTGGGAGCCTAGGTCTGCTGCTGGTGCCTTCGGTACCGCTCATTCTTTACGGCGTGATCGCGCAGCAGCTTGATGTGGGCGAGCCTTTCACTATCGTTGAGCTTTTTGTTGCGGGCGTGGTGCCCCTATGCCTGATGCTGTCGCTGCTCATCGGCTGGACGCTGTGGCATCACCGCGGCGGCAAGATTCCGCGTATACCGTTCACGTTGGAAAAACTGCGCCGCGCGCTGTGGGAAGCACGCTGGGAATTGCCGCTGCCCTTCGTGGTGCTAGGCGGTGTTTTTGGTGGCTACTTCGCCATTTCTGAAGCGGCGGCGGTAACCGCAGCCTATGTGGTGCTGGCGGAAGTTGTGCTGTATCGAGAGGTCGCGTGGCGACAACTGTCGAAAGTGGCGGTGGAGTCCATGGTCATGGTCGGCGGTATTTTGCTGATTCTGGGCATTGCGCTGGCGTTCACCAATTTTCTGGTGGATGCGGAAGTACCCCAGCAGCTCTTGGCCTTTATCAACCGCTATATCGAAGACCCGCTAAGCTTTTTAATACTGCTGAACGTGTTGCTGCTAATCTTGGGCGCCATGCTGGATATTTTCTCTGCGCTGGTGATTATGGTGCCGCTGCTGTTGCCGGTGGCGGTAGGCTACGGCATCCATCCGGTGCACCTTGGCATCATTTTTCTGGCGAATATGCAGATTGGCTACTTTACGCCGCCGGTTGGGATGAATTTGTTCATCGCCAGCTATCGATTCAAAAAACCGCTGACCGAGCTTTACTCTGCAACGCTGCCGTTCTTGCTGGTGCTATTGCTGGCGCTGATGCTGATCACCTATTTTCCCGTGTTAAGCCTGTGGCATCTAGACACTTAAAAGATCATTGAGTATTCGATTCTATGAGTAACCATGCCTTTGAAAAGTCTGTCGACGGGCAAGGCTTGTACGACATCACCGCGCAAGTCAGCAGCGCAGTTGCTAGCAGCGGTGTGCAAGATGGTTTGGCCACGGTGTTTATTCAGCACACGTCGGCGAGCTTACTCATACAGGAGAACGCCGACCCAGCGGTGCAGGCCGATCTACAAAATTGGTTGTCGCGCCTGGTGCTGGAGAATGATCCCCTTTATACCCATACCCAAGAGGGCCCGGACGATATGCCCGCGCATATCAAGGGCGCGCTGACGGCGGTACAAGTTGCGGTGCCAGTCATGCAAGGCGCACTGGCACTGGGCGTATGGCAGGGCGTCTATCTTTGGGAGCACCGGCACAGTGCCCGCACGCGGTCGATCATCGTCAATGTGATGGGCGACTAGCGGCGACTCAGAGATTATCCCGAATCTCGTCCATCCACTTTTTGTGCCCATCCGGATCTAGGATCATGCTCGAAAAGTACTGCAGCAGATCCTTATGGGTTTGGTTGAGCTTGGCCTCGATCATGGCCTGTTCGCCGGGTTTAGTGCTGATGAAGGTGAACACGGTAGTCAGGTCTTCGCTGCTCCCCAGCACCGACTGAATGTCGGCGACGACCAAGTCGTGCAGATCTTCTAAATCGTCTTCCGCAATGCCGGCCTCTCCTGGTGACAACACCACATTGGCCCACAGGGTTGCCACATAAACCTGATACGCACTGCGATCTATGAATCGCTCAGCCACCGTAGAGCGCTCCTTGATGTCGGTGAAGACCGGCTCAAAGGCGTATTTGAGTTCGTTGGGTTCAAGCATGGCTAGATGGTGCCACAGCCGATTTGCTAGCTCTATGGTCGGCGCCTGAATTTCGCTGTGTACAAGTTTCGGTGCGTTGGCAACATTGCATCACCCATCGCCCCTCAGTAGTGTTTAGCGGCTGTATTTCTGGTGAGAGGGTAAACGTGCTGCAATTTGATCGTGTCAGTTTGGATGATGAGGCTGAGGTTTTACGTCAGCAAGTCAGAGGCTTTATCGAGGACAACCGCGAGCATTTGCCGAAGCCGAACTCAGATTTTGTTACCGGTCATGACCCAGAGTTTTCCCAAAAACTGGGTGAACAGGGCTGGATCGGCATGACCTGGCCTGCTGATGTGGGCGGTAGCGACAAGACTAACTTCGAACGTTTGGTTGTCACTGAAGAGTTGCTTGCTGCAGGAGCACCGGTCAGCGCCCACTGGATCGCCGACCGGCAAAGCGGACCCTTGCTGCTGCGATTTGGCACCGAAGAACAGCGCGCCAAATACTTGCCCGGCATCGCGCGCGGCGAGAGCTATTTTTCTATTGGCATGAGCGAGCCTGATACCGGCTCAGACCTAGCTTCTGTGCGAACTACCGCAACGGCAGAAGGCGATGCCTATCGCATCAACGGCACCAAAATCTGGACCACCGACGCCCACCGCAACCACTACATCATTTGCTTGGTTCGCACCGAAGCGCCCTCGGAGAACCGGCATGCAGGTTTCTCACAAATTATCGTTGATTTGAAAAACGATGGCGCCAAAGTGCGGCCCATTCGCAACATGGCTGGCGGCGAAGATTTCAACGAAGTCGTATTCGATAACGTGCTGGTGCCCAAGGATCGCATTGTTGGGGAGCCTGGCAACGGCTGGCAGCAAGTCACGTCTGAGCTGGCCTACGAGCGCAGTGGGCCAGAGCGTTTCCTGTCGTCGTTCCGCGTGTTCGTGGAACTTGTGCGTATTTGCGGAGACGACCCATCACCACACCAAGCGGCCGCTATTGGGCGCATCGCCGCCCACTTTATGACGCTGCGCCGTATGTCGTTGTCCGTGGCTGGCATGTTGGAAGCGGGCAAGGATGTCAGCGTGGAAGCGGCCCTAGTCAAAGAATTGGGCAATAACTTTGAGAAGTTGCTGCCGGAAATTGCTCGGCTGGTGGTGCCTGACCTTAGCGCTGTCGATCCCGACAAGCAGCGTTTGTTCCGCGAGACCTTCGAAGAAACGTTGATGCTGTCGCCGTCGTTTACCTTGCGTGGCGGCACGCGGGAAATCATGCGCGGTGTTATCGCGCGCGGCTTGGGGCTGCGCTAAGAGGCACCTTTGCGAGGATTTTTTGGGGGCGGACTGTCTGGGGGATCATCTAGGAGAGGACCATCTAAGGGAGGGCCGTCTAAGGGAGGACCGTCTAAGAGAGGAATATGGATACATCTCAACTCATCATCGATACCGCAGAAAAGATCTTTACCGATCACTGCGACAAAAACCTTTGGGATGCCACTGAGCAAGGCGCCTTTCCGACCGAGCTGTGGCAACAGCTGACGGAAAACGGCTTTCATCAGCTTGGTAGTCCAAACAGCGGCACACAAACGAAAGATCTTTTTGCTTTTCTGAAAGTCTGTGGACGCTTTGCTGCGCCACTACCCATGGCGGAAATTCTGCTGGCGAACCAATGGCTGGGGGCGAGTGCGCCGGCGCAAGGGTTCGCCAGTATCGGCACCCAGGCTGGGGATACTTTGGTACAAGTGCCTTGGGGTCGGCAGGCTACGCTGACGATTGGTGTTGAGGCAGGCAGCCACGAAGTTAGCGTATTTAACTCGGCAACGCTGCGACAGCGCGGTGCCAATCTCGCCGGAGAAGCACGCGATACCATGATTGCGGACGCAGCGATTCAGCGCGTTGAATTAGACGATGCGCCGTATACGCAGATGGCGCTGGCGCGCACAAATTTGATGGCGGGTTGCCTGCAAGCAGTGCTCGATCTTGGGCTGCAATTTGCTGCAGAACGCAGCCAGTTTGGTCGCTCGATCAGTAAGTTTCAGGCGATACAGCACTCGCTGGCGGTTGTCGGTACGGAGGTCGCAGCCTCACAACGTGCCGCAGACGCTGGCGTTGATGCCATGGGAACAGAGCGTTTCGAACAAGAAGTGGCAGCGGCCAAGGCTCGAGTGGGTGAGGCTGTTGGGATCGTGGCTGAGCAAGTGCATCAGGTGCACGGTGCCATGGGCTACACCTACGAGCATCGGCTTCATCACTTCACCCGCAGGCTTTGGGCTTGGCGGGACGAATGGGGTAACGAGTTCTATTGGCAGACCAAGCTCGGCCAGCATTTGGCGAGTCTTGGCGCAGATCGGGTGTGGGGCTACATTGCTACGCGGAGTTAGGTATTGCTCGCGCGTATTCCTGCCAGTCTTGCGAGGCGGGACTCTTCTTCGCCCAAATGTTGGTGGGTAACACCAGCTACAAAGTCTGCGTCCAAGGTGCTGGTCTGATGCATCGCCTCTAAGGCCGCCCAATTGTGTGGGCTGCTGTTCATGACCACGCCATAACGGTATCCAATTGAATACCATCATGGTGAGCGTCATATGAGCGGTAAACGCATCATCTCGTGCCTAGTGAGTGACTGGGCTAAAAATTAACGATCATCTTGCCGGTGTTGGCTCCCGTGAACAGGCCGATAAAGGCATCGGGTGCTTTCTCGATGCCTTCGTAGACAGTTTCCTTGGTGGTGACTTCACCGCTGCCGACCCACCTTTCCATATCCGCTCTAAACTGCGGCGCCATGTGCATAAAGTTGCTTACGATAAATCCTCGCAGGGTAAGCCCAAGGCCAATAGCCATGGATAAGTTGTTAGGACCTGGACGCGCCTGCGTATCGTTGTAGGTAGCGATGGCCCCGCACAGTGGTATGCGGCCATTGGGGCGCATGCACATAATGGCGGCCTGTAAATGCTCTGCGCCGACATTGTCGAAATAGACATCGATGCCTGCTGGGGCGGCTTCTTTCAGATGGCCGACAATGCTGCCGTCGTTGTAGTTAAAGCCGTAATCAAAACCTAATTCGTCTTTAAGAAGCTGCGCTTTGTCGTCGGAGCCAGCGCTGCCAATCACCGTGCAGCCCTTGAGCTTAGCGATTTGGCCAACGATGCTGCCTACGGCGCCTGCTGCGCCAGAGACGAAAACAGTCTCGCCATCTTTCAGCGCGCCAACTTCCAGTAACTCGACATAGGCGGTCATACCGGGCATGCCGATTGCGCCGATATACTGTGAGGGTGCAGCAGCG